>SMUY01011554.1_pt1 | contig 16064 bp, 19 predicted proteins | sample 2456441 | NCBI WGS metagenome assembly SMUY01 (sample SAMN11095931, study PRJNA526329) | marine sediment metagenome | biome: Marine sediment; feature: Surficial sediment; material: Deep marine sediment; isolation source: Hadal surficial sediment | place: Pacific Ocean | collected 2014-11 | depth...
CAGATCTACCACATGGCCGGCGCGCGCACGCCGGAGGCGCTGACGACCGATGACATCAGTCGTCTCATCCGGGTCGCGGGCCGGGACCCAGTGGAGCGCGACACACTCTACAACGTCGTGTCGTTGCCCGCGTGAGCCGGACGCCGGGCCGCTCGACCGGACGGCGTCCTATCCGGTAGAATTCAGCCGCCTCGCGATCTACATCGGGCTGCACGTGTGTAGATATACGTGGGGCAAGGCGTCCCGCCTCCGGTCGTGGGTCTTGCAGGCGACCTATGGCGAGATCTCGGCGTAGGCGGATAGTCCTGCCACACAGGTAACCCAGGTGAGCTTCGGGCTTCGCACCCGGAATCGTTCCAGTCTTAACCCTTACGAGTGAAGGAGAGTTTTCACATGGCGCATGAGCTTCCCGACCTGCCGTACGACTTCAACGCTCTGGCCCCGCACATCGACGAGCAGACGATGCGCATCCACCATGGCAAGCATCACGCGGCCTATGTGGCCAAGCTGAACGGTGCGCTCGAGGCGCATCCCGACCTGCAGGGGAAGCGCGTCGAGGAGCTGATCGGCAACCTCGACGCGCTGCCGGAGGGGATTCGCACCGCCGTCCGCAACAACGGCGGCGGGCACGCGAACCACACGCTCTTCTGGCAGATCATGGCTCCGGGCGCCGGCGGCGCGCCGACCGGTCAGATCGCTGACGCGATCACCGGCGCGTTCGGCAGTTTCGACAGCTTCAAGGAGAAGTTCGCGGCCGCGGCGATGGGACGTTTTGGCAGCGGCTGGGCCTGGCTCGTCGCCGGCGGCGGGTCGCTCTCGATCGAGAGCTCGCCCAACCAGGACAGCCCGCGCATGAGCGGCAAGACCGCGGTACTCGGTCTCGACGTCTGGGAGCACGCCTACTATCTCAACTACCAGAACCGCCGACCCGACTACATCGCCGCCTGGTGGAACGTCGTGAACTGGGCGGAGGTCAACCGCCGGCTTGGATAGCACAAGAATCTGAGGCGATGATGCCGGGCCGGTGATGCTGGCCCGGCCTCACCGTCGTCTGCTTTCTGTCTCCTGCCTCCTGTCTTCTGACGCCTGATGCGCGCGCGATAGCGCGCGACGGTATGACCCTGTCGTCCGTCATTTTTCTGTTTCTGGCCCATCTCGGTATCGGCATCGTCTTCACCCTGGTGCTGGTGTCGCGAGTGGCCGGGGTGAAGTTCTTCCGCTTCAACGCCGGGTTCGCCGCGGCGTTGCTGCTGGTGGCAATGGCGATGCGTCCAGACGAGGTCGCCCTGGGCGCCACCGTCCAGGGCGCCGGCCTGACGGCGCTGCTAGTGGCGACCGGCGCCCTGCTCATCTACTGGGCCACGATCGGCCGTGTCCTGGCGTGGCTGCGGCCACTCTGGCTGTGGACCGCGGTGCTGTCTGGCGCCGGCGCCCTGGTGCTGCAGGGAATGGCGGCGGCGGCCGGGACCGGCACGCTGGTGGCCGGCCTGACGGTTGCCAGCTTCGTCACGTCGGCGGCATTGCTGGGCGGCACCTCGACCGCCATGATCCTGGGCCACTGGTATCTCGTGATCCCCTCGATGGACGTGTCGCTGCTGCAGTCGATCGTCAAGTTCCACATCGGATCGACCGCGCTCCGGATCGTCGTCGTGTCCGGCGTGGTGTGGTGGGCGCTCACCGCCGCCGAGTTGCCGGGACCAGGCTTCGAGCGGTATATCTTCTCGATCGACGGGGTGTTCTTCTGGCAGCGGATCCTGTTTGGTCTGCTGGGTCCAGTGGTCCTGGCCTACATGACCTGGGAGACCGCCAAGATCCGGTCCACCCAGTCGGCCACCGGCATCCTCTACGTCGACTTCTTCACCGTCGTCGTCGGCGAGGTGCTGGCGAAGTATCTGCTCGTGGCCACGACGGTACCCGTGTAAGTAGGTTGGTGATCAGGGCGGGGTGAGGGATGAGAACGCGTAGCAAGGCCCTTCCCGCCCTTCGCCACGGCTACGGCGGACAACCCGGGCGGCTACACAGTCCATGGAAGTCACGGTCCAGTGTCATCAGTGCGGCAGCGCGCTACCGGTCGCCGCAACCGACGAGTCGGTGCAGATCAACTGCGGCCGGTGCCGGCAGGCGTTTCTGCTGACCTTCTCCGAGGCGGTCCGCGCCGACCGGCAGGTGGACCGCTGCCCGGTGTGCGAGGGCAGCGACTTCTGGGGGCGGAAAGACTTCGACCCTAAGATCGGCCTCGCTGTCATCGGGATCGCCATCCTGATCAGTGCCGGGTTCTACTACGTCGGTTTGGACCTGGTCGCCTACGGAATCCTTGCCGGCGCCACGCTGATCGATCTCGCTATCTACAGCCGGCTCAGCGACCTGACCGTCTGCTACCACTGCCACGCCGAGTTTCGCGGCGACTACGAGCAAACGGCCGGCGCTTTCGACCTCCACACCGCCGACCTGCTCGAACCCGAGTACGAACGCAAGGTCGGGATACGGTAGGAGGTCGCAGCACCCTGCTGTCCGCGGTTTCGTCCTCAGACTTCAGCTTCAGGCGTCGTCCCTCTGGTGGTACGAACTGTCGAACGGGCTGAGGGTCGCCCGCCGCCGGCACCGCGTAGCGCACGCCGATGTCGAGCGCCTGGTCGAACTCTATCGCGCGCTGCCCGTGCGGACCGATGACGCGGCGGGGCCGGACCTGCTCGGGCGCCTGCGTGCGGTGGCGGATGCGTACGATCTCTCCGCCTACGACGCCGCCTACCTGGAACTGGCGCAGCGCCGAGGTCTACGGCTCGCAACGCTCGATCGCGCGCTCGCCAGGGCCGCGCGGAAGGCCGGCGTTGACGCCCTGAGACTCTAGATTAGCGGCCCATTAACGGCACGCACATGCGCGCCCGCGAGGAAGCGGCGCGGGGCGTGGGGGTCCCCGCAAGCGACCGAGCTGGGGTGTGGGGCGGAGCCCCACGTAAGGTTAAAACAGCTTCACCACGACCGTTTCGCCCTTCTCGACGAGGTCGGTCTGCGCCGGAATCTCGATGTAGCCGTCTGCTTGCGACATGCTGGTGATGTCGCCCGACGCCTTGAACGCGGGCACGGCGAGCCCGTCGACGACCCGCACGGTGTAGAACTGGTGCCGGCCGGTCGTGGACACGAACCGCTGCGCAGCGGGCACCGACACGGTGTGGCACCGGTGGACCGGCAGACGGGCCATCCGCCGCAGCATCGGCACCAGCAGCATGTAGGCGTTCGACAGACACGAGGTGGGGTACCCCGGCATCCCCAGCACCGGGGTCGCTCCGATGGTGCCGAAGACGGTCGGCTTGCCCGGCTTGACCGCAATGCCGTGAAACAGGATGTTCCCCTTGCGTTGTATCACGTCGAGCGTCAGGTCACGCTCGCCCACCGAGCTGCCCCCAGAGAAGACCAGGATGTCGTTCTCGAGACAGGCGTCCACCGCGTCGCTCAGCTCGTCGAGATTGTCGGCGGTCGTGGGGAACGGGATCGGCACGCCGCCGTGCTCCCGGATCACCGAGCTGAGGGTGAAGCGGTTGATGTCGTAGATCTGCCCCGGACCGAGCGGCTGCCCGGGTGCGACGATCTCGTTGCCGGTCGAGAGGATGGCCACGCGCGGCCGGGCATACACCTCGATCTCGGCAATCCCGAGCGCGGCGATCGCCCCGACGCGGCTCGGGGTCAACAGATCACCGGGGTGCAGCAGCTTGGCGCCGCGCGCGATGTCGGCGGCCCGGCGCCCGACGTGCTGGCAGGGGTAGACCGGGGTGAAGATCGCGACCTGATCGCCGTCACGCCGGTCGGTCTCTTCGACCATGACGACGGCGTCGGCGCCGTCCGGCATCGGGGCGCCGGTGGCAATTTGCGTGCACTGGCCCGGCTCGAGCGTTCTCGACGGGACACCACCGGTGTGCACCGTCTCGATGCACCGAAGCACCCGCGGATCCATCCGGCTCGCGCCGAACGTGTTCTCGGCGATGACGGCGTAGCCGTCCATCGCCCCCCGGTCGAACGGGGGAACGTCCCGGTCGGCCACCACTCCGGCGGCGAGCACGCGGCCCACGCTGTTGTCGAGGTCAATCCGTTCGGTGCGGTCGAGCGGCAGCGCGGCCCCTTCGGCCAGCGTCAGGGCTTCCTCGAGCGGGATTGTCTGCCGGATCGGCCGCATTTTCGTATTCGTCATCGCTCTCGCAGATTGCTGAAGACCGCGCCTCTCCCTCTCCCGACTGACGAGGTTGCGCAGCCCCCACCTTCTCCCTGTGGGAGAGGACCGGTGTGAGGGCCAGCAGCAGTCTCGCTCAAACCTGGAGCGAGACTGCGCTAGCTCTCGACTACCTCGTCACCTCCCGCACCATATGGCCCAGCTCCGGGATCACCAGTCTGGTCATCCCCAGTCGGACCGCGTTCTCTGAGCCCGGGAGCGAGATCAGGACCGTGCCACGCGCCCCGCCGGCGCACACCCGTGACAGCATTGCGGCCGGGCCGATCTCCTCGAAGCTCAACGCGCGGAACAGCTCGCCGAATCCGTCGATCCGCTTCTCGATCAGCGTGCTGACCACCTCGTAGGCGCCGTCGCGCCGGCTGATGCCGGTCCCGCCGGTGGTGATGATCGCCTGGACCTCGGCGGCATCCAGCTGTTGCTCGATCGCCGCACGCAACGTGGCGGTGTCGTCGGGCACGATTGCGTGCCCGATGACGTCGTGACCCTCGCCCGCAAGCAGGTGCCGCAGCAGCCGTCCACCGGTGTCGTTCTCCTCGGTCCGGGTGTCGCTGATCGTGAGAACATAGCAGCGAACATGTGCCGGCGAGGCGGCGTGATGTTCCCGGTGGCTCATGTGGACGATGATAGCTGGTTTGCCGCGCGGCGTTTGGTCTACGATCCGGACCGTGCGCCTTCCACTCTGTCTTGGCGCCCTCGCCGGTGTGGTCGCCACGGCGATCCTGACGGCCACCTCGGCCCCGCAGCTCGACGCCGCGGCCGCGCGCTGGGTCACGTCGACGCTCGAGGGGATGACGCTCGACCAGAAGGTCGGTCAGCTCATCATGCCGTCGTTCCGGTCCACCTATCTCAGCAGCGACAGCGCTGTCTACGATGCGCTCGTGTCGCGGGTGCACGAACAGCACGTCGGCGGGTTTCTGCTGTTCGGCGGCCGCGAGCCGGCACCCGACGTCCTGCTCAACGCCGGGTATTCGCGGTCGGTGCTGGGGCAGCCGTTGGCCGCCGCATCGATCACGAACCGGCTCCAGGCCATCTCCGCGTTGCCGCTGCTGAACAGCGCCGACTTCGAGGCCGGTGTCGGGTTCCGCATCCGCGGCGCCACGACCTTTCCGCGGGCGATGGCGTTCGGCGCCGCGGGCGACGACCGGCTGGTGTTCGAAGCCGGTCGTATCACCGCGCTCGAAGCGAGAGCGCTCGGCATCCACGTGAACTTCGCGCCGGTGGCCGACGTCAATAACAACCCGCGCAACCCGGTCATCAACACCCGCTCGTTCGGCGAGGATCCGGCGATGGTGGCCCGGCTGGCGGCGGCGTATGTCCGAGGTTTGACCGATGGCGGCATGATCGCCACCGTCAAGCACTTCCCAGGTCACGGCGACACCGATGTCGACTCGCATCTCGGGCTGCCGCTTATCGCGCATCCGCGCGCGCGGCTCGATCGGGTCGAGTTGCCGCCGTTTCGCGCCGGCATCGCCGCCGGGGCGGCAGCGGTCATGACCTCCCACATTGTGCTGCCGGGCCTGGAACCGGACCGGGAGCGGCCCGCCACGTTCAGCCGGCGGATCGTGACCGATCTGTTGCGGGAGGAGCTGGGGTTCGACGGGCTCATCTACACCGACTCGATGCGAATGCGTGGTATCACCGACCTTGCCCCGGCGAGCGAGGCGGCGGTGGCGGCGGTCGTCGCAGGGCACGACGTCGTGGTGCACTCCCCGGACGACGTAGCGGCGTTCGACGGGCTGAAGCAGGCGGTCGAGCGTGGCGAGATCACCGAGGCACGCCTCGACGCGTCGGTGCGGCGGATCCTCGAAGCCAAGGCCCGGCTCGGGTTGCACCGGACCCGCGCGGTGAGCCTCGACACGCTGCCGCTCATCGTCGGGACACGAGTGCACCGGGCCGTGGCGGCCGAGGTGAGCCGCCGTGGCATGACGCTCATCAAGGACGAGCGGCACGACGTGCCGTTGCGTGTGCCGCGACAGGCGGCGATCCTGTATCTGTCGGTGCTCGACTACCCGTCGGGGTGGGGGAACGGCGCGCCGAGCCGGACGTTTCTGCCAGAGCTGGAGACACGGTGGCCCAACGTGACGGCGGTCGAGGTGTCGGACCGCACCTCACAGTCCGAGCTCGAGCTGCTGCGCGCGAGCATCAATCGCTATGATGCTGTGGTCGCCTCGGTGTTCGTGCGGACGGCGTCGTACAGCGGCCGGATGGACCTGGCCGACCCAGTCGTGTCGCTGTTGCGGGACGTGGCGCGCCGCAGCCAGGCGCGGCGACAGCCATTCGTCACAATCTTCTTCGGCAACCCCTACGCCGCGACATTCCTGCCCGAGCTGCCGGCGATACTGCTGACCTACGATTACTACGATCTGGCCGAGGCCAGCGCGGTCCGGGCGATTGCGGGGGAGGCCCCGATCACAGGCCGACTCCCGATCGCGCTGGGTGATCAGTTTTCAGTGGGACACGGCCTGACGCGAGCTGCTAGGGCACGACCGTCACGGTGACGTCTTCGGACGTGCCCAACGCCCCGTCGCTTGCCAGACAGCGCAACATGTAGGTGCCGGGCTCGTCGAAGACCACCTCGGTCGCCCACCCGCCGTCGGGAGGAGCATCCGGGGTGAGCCAGCCGGGCGACCAGGGGGAGTTCGCGCCGGTGCGTGTGTCTTCCCACACCTTGACCTGCGGCGGGTCGAAGCGCACCGGTCCGTCACCCCGGTAGACATACCAGGACACTCGTAGCCCGGTCGCGCTGCCGACGGTCACCTGCACCGGAGGCCGCCAGGGGTTGCGCCGCCGCCGCCGCCGAGGTTTTGGCACGCCGTCGTCGCTGGCCACGGCAACCAGCGCCAGCGGCTCGCCGACGCGCACCTGCCGATTCCTGCTGCCTTCGATCCGCAGTACCGGTGCCGTGTTGGCGCGCATGGCCGGGTCACTCCGACCCGCGCCGAGCGCCCCCTGCTCGGATGCCTGCACGAGGTTGTCGACCAGGTAGTCGAGGCGAAGGGTCGCGTACGCCCGCTCGGTGACCCCAGCAGTCGTCAGCGTCCAGATCATCTCGTCGTTCTCGTCGAACTCCTCGGGTACCGGCACGCGGAACACGAACCGGTTCCGCCGTGGCAGGAAGTGCGTCGGCTGCCCCGCATCCGGTCCGCCCGGCTGGACGTTGTTGTCTGGGCCGGCCGGGACGTCCAGCTCCTCCGCCCAGTTCCGGTTCATGTACCCGAACAGGAAGTAGCGGTTCCCCGCCTCGTCCTCCTCCCAGCCTTCGTAGGCCGGTGACACATTCTGCCCGTGCATGTACGAGGGCCGGCTCTGCGCGCCGGCCGTGGCGGTCATCACCAGCACGGCCAGCACGGCCGGCAGCGAACGTGTCCAGGTCTGTGAGGCGTCGCCAAACAGCACAGCGTTCTACCGTCCTCGTCAGACGTGTGCCCTACGGGCGGGTCGGATTCGCGGTGTTGGCTTCGTCGGCGTCTTCGCTCGCCGTGTCTCCGTCCGCATCGTCATCCTCGTCCGCGTCATCCTCGTCGTCCGTCTCGGTCGATCGCGACCGTTGCCCGTACTCGTCGGGCAGAGCGAGGTCGTCGAAGGGACAGAGCGGACAGCCGATGACGTGGTCGTTCGGCCCCAGCTGGAGCTTCTCGCGACGCTCGGCCATTGCCGCGATGAACTGCTCGTCGGAGAGCTCCACGCCCAGGCCGAGGTCGATGAACATGTTGGCCACCGACCGGTTGCCCGACCCCTGCCAGTTGCGCGGGTCCGGGATGTTCCGGTTCGTCGGCGAGTTGTCCATGTAGCCGACGATGTGCATGATGGTGCCTTTCGGCAGCAGCGGCGCGTAATCGTCCTCATACTCGTAGGTGCGCACCCAGTTGTGGTCGTACCCGACACAGGTCAGCGTCTCGATGTTCATGCCCCAGATCGCTTCCAGACACATCCGCTGGCCCGGTGCGTGCAGATGCGGCTCGAAGGTGGAGATCTTCTGGTGCTGCTGCAGCACCGAGTAGGCGTGCAACTCCTGATTGGCCTGCATCGGCCGGATGTCGATGTCGAGCGCGTTGCCCAGACCACGCCCGACCCGGCGATACTCCGGCTCGTAGCCCTTGGGATGGAAGTTCCAGGCAATCTCCAGGTGACCGGTGGTGTCCCGCCCGTTCGAGTGCAGGTGTAGCGAACTGGACACGACGCTCGAGTTGGCCGACAGCAGCCGGCCTGCCTTCGCGTCGAAGATATCGGCGTTCCGACCGACCTCGTGCACGGGCCACCCGGTGGAGGTCCCCCGCACCTGGTCCTCGTCCTGCTCGGTGTCCTCACCCACGACCCGCGTGCTCCAGATCATGTGGTGGTAGATGAACCGGCCGCCGACGGTGTCCCGGCTGCGCGCGGCCGGGTCGACATCGTTGATCTCCTTGATCTCCAGCGCGGCCACATACCGGTCTTCTGTGATCCCGACCGGCGTCGTCTCGATCTCGCCCCACCAGTCTGGCGCCGTGGCCCCCACGGTGATGTCCGGTAGCACCGTGATCAGGTCCGGCTCGCCGAGGCTCCATGCGGCGCTGTTCCAGTCGAGCGGCGTCGGCAGATCGGCCCGGTTCCCCTCGGGGGCGCCGCTGTCGGCCCACGCGGCGATCTTGGCGATTTCCTCCTCGCTCAGGGAGGGGTCGTTCTTGTAGCGCTGGATCCCGATGTTCTTCTCGATGTACCAGGGCGGCATGACGCCGGCACGCGGTCCCAGGCTGGTTCGCATCTTCATCGCCCTGGCCCAGGGCCGCGCCTGCTGGTAGGTCAGGAGCGACATCGGCGCGACCGAGTCGGGCCGATGGCAGATCTGACAGCTCCGCTGCAGAATCGGCGCGATGTCCTTTGTGAAGGTCACGTCCGGGTGGTCACCCGTCACGGTCTGTCCCTCGAGTGCCGTCCCGGCCGATGCCAAGCCAAGGAGGATGACTGCGCCACAGATCAGCCGTCGTAAGGTCATTCTGGGTCTCCAGATACCAAGAAAGAACTCAACGATGGATGATACTCGACCTGTCTGCGTCGTGAACCCACAAAGTCGCGCCGAACGGTCGGTGCGGCCGCGTGTCTGTCTCCTGGCGGGTGCTATACTTCCTGGCTGGGTGGCGGTGCCAAGGGAGGCACTGGCGCCCCCCCGCGTTTCGTCTGCACCCAACGCGCCCTTAGCTCAGCTGGATAGAGCGTCTGGCTACGAACCAGGAGGTCGCAGGTTCGAATCCTGCAGGGCGCGCCACTGTTCTTCGAATCATTCGGGAAACCGCGGGCTAGGGCATCCGTCCTCGCCCGTCGCAGCAGGTCAGAAACCCTCAGTATTCGCGTGGCAGACCGCGTGGCACCATCGGGGACGCGGACGAGTCCGCGCGACGACCGTCGACTGGACGGCGATCCCCAACCGTGGCACAACAGGAGCGACTGGCTCGGTCTGTCGGAGCTCGCGGCGGTCACGAGGGTCCGGACGTACCCGGGCCCTCACCTACGTCTTCCCACCGGTTCGCGACCCAAAGATGGGGGCGACACCACGGCAGGGGCTATGGACGCTCCCGCACGTATGGACGCACACGACGCGTCCACAAGATGCTTGCGACACCGCCCGGAGAGCGGTGTCGCACAGCGCCCACAGCCCATCAACTTCCAGTTGATCAAGAACCCCGAAGAACTCAGAGATCGCACCGACGCGACGACATGCGTCCAGACTTCTTCACTTTCACGTGAGCGCCGACAGGCAGCCCGAGGTGTTCGCCTCGGTCTGTCACAGCATATGGTGGGCCATTGTCACGCTGACCACGGTGGGGTATGGCGACACCGTCCCGATCACCCTGGGGGGGCGGTTGTGTACAGCCGCGGTGCTCGTGGCGGAGATAGGGTTTGTCGCAGTACCGACCGGGCTCATCGCCTCGGCGATGGCGAAAGTTCACGAGGAAGACAGGGCACAGGACCGGTTGCCTCCGCCTGCGGGAGCGTGCCTGTCGCAGTGTTCCAGACTGAATGGCCCGAAGCGCCCGCGGGTCTGAGCCAGGGCGCTCTCGCTGACGATGGTGTAGCACTTGAACCCTGAGCGCGTCTTGTGCTCCGTCGGTCTCGTCGCGCCGCGTCCGTTGGTCTCCCTCATCGTCCCATCAAACACCTGTTTTCCGGGACGGGTTCCGAGGACGCTGGCGAGCATCCCGTCGGCCGGTAGTGCGCCAAACATGCCTTGCACCGTCGATCCGAACGGCGTAGACTCGCGGGGCAAACGCGGGAGGTTCACGATGGTCTCTCAGCCCATCGAGGAAGCGGTGGAGCTGTTGCGGGTCGAGTATCTGGAGATGCCAGACTTGGCCCTGACGCCGTCACAGGTCGCCGCCCTCTTGGATCTCGACGGGGTGACCACGGCGGCTGTCCTCCGGGCGCTCGAAGATTCACGCTTCCTGGAGCGCACGCCGAACGGGCGATTCATCCATCCCAGGGTCACCATCTTGACGTAGCGTTCAACCATCGGTGAGTGGGAGACGCCGAGCCGCCGGACCGCCTCTCGCATTGGGAGGCCCCAGACCGGCACAAGGACACGCTCGGGGGGGGACGTGTCCAACCAATGCCGGCACCGGAGGTCCCGAACCGGATCCTACTGGTCGAGAACGATACACTGACGATGCCGCTTGACGGAGACGAAACATGCTCGGAGCGATGGGCCTCGCGGTGAACACACTCGTACTTGTGGTCGGGGCGGGTGCCCTGCTGTCTTGGTTCTGGCGGCCTTCAGCTGAACGCCGTCCCACTCGACCACCCAGCCAGCGATAGCCGTTGGACTGAGCGTGGACGGCGCCCCTGGGCCGCGCGCGGACGCGCACCGCTGCCTGGTGATGCCCCACCCGGCCGATCTGGCCTACCCCTTGGCCTTCCTCCGCTTCGCCCAATACGCCTTCATCCGCCTGCCGATCGCCGCCTTCTCCGCCGCACTCCACTGGTGCCGCTTCTGCGTGGCCTTGGGTGTCGGCGTCGCCTTGGGCTTGGTCTTCGGCTTGGGCTGAGGCTTGGCCTTCGGTTTCTGCTTCGGCGTCGCCTTGGCGGCAGCTTTCGCCGGTGGCCCCACGATGCTAGCCGCACGCTGCAGGGTCGCGATCTCGCTCTGGAGCTGGGTGATTTGGGTCTGTCTGGCCGCGATGGCCTTGGTGATTTCGCTCACGATTGTCTCCTTTGCCCGCCCACTGGGCGCGTTCACAGGTTCGGCCGGTGTATCGGATCGAGTGCGACGGGTCGATATACTCGCAGACGCAATTCAACCGTCCGGGTCCGCCGCCTGATGGTACCCTACCAGCAGCCGATCGGGACGGCGCCCGCACTGGTTGCACATGAGCTGCCGCCGGACGTCCTGGAGCAGCACTTCCCACCGCCACCTGGCTCAATCGCCAGGTGGCGCTGAAGATCCTCCCCGACGCGTTCGCGGATGACCCTGATCGGCTCGCTCGGTTCACGCGGGAGGCGCAGATCCTCGCCAGCCTCAACCACCCGAACTTCGCCGCCATCCACGGCATCGAGGAAGCCGAGGGCACCCGCGCCCTAGCAGCCCGTGGTGAAAGTCCTGCTGCATTCGGCGGTATGATCCTGCCAATGCGTACTGACACGCTGAGTGCCGCCCTCGCCCCCATTGAACTCCCGGATCCAGACGGCCAGCCAGTCCGCCTCGGTTCGTTGTGGGAGGACGGACCTAGCGTGCTGGTCTTCCTGCGCCACTATGGGTGAATCTTCTGCCGCCACCATGTCGCGCAGTTGCGCGATCACGAGTCACAGATTCAGGAAGCCGGCGCCACCCTCGCCGCCATCGGCCTCGGGGACGCCAACTACGCTCGCCTCTTCCGCGAGGAGACGGGGATCACCTTCCCCTTACTGGTCGACGAAGCGCGCCGCGCCTACAAGGCCGCGGACCTCAGGAAGGGTAACCTCCTCCACCTCCTCCGGGGGAACAATTTCGCCGCCCGCAAGGAGGCCAGGGCCGCCGGGCACCGCCAGCACAAACTGGGCAAGGATCCGTTCCAACTGGGCGCCAGCTTCGTCTTCGCCCCCGGCAATCTGGACATTTTCGCCCATGTGAGTGAGACCTTCGGCGACAACGCATCCGTGGTGAAGGTTCTGGCGGCGCTGGCGGATCCTGGACGAACGGGAGCGAAGAGGTAAGACCACACCGCATTCTGCAGCGAAGCCGCCGAGACGCCCCTGAATATTCGTGAGAATGACCATGGAAACTCGTTCTCCAGCCTCCGCCGTCCCCGACCGTATCAATTTCTCGCTTCCCTGGCCACGATGCCTCTGAGTCCCGGCACCCGCCTCGGTCCCTACCCTGTCACCGCCAAGATCGGCCAGAGCGGCACAGGCGAGGTGTCTCAGGCTCCCGACACGAAGCTCGACCGCGACGTCGCCCTGACGGTGCTGCCCGAGGCGCTCACGTCCGACCCCGACCGGCTCGCCGGCTTCGAGTGGGAAGCTAGGGTGCTTGCCTTGCTGAATCATCCCAACATCGGGCCATCGACGGGCTGGACGAAGCCGCACCTTCGACAGGCTCAGGCCAGGGGGTGAGTCGATCCCTCGTGCATCGTCCGTGTATTCCCTTGCCGGCCGCCGGCATGACAGGTACGATCTTGCTTGTCGCCCGTCGCGGGGCGTCATCAACAAGTTCCCAGGGAGGTGTTTGGTGACACGTATTGTTCATGCGGTCGTCGTGCTCGGTCTGACGATGACTCCGGCATTCGCTCAGAGCGTTCCGGAACTTCCGTTCGAGTCGGTCCCCAATCCGCTGAAATTGCCCAACGACATCCACTTCGGTGAGATCGCTGGCGTGGCGGTCAATTCGAGGGGGCATGTCTTCGTGTTCTCGCGTGGCAACTCGACCGGGCCGTCCTATATGGCCACCGCCTCGCAGCTCCTCGAGTTCGACGCCAACGGCACGTTCGTCCGCGAGATCGGCAAGAACCTGAATGCGTGGTCCTACGCACATGCCGTTCGCATCGATCCCCAAGACAACATCTGGGTCGTCGACAAGGGATCGAACATGATCCTCAGGTTTACCCCCGAGGGTCACGTAGATTGGGTCTTCGGTCGCAAGGGCGAGGCCTCGCACCTCATCGTGCCGCCCGACTACCAGACCGTGATGGCCAGACTGCTCGACCGCGCCGGCCTGGCCGTGGACATTCCCGAGAATAACAACCCGCGCTGGCCGGTGCCGGTGCATCGGGACAACGTTTTCAACCAGCCCACCGACGTTGCGTGGGATTCGAACGGGAACTCGTACTTCACCGACGGCTACATCAACTCGAGGGTTGGCAAGGTCAACGCGCGTGGCGAATGGGTCGCCAGCTGGGGGTCGCTCGGCAGCGGCCCCGGCCAGTTCGACACGCCGCACGGCATTGCTGTGTCTCCCCAAGACGAAATCTACGTGGCCGATCGCGGCAACCGCCGGATTCAAGTGTTCGATCCCGACGGCACGTACCTGCGTGAATTCACGGTCGACGTGCCGGTGGACGTGACGCGGGGCAAGATTGTGTACGGACGGGAAGCTCCGAACGCGACGACGGGCTCCCTCGCACCGGGGGCTCCCGACGCCCTGTGCATGACGACGGGGCCCAATCCCGTGCTCTTCATCGGCGACCTGTACCCGAGCCGCATCTACAAGGTGTCGCTGGAGGGCAAGGTGCTGGGCGTCTACGGGCAGCCTGGCCGTAACCTCGGCGAGTTCGGCTGGATTCACGCCATCGCGTGCCCGTCCGAGGACGAGATCTGGGTGGCCGAGCTCATCAACTGGCGCGTGCAGAAGCTCGTGACCAAAGGCACGGGCGACAGGTAGGAGCACGCCTACAGGACGTTCCGGCGCTTCGCCCCGCAGCCCAACCTGGTCACGACCAAGATCAACGCCCAGTGGGGCGTTGACCGACCGCCGATGCGCGCGGGATCGGCATCGTGACTGGACGTCTCCCTGGCGCTGACGGTTTCTCCCAGCCGCTCCACGTTGGACATCGCGTCGTTAGCGAACGAGAGAACACGATGAGAACGCGTCTGACCCACCTTGGTGTGGTCGGCCTGTTGCTGATCCTGGGTGCCGGCGTGGCTTCGGCGGAAGTCATGAGATGGCAGGTCGGAGGCGAGATGCGCGAAGCTATCGTCTACGTCCCGGCTGCGTCACGGGGAGGGGAACGAGTCCCGCTGGTCTTGTCGTTCCACGGGTACGGCGACAACATGCAGAACTTTCAGCACACGAAGGTGCATGTGGCGTGGCCCGACGCCATCGTCGTGTACTTTCAGGGCCTCGAGACTCGCGGCGGCCTTCCTGTCTGGCAGGTGGAGCGAGGTGGCGGCGACCCCGACCTGAAGCTCGTCGACGTGGCACTCGCGTCGCTGCGAGAGATGTACAACGTCGACGACGATCGCATCTACGCGGCCGGGTTCTCGAACGGTGGGATGTTTGCCTACCTGCTCTGGGCGGAGCGGCCCGGCGTGTTCGCCGCCTAGCAGCCCGCCTCCGTCCCTCGGTGCGGCCCGAGCGGCCGAGGCCCCTTTTTCACGTGGCAGGGGAGCGCGATCGGGTGGTGCGCTTTTCGGATCAGGGAGCCGCGATGGAGGTCGCCATCGAGGTAAACGGCGTTGGCGTAACGACGACGCGCTGTGGGGAGGGCTGCACCGTCTACGGGTCGGATACGCCCGCACCGGTTATGACCTGGATCCATGCGGGCGGCCACGTGTATCCGCGTGGGACCGCCGAACGGATCGTTGCGTTTTTCCGTGATCATTCCCGCACGCGCTAATTGATCGACCTGCCATTGAGAACGATCTCCTGCCCCTCGAACCCGGCAGCACGCTCGGGCCCTACTTCGTCACCGCCCAGGTCGGCGAAGGCGGCATCGCCTTCGTGCACAAGGCGTACCAGGCCAAGCTGGACCGCCACGTCACCCTGCAGTCCTGCCCCAAGAGCTCCTGCACGACGACACGTCCGCCACGCGGTCCGAGCGCGAGGCGCGGGTCGTCGCCAAGCGGCATTCGGCCAACATCGGCACGATCTACGAGATCAACGAGACTCCCGACGGCCTGCTCTGCTTCGTGAAGGCGTACTACGACAGCGGGCAAGGCAGGAACGCTGCTACCCCAGCGAGACCGGGGTTCGTCGTTCAAGACGGCAATAACGCTGGCGTTTCGACCCGGTTTCTCATAAGTTTAGTCGCCGAACGCGCTCCCTTCCGGCGCGCACCGCCGCCACCCCCCAGGCTGGAGACCCGACATGGCTTCGCGCCCAGGCTTCGACCTCGTCGTTCTCGGCTTTCTGTTCGTCGCGGCCGTCGTTATCGACGGCGTCGTCCTGTTCATCGTCGAGCCAGCGGGGACCCGCCTTTTCTTTGGCCTCCTGCTGTTGCTTCCGATTATGTGGCCGGTCGTATGGATGACACGGCAATTCGGTCTTATCGGTAAGGTGACGGAGATTGTCACGGACCCATCCCGTAGGCGGCAGTTTTTGAAGCTGCGCTCGATCACCGTGCAGATTCTTGAAGACATCAAGCGCCTCAACTGGTTGGCCGTCGATGCGAAGCGGGGACTACGGAAAGATGAAGATATCGCCGCAGATCTCAAAGCAGTCAAACGACGATTGCACGAACTCGTGGACCAGATGCCGGCAGCCGCCGGAGTCAGTGAGCCTGAGCCCGACGACTCTTCCGGTGAGTCATCCGAGTCGCGCGTCGGAACCGGCAGTACTTGACCTAGCAGCCCGTGGTGAAAGCCCCGCTGCATTCGAACGGCGCTGCATCCCGGCTGCCGGCGTTGCTTCTCGGTCGAATACAGGCCGGTATTCTCCCTCGGCGCGCCTTGTCAGCCGGGC
>SMUY01249694.1_pt1 | contig 16058 bp, 20 predicted proteins | sample 2456441 | NCBI WGS metagenome assembly SMUY01 (sample SAMN11095931, study PRJNA526329) | marine sediment metagenome | biome: Marine sediment; feature: Surficial sediment; material: Deep marine sediment; isolation source: Hadal surficial sediment | place: Pacific Ocean | collected 2014-11 | depth...
AGCCCAGGTGCCTTTCCACCGGGAGGCGTCGTAGTAGCTCTGCTCGCGCCACCAGGGGCCTACGGCGCTCGCGAAGGTCAGGCGTCCGAAGCGCGCCGCCTCGACGGCGCGCTTGAGCATGCGCGCGGCTTCGCTGTAGCGGGTGTTGAATATTCCTCCCAGAAGCGTACCCGCATGCCGGTGTGCGGCGATCATCTCGTCGATGGGGCGCAGCCGGATGTCCATGGGCTTTTCGACGATGCAGTGCTTGCCGGCTGCGGCTGCTTTCATCACGGCCTCGTGATGCAGGCCGCTGGGCGTCGCCACGGTAATGATGTCGATATCGTCACGGGCAATGAAGACATCGAGGTCGTCCGAGCCCGAAGAATCCAGCTCAGGTGCGATCTCCCTGCCACGCCCGCTGCCGTGATCCATGATGCCAGTGGCCTGCGCGCCGGCAAGCCCGCGGTTTGCCGCCAGGTGAATTGGGGCGATCATGCCGCTGCCGACGATGCCGAATCGATGGGTCATCGAAGCGCGAGCTCCCGGGAGCGGGCGAGCAGCTCATAGCGCATGCGTATTCCCGCTGTCAGCCACTGTGGCCAGCGGCCCGCATCCAGGTAGTCGAGAAAGCTTTCCAGCACCATCGCGAAGTGGCTCTCATGGGTGCTGCGCAGGGCATCGGGGATCACCAGCTCGAAGCCTTTGTCCGCGGGTATCAAACGGAGTCCGGGAAAATCTTTCTGCCAATCCGCGATCGATTCGGACAGAGCCGCTTCGATATCGACGCCCGCAACCGGCTCGAGGTACAACTTCGCGACATATTCGGTCTCGGGTCCATGGCGCACCAGGAAATCGCATCGGGTGCCGCGAATCACGCACGGATGCAAGTCCGTGCTCCCGGGTGGCTCGCGTTGTCCCCACTCGGCCCGTTGCCGGATCCTGACGCCTTTGAGGCTGTACTCGATTTCGCCGTTGCAGGGCAGCGCGAGCACGCCGTCACTGACATAGCCGGAGAGCGCGTCGGGGAATTCCGGTTGGCCCGTGCTCTGGCGATAGAGATCGAGGGGGACCGGGGTCGACCAGCGCCGGGCAGCGTGCAGCTCGATATCACGATCGCAATCGCCCGGCTCGTCGCCCAACACCATCCACTGCACCTGATCGGCCAGGTGCGACTGAATATCGACCAGCCCGTCTCCCTGGATACCGGTGTCGTAGTACCACCAGGGGCGCCGGAGGGGTTGACCGTTGACGACCTTGTACAGGTGGTGCACCGAGGCGATCTCGATGGCGGGGCGCTCGCAGTCACGGACGAACTCCCCGAACACCCTCGGGCTCGCCACCACACGCCGGCGCAGCCGCGCCAGGATCTCGTGGCGTTCCGTCATGATGTCCATTACAAGCGGCGGGCCGGATGTTGCCCGGCGCAAACTGGCAAGAGCGGTGTGCGAAGTCAGCCATGGCTTGTCCGCCAACAGGTTGAATCCCGCTTCGTGCAGGCGCGCGATGGTGGCAAGCTTGTCGGCGTTTCTCCCGGCCAACACGACGACATCGCCGCATCGTTCCTCGATGAGGCGGGTCAATGGATCGTCCGCCGCGTGAACCCGCATTCGCCAGTGAGTCGGGTTTGCCTCCCGGGAGTTGAAAGCGTCGACCAGGCCGAGAAAACCCTCCCGGTCCGGGCCCGGGTGTGCATAGACATGCACGTCGGCGGCGACGCGAGGATTGTGGCTGCGCAGGGTCAATGCCGCGTGAAAATGGCCCGGTTCGTAGAACAACAACGTGTGCACGTTAGGTTATGCCATCGCGACCAGCACCCGCCGCTGGCCTTTGAAGGGTTTGCGGCCGTGCATGGTGAGTATGTTGTCGAGAATCAGCAAATCGCCGGCCTGCCAGGAAAACAACCTTTCCGACCTCTTGCAGGCCGCGCGCACGGATGTCAGATCTCCGATGGGAATCTCGGATCCATCGCCATAGCAGGCGTGGGAACCGAGCGCCTCGTCAGCGGGAGTTTCGGCCAACGTTCGATTTTCCTGCGCTTTGACGCAATCGAAGCGCGCGTGCCACAGGTCGGCTTGGTTGAACCAGCATGTCTCTCCGGTGACAGGATGAGTTAACACACCGGGATTGTGCAACGACGTCCGCAGGCCGCGGTGCGTCCATTCGAATTCCATGCCTTGACTGGCGCAGACGCGTTCCACTTCCGCGCGTTTCGTCGTCTCGAAGGTTTCCTGCCAAGACTTGCCGGGACCGAGCTCGTCGCTGCCATCCCGGAGGTGCTGCCGGTATATGACGCCTTTCTCCGAGAAGCGATCGCGAACCGCCCGGTCCATTTGTGCAAATACGTTTCTGCTGTCGGCAATGTGCGTCTCACCGCCGCTGTGCGCCGCCACGAGGCAGCAAAAGAACACGCGCTCCGGCCACGTTCGCGTGTAGGAGAGTTCGTTGTGCAGGCCGATCTCCTTATCCGGGGGGAACTCGGTGGAGGTGTAAATCCGATCGCCCAGCGCTTCGCGCGGCGAATCACCGCCCGCGTAGTTCAGAAGCTGCGGCCGGACCGCCGCGACTACGTCGTGAAACTCTCTCGCACTGCCGATGCCGAAACCGCGCATGAGCACCGCACCGGCCCGGTGCAGCCATTTGTCCAGATCATGCCGGTGCTCGGCCGCCCAGGAAGCGAGAGCGACCGCTGAGCCTTCCAGATCGCCGTGCGGCTCAATCAGCAGCGGCATCGTCCCGTCGTCGACTGGAAGTCGTGTCCCCATGACGCATCATTCTACTTTGTCGAGAGGTAGTCTGGGGTCGGACCGCGCCAAGGCATTTCTGTTCAGCGGGCCTCTACCGTCTTCACTTTGTCGACGTTAATTCGACGCATCAGATAGATCACCAACAGGATCGCCGGAATTCCCACTGCCGCCGCATAGATGAAGAAGGAGGCGTAGCCGTAGCCGTCGACGATGATCCCCGAGAAGCCGCTGATGAATTTTCCCGGCAAGGTCATGATCGAGCTGAACAACGCATATTGAGTCGCGGTGTAGGCCTGGTTGGTGAGGCTCGACAAGTAGGCGATGAACACGGCGTTCGAGAGCCCGCCGCTGATGTTGTCGGCACTGATGACCGCCGTCAGCCAGACCAGATCGGCACCGACCGAGGCCATGGCGGCAAACAGGAGATTGGTCAGCGCTACCATGACCGCACCCAGCAACAGCGGGCGCATGATTCCGTATCGAATCACCAGCAGGCCACCGAGTGCCGCCCCCGCGATGGTCATGAAGAACCCGAAGACCTTGGCGACGTTGGCGATTTGCGGCAGGGTGAAGCCCAGATCCAGATAGAACGGGTTTGCCATGATGCCCATGGTGATGTCGCTCAGCCGAAACATGCCGATGAAGAGAAGAATGACGATGGCCAACCAACCGTTTCGCGAAAAAAAATCGGCGAATGGGCAGATCACCGCGCCGGTGAACCAGCCGCCTGCCGCCCTCAACCACTTGGGCAGGTGCGCCGAACGCGACATGAAGTCGACCACGCGCTCCTCGAACATGACGCTATCCCGCTCCCGGTGGTGCGCGGGCTCGGCGATGAAGACGACGGTCGTCATGCCGACTACCATGAGCGCGGCCATGGCGAAATAGGCGCTCGACCAGGACGCATACTCGGCGACGTAGAAGGCCCCCGCGCCAGCTGCCAGCAAGGCTACGCGATAGCCAAGGATGTAGGTGGCGGCCATCGCGGCCTGGCGATCCTGCGTTACCGCCTCGATCCGGTACGCATCGATGGCGATATCCTGGGTGGCCGAGGAGAACGCGACCAGTAGCGCGAACAATGCCACCGGGGTCAAGGCCAGCGTGGGATCGGTCATTGCCATGCCGATCAATCCTGATGCGATGCCGATTTGTGCGAGCAACATCCAGCTGCGGCGCTTGCCGAGCATTCGGGTGAGCATCGGTATCGGCACCCGGTCGACCACCGGCGCCCAGAATACCTTGACGGAATAGGTTACCCCGACCCAACCGAAAAAGCCGATGGCGGTCCGGCTGACACCCAGATCCCGGAGCCAGGCAGACAGGGTGGAAAACACCAACAGGAAGGGCAGGCCGGCAGCGAAACCGAGGAACAGCATCGCAATGATCCGCGGATGGCGATAGACCGCGAACGCTTCGCGCCAGCTGATCGTGGCTTGTCGGGTCATCGCTGTTACCTGTGGACGTCAGTTCGTCGAGTGGCTCACCGGATCGAATTCATCGTCCGCGCCATTGTCCATGCTAGACGAATCTGCCTCATCGCGGAGGCTGGCCCGGGTGTATGGGGTGGGGAAAGTGTCCCTTTTCGTGGCACATCGATTAAAATCCCGCCTCCATCTCCGCACCCACGCGTCTCAGACCATGCTGATACGGACAAAAAGAGGCCTCGACCTCCCTATTGCAGGCGCACCCGAACAATCGGTGTCTGCCGGCGCATCGATCGGCAGTGTCGCTCTGCTGGGGCCGGACTATGTGGATCTGAAGCCCACCATGCAGGTTCAGGAAGGCGACCGCGTCAAGCTCGGACAGCCTCTTTTCACCGACAAGAAGAACCCGGGCGTTACTTTCACATCCCCGGGCAGCGGTGTCGTCGAGGCCATCAACCGTGGTGCACGGCGGGTGTTGCAGTCGGTGGTGATTCGACTTGCCGGCGAGGGGAGCAGCGATCGGGTGAGCTTCAATCAATACGATCGCGGTGAGCTCGCGCGCTTGAGCGACCATCAGGTACGGGAGAACCTGCTGACGTCCGGGTTGTGGACAGCGTTGCGCACGCGCCCCTATTCCAAGGTGCCGTCACCGGAAAACGTGCCGAGCGCGCTGTTCGTGACGGCCTGTCGGTTCTGTCGAAACCGTTCGACGGCAAGATCACTGTATGCAAAGCCTCGGGCAGAGCGGTGCCTGTGCCGGAACAGGACCGCTTCGTCACCGCCGAGTTTGCCGGGCCGCACCCGGCCGGGCTGGTCGGCACGCACATTCATTTTCTGAAACCCGTGAGCGCCACCCGCGGCGCATGGCACATGGGGTATCAGGACGTCATTGCCGTGGGCCGGTTGTTCACCAGCGGCGCGCTCTGGGTCGAGCGCATCGTGTCTCTGGCGGGGCCGGTCGTGGGCCGGCCACGGTTGCTGCGCACGCGCCTCGGCGCCAGTGCCGAGGACCTGGTCCGCGGCGAGCTTTCCGGCGAGGAATGCCGTGTGCTGCGCGCGCTGCTGGTGCGCGACACGGACTCGGCCCAGGCCCTGGGCTTGCCTGGAGCTCGACGAGGAGGATCTGGCGCTCTGCTCCTTCGTGTGCCCGAGCAAGTACGATTTCGGACCGCTGCTCAGAGACAATCTCGAGCATATCGAGCGGGAGGGCTGATGCGAAACCTGCGGCGCGTTCTCGATGATATCCATCCCTACTTCGCCAACGGCGGTCCCTACGAGCGCTTTCGCGCTGTCTACGATGCCCTCGACACCGTCTTTTATACGCCCGGCGAGGTGACCCGAAGCGCGCCCCACGTGCGCGACGGCATCGATCCGAAACGGGTCATGATCTTCGTGTGGGTAGCCGCCGTCCCGGCGATTCTCGCGGGACTCTGGAACACCGGTTTTCAGGCCAACGCCGCCATGGCGGTGCTGGACGTGCAAGCGGCAACCGGTTGGCGTGGCGTTGCCCTCGGCTGGGTCGCTGTCGGCTATGACCCGGGAAGCTTGTGGGACAACTTCTGGCATGGATGCGCGTACTTCATCCCCGTCTACGTGGTGACGTTCGCGGTAGGGATATTCTGGGAGATCCTGTTTGCCGCAGTGCGAAACCACGAGGTCAACGAAGGTTTCTTCGTTACCTCGCTGCTATACGCGCTGATTCTTCCGCCCACCATCCCCCTGTGGCAGGTGGCGCTGGGCATCACCTTCGGCGTGGTAATAGCCAAGGAGGTATTCGGCGGTACCGGAAAGAATTTTCTCAATCCCGCTCTCGCCGGCCGGGCGTTTCTGTTTTTCGCCTATCCGGCGCAGATGTCAGGCGACACCGTCTGGACGGCGGTGGATGGGTTCAGCGGTGCGACGGCGTTGTCCCTGGGCGCTCCCGGCGGCGTCCCGGCGATCATCGGTGCCGATATCACCTGGATGGACGCCTTCCTCGGCAACATTCAAGGATCCATCGGCGCCACGTCCACGCTCGCCTGTCTGCTGGGCGCGGCCTTTCTCGTCTACACGCAGGTGGCCTCCTGGCGCATCATCGCGGGTGTGTTCCTCGGCTTGGTGGCGACGTCGCTGCTCTTCAATGCCATTGGCAGTAGCGCCAATCCCATGTACGCCATGCCCTGGTACTGGCATCTGGTGTTAGGCGGCTTCGCCTTCGGCATGGTGTTCATGGCGACGGATCCGGTGACAGCCTGCATGACCGATGCCGGGCGCTGGATCTTCGGGCTTCTGATCGGTTTCATGACGGTTCTGATCCGGGTGGCCAATCCGGGCTTTCCCGAGGGCATCATGCTTGCCATCCTGTTCGCGACCCTGTTTGCGCCGCTCATTGATTATGGGGTGGTTCGCGTCAATGTCCGGCGCCGAGGGAAGCGGAACCGGGAGGAGGGTGCGTGAGCGAATCGCGGAGCAGCCGACTGTCGGGTATTCTCGCGCTGCCCAACGACAGTAAGAAGAAGACGCTCATCGTAGCGCTGGCGCTGAGTCTCGTGTGTTCGACCCTGGTGTCGGCCACCGCGGTTCTGCTGCGGCCTTTGCAGATCGCGAACGCGTCCATCGACCGTCAGCGCAACATCCTCGCAGCCGCCGACCTGCTGGAAGAGGATACAGATATCGCTGACGCTTTCTCGAGAATCGAAGCGCGCGTGGTGGATCTGGAATCGGGGCTATTCAGCGACGACATCGACGCGGAAAGCTTCGATCAGCGCCGAGCGGCGCGGGACCCGGAGATGAGCACTCCAGTGACTGGAGAACACGACGTCTGATGAACGCAGCGGTCATCAACATGCTCGAGGAGCTGGGCGTCGAGCGCGACCAAATCATGCTGGACGATTTTGGCGGCTAGTCAGGACACGCAGGCAGATAATGTTGTACCTCGCGAGCTTCATCATCATAGTCCTGGCCATTGCCGGCATGGCCGTCGGTGTGGTATTCGGCCGCCCCGCGATCAAGGGCAGCTGCGGTGGTATCGCCGGCGAATGTGCGCATTGCACGGTCAGGTGCCGCCGGCGGAAAGGTTCGGGATAGCGCCAGCGCGAAGGAGCCTGGGAGTCCCATGCCAAAATCCATTACAGTGCGTGACTACATGGCCGCGAACCTCGTTACCTTTACACCGGACATGGAGATCCTGCGTGCCATTCACGCGCTCGTGGAGAAGCGCATTAACCCACGGCTGCGGACGTGGATCCGCCCAACTCTGCTGCGTTGCGCTAGGAAATCGCACTCGACGTACCTATGGGTACGCCTTCGCACGTTTTCCGTCGCGCGCCTTGCAGCTACGGGCGTCTCGGCAATTGCTCCTGCATTGCCCTACAGTTGTCCACGCCCTCGCTTCGCGCGTTTCGGCTCGGGCCTCCTGCTTCGCCCTACCTCGTCCATCCCTGGACTCGCATGAATCATCCAGGCTAGCGTGGTGAGCGTCTCACGATTCGATTCTTTGCCTTCCTCCGCTCCGTTCTCGATCGTCCTTTGCTGTGTTCTGCTGCTCGGTGCCTGCAGCGATGCCGCGGACAGGGACGACTTCATCGCCATCACCGGCCCCACCATGGGCACCAGCTACGCGGTCAAGCTTTACGACACCGACGGTGACACCGATGCCGACGCGCTCCAGCCGCAGATTGACGATCTCCTGGAGGGCATCAATGATCAGATGTCCACCTGGCGCCCCGCCTCCGAGCTGTCGCAGTTTAACAAGAGCCGGGACTCCAGCTGGTTCCCCGTGTCCGCCGAGCTCGCCTACGTGGTCGAAGCGGCGGCAAGCATCAGCGCGCTTTCCGGCGGTGCGTTCGACGTAACCGTGGGACCCATCGTCAACCTTTGGGGATTCGGGCCCGAACGAAGTGACGCGCGCCCACCTTCCGAGAAAAATATCGAAAGGGCGATGGAGCGCGTGGGTTATCGGCATTTGGCCGTAAGAGCTTCCCCTTCCGCACTGCGCAAGCAACATCCCGGCGTCACTGTGGATCTTTCTGCGATCGCCAAGGGTTTCGCCGTGGATGAGCTCGCCCGGCTGCTGGATGCGCGGCACATTTCGTCGTATCCGGTGGAGATCGGTGGTGAGTTGCGTGCCCGCGGGTCCAAGCCCGATGGATCACCTTGGAAGGTGGCCATAGAACGCCCTCTGGCCGGCGAGCGCTCCGTTCAAAGCGTCGTCACATTGTACGACCGGTCAATCGCGACATCCGGCGATTACCGCAACTACGCGGAAAAGGGCGGCAAGCGCTACTCCCACACCATCAACCCGCGTACCGGGCGGCCCATCGCCCATGGGCTTGCCTCGGTGAGTGTCATCACGACCTCGGCCATGCGCGCCGACGCGCTTGCCACGGCCATCATGGTCATGGGGCCGGAGGAGGGTTACCGGCTGGCCGAGCAGGAGGCCCTGGCCGTGCAATTGATCATCAGATGCGGCGATGGATTCCGGGTGCTGGCGACACCACAATTCGAAAGCCACTTGCTCCGCTGACCGGCGCCTCAGTCCTCACGGGACACTTTCAGAGTCAGCTGACCATCGTTGTCGTGGTAGCGGAACGATGCATCGTTGGCGAAGCAGTACAGCTCGCCGGCCGCAGTCGCTTTGCGGGTGCATCCCATTCCGATGGGAAAGTAATCCCACGCGGATGTGCCGATGGCGCCGATTAGCTTGAGCCATCGGGCAGGCGGGTAACGGCGGGCCAGGAGCAACGGCAGCAGACGAAAATTCTCGTAGCCGTCGGGATCCGTTTCCACCTTCCCGTCCCGCCAGCCGGAGACATTGATCACCTCGAAACGATAAGTGACGTCACACTCGATCACCACGCCCGTACGGTTCCAGCGCTCGGCGGCGTTGATACCGGCGATCTCGATGGATTGTCCGGGCAGGAGCCCCATGGTTATCAGACCAGCCATTTTTTCCACGTCCCTACATGTCAGCGGTTCAGGACGGCCGCCGGCGTCCCTGTTTCGAGCTGGGCACTATAGTTCAATTGCCCGGCAGCGCGCGACAAATGGTCTCGCGGGATGGCGTCCAGCGTCCGGAAAATCCGCGGCGCCCGTGTTCGCGGGCGCCGCGGCAGCGCGCGCATCGAGATCCGTCTCGATCCGTGTGCACGACGACTGTCCCTGGTCTTCCTGTGCACGCTGATATTCTCGCTGCCCGCAGTTGCCAGCGCCATGGCGCGATGCCACTCCCCGAGTAGGCCGAGGGCGCGCCAAAGCGTGGGAAATACCCGCATTTCCGCGGGCTGGGAGGCCCCCTGACTTGCCAGCCGGGCAGGGGATCCGGTAAGGTTCCGCCCCTTCCCCGGCTACGTAGCTCAGCTGGTTAGAGCGCGGCATTCATAATGCTGAGGTCGGTGGTTCAAGTCCACCCGTAGCCACCAGCTTCAGTTTAGCAACTACTCTGTGTGCCACCTTGATTATCGTGTTTGGCCGATTCCAGTTTGACCTTGGGCGCGGCTATTCTGATTCGTCTCGGGTGGCCCGCAGCCGACGCAAGTTCACCCAGCAACTCGGGCACATCGTCCTGGATGACGCTCCAAATAGTATCGTTGTCAACGCCGAGGCAACCGTGAATCAATCGGTTGCGAGTGGCGATGACCTGTCGCCAGGGAATCTCGGACGCGCCGTCACGCACACTCTGAGGAATACGCGTAGCGGCTTCACCAATTAATTCCAGGTTACGCAAAGTAGCATCGAAAGTTTTCGGATTGGACTCGAAAGCTGCTTGGTTGAGACCATCTGTATAAGTGAGCACCTTCTCAGTAAACGCAATCATGTCGTCCAGGTAAAAACGCCACTCGCGTTCGGGCGGCGGTTCAGACATGTAACGCCTCCCGCTCGATATGTGGGCGCAATTCGGGGCGCAGAGCCTTCTCCGTCACTAGATCGACAGGGCGATCCAACAGATCTTCCAGATAAAACTGCACGCCGAAGTAGCGCTGAGATGTTGCCGGACCATCGAAGGCTACGAGGATGTCGATATCGCTCTCGGCACTCGCGGAGTCGCGGGCAGTGGAGCCAAACAGCGCCAAGCGTAAGACGCCGTAGCGATGAGCGAGCTGAGGCTTGTGCTGCGCCAACAGCGGCAGGACTTGCTCACGATCCATCAACGCTCTCCGTATCGTGGCGGGGTGGCCGTATATAGGTCAATTCTACGCGAAAAGGTGCTGAAAAGGTGCTGGGGCCGGTATGTTCGTCTTTCCAATATAAGGAATAACAATAAAGGTGGGCAATAAAGGTGCCGATATGTTGCTCCCTGGCAGTCGCTGCACCACGGACTAAAGCCACCCGTCTCCCTGCTCCCCAGGCTCCGTGCCATCGAGGCGAAAGTCGCGGCGCAGGAGATCGATCTCGTCGAAGGTCTTGCGGGTGGCTGGTTTCATCTCGGACCGGCGGCGGTTCACGAGCCGTATCAGACCGTCAATATCCCCAGCCGATACGAAAATAGCCCGCAACCGTCGTTCGCCACCAAGCTGAGTAATGGGTTGATCGAGCCCACGTGCGACTTCCTGCATGAACAGCACCGTTAGCTCCGGCTCTTCGATGAATCCGTTTTCATTGGCATCGTATTGGACAAATTTCGAAGCCAGATGAGGGTAGACGACCCGCGCGATATCGAGTCGATAGACGGGATACATGAGTGTGAAGAATGACGTCGACGGTGTGAAGTCGGGGAAAAGCTCCCCGAACGAAACTGTTCGCCCATCCTCGAGCTTGACCGCGACGTCGGCCGCCTGCAACTCGATGGAATCCCCGCTGTAGCAACACCTCAAGCTGGCGAAGCTCATCGGAGTCCATGCGCCGAGCACCAAGGCGAAGGCGAGCACTGATGCGACGGTGAGCGAATTACGTGAGATCATGCTATTCGTCCGTTAAGGGACAATTGTACTTGTAATCTTCGCGTCCTGCCTAACAAGGTGCCGGGGCCGATATATCGATACGTCAGTCGTAGTCTTCTATGTCTTTTGTGGCTGTCCGCGATCGCAATACGCCGCGTTACCGGACTGAGAAATTCGTCATCGGGCGTGCCGTTTGACGGCAAGACGCTCGGGCATCTTCAGGGTGCTCTCACAGCCGGGCTAAGGGTTGGCGCATCCGGCGTCTCTCGGAGAAGCCCGCGTGGGGTTGGTGGTGTCGAGGGGCTGATCCGTATGTAACCTGTAAGGTGCTCGATACCCCCCTGTCGGACGCTCGGTGTTATTCACGTTCTACCGGACACAGGTGGCCGCCGGCGCTCAGGCGCTGGCAGGAGGTGAATACGATGGAATCTCGGTCTTTTGTTTCGATTGTCGTCGCAGTGCTTTTCATGGCCGGCCCGGCCGGGGCCGCCGCCGAAGAGACGCAGCGCAGCGGTTTCTGGGGCGGGATCGATATCGGTGCCGGCTATGTGGAACGCGCCGTTGGAAGCCTGGAGAGCAACGGCACGGATATTTACATGGGTTTCAAAGCAGGGTATGTGCTTCATCCGCAGGTTCTCGCGGGGCTGGAGCTGAGCGGCTGGAACCAGCAGGCAACCGACAGGGAGGATCCCACCAGGGGAGAAGGGTTGATGCAGGTCTTTCTGATCAGCAGGCTTTACCCTATGGGCGATTCGAACCTGTTCGCCAAGATCGGTGGCGGCTGGGTGCGACAGTGGGTGAACGGTCCCGCCGGGAAGTCCACCCTCGATGGATGGGGCGCTACGGTGGGGGTCGGCTACGACTATTCCCTGGGCAGGAACTGGGCCGTGACTCCGTTTCTCAACTACAGCTTCGGAAAAGCCGAAGATCAAAAGCACCAGGCAGTCACATTGGGCGTAGGCTTCTCTTTCTACTGAACATGGCCTCCAACGGTGGTTCCCCGTTGCAGCCCGGATTCAGAAGCTCTTTGTATTCTCTGGGGAATATTCCTTTATTGTTTCGGAACATGTCGTTTAAGACTACCAACGAAATCCTCGGGTTTTTTTCCTTATGGCCACGGGACTTCACGATCGCAAACTATGCGGAAATCTTTACCGATCCGACCTGGTACAACGGATACATCAACTCGATTACCTATGTGGTCATGAATACGGTTCCGCGGTGCCGAAGGAGCTGGACGAAACCGCCTATCTGGACGGCTACTCATTCTGGCGTTTCTTCCTGAAAATTTTCCTGCCCACCATCGCGGCCGGGATCGGCGTGGTGGCCTTCTTCTGCTTCATGTACTCGTGGGTAGAGTTACTTTTCGCAAAGACCTTGACGTCGGTGGCCGCCAAGCCGATTGTCGCAACCATGACGCGTACTGCGAGCACTGCCGGCTACGAGCTGGGACTGCTGGCGGCGGCGGGCACGCTGACCATCATCCCGGGCGCCTTCGTTATTTACTTCGTGCGCCACTACATTGCCAAGGGCTTCGCCTTGGGGCGCGTCTAGGCAAGAGGGGGGCGAGCCGTGGATCTTTCGTGGATGGCGTGGACCTGGCCGACCGCCGTCTTCTTCCTGTTCATCGCCGCATGCCTGACGGGGATGGCGGTATGGGAGCACTACAGCCCCGGCGGGGCGCCGCGCAGAGGGATCCTCGGATTGGATACGACCCGCGGAGATCGTTTGTTCATCTCTCTGCTGGGCAGCGCGTTCATATTCCTCGCCTGGCTGGCGTTCTTCGGCACGCCCATGTGGGGAGGCTTTGTCATCTCCATCGCCTACGGCTTCGCCGTATTCAGGTGGGTATGAGGCGGTCGGGTTGGGGGCACGACGGTTCGCCGGTCGAGCTCACACGCCGTGACCCTCACGGGTCACGGCGCTCTTAATCAGGAACCGTTAGCGCCCGTCACTTGGGCGTGAAGCTGAACTTCTGTCCCCCGATGCTGGCCTCGTACATCAACCCGCCCTTCGCCATGGTGAAAATGGCGACGCCGTGCTCGTACGATGCATCGAAGGAGATCCCGGCAGTAACGGCGACGCCGCTCGCCTGGGCATCGAACTCGAAGTTTCCGCCCTTGAACCGGTCCAATGCCTGCTTGTTCTGGAAGCAGATGAGCTCGCGGTAGACCTGACCACCCAGTTGAAAGCCGATCGTGATCTGGCTCACTGTGGTCGCGCCGATGAGCTTGCCTTTCTCATAGACGAGCCCATCGCCATGGGCGCCGCCGATCCCGATTGCACCCTTGGCGACGGTGGGGAACACCGCGTAGCCGTGGGCCGATTCCAGGAACGCTTTGATTTTGGGGTTGGTGCGCTCGAACTCTGCCAGGGCCGTTTTCACATCCTGGTCGGTGGCGGCCGCCCAGGCTCCCTGGCCGATGCCGGCGACGGTCAGCGCCAACACGGAGGCGGCCATAAGAATTGTTCGTCGTAGCATTATATTCTCCCTAAATGCGGTGTCCGTCAGGACCGGGGAAGATACTCTGCCTGGGGTCCGACCTGCAAGTTGAAGAACCGAAATGGTGCTGCCATCATGCGTACCGGGGGATTCGCACGAGAACCACCGGACAGCGCGGCGACCGCCGAGCTGTCCGGTAGAAGTTAGGGGACGTCTACCAATGAACGGCTTCACGCGGCCGGCGGCCAAGGCCTTGGCTCGGTTGCTCAGGACGAGTGCTGTCGGTTGCTGCCTCTTGTTCGCGGAAGCTCAGGCGATTGCCACCGAAGCGAGCAGCCTGGATCTCACCGTCAGCGATGTTTTTCCGGTCACGCGTTCGGACCTGGGATTCAACGACGACCCGGATTTCCTACTGCTGGCGCAAGCCTCGCCCGGAGCAGAGATAAAAAAGGCCTGGGAGTCGGCCTTACCCCCTACCGACGAGTTCGATTGGGTTCAGACCACTTCCGGCGAATGGCTCAAGGGTGAGTTGAAGGTGCTTTATTTGGGGAGCCTGGAATTCGACAGTGACGAATTCGGTCTGCAGACGCTGGACTGGGACGATATCGCGCAGATTCGTGGCCATGGCGAAAAGCGAATCAGTATCGATACGCCGGAAGGTCCCGTGACGGTCATTGGCGAGATCGTGGTCACCAAGGACAAAGTCATCGTAAAAACTGACGAAGGCGAAAGAGAATTCGATCGCAGTCGATTGATTTCGGTTACGCCGGGTGCCACCATGGAATTAGACAACTGGTCGGCCAAGATCAGCATTGGTCTGAACTTTACACGCGGCAACACCGATCAAACCGATCTAACGGCCAAGATAAACATCAAGCGTCGTACCTCGGACAATCGCTTCGTCGTCGATTATCTTGGTAACTTTTCCAGATCACAAAACACGCAAATAGCAAACAACCACAGACTGAACACGTTCTTCGATATTTTTGCAGCCAAAGAATACTTTTGGCGCCCGATTTTTGCCGAGTACTATCGAGACCGATTTACGAACATCGACTACCGGACCACCATAGGAGCCGGTGGCGGTTACCATATTATCGATACTCCCAAAACCACCTGGGATGTTTCAGGAGGCCCAGCCATCAGGGCTACGAGATATGTCAGCGTTCAACCCGGAGATTCCCAGAAAGTAACCACCCCTGCCTTGGTTGTAGGTACGTTCTACGACACGGCATTGACCAAGACGGTGGATTTCAATGGCCGTTACAGTTTGAACATCGTCAATGAGGAATCGGGTAACTACACCCATCACGCAATAGCGACATTCGAGATCGAGCTGACGGACATACTCGATTTCGATGTTTCGTTCGTGTGGGATCGAACCGAGGATCCGCAGGCCAGGGCCGACGGGACCGTGCCCAAGCAGGACGACTTTCAGCTGCTGTTTACCCTGGGCGTCGATATCTGACCAGGTAGAATCTAAACCTTCTCCGACAAAATCGGCGGTATGGCCCCGGTGTCGGTACCGTAGACATGAACATCCCGCTGCGGGAAAGGAATCGAGATCCCTTCGGCATCGAAACGCAGCTTTACCTCCCGGGTGACATCCCAGTAGACGTTCCAGTAGTCATCCGTTCGCAGCCAGGGGCAAACCACAAAATCCACCGACGACTCACCGTCGGCAATAGTTGCTTCGATGCAGTCGTGCAACGATGAGATTTCGTCGCCCGCCGTTTTTGAATCAGTCTCGGATTGTGCGACGGCACCCGTTGAAACGACGCTCAACAGGATGATGGTCCCTATCCCGGCCAAAATCCGGGCAGACGCTGCTTTCATGAAACCCCCCAAAAGAATAGAGGCGCACTCTTGCTGACGTGCGGATCTCGCTGGGCCCGAGTCGGCATTCTGGAGACTTTGGCATCAGCAGTGCACAGCGAACCAATCATGATGCCACCGGATGGGGGTCACTCAATAGGGTTGGACTTTCGGGATCGCTGAGACGGGAGGTCCAGTGGCGGACATCCCGCTGTGGGGAGCACGGCCCAGAAAGGGGCCGGCGTGTGGTTATTCGAATGGGCCGGGGTTTATTCGTTGGACGCCTGGCGTTTACTCTCCTCCTCGGCGCGAATGCGCTCGTAAATCTCTTCGCGGTGAACCTTGAGATCTTTGGGCGCTTCGATGCCGATCTTAACCTGGCCGGCCCGCAGTCCCAGAATTTTCACCTCTACCGAATCGCCAATCATGATGGATTCACCGACTTTCCTGGTCAGAATCAACACTATCCGTCTACCTCGTTAACCTGGTCTCACGCAGTTGACGGGCATCCTGGGTTGTCCTTCCGCCCTGGGGGTCCATTTTTTCCACGACGTCGGCAGCACATCGCAGCTAGCACTTAACTATAGCTCGGCAGAGGCGTGCTGGTTATCGGGAATTTCCTGAATCTTGCCTTCGAAATCCCTGAGGCTCCCCCGGTTGAGAGTCAGGATCGGGCAGGACGGGCGGAGAGAGTTTTAGCCGTCGACGGTGGTGATGCCCTCGCGGATGGCGTACTTGGTGAGCTCCGCGATACTGCGCAAACCCAGCTTGTCCATGATGCGCTTGCGATGGG
>SMUY01366436.1_pt1 | contig 16046 bp, 19 predicted proteins | sample 2456441 | NCBI WGS metagenome assembly SMUY01 (sample SAMN11095931, study PRJNA526329) | marine sediment metagenome | biome: Marine sediment; feature: Surficial sediment; material: Deep marine sediment; isolation source: Hadal surficial sediment | place: Pacific Ocean | collected 2014-11 | depth...
AAGATAAACTCTTCCTCTCTGATTCAGTAGTGGAAAAAGCTGCATACATCTACAGAAAGGCTCTTGAAAAAAAATTGATAAGAGGTAGATCAATATCTGGCATGATTGGTTCAGCATTATATGCTGCATGCCGTGAGGTCGAGACCCCAAGAACCCTCAAAGATATTGCAGGAGTAATGAATATCAAAAAAGGAGATCTTGCAGCTTGTTACAGAAAATTAGTACAGGAACTAGACTTGAAAATTCCTGTTGTTGATTCAGTATACAATATAGCCAGAATTGCTAGTATAATTGGAATTTCCGAAAAAACAAAACGTTTTGCAATTGAAATTCTTAGAAAAGCTGAAGAAAATAAAATATCAGCTGGAAAAAATCCTATGGCCATGGCAGCAACTGCTTTGTATATTTCCTGTGTTAAAAATGGTGAAAATCATACACAAAGAGATTTTGCAGAAGCTGCTAACATAACCGAAGTAACAATTAGGAATAGGTACAAAGGACTTTTAGAATTGTTAAAAAACTAACACGTTTTTTTAAAAAATAAAATAGTTCTTATAAATCTAGATTAGTCCAAAATCATATCACAGAGAAAATTGTATCCTATTGTTTGAGTAGACGGTGGAAAAGACTCAGAGATACCTTTTCAACCAAAAACAGACAGGCCAGTGAATTGCAGAGAATGTTTACCAAAACATCGTTCTGGCGGTTGAAGATTTTAGGCTAAATTTGTTTAAAGTAATTTAATTCAATTAGCTTATTTTCCTTTTTTATTCAAATTAACATTTGATACAAACTATAAACAGTTATTATGAAATGTAAAAAAAGTTCTAAAAGAGAGCATCATTATAGTCAAAACAGAAGGATTGGATTTAGATGAATCGATACCTTCTCCATCCCTTTATGAATTGGACTATTGAAGTCTATACTAATCACCACTTTATCTTAGATAAATCTGATCAAGAGTTATTTATGTTCTAATGTGTAAATATGAGTATTCCAAGTTTGAGTAAAAACTAGATTATTTTTTAATGAGAATTTTATGGGATTGGTCACAATGCTAGCACAAAAAATGGTATAGTAAGTAAATTCAATTTTTATTGAACTAAAATAATTAGAAAATATATGATAGAAATTGTTGATGCAGTAAAAGTTGTAGAGGTTATCTCAAAAAATCTAGATGGGATTTCAAAAAACACTTCAAATTTTCGAAAATTACCAGATACATTTTGGGGCTATTTTGCTAAAGGTCATGATCAAAAAGGAAAGTTTGCTGTAATACTGACCTACTCTGAGCAAGGTTCTGATGTTGATGAATTACTAAAAATGTATGAAGAGTGGGTTACAAAAAATAAAACAAAACAATAATTAAAAATTATCCTCAATTCGATTAACTTTAGTTATTAATTCTGAATTGTTTAGGATCTCTTCAAATTTATCAAGTAAATTAGAATTTAATGACATGAAAACGCCAAGAAACTATGGTTTAAATCTAATCCAAATTGCAGAAAAAATTTGGAACAAAAAACTCAAACTAGTCTTAAAAAACTAATCCCCATAAGATAAACTGCCTGTTACATTGTAGTTTGGTATTGGACTGCCATACTGAGTTTTTCACAGCTCAGACCCCGATTTACAAACGTTTAATTTTTTACGAAATATTTACGGTTATGCAAAAAAACATAACGACGGTTATATATACCACGCTGAGTTAAATATGATGAGGAGAAATAATTGATACAAACAAAAAAAATAGTATGTCCTGATTGTGGCAAAAAATTAACTGATGTGTTTGACACTACTGAGCATATTTTTTGGAACTCAATTGTTGAACATGTCTAGGCTGACGAACTCAGCTAGAATGTATGTCAAAAATAAAATGTATTAGAAATCATGTATGGTTTCAGATTAGTCCATACAAGTTTCAATGTGACAAATGTGAGAAAATTGTCCATACCTAGACTGACAAAATCAGCTAGAAAGTATGTCAAATCTAATTCCAAAAAACGAAGAAAAAAAGTCGTTTAATTTTTTACGAAATATTTACGGTTATGCAAAAAAACATAACGACGGTTATATACACCACGCTGAGTTAAATATGGTGAGGGGAAATAATTGATACAAACAAAAAAGATAGTATGTCTTGATTGTACGGCAACTTTCACTGATGAGTTAGAATATAGTGAGTATTTGTTTGGGTGTATGATTTAGGAGATAAAATGAATCAAACAGTTTTAACAATGATTGAGCAAATTAATCAAAAACTAAATCAGGAACATGTACAGAAAAAAAGTGAGAGTGGAATTCTCGAAAAACTTAGGAGAGAATTTCAATGACTACAAAAGGGAGAGTGTTAGGTTGTATAGCAAACTAGAACAAATTAGAACATGGACTTCAGTGAGTGCATTAATTGTATCACTAACTATCTTAGTCGTGGTGCTTAGTTAATGAAAACTAAAAAATGGTTTTGTCGACTATGTAGACTATATGACATAATCTTACCAAACCACCATCTCTACACGAAACATGGTGTATTAAAAGGAGTTTTGGATAATAGAGCCAAGGAAGAGATTTTTGAGGTATTATTTATAGAGACAAGGTAATGAACAAAACAACTACTAGACTCTACCGCTCTGGTCCGAGAGGATACCTCTATCTACGAAGAGCTTTCATTGAAGACTCTCAATTTCCCTTTGATTATGATGAAGAAGTAGATGTGAAGATCGAAGGCAAAAAACTGATAGTTACCAAATCAAAGAAGAAATAACTCATAGTTATTCTATGAAAATTGATATGGAAACCAGAGACATGCAAGATATAAAAAAACTGTGTTTAAAATTAAATTTTGAAGAAGATCCCTAATAATTATTAAAAAAGAAAAACAGTTAGAAAATGAACTCTAAACCACTTCTTTTTTTAATTGGATACGAACTGTAATTGTCAAATATCACATACAAGGATTATTGTATGATTTTCATCTTACTTTATTATGGTAAAATTCATTTGCCAAGATTATGGTTTTGAATGTGATTTTAAAGCAGAGGAAAAAAACAACATTGAAGCCGTTGAGAAGTTTGGAAAACACACTCTTGATGAACATGGAATAGAATATTCCAAAGAGGCTTTGATGCAGTTCATCATGAGAAAGCAAGGATAGCATCTGGCAATTATTGAAAAAAGATCATCATTAATCTTTTTTATTTACATTTGATACTGACTGTTAATGATCACTGAAGGCAAATCGTGCCGTAATAGTTATACTTCCATAGTAGTAAGTTAAATTAGTTGACCAATAATTATGACTATGAATAATAGCAATCAGGTCTTTAAAGCGGTTTTAACCACTGAGGGAAGAAAAACTGGAAAAGAACATTCGGTGTGGTTAAGAGCTGTAAGATATAATGATCGAATATATTTTTCAAGACACAAACCTGATGGTGATTGGTTTCAGAATGCAATTTTTAATCCTGATGTGAAAGTTAAATTTTCTAATACAAATTATATTGGAAAGGCAATTTATGTAATTGATGAAGCCTTGTCAGAAAAGATATCAGAACTCAAATATCCTGGTGAGCAAAGAGCAAATGAAAAAAGAGTTGTTTTAGAAGTTACACTATGTGAACAATTGTAGAAACCCCGCGTTTATCTACTTCTACTCCATTTTCAATTTCAGCGATTATTATTGTAAATGATATGACATCACGTTGTTTACAATCTTCTACATGTAGCTTTAGATGAATATCCATAAGATCAAATTCCTCCATTGGAAGGTTAGTTTCATCCAGATATGCTTTTGCTGTTGATTCTATTCTGAATCTATCATCTTTGAAATGAAATCCAAGTTTTGTTTTCCTTGCCCCTCTTCCGGCTGCCTTGAGATTGACATCTATTATTCCCGGTTTTGCCATGGTATAACTTGATTTTTGATTGACGAATACTCCAATTTGAAATGGTTTTCCAGCTGTTGCTTCTGCCATCTTTTGAACTCCATCATTCATAACTACATCAATTCCTTTGATTGATTGTGCAACTTTGGCGATCCAATCATTTGTTCTTTCTATGGTTGCTGCAATTTCAGCTCGTCTTTTTTTGTCTTCCTCAGGAGGGAGTTTATGGTAATCAACCCATTCAAGATAATCTTTTGAAATGTCTTTAATGAACTCGATACATGTAACTTTATAATCTTCCAAACTGCTTGCTCTTTCTGAACTTTCATCAGTACGAAAGCTGTCATAATCCATTGGAAGGGCCATGAAATACTATGCTTTTAACATGTAAAAAAATCAATCTCAACATTATGAACGGGTAAAACAGAAATCAATGAATATAATGGTAAATTGATTTACTTCATTTGATGAGTTTCAGCACAATAACACAGGAACTTCAAGATCATCTTAAATCAAATTTACCTCAAATCAGGTTGATTCTGAAAAGAAATCCAGCGATGGCCTATACAAAAATTACCGAATTAGGTACTGCAATAGGAGAAAAATATAACATTAAACTTTTAGTAAATTTTCCTGAACGCGGAAAAATAAACGATTTTGATTCATATGGAAAACAGGATCTCAGTATCATTATTGATCAAAAGAAGAAAAATTTTCCAATAGAACGCAGTGTCATTAAATCAAAAGCAAAAGAGATTTTTGGAGATATCGAGGTTCAAGATGCTTATATGTATGAAGGAAAAGAGGGGGTCAAAGTTTTTTTTGATAATGGGAGAATTGACATTTTGCCTCACTCTTTACATGTTTGGTGCAAGTTTTCTGAAAAGGTTACAGACTTTTGTGACTGGTTATTTGTTAACGTTTACCAATTAAAGTCCTAGTACTCAGGCCATACCAGTTACTAATCTGCTTTTAAACTGTCTAGGATTTCTTCAGCTCTCCTATTTTTTGGATCAATTTCAAGAACTTTTTCACAACAATCAATGACTGAGTTTAGCTCTTTTAGATAAAGATGAACATTTGCCTTTAGAAGAAGAGTCTCTATATCATTCGCGTTGATTTCTAAAGACCTATCAAAATAGTATAATGTGTTTTGTGCATCATCTAAGATATAGTAAATACCTCCCATAATGAATAAAAAGTCAGGATCGTTAGAATATTTGTCTTCTAAGCTTTTTCCAAATTCTAATGCTTCCTTATACTCTCCTTGTTGTATGAGCTTTTTGATACGTCGTTTAGGGTATCTGAATAAACCAGCCAAGTCTAATCATTCAATTTTGAAATTGATTTATTGTTCAAGAAACTTTCATTATGCCGTTTTCAATAAGCCATTGAATTCCTGACACAAAATCCTTGTCGGAAATCAGACCTTCAGCCCACCAACCAGCGTTGTTTTTAATCCAATCTGGAATCTCTTGAGTTCCTCCATTTCCTGATTGAATTCCAGGTATAGTCATAATTCCTTCTTTAATCAAGAATTGAATTCCTTGAACGAATGAATCGTCATCAATTTGTCCAGATGACCACCATCCAGCGTTGTTTTTAATCCATTCTGGAATTTTAAGGGTAATTGTAGGAGGTGAAGGAGTTGTTGAGGGTTCCCCAGAAATTTGGATGTCAATTTGTAAGTAATCTAATTCGTCAGGAGAAGGAACAACTTGTTGTGGGTTTGTGCCGTAAATGTATATTACATAGTGAGCTGTTCCAGGATTCTCTTTTACAATTGTAGTGGTATGGACAAATCCAGATGGAGCAAAGAGAAATTTTTTTCCTTCCTCTTCAGCAATTGACCTAATTGGAGGTATGCTAAAGTCATCATCAACTACAAAAATATCATATTGAACTTGATCTTCAAATTTTACATCAGAAAATCTGTTTTTGAAGCCAATAAACCACTCAATTTCACATCCTATTTCTGGGTTTGCTGGGCCATATTTTACATTCAAAATGTAACGAGAGTCTTTTGTATGCTTTTTCATCTCTACCAATTCATAATACTGAATACAGTCTTCCAAACCTGCTTGTGGTAAAATTGGCTTCACATTAGCAAAGGGATTAACTAATACATTTTCTTTGTAATCCAGTAATTCAAAGTGATATTCTGTTGGAGCAAATCCTGTAGGAACATGAACTAATGTGTGGGCCTTTATTGGAAAAGGAAAGTCATCTAAAACCCAAACTTTACTATCTTGTCCACCGGTTCTCCAAACAATAAGAGCTGTATCAAATGTTCCTGCAGGGACAGTAACAGATTCCATCATAGTAGGTATAATCTGTTGGCCACCAATGTTTGCTATTTTACCCCATGAGGGTTTACTGAATTCTTTTGGTTTATCAGCATTAGCAAAGGCAGACAGCCAAATTATTGAAGATTTGTATGCGCTTCTATATGGACTCAAAACTTCACTTCCACCAGTTGGTTCTGGAGCAATTTTACCCAATTCCATATTTCCAGTTATGATGAAGGGTCCATCATAGACTACAACTTGAACAAGCCATTTTGTTTCAGTTTGAACGATAATTTCATCTTCAAACCAAATATCCATTTGAAATTCAGTGCAATCTTTGTAATAAACAAAACAAAGATCATATGAAAAAAAATCTCCTATCCTTAATCCTTCACCAACCCACCAAATTCCGGGATTACCCTTTATGCCAGCAGTTATGGTATCAATTGGAGAATCAGCAAATGAATTTTGCAATGGGATAGATCCTAAAATTAAAATTGTAATAAGAATCGAAACTACAAATAAAGTTTTCAAGTAATATTAATTTCTCAATTTCCTTCTTTAAAGGTTATTCAAATAAGCAAATATAAGGCAATATTCATGAATTTTCATCGAAATGTGTGATTGTCCCAAGGTTCACTTGTATGAAATTGAGTTCAAAATGGATGGGATGATTGTGGTTCCAATTCACAAAAATTGTGGAGTTAAGTTAAATGAGAAACAGGCAGACACTTTTCAAAAAGACCTCATTAAAAATTGGGGGTTTGAAGAGGATTAAGTTTAACAGATATTTTTCAAAATAAAAGAATGAGAAAATAGATCTAACTTAATTGTGATACGGCTTCTTTACAAATAGTAGTATTGCATTTGCAATCTGCACTACAGATACATGCACTTTGCATGGCACAGTCACATTCGTAAGCGGGATCGCCTGAGTCAGCTTCACATCCACATGCTTGATCTACCATGTCAAGGAGATTATCTGCCTAGTTTTAAAAGTTTGGTGTGTTATTAGATGCCAAACAGTCATAAAGGATTTTGTAAAGCAAGTAATTCATTCGCTGTTTTTTGAAGCAAAACTGCTTGCTGCTCGATTTTGGGAGGATTATTTTCCAAATCAAAAGCAACCTTTAAGACATGAATAAATTCGGGTTTTTGATTAAGAATATTCTTCACCTTAATGAGATTATTTCTATTGATATAAGCCAGGTAGAAATAGCAATCAGCTAAAAGCGAATTCTTTACTAGATAATCATGTTTTATCTGAATTATTTTAGAGTGGCCATTTGCTTCCACCATATCAGAAAAACCAATTGAGGATTTACACATTCGTAATAGCAAGACTGGGGTTGCTCTTTCAATACCCATGCAGTCATTAATAATTGAAAATGTTTCGTTGATTCGATTTTTTTCATATGCTCTAATATTGTTTAACATGTGAGCTGGACTTGGACGTTTTAAATTAAATCCCGAGATTGCGTCTGCCAAGTAATACGCACCACACTTTAACCATGAAGATGTAAAAGGATCTGAATTTTTTAATCCATCTTTCGTTTTTGATACACAAAAAAGTGCATCAATCAAACAGCTTTTAACGTAGTCCCTGAATATTTCTTCTTTTTTTTCATTAATTTTGGATAAAAACATACGAAGTTCCCATTGTTCATCCAGGGTGATTTGCATGTTATGGTATTGAATAAGGATGTCAGGATTAGTTTCAGTTAGTGAACCATGATGTACCTTTACCATTTCTCCTTCAAATTCAATTATCGAATTATCATTTGTCTTATTATCAAAAATTGTTATGTCATATTCGCAACTCTCATAACTTTGTCCATTGTTTTTACAACCTCCTAAGCCAGCTGGAAAGTCAGTAAAAGAATATTTTTCCAAAAATTTTTTTGTATCCATAAAAAAAATAAATTTTTATTTTGTATAAAGTATTCAACTTACAAATCTTTACAAATAGATTCAATGTCAAAACGTTTTTTACTTTGTCAGAAATACTGGAAATTATACCCATGCTTCATCCTTTTCCTAGTAATTTTATCATCCCAAAAAGAATTCCGCTCAGTAATAAGAAGATGAAACGCGTATTTCTGGAAAGACCAGATCAATAATGTATGGGTTTTGGGAATTGTTTTTCAGAAAACCTTTTCATGCTAGTAGTTTTAATACATAATAGTTTTGTCAGATAAAATATATGATTATAGCAAAATCTGTGATTCGATAAAAAAATTAGATTCAAAAATTCGATTTGCAGGAGTCATCAACGAACGTGGGAAATTAGTAGCGGGGGGAATGAAAGAAGGAATAGAACCACTAGAATCAGAAAAAGATGATGAAATGTTATTCATGGAGCTGGCATTGAGAGTCCGAATGAGAAAAGAGTTCGATAAACAATTAGGAAAGGTAAAATTCGCTATGGCTTTGCGTGAAAAAGCGTTAGCTATGAGCTTTCCAATAAACGGTGATGTTTTGTATGTATACTCTGATCCAGATGTTGATTTTAAGGAACTGTTGACCAAGATCCGTGCGCTAGTAAAGTAGAATTTTTCAAAATTAGTTTATCCTAAAGCAGAGTTCCTATTCATTTTGTTGTTGAAACATAATCAAGAACGAAAGTATAAGGATCAAGTTTTTGAATGATAATGGTATACAATATAAAATGTTCATTGATTCTGCCACTAAGGAAGAGTTGATTTTTGTCATCGAAAATGAGGCAAAAATGAAGATTGATAGTTTTATTGAGAGTGCGATTAGCATGGCAGAAGAGGTACATGTGGCAGTAAAAAGAGAGGACAGCGTATCCTCATTTCTAGAAACACATATTTGGCCAGTTACAATCAACGTTATAAGACACTATCTATCTGCAAACAAACTCCTAACTACTCTTCAGATAGTATCTACAATTTTACATGATGTAATGGAGGATGATGAAAAGATTTTGGATGTGTATGCATCAAAGTCTTATGGTTTTGACGCATATTTTCTTCACAGATTCGGAGATTATGTTTACAAAGTAACAACTACTTTGAAGGTAAAGCCTTTAAGCAATTTTGAAGGTACAACCGAAGAAGAACGTCAATCTGAAAGATTTCGGAATTATTGTAACACCTTATCACAATCTGACTATGATGTAAAGGTCATCAAACTAGCAGACCGATTAAACAACATGAGATTTATCAGCAAAGTGCCTCATCATGATAAAGTAAAGCGGTACATGAAAGAAGCAGAAGACTTTTTCCTTGCATACTGTTTACTTTCACCTAGAATGGATGAATTTTACGCACAAATTAGAAAAGCCTATCAAGAACTAAAAGAGCTAAGCGAAAACAAAGACGAAGTGTTTGTTAAGCATCACTAAATATACCCAATTTCTTATCAACTTCAACCATACTCATAAACGATGCCTTTCTCCCCTCTTGGATGTTTCCAATCAGTTTCATGGGAACATGTACCGCACTCTATGCACCCTTCATGTTGTAACATTACTTGCTCGTTTTCCAAACTGTAACATTTGGTAGGACATAGGGTAACCATTTTTTTCATGAATTCACTTTGAGGTTTTAGAACCTTTATGTGAGATGTGTTATCATCATCAAACTTTAGTTTCGCAACTCTATCATCTATAGAAGGAATGCTGGGAACATATGTCGCTGTTACTTTTTCGCCCAGTCTTTTGGCTACCTCAATTGGTACTTTAACGAAGGTGTCCTCGGATTCTACTATAGGTAAGAGTCTTTCATAGCCAAGAATGTTGGCCAACTTTACTGCTACACTTCTAAAGGTATCACTTGACATTAGTTTGATTATTGTTCCATATTTGGCACTAATAATGTCCTTTGGAATATCTTTTGTAGCGTCAAGGAAAATTTTCAAATAATCTTTATCTATTCGTTTCATATCTCTGGTATAGGGACTGTTCGCAACTGACTGAGAATAATATTCCCCAAAATAGTTTGAAGTGAAATTGTTCCGATCTAAAGCTCTTGTTACAGCATCAGCTGCTCTAACAGCATCATCTATTCCAACGTTTAGTCCCTCGATTCTAGGTCCAATGAAAATACCTCTTCCTGCAGCATCTCCTACAAACAAGATGTTTTTATGATAAGGCTTTACCATTCTACATCTCTTGCCATCAGGTATCAATTTGGCTCCATATTCAACTTCAACATAATCTGTGACAAAACCAACGCCATACTTTTCAGTTAATTGTTCTTGAATTGAAGATAATCTTTCATTGATTGCTTTCTCAGAATTATATTTTCCTGATTTGAGAAGTTCTTCTCTCCCACCTTTAGATAAAGAAGCGTCTCTTAACTCATTCCAAGTTTTGAGCAGTTTTGTTATTGCAAAACGTATTCTAAGTTGTTCTTCCTGAGGAAGACTTTTGTCTATTTTTCTTCGAGAAGGTACTTGGTCCTTGATGAATTCACTAATCATAGGATTTCTTAGCAGACTATCCACCAATGTGTAAGGTTCTGTGGGATTTTCTAAGAGGGAATCAAAATGATATACTGCACCAACCGAAAGGGTGCTACTATTGGTGTATAGAAATCCTCCACCAATGTGGTTAATTGTTACATCTCCTGCAAATAGATGAGCCGCGCCCTCATTGGATTCAACCTCAAATCTTTCATTGATAATATCTTCGGGAAGTTTTACTACGACTTTTACTCCTTGGTATAATTGTTGAGGTGTGAACTTGGGTATTGAACTAATTTGAGCTATCTCTGAGTTTACACCATCAGCCGCAATTATTGCTCTAACCTCAAATTCTTCAAGCTCATCAGTAATTACTATTGTGGTGTTAGTTTTTTTATTCCATTCAAGAGAGCTAACATGTACTCCCGGAATAATCCCTCCTCCAAATTTTTGGGCACTTTCAGCTGCCTGTTCAGCAAACCAGGAATTCAGTTTGGTCATAAGAACAGAATAACCAAAATTTGATTCATATTCGTGAGCGGCGGTTAGATCCATTGAGTATATTTTGTCTTTAGATGTCGCATGCAGTATGTATTTTTTTATTTTTCTTTCAACAGGGGCTTCTCTAAGAAAAATATCTCCATAAACATCTTCTACATTGTGAACATGACCATTTTTTAGTTTTTTTGAATAAAGAATTCCTCCAGAAATATTTTTTGAGCCAATCTTGTTGCCAGCTTCGAGCAATACTGCTTGTTTTTTATGATTTGAAAGCTGTTTAAGAGCAGCTAAACCAGCCGAGCCCCCGCCAATAATTGCAACATCATATTTTTCCAAAAAGTATTCCTTCCCTATGCTTAAACAACAAGAGATTGTTTTTTCATCTCCTCAATCAATTTAGGAATCACATCTTCCATTCTACCCTTTATGAAAATATCACATTCATCCTTGATTGGAGAATTTTCATCTGGATTAATTGCCACCACAAACTCTGAATCTTTCATTCCTTCCACATGTTGCATGGCACCACTTATTCCAGTAGCAACATAAAGCATAGGACTGATCTTTTTTCCACTAGTACCGATGACTCTGTCTGGGATCATGTATTTTGAGGAAATGCTTTCACTTACAGCAAAAGGTTTTTTTGAAATCGGTAAGGAAACTCCAATCTCGGCATCCAATTGTTTTGCCAAGTCCTCAACCAGTTTGATATTCTTTTCCGGAAAGTCCTTTATTCCTCTCCCAAAACTAATGATTGCCTTGCATCTATCAAAATCAACCTCACTTTTGATGATTTTTCTACTTAGAATCTTGATTTTAAGGTCTTGCTCATCAATCGTTGGGGAAAATTGGATGACCTCGCCTTTTCGTTTTGAGTCTGGTTTTATCGGTTCAAATACGCCTGGAATTATGCTGCAGGATTGAGGATGGTATTCCCTTTCAATTGATGGATTTTTGTTATCAAGACAAAGGATTGTAGTCCACAAAAAGCCAGAAAAATCGGGTCTGTACATTTCAAGAGTTTTTTCATAAATTACAGGTTTTCCATCAGTTTTGTATTGATGTGTTAACTTGATGTCACTTATTTCTAATTTATTGATGTCAGATGCAAGACCTGATTCCAATTCAACTAAAACTGTTGATGATAGATGTCTACCAATACTATCTGCACCAAAGAACATGTATCTTGGTTTTTTGAAATTTTTTGCATTTTCTGGAGAAATTTTTGTTGCTATTTCTTTATCTTTGGCTATTTGAGCTATTACTTTGGTGTAAATTGTATTTATGACATCTTTTAGTTTTAGATGATCAGCATAAATTACAAAATCGGCACCATGTTCAATTAAAGTTTTAGAGATTTGTTTAACATTATATCCTAAAAGAATTGCTACAACCTTTTCATCTGACTTATATTTTTTATTAAAATTATCCAGTAATCGTCTTGCTTTGCCAAGCATTTCTAAATTTACTGGTGCTAGTTTTCCTTCTTCTAATTCTATTACAACGTAAATGTGTTGGTAGTTTCCTTCTGTCATTTTATCACCATTGCAGATAATGCTTCATTTATTTTGGCAATCGCTTTTCTAATGTGTTCAGGATTTGAGCTATCAAGCACTTCAGCTTGTCTATTTGCTTTTCCTTTTGGAATACGTTCTACTCTGAAAACTATTGTTGGAGAGCCTGGCAATCCAACAAGGGTTGGATCTACACCAAGTTGTTGCAAATTGAATACCATAAGATATTGTTTGTAATTCTCTGAACGAATTTTTGCCTGTTTTTGATACTTTTCGTATGATATTCTTTGAGAAACAGTATTGAATAATGATTTGTAAGAGGGATCTACTGAAAGAAAGACAGGTAAGGGAGCCTCAACTTCCTCTATCACATCATTAAATCCTTGCAAACTCACTAATCGTTTAATCCGAATTGTTTTATTTTGCACATTAACTTCATAGTTTAATACATTTCCAAAAAATGGATATCCAAGCTTCCATGCAGTCTGTGGCCCTGTTTGACCTGTTTCGCCATCTGAAGCCCTATGTCCAGAAAAAACAATGTCCATTTTTCCTTGCATTTTTTGAATTCCAGTTTTTAGGGTTTCAGCTGTAGCAAGAGTATCTGCCCCTGCAAATATTCTATCACTATAAAGATGAAGTTCCTCCGCATCAGATAATTTTTGAGCCATTTGTAGGGCAGTTTCTGCTATTGGAGGGCCCATCGTTGCAACAGAAACCTTTGCATCATACTTTACTTTTGCATAAAAGGCAGCGTTTGCTGCAATGGCACTATGAGGACCCAATGTGTTTTTTGTGTCTGCCCTGTTTAAAGTACCATCAGGGTTATAACTTACATTTCCCTCAGAAAAATCCGGTTCTAGCTTTATGATTACTGCCACATTAAGTTGATTCATTTTCAATCAATCCATTTCTGCTTATGTTTATGTTACATTAATTTTAGTCATATGAAACCGTGTTTGTAAATTATTCGTAGATTCTCTAATCAATCATGACATAAAACAGCATTGCCATACAATGATCTTCTATGAAGGGTTCAATGTCGTTTATCTTTCCTTGCCATTGCTCAATTGTTAACTCAGAACAGACTTGCGCTAATTCATCAAAGTATCTATCAAATACAGCTGCTCGGCCTTCAAAGCCATACACTTGCACAATCTGCGCAAAGTCAACTTGCTGTGTTGCTTTGATTGCATTTGTCATCACATCCATTGTAAACTGCTTGTTTGTTTGGATATGATCTTTTGTTGCCAAGATCTGTTCATGGCCCGAAATTAAAACATCAAAATCAAAGGATTCTACTAGTTTGTCGTGTACTGCAATGTACTGATTCATGTTTTTTGTTATCCCAAAGGCCTTAAATGGAGCAGCTCATGGATGGAATAGATCAACTACCATTGCTACTTTTTGTTTTGGAGCGTAAATTACGATATCACCTTTTGAGGGAAATGCACCAACATATGATAGCTCCAAGAGTTGGTTTCCAACAGATAATGTGTAGGTATCATCAAATGAATACAATTGAATTATGGGCCATACATTTTGGTTAATTCCAATTTGGCCTACAGACACTTGGGGGTTTGTGTTTGGGGAGGTAGCTCTTTTTAGCACATTATTCAAAGTACCAGAAAAAGTGGGAGTTCCTGTGCATTTGGTAAATTGTGATATACCGTTTGTTGCACCAGAAATTCCACCTGACCGTGGGATTGCAACTCCATCGGTGTCAGAAAAACTAACGCCCAATACAGAGGAGTCTGTATCACTGCTGCAAAAGACTCCAAAATCAAGACTTGCTCCTCCCACACCTACATCAAAAACAATTTGATCAGCAATCTTTGCTTTCTTTACATTAGCAAAATAGGCATGCCATTGTCCATCAACTCCTTGAACCATTCGTAATTGTTTTCCATTAATGGTAACATCTGGTTCGCCCTTGCCTTCATCAGTATCAATTAGATTTGGATCATAAACAACAACTTCAACCACCATAGAACCTGAAAAGTGATTATCAAAAAATGAATTCTCAGCAGATGTGAAAAGATTTGGATTATGTGATGCATATGCTTGATAACTTGATTCTGATGCTACCATAATTAATGAAAAAACCAATAGCGTCATTGTTAATGGTAGATACGTCATACATGATCTCTTTCAAAGAAACATTTTAGGATTGTTCCTATTCTAGTTAGTGTTACCAATTTTCATTTCATAACGTCTGTTAATTCTATATTCAAGATATAATTCTGTCAATTAATTCTAGTAAATTACTAGAAAAATTATAATTAAAAAAATTCTTAATGCTTTGCTTTAAATTGCGATTAACTATGGTTTTTACCGAGCTCCTGTGGTGTAGTCCGGCTAAGCATACTGCCCTCTCAAGGCAGTGATCCCGGGTTCAAATCCCGGCGGGAGCACCTTTGAATTTATAAAATAAAAAAACAAAGAATAGGAAGCTAGTTACTTCCAATTAGAAATATTACACTTGCAGTTGTTCTAACATCCTGTTCAGATGAAAATATAGGTGTTGGTGCTCTGACAGCAGCTTCTTGAGCCATGGCAAAATCTCCTGCGAACAGTGGAATTGGAGGTGGCATTCCAAATTCAGACAATGTTACTGCCTTTACTCCAATTATCTGATGATTTAGTGGAGACAATGCCTTTTCTGCTTTTGATTTTGCGTTTAATACCGCTTTGCCAATCAAGTCATCCTTTATCTGAAGTTGTTTTTCTGGAGATAAAGTAAAGTATACAGAATCTACTCTGTTTGCTCCAACTCCAACAGCTGAATCAATAATGTCAGCAGCTAAATCTAAGTTTGTGGTTTCAACAGAAATTGAATTTGTAACTCTGTATCCAATTAACTCTTGAGTATACCTTCCTGATTCATCACGATAACTGTCGTAAACCGGATGTATATTGAATCTAGATGTGCTTAATTCATCTTCAGAAATTCCAACATCTTGAATGGCTGTTACAACAGAGTTCATTAGTTGTGAATTTTTTTCTAAAGCTTGTTTAGCTGTTTTTTCTTGTGTTTCAACACCAAACGTGATGATGAGCAAGTCAGGTTCAACAGAAGTAGTTGCCGTTCCAGTTACTGAGATAACTTTCTCCCTTGATGGAAAAGGTGTTGTTTGAGCAGTTACTTGATTATCTGCAGGTGTAAAATTTACAGCAAATGCAAGAACTAGAATAATTCCCGTAATTGCTGTCAAGCCCACAATTTTCTTCATGAGATTCAAGTTTTTTCTGGCTATATATGAAATTCGAATGATTGGTGCCAAACAAAATTAGAGATTTGTTTCTTTAAATAAGAAAATTCGTATTAAGAATTATTGGGTTTACGTGAACTTTCTTTAAAAGAAGAATATAGATCTGACAGAGATGATATTATCTCAGAATTTTTCATTCCATGTTTAAGCAATTGCATT
>SMUY01088935.1_pt1 | contig 16040 bp, 22 predicted proteins | sample 2456441 | NCBI WGS metagenome assembly SMUY01 (sample SAMN11095931, study PRJNA526329) | marine sediment metagenome | biome: Marine sediment; feature: Surficial sediment; material: Deep marine sediment; isolation source: Hadal surficial sediment | place: Pacific Ocean | collected 2014-11 | depth...
ACCATCCTCGTGCTGCGAAGCGGTGACACCGAAGAACACGCGGCCCAGCGGGCACTGGACCAGCTGCGCCGCGTAAACGCCCGCATAGCCGGGGCGGTGCTCAATGGGGTCAGTCACAAGAAGGATCCGCAATACACCTACTACTCGTATCGCCGCGAGCCTCCCACGCGTTCGCGCTTGAGAGCTGCGGGATCCAAACTGGCCGGAATGATCTAATCGCCCCGTTACCGCCACGGGGCGGCGGACGGTGAACAATCCGGAGCAGACCCGCTGGGTCGCTCCGCTTTTTCATTGCGGCCCTATGATTTGGTCCCGTCTGGTACCCACACTCACGTAGGTGATGGGCACCCCCACGAGATCCTGTATGCGATCGAGATAGGCGCGAGCCTGCGGTGGGAGATCAGCCATCCTCCGGGAGTCCGTCGTCGGACGGCGCCACCCATCGAGCCACTCGTACACGGGGTGCGCCTGTTCGAGTGTTGCCGCGTCGGACGGCATCTCCTCGATCACATCGCCGTCGAGTTTGTACCCGACACACACGCGGAGCCGTGGAAGAGTGTCGAGTACGTCGAGCTTCGTCACGGCCAGATCGGTCAATCCGTTGACCCGAGCCGCGTAGCGTACGACGACGCCATCGAACCAGCCGCACCGACGCGGGCGACCCGTTGTCGCACCAAATTCCTCTCCCAGCCTCCGCAGGGTCTCCGACTCCGCATCGTCAGCTTCGGTCGGCAAGGGACCGTTTCCCACTCGCGTGGTATACGCTTTGACCACACCCAAGACCGCATCGATCTTCGAGGGGCCGATGCCCGCTCCAACCGCAGCACCTCCCGCCGTCGTGTTGGAGGAGGTGACGAACGGATACGTGCCGTGGTCGACATCCAACTGAGCACCCTGCGCGCCCTCGAGTAGGACACGTTGCCCTTCGTTCAGGGCAACGAATGTTGCCAGACCCGTGTCTGCCAACATCGGGACCAACCGCGGCGCCAACCGCTCCAGCAACGCGACGTGATCGGCCGACGACGCACGTTCCTTCACCCCCATCAACTCGAGTTGACCGTTCACACGGGCCACCCCGACCTCCAGTTGCTCCCGCAACCGGTCCATCGAGCGCAAATCCCCCGCCCGCACACCGCGGCGGCCGATCTTGTCCTCGTAGGCGGGCCCGATTCCTCTCCCGGTGGTGCCGATCTTTTGGCGTCTGTCCGATGCGGCGTCGAGCAGTTTGTGGTAGGGGAGGACGAGGTGCGCTCGATCGGAAACAGTCAATCGGCCGGCCACATTGACACCGCGGGCCGCCAGGTCGTCCATCTCCTGAACGAGCGTTTCCGGATCGAGTACGACGCCGTTTCCGATGATGCAGCGTGTTTCGGGATGGAGGATACCGGACGGTATCTGATGGAGGATGAACTCGTCATCACCGATAACAACCGTGTGTCCGGCATTCGCCCCTCCCTGATACCGGACGACGAGATCGGCCCGCTCCGCGAGCACATCGACAATCTTGCCCTTCCCCTCGTCGCCCCACTGGGCGCCGACCACAACGATACAATAGCGCTTCGGCCCGAACACTTTCTTCATCCTCCGTCATGAAGGACGACCGACGATGGCGATCCACCAGCTTCCTGCGCCGGAAAGTCCGACGGCTACTGGCGCCCCGACACCGACGGTGCGCAAAAAAAAGCCCCGCCGGGTTCCCGTCGGAGCATCCTTTGAGGAAAGGTAGAGCGAGCACTCAGATGCGTCAACTCAACAGGCCGGCGGCGGCGCGCGCCACCGCCTCCCCGACGGCGACCGCCGACTCGTGGCTCGTTCGCTCCGGTGTGTCTCTTGCCGTGTGTACGACGCCCAACGTCGACCAATCTCCGCGGCTCAGTGTGATTCCGTCCATTCCGCCCGCCGCCAGTACCGAACCGTCAACGAAGATGCCGAGCGGTAACCGCGAGCGCCTGACGGGTGGACCGATGGCCGAAACATGCTCTTGTAGCGCACGGAGGAGCTGCGGCAAGGTTGGCCCGGAATCGACCTCCGCGTTATGGCGCCGCGCATGTACCATGATGTTGATTGACCCGACATGATCTATGCCATCGAAGTTTATGAAGACGCCGGCCCTGCGCGCGCCGGCCACCCAGACTCTGGCTCCCTCCATGCCGAACTCCTCGGCCCCGGTGATGAGCACGCCCACGTCCGTCCTTTCCCGCAGCCCTTCGGCTGCGGCGAGCGCTGCGATCATGCCGCTTGCGTTGTCCACGGCACCGGACGAGCCACCCACGAGCGGTGGTCCCGCCATTCCGACCGCGCCAATCAGGGTCAACCCTATCCAAGGAGTCACCACCCCAATAGGGAGCGGCGCAATTACTCGTAACCCGAGGCAAGCGAGCATTCCGCCAGCACCGATCCCCAGCGCCGCAAAAGCGAACACACGGCCGCGCAGTGACAGCCGTTGCGCCTTGCTGTCCGAGTGAGCTACGAGCCAAAGCCGAATCGACGTTCCTCGGCACGCTACGACGTTGTTGGCCGTGACCACGGTGTCAACAGACCATCCGCCTCCGCGCGCGATCCACGCCGCGACCACGGCCGCTAGCGCCAGCGCCGCGACTCCACCGAGCGTGGCAGTGAGCCCGTGAATGGGCAGAACGAGCAAAGGAAACAACGCCAACGCGCACCACCCTAATCCCACTCCAGCGGCAGCAACCCCCCGGAGCCTGTTGGTGGCCGTCTCAAACGGCTCGCGGTGCACCTCATAACCAAACCCCTGGAGTTGTTCCGTTACGAGTTGCTCGACCGCGGCTACGGCCACCGATCCCGGCAATCGTGGCACGGCGACTCGCCGGAAGAGGTCGCTCGCCCAGGCGGCGGTCACACTTCCGCTGGTATCAATCCGGCGGTGCGCAGCAGGCTGTTGATGTGGTCGCCGTCAGCATCACTGAGATTGGCCAGGGGGCCCCGTACGGGACCACCTGTGAGTCCGACAGCATCCATAGCACCCTTCACACCAGCCGGTCCGAGGCCACCCACGATCTCCTTGTGCAGCGGCGTCAGCCGCTCCTGGGCTCGGCCCGCCGCCGCCTTATCACCGCTGTCGAACAATCGGGCAATGGTGACAGCCGTGTCGATCGCAAAGTTCGCCACGGCGAGAATCCCCCCGACGGCGCCCAGTTCCAGGGCAGCGTAAAGCAACGCACCCGATCCGATAAACAACCTCCACTCAGGAACAACGTCGCGATACGCGGCGAAGTTCTTGAGGTCACCGCTTGAATCCTTCGCACCAATAACATTGGGATGGTCGGCCAGGGAAGCAAGCACGAACGCGCTGAGCGGCAGGTTGGTGTACTTGGGGATGTTATAGAGAAGGATCGGTATCGGGGACTCGTCCGCCACCGCCCGGAAGTGATCGACCACGGCCTGGCGGGACAGCGCGGACGCGAAGTACACCGGAGGCCGCACCAACGCGGTCTGCGCGCCCTCTTCGGCAGCGGCGCGGCACGCCGCGACCGTCGATCGAGTCGACTCCCGTCCGGCACCGACAATCAACACGTGCTCATCGTTCATCACCTCGCGCACCCAGCCGACGCTCTTCCGAGATTCTTCCTCGGTCAAGAGCGGTGCTTCTCCGGTGGAGCCCGCCACGACCAAACCGGTGGCTCCAGCCTCGAGGATCGCCCGTGCGTTCGCGCGCAGCGCGATCGGCGCAACATCGCCGGTCACACGGTCAAAGGGCGTCGTGAGAGGCGCGAGCACGCCCCCGAGGCGCTCCAGGACGGTCACGACGACTTCTTGGAGCGACCCCGCTTGGCCGCCGGCTTTTTCGTGCTGCTTCCCGCGGCGACCTTCTGCGGATCGCTCGCTGCCGCAGTGGCGGTCTCTTCGGCTATCATACCGTCTGCGACCAGTTGGGCGAGGTGCTGGTCGAACGATTGCATCACAAAATCCTCACTGCCCGCTTCGAGCACGCCGCACAAGTCGCCGGCCCGATGCCGGTTGCGAATGACTTCGCGAATTTCTGGCGTAGACCGCAACAATTCTACCGCGGCAATCCGGCCTTCTCCATCAGCCCTGGGGAGCAGACGCTGCGCGAGTACCGCCTGTAAGTTGTCCGCGAGACGGATCCGAGCAATCTCTTGCTCTTCGGTCGGAAACATCGCCACCATCCGCGCGATCGTCGACGCCGCATCCGTGGTGTGAACGATGCCAATGACGAGCAGCCCTCTTTCGGCTGCCTGCATCGCGGCGTTCGCGATCGTGTAGTCGTGTATCTCGCTGAGAAAAACCACATCCGGATCCTGACGTAGTACCGCCCGTACCCCAACACTGAAGCTCTCCGTATCCACCCCCACTTCCCGTTGAGTCACCGAACACTGAATGTCACGGTGGAGAAACTCAATCGGATCCTCCAACGTTATTACATGCTTGTTCATGGTGGAGTTTATGTGATGAATCAACGCAGCCACCGTGGAACTCTTTCCACTGCCAGCCGGTCCGGCAACCAACACGAGGCCGCGCGGCACCTCCGCGATCTGGGTGATGGACGGCGGAAGCTGCAGCTTGTCGACACTCGGGATATCGAAGGGGATGGCGCGCATGACCACCATGAACGACGAGCGCTGCCGCAAGATGTTTACCCGAAATCTCCCGATGCCTGGGGCTCCCCAGGAACAATCGTAGTCGTAAATCGAATCGATGTTCTCCCGATCCGTTTCGTTGGAGATCATCTGTAACGCGATGGCCTTCGTCTGCTCCGGCGTGAGGCGCTGCTTCGTCAGCGGTTTGAACTCGCCGTCGATGCGCGCTCGAAACACGTCCCCAGCCTTCACATGGAGATCCGATGCGCCGCGTTCCACTGCTGCCTTGATGATGTGTTCCATGTTCTACGGGTCCATCTGTAGGGGGCTGTTCCCACCCCGGTCGAAGCTTCGCTGGGCGCAAACCGACCGTACGCTACAAGCGATGATGGCCGATTATGGCTGCACCGACTAGTACCCGGCGCGCTGGATAAGGTAACCCATATGCTCGCGCACGCCCGCCATCGTTTCGTCAGCTACCTCACGCGCTCTCGCAGCCCCAGTCGCCAGCGTATCCCCAAGGGCCTTCGGATCGTCTTGTAGCTGCTTGGCTCGTTCCCGCATCGGCGAGAACGTCTGGGCCACATTGTCGGCAAGGACGCGCTTGCAGTCAACGCACCCCCAAGCCGCCGCGCGGCACTTGTCGGCGACCTCGTCCACCATCGACGGAGCCGAAAAGTGTTGATGTAGCGCGTACACGTTGCATTTCTCCGGAGTGCCCGGATCTTTGCGGGTAACTCTGGCCGGGTCGGTCTGAGCCATCCGGATGTGTTCCCAAATCTCGTCGGGCTCGTCCAGCATGGCCACGGTGTTCCCCAGGCTCTTTGACATCTTTGCCTGTCCGTCGAGGCCTCGAATGCGCTTCGCCGTCCCGATCTTCGCTTGCGGTTCCGGAAAGAAATCGCGACAATACTTGGCGTTCCACTTCCGAGCGATCTCGCGCATCAGCTCAACGTGCTGGATCTGATCCTCTCCAATCGGTACCAGATCCGCTTTGTACAGTAGCACGTCGGCGGCTTGCAACACAGGGTAGTTCAACAGACCGGCCAGCACACTCTCCTGGTGCTGCGACTTGTCCTTAAATTGCGTCATCCGTTCGAGGTAGCCGATCGGAGTCACGGCGTTGAAGATCCACGCCAGTTCCGTGTGGGCCGCTACGTGCGACTGGACGAATAGCACGCACTTGTCCGGGTCGATGCCCGCAGCGATGAGACCGACCGCCATGTCCAACGTGCGCTGCTCGAACGCGTCGGGTTCATACGGTTGCGTGATGGCGTGATGGTCGACGATACAAATGAAGCACTGGTGCTGATGCTGGAGTTCCACCCAGTTCTTCACCGCACCAAGGTAGTTTCCGATGTGAAGTTCGCCGGACGGCTGAATTCCGGAAAATATACGCGGCATCGCATGAACCTACGGAGCCATCTTATGGGCCGCAAGGTGCTAGAATACCAGGACTTACTCACTGTTGCCGTCGAGGCGGCGCAGCGTGCCGGCGACTTCCTCCGCGAGACAGAGCGGCCTAGCGACCCCGCGCTTTGGACGAGGAAAGGTTTCAACGATTTCGTGACGGATGTCGATACGACGGCCGAACGCCTCGTTACCGCACACCTCAAGGAGCGAGTCCCCGAATCACAGGTTCGTGGCGAGGAATTGAGCCCGGATGACAACACCGACGATCTCGTCTGGCTGGTCGATCCGCTGGACGGCACGACCAATTACCTGCACGGCTACCCCGCGTATGCGGTCAGCATTGCCGCCGTGTACCACGGGGTGCTGTGTGTCGGGGTAGTGCTGGACGTGACGCGACGGCTGACGTACACGGCGGTGAAGGATGGGGGCGCTTGGTCGGAAGGGACGCGCCTGCACGTGTCGTCGGTGAACGACCCTTCGACGGCGCTGATCGGGACCGGGTTTCCCTTCAAGACACCTGCCCTCCTCGAAAGGTATATGGAACAGTTCGCCGTTCTGATCCGTGAAACCAGCGGGATCCGACGAGCCGGGGCGGCGGCCCTCGACCTCATCGACGTGGCTCTCGGACGTTTGGACGGCTTCTGGGAACTGGAGTTGGCACCATGGGACGTGGCGGCTGGTGCCCTCGTCGTACGCGAAGCGGGCGGCGTTGTAACGAACGCCGACGGCTCCCACGACGTGATCAAGCATGGGTCCATCGTCGCGGGAAACGCGCAAATTCACGGGTGGCTGTTGGAAAAGCTCAGACAGCGATGAATCCCTGGATCGAGTGCGTGCCGAATTTCAGCGAGGGGCGCGATGTTGCGGTCATTCAAGCCCTCCGGGAGACGCTTGGCGCCGTCCCCGGCGCTCATGTACTGGACGTCCACGCAGACGAGTCACACCACCGATCGGTCTATACGTGCGTCGGAGAGCCCGAAGCGGTGGCCGAGGCGGTGTTTCGTGCCGTCCGGCTCGCGGTGGAGCGAATCGATTTGACACGCCACACGGGCGAGCATCCGCGAATGGGAGCGGCTGACGTGGTGCCGTTCGTACCGCTAAGCGATGCGACGCTGGACGTGTGCGTCGCCATGGCGGAGCGCGTCGGCGAGCGGATCGGGCGGGAACTCCAAGTCCCGGTGTACCTCTACGGGCATGCGGCACGCGAGGGACACTCGGTCGAACTACCGATCATTCGCCGGGGTGGCTTCGAAGCCTTGCGTGACGCCTTACCGAACGACACGGCGAGGACTCCCGACTACGGCCCCAATGCGGTCCATGCGACTGCCGGGGCCACGGCAGTGGGCGCACGGTCTTTTCTGATCGCGTTCAATGTCTTTCTCGACACATCCGATGTTCGCACGGCCGACCGTGTGGCGCGCCAGGTGCGGACTTCAAACGGTGGGCTTCCTTGCGTGCAAGCGAAGGGGTTCTTGGTGGCAGGGCAGGCGCAAGTGTCGATGAATCTTCTCGACATCGACGTGGTCGACCCCCAGAAGGCCTTCGATGTGGTAGCACGTCTCGCGAGGGAATGCGGAACGAATGTGATCAAGAGTGAGTTCGTCGGGCTGGTGCCGGAACAGGCCGTCAGTAAGAGCACCGAAGCAAGCCTCCGGTTGGCCTCACGGCTCGATGACCATCTGCTGGAGCCAAAGGTACAGCACGCGGCTGCGGGTGACGACAGGTTGGGATCTTAGGCCCGCACGCCAATCCGATGGGGTGGCGGTCGGCGGCTACGCCGGCGTGGTGGCCGGAACGGCGGTGAGGATCTGGGGACCGTTTGGATGAATCTCCACGGTGTGCTCGAAGTGCGCCGAAAGCGAGCCATCTGCCGTAACCACCGTCCATCGGTCACTCAGCGTCTTGATCTCCGGGCCCCCGGCGTTGATCATCGGCTCGATGGCGATTGTCATCCCCTTCGTTAGTCGGCGGCCGCGCTTGGGCTTTCCAAAATTTGGGACCTGGGGTTCCTCGTGAAATCGCGTGCCGATCCCATGGCCCACCAGCTCCCTCACCACACTGTAGCCAGCCGCCTCTGCTACCTGCTGAACAGCGTAGCCGATGTCGCCGGTATGACGACCCTCGGTCGCCGCCGAAATTCCGGCCCTCAGCGCTTCACGCGTGACCGAGAGCAGCCGCTCCACCTCAACGGGGATCTCCCCAACCGCGATCGTGAGCGCGGAGTCGGCGTGAAGTCCCTCGAGGCACACACCGCAGTCGACGCTCAGGATGTCACCGTCGTGCAGTTCTCGGTCGTCGGACGGAATGCCGTGAACGACCTCGTCGTTGATGGAGGTGCACAGTGATTTGGGAAAGTCGTACAGGCCCTTGAACGAGGGTCTCGCGCCGGGATAGCTTCGAATGAAGTCCTCGGCGAGCCGGTCGAGTTCTTCGGTGGTGGTGCCGGGACGTGTGTGCGCTTCCACGAGCTGCAGCGTTTCAGCCAGGATACGCCCAGCGGCCGTCATCGTTTCGACTTCGCGTGCCGACTTGATCGTGATCACGATGGAATAGCCTTTGCAACGCTCGCCGCTACTTCGTCAACGCTCCCGGTGGCATCGATCCTCGCCATCACCCCACGCTCCTCATAGAACTGCAGCAGCGGAGCGGTTTGTTCGCGGTACACCTGAAGTCGCTTCCTGATGGCATCGGATGTATCGTCACTCCGCCCTTCTTCTCCGGCGCGCCCGATCATGCGTCGTATGAGGGTCTCGTCCTGTATTTCAAAGGCGACCACGCTGTCGATCTGATCTCCACGGGAAGACAAGAAGCCATCCACCGCCTCGGCCTGGGCAATCGTACGGGGAAAGCCGTCCATGATCGCACCGTGCCTCGCATCCTTGGACCCCAGTTTCTCCTCGATGAGGCTGAGAATGATTTCGTCGGGCACTAGCAAACCGCGATCCATATAACTTTGCGCCTGTTGTCCCAGGAGCGTACCCGCCTTGACGGCGGCACGCAAGAGATCGCCGGTCGCGATCTTCGGAAGGCCCACCCTCTTGGCGAGGATGTCGCCCTGTGTACCTTTCCCCGCCCCTGGAGCCCCTAACAGAATAATATTCATCGACGCATGTCCGTTCCCAACGGTTACATCAGGAATAACCACGCCGTCCACGGAACTTAACCCGACCTTGTTTCATGAATTCGTCGTAATGTCGTACTCGCAAGTGCTGCTGCACCTGCTGCATCGTGTCGAGGGCCACTCCAACGATGATCAGAATCGCAGTACCGCCGAATCGAAACGGAACATTGAACGCATTCAGGATGAAGAACGGCAATAGTGCGATGACCGTGAGAAAAATGGATCCTGGAAGCGTGACCCGACTCAACACGTCATCGATGTAATCGGCGGTAGCAGATCCAGGTTTGACTCCGGGAATGAAACCACCCTGCTTCTTGAGGTTCTCCGCGAGATCGACCGGGTTGAAGATGATCGACGTGTAGAAGTAAGTGAAAAAGATGATCAGCAAGGAGTAGGTGATATAGTAGAGGCCGGTTCCCGGCTGAAATGCATCAGAGAGCGCCTGCAGCGATGGAAGCGTACTGAACGTTGCGATCGTACCTGGAACGATGATGATGGACTGTGCGAAGATGATGGGCATCACTCCGGCCGAGTTGACGCGGATTGGAATATACGTCTTCGCGCCTTCGCGGATCCGGCCACGTCCCATGACTTTGCGGGGAATCTGAATTGGTATTCGCCTGGCCGAGACGGTCAGCGCGACGACTCCCGCAATGACGCCTAGCATGACGGCGCCAAGCATCACCAAGCCTGCCATGGTGATGATCCCCTGTCTCACAAAATCCAACGTGCGGAAGATCCCGGGCCACATTCCCTGGATGATCGAGAAGAAGATGAGAAGGCTCATGCCGTTCCCGATACCACGCTCCGTGATCTGCTCTCCCAACCACATCACAAAGATGGCGCCAGTCGTGAGCGTGAGCATCGTGATAAACCGAAATCCCCAACCCGGGCTCACCACCGCTCCTGCGAGTGACTCCGTAAAGATCGCGAAACCGTACGCCTGTCCAGCCGCCAGTACCACGGTAGTGTAGCGGGTCCATTGCGTGAGCTTCTTTCGTCCCTCTTCTTCCTTTTGGAGTTTTTCGACGGTTGGGAAAACGGCGCCCGCCAGCTGAAACATGATTGAGGCGGAGATGTACGGCATGATGCCGAGCGCCAGCACCGTCGCACGCGAGAATCCGCCCCCGACGAACATGTCATACACGCCGAAGAGGGTCTGGGCGCCCTGGTTCAGCACGAAATCGGCCAGCACCTGGACGTTGACGCCCGGCGTGGCGATGTGCGCGCCTAGCCGATAGATGACCAGGCACATGAAGGTGAAGAGAATTTTGGCCTTGAGTTCAGGAACCGCCCAGAGATTCGGAATTCGTGGGCCGGTCATGCGTTAGTCCTCAATCTTGCCGCCCGCTGCTTCGATCTTCTGTTGGGCCGTCTTGGAAAGGGCGCACCCTCGCACGGTGACCGCCCGGTCCACGTCGCCAAAACCGAGGATCTTGACGGGCTTCCGGGGCTTCGCGATCAGCATACTCCGCATGAGTGTGCTCGGAGTGATCTCGTCTCCTGAGACTTTTGACAGGTCGCGCAGGTTTACCACCTGATAATCGACGCGAAACGGGTTCCAGAATCCGCGCTTCGGCACCCTGCGAATAAGCGGCATCTGCCCGCCCTCGAAACCGGGGCGTACGCGGCCACCCGCCCGCGAACGTTGTCCCTTCTGCCCGCGTCCGGCCGTCTTGCCGAGGCCCGATCCGGGGCCGCGGCCTTTCCGCTTGGGCTCGGACGTGGCCCCGTGCGGAACGGGGAGATTGTGCAGGCCCAGTGACTCTTTCGACATCGTTATTCCTCGGGTGTCACGCGAATCAGGTGCCGCACCTTGTTGAGCATCCCGTCGATCGCCGGACTCCGCTTGATCACTATTTCGTCCTGATGGTGTCTGATACCAAGAGCCTCGAGGGTCCGTCGGAAATCTCGCCGGTGGCCGATGCCGGAGCGAACCTGCCGCACACGCACCATGGTGGGGCCTGCCGGTTTACTTCTCCGGGTGGACTTGGCAGCGCTCTCCTTGGACGCGTCGGCCTTCGCGGTCTTTGCGGCCGGCTTCGCCACGGATTTCTTCTTGGCGGTCTTCGTGGCAGATTTCGTCGCCGCGCCGGTAGCCGCCTTCTTCGCTCCTTGCTTCTTGCCGCCGTTCGCCGCTTTAGCCGGCATTCGTCTCCTCCTCGGGGCGCCGTTGGCGCGGGCGATAGCTCAGCTCCCCAACATCGATTCCTCGAACGCGAGCAACCTGCTCAGCGGTCGTGAGTTCGCGAAGGCCTTGCATGGTGGCGCGCACCATGTTCACCGGATTATGCGACCCTAGACACTTGGTGAGGATGTCGGTCACACCGGCACATTCCAGCACGGCGCGTACGGGTCCGCCGGCTATGACGCCGGTCCCCGTGGACGCCGGTTTGAGCAACACCCGTCCCGCCCCGTGACGGCCGATGATTTCATGCGGGACCGTGGTTCCCACTCGGGGAATCTCGACCATGGCTCTTCCGGCCTTCTCCACCGCTTTGCGCACCGCCTCGGCGACTTCGTTGGCTTTGCCCGTCGCCGCACCCACCATCCCATTACCATTGCCCACCACCACCAAAGCACTGAACGAAAACCGACGACCGCCCTTCACCACCTTGGCGACACGGTTGATCGACACCACGTTCTCGATGAGATCGGAGTCGCGCTCCGTCCGCCGATCGCGGCGCTGTCCACGCTGTCGTTCTTGGGCCATCGTCTAGAACTCCAATCCGCCATCGCGCGCGCCTTGGGCGACGGCCTTCACACGCCCGTGGTACGGAAATCCGCCGCGATCGAACACCACCTCGGTCACACCGGCCGCAATCGCGCGCTCGCCTAGTAACTTGCCGACGGCAAAACTCGTTGCGATCTTGCCGCTGTCCTTGATTTTGATGTCCTTCATCTGATCGCTTACCGCCACGAGCGTGCGCCCCGCATCGTCGTCGATCACCTGCGCATACACATGCCTGATCGAGCGCGACACCACCAAACGCGGCCGCTCGGCCGTCCCACGAATCTTCTTCCGAATACGCAGATGGCGGCGATACCGGCGTTCCACACGCGTCTTGGGTTTATGGATCGACCTCATGCCTTCGCTCCCGTCTTTCCGGCTTTCGTTCGCACGTACTCGCCAACATAGCGGATGCCCTTTCCCTTATAGGGCTCCGGAGGCCGCACGCGGCGGATCTCGGCAGCCACCTGCCCGACCTTCTCCTTGTCGATGCCCTCGATCTTCACCAACGTGGGGTTCTCAACCGATATGGTGATGCCCTCGGGCGCGGCATAGTCCACAGTGTGCGAGTACCCCACTATGAATCGCGCTCCCTCCGCCGTGGCTTCGGCCTTGTAACCCACACCTCTGATCTCGAGCGATTTTGAAAATCCGGCCGTGACACCCTCCACCATGTTATTGATGAGGGTGCGAGTAAGACCGTGCAACGCTCGATGCCTGCCAATATCCGACGGACGGACCACGGTGACGGTGCCGTCCTCGATGGTGACCTTCATCTCCGCCGGGACCGTGCGGGAGAGTTCCCCTTTCGGGCCCTTCACTGCCACGGTGTTGCCACTTATCGCGACAGTGACACCCGACGGGACGGCAATCGGCTTCTTCCCGATACGAGACATTTGCCCTCCTACCAGACCATCGCGATGTACTCGCCGCCAAGCCGCTGCCGGCGCGCCTCACGGTCGCTCATGACACCCCGCGACGTCGATAGGATGGCCATCCCCAGGCCACTCTTCACACGTGGGACTTCCCGTGCGCGCACATAGCGACGGACACCAGGCGTGGACACCCGCCGTATTTCGCGGATCACCGGCGAGTCATCGTGATACTTCAGATAAATCCTCAGGCGGCCGTGGAGGCCGTCATCCAACACCTTGAAATCTCCGATGTAGTGGTTGTCGCGCAGCAGGCGCGCAATCTGAATCTTGAACTTCGATACCGGCATATCGACGCGTCGATGGCCCGCTCGGCCCGCGTTGCGGATTCGAGTAAGCATGTCTGCTACGGGATCTGTCATCGACATTTTACCAGCTAGCCTTCCGCACGCCCGGGATCTCGCCCCGCAACGCCGCATTTCTGAAACAAATCCGGCAGATGCCGAATTTCTGCAAAAACGCTCGTGACCGACCGCAGCGATTACAGCGACTGTACCCCCGAACGCCGTACTTCGGTTTACGGCCTGCTTTCGCGATCAAACACTTTCTTGCCATGCAAGCTCTCCGTCAAATGATCACCGGGGTCTCTCCCCGAAACGGCATGCCCAACTCGCGCAACAAGGCCTTGGCAATGTCATCGCGGTTGGTCGATGTTACGAACGTAATATCCATACCATGAATCTTCTCGATGCGATCGTAGTCGACTTCCGGGAAGACCATTTGCTCCTTGATTCCAACGGTGTAGTTCCCGCGACCATCAAACGACCGCGTGGACAACCCGCGAAAATCTCGAATCCGCGGAACGGCAATACTGACGAAGCGGTCTACGAACTCCCACATCCGCGCACGCCTGAGCGTCACGCTAGCCCCAATGGGCATGCCGGCCCGCAACGAAAAGTTCGAAATCGCTTTCTTAGCCCGCGTAACAACCGGCCGCTGGCCGGTAATGGCAGCGAGTTCCGCGACGGCTGCGTCGAGCAGCTTGGCGTTTTTTGGCGCCTCACCCATGCCAACGTTCAGGACGACTTTGGTCAGGCGCGGAGCTTTGTGGATGTTGCCGAGCTCAAACTCTTGAACCAGCTTCGGGCGCACCACATCGACGTAGCGCCGGTGCAGCCGCGGCGCGGCAACCGCGCTGGCCGAATCGCCCTTCTTACCGCTCTTAGCCTGTGCCTTCGACTCTTTCTTGGTCATACCTTATGATCTCGGGATCGATTGACCCGACTTGACACTGATGCGCTCGCCCACGCCATCCTTGTCCCGCTTGCGTCTGATGCGGGTTGGCTCGCCAGACTTCGGATCGATCAGCATCACGTTCGAGGCGTCAATCAAGGCGGGGAATTCGATGATGCCGCTCTCCTCCGCTTCCGACTGGGCGCGCTTGTGCCGCTTGACGATATTGACGCCCTCGACGGCAACGCGACGACGCTTCCGATCCACTCGAATGACGCGCCCCTCCATACCTTTGTCATCGCCGGACACTACGCGCACGGTGTCGCCTTTCGTGATATGCATCTTGTGGTGTACCACCGGGCCATTCCGGGTGCGTTTGCGTTTTCGGTGTACCAGACGTCGCATGAGCTACAGCACCTCCGGCGCAAGTGAAACGATCTTCATAAACTTGCGCTCGCGTAATTCTCGACCCACCGGACCAAAGATTCTCGTACCACGTGGCTCCCGGGCGTCCGTGATCAAGACGGCGGCGTTCTCGTCAAACCGGATGTAGCTGCCGTCTCGGCGCCGTGTTTCCTTGACCGTGCGAACGATAACAGCCTTCACGACGTCGCCCTTCTTCACCTGGCCCGTCGGCAACGCGTCCTTGATGGTGACCACAACGGTGTCACCCAACCCCGCGTACCGGCGTCCGCTGCCGCCCAACACCCGAATCACAAGAGCCCGGCGTGCCCCGGTGTTGTCAGCGATCTTCAGCATTGATTCTTGTTGTACCACGCGTCTTCCTTATTGCGCTCGTCGCACGATCGCGATTACGCGCCAGCGTTTGGTCTTGGACAGAGGTCTCGTTTCCATGATACGGACCACGTCACCCACTTGAGCACCTTGGCCGTCGTGCGCCTTCACGCGTTTCGTCGTCGTGATTTGCTTCTGGTACAGCGGGTGGGCAAACCGGCGTTCCAACTGCACGGTCACCGTGCTCGTCATCTTGTCACTCACCACGAGACCGGTTCGGACCTTCCGGTCGCGCCGACTCTTGTCCGAATCGTTCATCCTTGCTTCCTCTCGCGCAACACCGTCTTGATACGGGCGATATTGCGGCGTATCATACGAAACTGCATGGGATTCCCGCCGGTAGCGTCCTCCGTCGCCGAGCGGAACTTCAGCCGGAACTGGGCGTCCTGCAACCGCCCCAACTCCAGCTGTAATTCTTCATCGTCTAGATCCCGGATATGCGCCGGATCGGCCGGTCGCTTCTCGGCGTCCTTGATCGCCATCGGTCAGTCGTCCTCGCGCTTGACGAATCGAGTTCGTACCGGAAGCTTCGCAGACGCGAGTACAAACCCCCTCTTCGCCACAGCCTCCGACACTCCCTCGGTCTCGAACATGATTCGGCCTGGCTTCACGACGGCTACCCAGTGATCGGGGTTGCCCTTTCCCTTACCCATCCGGGTTTCCGCCGGCTTCTTCGTGACCGGCTTGTCGGGAAAGATGCGAATCCACACTTTTCCGCCACGCTTCATATGGCGCGTCAGCGCGACCCGGGCGGCCTCGATCTGTCGGCTCGTGATCCATCCCGGATCGAGCGTCATGAGACCGTAATGTCCGAACGCAACCGTATTGCCGCGGTGCGCGAGCCCCCGAGTCCGTCCCTTCATGCGCTTGCGGTATTTGACCCGCTTGGGCGCTAGCATCGTCAGGCGCCCGTACTGTAGGTGCGTCCGCGTCGATCCTCAACAATCTCACCTTTGAAGATCCATACTTTGACACCAATGGTTCCATATGTCGTCTTCGCGGTCGCGGTCGCATAGTCCACGTCGGCCCGAAGCGTATGCAGCGGTACCCGTCCTTCGTGATAACCTTCGACGCGCGCGATCTCACCACCACCCAAACGACCAGCGGCCTTGATCTTGATTCCCTGAGCCCCCATCCGCATCGAGTTTTGTACGGCACGCTTCAACGCACGGCGGAACGACACCCGCTGGGTCAGTTGGTGTGCCACGTTGTTGGCCACTAATTGCGCACTCAGTTCGGGCCGCTTGATCTCCTCGACGTTGATACCGATCTCCTTGCCGGTGAGCTGAGCCAGCTCATCCCGCAACTTATCG
>SMUY01363431.1_pt1 | contig 16033 bp, 14 predicted proteins | sample 2456441 | NCBI WGS metagenome assembly SMUY01 (sample SAMN11095931, study PRJNA526329) | marine sediment metagenome | biome: Marine sediment; feature: Surficial sediment; material: Deep marine sediment; isolation source: Hadal surficial sediment | place: Pacific Ocean | collected 2014-11 | depth...
ATGCTGGAGTAATCGGGTATTTTTTTTGCCACCGCACCGACAAAAAACTCACGGGGTTTGCTATCGCCGTAGCGCAAAGTGATTTGCTTGCCGATGGGGTCTTCATCGCCAAAATATTTGAGGGCATATTCTTCGCTCAACACTATTTTGTTTTTCTCCTGCAGCACGGCAGCGATGCCATATTTCAGTGGAAAATCAAACATTTCAAAGAATTCAGGGTCGGCATGCAGCACGGACTCGTTGAAAATGTTGTCGCCATATCTGAAAGCAGCGTTGCCACGGGTTAGCCGCACAGCCCTTTCTACCGCAGCGAAATCAGACTCTAATGCCGGCGCAAGCGGTCGCGGCACGTTACCCCAGTATTGTTCCTGGCCATTCACCAAACGCACCGTTTTTACCCGAAAGATTTTCCCGGCATTCTTGTGAAAATTATCGAAACTGTAATTGTAAGTGTGATTCAGGTAAGCTACGATACAAAGAGCGATGGCTACGCCCATACCCAAAATGTTGATAACAGCATACAGCTTGTTACGCAGAAGGTTTCTGAATGCAACTTTGAGGTAGTTCTTGAACATTTGAATCTCACTCGTATCTTAAAGAGTTGACCGGATTTGCGATCGCTGCTCTTATCGCCTGAAAACTCACTGTGAGCCAGGCAATAGCCATAGCCAACAGCCCAGCCAGAATGAAAGTGCCGGGATCGATAGAAATGCTGTAGGCGAATCCCTCAAGCCACTTATTCACCGCCCAGTATGCCAAGGGCGCCGCCACGATTACCGCAATCGCGACCAATTCGGCTGTGAAAGCTGCCAGCCCGAAGAGTCCGAGGCAGGCGCTAAAAACGGCGAGCATAGTTGCAATGCCGAACAATCTGATCATTCGTTGGTCGGCCTGGTAGAAATTCTCCAGTTGCTGATCGAGGAAATGATACTCAAACGGCGTGACCGCATCGTATTTTTCGTGTACACTCTTCAAGTAGTCCAGAGTAGAAGGTATGTTGCCGCCAGTGATGCGGGCAGAAAAATAGTCTATGCTCTGCATGGGATTGTGGCTGTGCCCCAGCACAAGGGGGCCGATTTTTTCATGCAGCGACCGGAAGTGAAAGTCTTTGACAACGCCAATAACGTGGCATTGGTAATCTCGGTCCGGAGTTCGGAAGGTTTTACCGAGTGGCTCTGGTTGGGTGCGGTGTGCGTTTCAACGATTCGATAAATCCTGTCGGACTTGGTGTGAAAGCGGTCAAAACTTAATTCGTCCACGATGTAAAGCAAGATGAGAATGCAGCATGCGACTCCAATAGTCAACCCAAGCAGGTTGACCAATGAGTAAGCCTTGTGCTTTCTTAGATTACGAAGTGCAATTTTGAGATAGTTAGCAAACATTGCTTTCTGCCTACTTTTCCATGTGTCACCATAAGTAATTGAACGCCTCAACAACCGTGCCGCTTCCCAATTGACCTCAGGACTTGGACGGACGGACAAGCGACTATCCGTTTACATTACAAAGAATGTACGCTGGCGAACACTTCCCTGACATCGCAGTAGGGGAAATAACTCGGAATCGCAGAGATCGAATAAATGCAATGGCTGGGAATGTGCAATGAAGGCGTTGGGTATGAATAATTCGTGACCGGATATTGAAAACCGTGAATCGAAAAACGAGAACCGTGTCAGCTTAGTGCGAGTTGCGCTCTCCGCTTTACGATTTTTTTGTCCCCGGGCGTGTCGAGCCGGCGTTATAAACCGGCTGTCCTGAGGCGGCATACATCCGCAGGACTTCACAAGCTTCCTCACGCAAAGTCTCCCTTAACACAGTCAGGTTGGGCAGACCATCCCGATTCTCAAGCATTTCAGCCCAGTTTTGCGGCAAAGGCCCTTCCCTGAATCCAGTGATTTGTTCGATATCTTCTGCCGTGGCGGCACTGACCAGTTTGGTAATACCGCTCCACCAGATTACGCCGAAACACATGATGCAAGGCTGACCGCTGGTGTAGAGGGAGTAGCGCTTTTGCAGATTTTGTGCGAGGTCAAACGAGCCGAGTTTTTTCTGGGCAAGCGCAATCGCGAGGGTTTCCGCGTGTGCGATGGATAGACCCTGGGTGACAACGGCGTTGACCCCAACTGAGATGAGCGTGTTCGTTTCCTCGTCAAAAACGGTGGCGCCGAACGGTCCGCCGGTTCTCTCCGTGACGCTTTGATTGGCCAACCCGATGGTGAACCGCATTTTTTCCTCGGTGCTTGTGAAAAGACGACTCTCGTTTTCAGCAGCGGTACTGGCTAGCCATTCCGGGAGTTGGATGTTGATTGCGAGGGTCATCAGACGTTTGGCTGTTCTGGGCTTTTTTTCTTCATGTTCAAGTGCATAAAAAATAGTGGATCATTTTCTCAGAGTCAAGAGAAGAGTAAAGTTGCTCCGGCTTGTTAAGGTTAGGGATTTTATTTGCCTAATAATGCACCCGTTTACACCCGTTTATTTATTCTAATGAAGGAATTGGCTCAGACAGGTCTTCAATCTGCATTTATTGTTTGCGATTCGCTTAAGATTCGGTTGCATGGATTTGCACAAATGTTTAAATTCATAAGAATTTGGAGGAGAGATCAAATGCATTCAGCCCTCACAAGAAAAATCATTTTGACCCGCAGCCTGTGGATGGCAGCCATATTTCTTGCTCGGCCGGCTTGCATCCTTTCTGCCCAAACTATGGAAGACACGGCGGCGGTTGATCTTCTTGCCGATACGAGAATAGCCTTCGTTTCCCGCAGCAACCTCAATTTCGACATCTATCTCATGAATCCCGACGGCTCAAACATCATTCGGTTGACGGACAATGCAAAGCCGGGGCATGTCCCCGGCCACATGCATCCGGATTGGTCGCCGGACGGTTCCCGGATCGCATACACTACGGATCCTGAGAGGCATGGTCAATTCTCCATCTGGATCATGAATTCGGATGGCAGAGAGCAGAGTCAGCTCACCGATAAATCACGCAACTTTCTTTCACCTAAGTGGTCGCCGGACGGAACCAAGATCATTTTTGCGGAACGTGACCACGACGGCCTCTTCATAATGAACTTGGATAACGCACGCAGAAGACGAATAACCTTCACCAAGGACTCTCACATCGCCTGGCTTCCGGACGGGTCCGGCTTTGCATGTTATTCTGCGAATTCGCCGCAAGGCGGTGGACTGTACATCATGAATCTCGACCGCACCATCCGCGGCTTGCTGATTGGCAACGCAGAGGACGCCATTTCGGCTTGGTCCCCTGATGGTTCAAAACTCGTGGTCAACCTTGAGAGGGACAGTCAATGGGCCACCTACGTGATGGAAGCCGACGGCGCCAACATGATTCCGCTGAACAATCGCGTTGCCGAGCACACAACCCTCTCCTGGTCGCCCGATGGCTCGAAGGTCGCTTACGTTTCGGACGAGGACGGCAATTTCGAGATTTACGTGATGAACGCGAACGGCGGCCATCAGAGAAGATTGACGCACAATTCTCATTACGATGCGGACCCCGCGTGGTCGCCCTTTTTGCAACCATCAGTTGACGAGGACTAAAGAGGCGGTCACTTCCGGGCACCGGTTAACAGCACCAGTTACGCTGGTACTCCCGATCTTCCCCAAACAAACCTCTTTCAGAAGTTCCTCACGTTTGCTATATTGTTTAAGATTGTTCAGTCATTTTGGGCGATCTTTTGGAGATCGGGTTTGCCGTGTTTTTGGAATAAATCGGGGCACCAAAGGATACTTATTCCAGTAATCGGATTGCTGGTTAAATTCTCCTGCCGCAGCCGGCATTTTGCCTTATGAACAACAATCAGTGGGTAGCATCATGAATACAAAAAAACATTTTTTGTGGCTTGTTGCAAGTTTATGCCTTTTGTTTGGCACCCTCCGCGCCGCTGACGTGAATTCTAACATTCAGCCCAGTGTTGATGTAGCACAGTTTTTTGACGCGAACAGCAACACATCCTACCTTGAGATCTACTATGCCATCCCCGAAGCAGGCGTGATGTACATACCTGGTGAGAGAGGCCAATATCACTGCCAACTCGTGTTGGATATCCAGATTTCGCTGAACGAAAAGCTGTGGACCAACAAGGTATGGAAGATCGAGAAAACCGTCGAAGACACGTCTCTGGTGAATGCTGGAAGTCAACTCGTGGATGTGTTACGCTATTTTATCGATGAGTACGGGGAATACAATATCTCTATGCATGTAAAGGACATGCATCGGCCAGATCGGGTTGACAGTGTCAGCGTTGCTTTTACTGCCCTGAAGTTTTCCAAAGACAGGATTCAAATCAGCGACGTCGAATTGGCATCGCATATTCAGAGAGTGGCAGGGGTATCTGAAAGTAACCTAATCAAAAATAATTACAAAGTCATACCGAGTCCCGGTGGTATGTTTGGCCAGGCGTCATCAGATATTTACTACTATTTCGAGGCGTATAATTTGTTGGAGCATATTCCCGGTGACAAGTATTTTGCTGTGTGTCGGGTTCTCAATCCCAGCGGCAATGAGGTTGAGGGCGTGGGGTTGACTTATCGCACTAAGAAGAAACTTTACGATTCCAGCATGGAGATCGGCATGGTAAATGTCGCTAACCTGCCCTCCGGAAAATACAAGTTGGTTTATGGGCTCGCAGACGCGTCCAAAACAATGCTTGCAAATAAGAACAAAATTTTTTATGTTTACAATCCTCAAATCCAGGTGGTCGATGAGTTTCGTGACAGCCGGTTCGGCACACTTGACGGCCTGACGGAAGAAGAGTTAGATGAAGAGTTTAAGCGGATGATTTTTATCAACACGAAGCATGACCGCGAATTCTATTCTGACTTGAAAACAGCAGATGGAAAACAAAAGTTTATCATCGAAATTTGGTCAAGGCCAAACGAAGACGTATTGCCGCCCGAGATGTTCAGAGAGCAATATCTTGGCAGGGCCACATATGCCAGTGATAAATATAAGTCCGTGTTTAGTAAAGGTTGGAAGAGTGATCGCGGCAGGGTGTTTGTGCTTTACGGCGCACCCTCGGATGTTGAACGGTTCCCGAGCACGGAAAGCGCTATTCCATACCAGGTTTGGCGATATGACAAGTTGCGGGGACAGGCCCGCGTGCAGTTTGTATTTGCTGACATGCAGGGCTTCAGCAAGTACGAGTTGCTTCATTCGAGTCTGAGAGGCGAAAGAAACAATCCGGGTTGGAAAAGTTATGTATTCAGAGGCAGCAGTGAAAAACAGTTTAGGTAGAAGTGTTTGTCGTAAATTTTGTATAGCGTTTTTGGTAAATGTGCTTTTTTTCAATTCCTGTAGTAGAAAGGATGAGAAGGTGCATGTTTCAGTTCTGCCGGAAGTCATCAATGCTGAACTTCATTTTCGCGGGTATGTGACGGATGAAGAGGAAGAACTCGTAAGTCAGATCTATAATTTCAGCAGGCGAGTGACCCGTACGGACACCATCAATGGCAAATCGGTTTTCGCTCAAGTGAGCAATAATCAGGAGAGTTATTTCTATACTGATGACGACGGCACGGTCTGGGAGTTTAACGCCACAGACATTGGGGCCAGAGTTGCAAAGTATGGTTTTTCATATCGAGAGCCTGTCATATTGAGACGCTGGGAAATGCTTCTGAGGATTGATGATGGCGTTGGGACCGAGTGGCAGGTGAACACTGACACCACATTTGACGCCATTACCATGGACGGCCAAGTGCAGAAGATTCGTTACATAAAACAAGGGAAAGCGCAGTACGAAGGTTGGACCGAAACATATCTCCCAGAGGCCTACGCCAACGTGCCCGTACTGGAAGCGAATTGGCTTACGCTTAATACATACATAATAAACGACGCCACAGGCGACACGCTTTTTGCTACCGAGGGCCGTGCTCACCAGTATTTCAAACCAGGGGTGGGTGCGGTGAAATACATCACTAATTTTTCAATGAAAGAGCTTGACGAACCAGAAGTCGCCCGCCTTGGTACTTGGGAACTGGTGCGCAAAGAAATACCGGAATAAACCCTCACGACTGCTTGTATGTCATAGTGATCGGACCCCAGCCTCGTCGGTCTTCGGCTAAGATTCAACGATATTATTTTTAGTTCACAAAGCTGAAAGTTGTTGTTCAGTGGCAAGAGACTGCTTAGATTGTTTGTGAACTAAATTGACTGGTTCCACAAAAGTAGGGTCGTCACTATGAACATCGTTCGTTTTTCCCTCTGTATTTTGACAGTATTTCCGCTCTTCATTTCACAGACACTCCATTCACAGGAAGTGACGCTAACCGGAATTGTTCGCGACCAGAACACACATCATGAGATTCGTGCTGTTAATGTTTTTGTCAAAGACACAAAACTTGGAACCGCCACGGACCAGGCCGGCAGATTTGTTTTGGCCGTTCCTGGTGCAACCGACGATCTGGTCATCCTGTTTCGACACATCGCTTACTTTGAAAAACAGATGACTGTTGGCGAGCTCCGTGACGTGAGCCGTGTTGGCCTGCAACCCCGCGTGATTCCCTTGCAATCAGTTCAGATTGAGGGCGAAGGCCTTCGCAAACTCGAGATTGAAGTGAAGGATCTGCCGCAGACCGTTTCGGTGATCGAAGCACGCAACTATGATATTCGCGGTTATGTTGATGCCGGAGACCTGCTGAGAATCGACCACAGCCTGCAAGTAGATGAGAGCTTGAGCGGAACAAAAACTGTCACCATCCGGGGTGGCAATTCAGATGAGGTGGTTGTGCTGTATAACGGCATAAAAATGAACAATGCCTACAATAATATCTTTGACCTTTCACTCATCAACCTGGAAGATGTAGAGCGCTTTGAAATCATCAAAGGCAGCAACACCACGCTTTACGGCCCAGAGGCTTTTTCCGGCGTCATCAATATCGTGCCGAAAACAGAGCAGGACTATACAATCAGGTTTCAGCAGCGGTTCGGCACCTACCGTTCCGGTAATTGGGGACTGCATCTCTATAAACGATTTGGCCGCCTATACGGCACCTACAGTATTAACCGTGGTGGGCAGGAACGTAATTTTAGCGGTATGCCTTCCGACCAGACCAAACTCGAAAACACGTCGCTTAATCACACTGCTAACTTGAATTATGATATCGGTACCGGCAGCCTCGGCAAAGCGAAAGGGACCATTAGCGCGATGTGGCTTTACACCGATCTTGAATACGACAACCAGCGTGACGTCGAAAGTCTTGACAATACCAATGGACTTTTATCCCTTAAGTATAGCGGCGCCTTGTTCGGGCTGGACAACTTTGATATCTCTGCATCTTACAAGGACCTGGACGAAAAACAGAAATTTACTCCTGACACGCAGGGACTCACAAATCGGGAAATTGATGACCGTGCCTACATTTTTAACGCGCACAAGCGGTTCAGCGCAACTGAGTTCGATTTGCTGTTTGCATACCAATTTCAAGACAGCGAATTAGATTTTCTTGACATCCGGAGAGGCCTGAACGAACTGCAGGTTGGTTTGGAAGGGGCGACTCTGAAGCGAAAACATCACGGATTTGCCGCTATCCTGAAATACCACGGCGATACAGGTTCAGACTTTTTTCAAAACATGGATGTGGACGTCAGTGTCAGACACGATAGGGTGGATGACAGCCAGAATGATGTTGTCCTTCGTGGTGATGATTCCATCACCGGGGACAGCCCGGTTGGCGCCTTTGACAGCAATGCCTGGCGTGAGACGATGTTTAAGTTCGCTATTCAGTTGTCCGGCTATCGCGATGACCTGTCTTTCAATAGCTATCTCAATTTTGGCAAGAATACGAAATTTCCGACGCTTTTTCAACAAATCAGCTCACCTTCCCTGTTCGATTCAAGGGCAACGACACCAAACCTTGAGCCGGAAAAGAACCGCAGTGTTGAAATCGGCGTTAGCGTGGGCAAGGATACCCGGGAGCATGCCAGCATTTATGGTTGGGAAGCCTCAGCCACGTTCTTCCAGAATCATTACGACAACAAGTTTCGCGAATTTAATACACCGGGAATACCTGTGACGTTCTATGACAATGTTCAGAATGCACAGATTTCCGGATTTGAAGGCACCTGGAAGGTGTTTCTTTTTCAGAAGATGGTATCCGTTGACCTCGGCATAGCAAAATATTCAATTAATGACAAAGCGCTGTTCCCATTCAAGTCAGATAGCAAGCGAACTGTCAGTGTGAACGTGGATCGAGCCGGATATGCGTTCCAACTGCTATGGTTTCATGAAAGTGAACAAACGGGCTGGTTGCGGTTTCCGAACGGGGAGTTCGGTTCGGCCGAGCTCGATGCTATCTCTGACATTGATGTTCACGTGAGCAAGACCTTTGAAATTTCTAAGGTGAAGGTCTTTGCAAACTTCTCTGGCAGAAATCTCCTGGACCACGATGAGCAACTGGTGGGTTTGGCGATTCGAGACCGCCGGTTTTATCTGACAATCGGCGCCCAGTATTGAGACAGAAATGCAGATGGGAAATTCACTTCTTCGCTCCCGAACGTCATACAGTCCCCTTAATCTTGTCCTGGCTTTGCTGAGCCTCCTCAGCCTTGCGCTCATCATGAACAGTTGCACCAGCAATCCAATTGGTGAGGATGAGATCTCATTTGGAAAACGTGAATTGAAGGGGGAGGTACGCCTTGCCAACAACTCAAACCCGGAAGGTGTTTTTGTCTGGTTGGAGGGTTTCGACTTCGACACCACCACGGACGCGGACGGACGTTTCAGCTTTATTCTGCCGCCGCCGGCAGCGCAACCGGGAGGTGGCCTGAGTGGCGCGTTCAGGCTCTACTTTTACATGGCGAATTATGAGTTGGATTCCGTTGCGGTGTTTGTGCAGAATGGCGAGTTTTTGTATTCGACAGGTGACATCAACAGCGCCGGGGAGCTTGTCTTGCCGCGCCATCTGGTGCAAATCCTCAACATCAGGTCCAGCATGTTCCCGGAGTCTGTCAGGCGTGATGAGACGATTAGCGTTATAGCCAAGTTTCAGTTTAGCACCTTGCGTTCTGATACAGCATTCGTCTACATGCCCGGCGTCGTGAACGGTTTCCTGAATCCCATTCTCTTTCACAACCGCGATACAGGCGAAATTCTCATTTTTTCGTCAACACATGCCGGTCTTCCCGTCGGAGACACCTTGAAAGTCACCAATGACGGACCGGTTGAACTCATCAGGGTGGTGACTGCTGCTACGCAGGATTTCCCCGTCGGGAGTTACGAGGCGGTGCCCTTTCTGTTCGTTCTGCAAGACGGCATTCCCCGCGAGCTTGCCAATAATATCAGGGTTGATATGAGAGCGTTAAGCCCCGACTATCTTGACATCCCGTTTGTCCGTCAGCGCAGTTTGATGACTGTGCTGCCTGCTGAAGCGCCAAACTAACATCCGTCTGCGCCGTTTCGGCCTGTGAAGCAGTTCATTGATTCGGTTCTTCCCTTTTGATTCTTTTTCCATTTCCAATTTATGAGGTAATTACTGGCATGTTTCGAACGGTTTTCTCCATTCTCGTTATCGGTTATTTGGGGCTTGTTGCATGTGAGTCAAATCCGGTTGGCGGCGGCACTGACATCGCTGCCCCAAGGCGCCGTCTGCTGGGTGAAGTGAGGTTGGACGCTCGCATGATGCCGCCCGCTGGCGTATATGTCTGGCTTGAGGGCTTTAACCTGGGTCAGAAAACGGCTGCCGATGGAAGGTTCGAATTTGTGTTGCCGCCACCGCTGGCGCAATCCGGCGGCAGAGGTGTATCAGGCGCCTTCAACATCTATTATTTCATGGCAAATTTTCGATTGGCTGTCACTCCGGTTCAGGTGATCAGCGGTGTTCTTGTCTACTCGACTGATCAAATTGATGCGGATGGTGAGCTCAGAATTCCCAAAACGCTGTCGCAGCGCCTGCGAATTGGGACATCCATGCAACCTTATTCAGTGAGAAATTCTGACATAAACGTCACCGCTGGCAAGACAGATTTCCTCGTACGAGTGAATGTGACACTGCAAGCTGTGCGCGATTCGGTCATCGTGTTCTTTCCAAGAAAAGTTGGCCCGACTATTAGCCCCCTGCTTTTTAGAAACGTTGCTACCAATGAAACAAAAATATTCGGTTCCGCGATTGCCGGTTTTGTGGCAAGTGACATCGATACCATCGATAGCGTGCCGGTAGTACGGACACTGGTTGTGCCGATCTTCCCCGATGATCTCGAGCCGGGAGAGTATGAAATCATCCCGTATCTCCTGATTCAGGATCAACAAGTACCCGAGGCGCTGATCGAGAGCCTCGGCATTGATGTTCTCATACTCGGTGAATCATATATAAATCTGCCCATGCTGCGTCAGGCAGATCCGCTTACTTTCAGGGTTGAGCCGTAGCACCGTTTCTCAATACCACAACGATAAGTACAGCGGGAATTTTGCTTGTTTATTAGGGCCTGCCTCTTATATTACAAACTGAATTCTTTTTGTGTCGTCCTGAAATAAGTTGACGCTTAGTAGCGCTTGTTCAGTACGTTTGCTGTTTTACGGTGCGGCTTTGCCACGTTAGGACAAGGGAGAAATTGATCAAGCAACTTGCGCTTAGAGCGAATGAAAGGCATCTGATTTGACGCACGGAAAAAGATTGTCACGCAGAGTTCAGGAGATAAGGCCTTCCGGGATTCGCCGTATATTCGATATTGCCTGCGCCAATCCGGATGGCATGAATTTATCCATCGGTGACCCGGATTTCGATGTTCCAGGACCGATAAAAGAGGAAGCAATTTCCTCGATTCATGGTGGTTTCAACCGCTATGTTTCGACCCGGGGGATTCCGGAGTTGCGCGAAAAGTTGACGCAACATCTCGAAGAAAGACAATGCAAGTTTGAGGACGTTCTCATTACGGCTGGCGCTACCGGGGCCTTCTATCTGGCGATTCTGGCTGTGGCAGGACCCGGTGATGAGGTGTTGATCGCCGACCCATATTTCGTGGCCTACGCCAACGTGGTCATTATGTGCGGTGGTATCCCGAAGTTGATCGACACCTACCCTGACTTTACTTTGCGGGAAGACGCGATTGTGCCGCTCATCACTGAGCGAACTCGGGCTATCGTCATCAACCATCCCAATAATCCCACCGGGGTTACGTACAGTCCGGACGAGCTACAACTGGTTGCCGATATTGCCCGGCAATACAGCCTGCACATTGTTTCCGACGAAATCTACGACAAGTTCGTGTACGACGATTCGTTTGTCAGCATGGGCAACGTGGCTAACGGTGCGATTGTCATCAGCGGCTTCTCGAAGACGGCCGGCATGACAGGTTGGCGGCTTGGCTATGCTTACGGCCCCAAAGTGTTGATAGATGCCATGGCGACTTTTCAGCAATATTCATATGTTTGTGCGAACTCCATTGCACAAAAGGCTGCGGTGCTGGCGGTGGACTTTGACATGCGCCCGTACGTCGATCGATATCGTGCCCGCAGGGACAAGGTTTATGATGCGCTCGGAGACCGTTTTGAGATCGTCAAGCCCGGTGGCGCGTTTTACCTTTTCCCCAAAGCTCCCGGCGGCGATGCGGACGCCTTTGTGACAAGGGCGATTGAACGCAAAGTCTTCATCATCCCCGGGAACGTGTTCTCGGAGCGGAATTCGCACTTCAGGATTTCATTTGCGGTTGCTGACGCGAAACTCGACCAGGCGCTCGACATTCTAAACGAAATTGCGCTGGAATTTTGCTGAACTTTTTGACCTTTGTGCGGATTCCCCCTAATTTGTTTTCGCGATGGAGGCGTGATGGCAGATCTCAGGCGCATGTTACAGGCCGATCTTGACCAAGTGAACCTGCTCCTGTCAAAGTCCTTCACGCTCGCGCGCACCAAGGAAGAAGGGCAGGCCACCCGCATCCCCCTGTGTCGCAAATCGTTCATTGAAATGTACCGGGCAGCGAACCCGCAAGGGGCATTTGTTGCTGAAAAGTCCGGCCGTATCGTCGCATTTTGCTTTTCACGGCTCTGGGGTTCTGTTGGATGGCTGGGACCTTTGGGCGTGCTGCCTGCTGAACAAGGGAAAGGACTCGGCAAGCAAATTGTGGCCGCTGCGGTCGAAAGTCTGCAGGCGGGTGGCGCAACCACTATCGGGCTGGAGCTTGCCGCGCAATCGACTTACAATTTGGCATTTTATTCGCGGATGGGGTTCGTGCCGCAACAGCCCACCGTTGACATGATACGCCGGACAGAAGCCGGTAACCAGAACGTTATGCCCGGCGATATCCGCGTGTTGCGTTACGGCGCTCTTTCCCGCACACAAAAGCCTCGGTTCTTAACACGGATAGCGAAAGTGGCTGAGGAATTGGAATCCGGCCTCGACTATCGCGCGGAGATTCAACTCGGATGGAAATTTCAATTTGGTGATGCTATCCTTTTTTTGAAGGATGAGACCGTGATGGCGTTTGTTTTTGCTCACACGGAGAATTATTCGGTCGAGGAGGAGAGGCGGTTCTTGAAAGTAAATGTTCTGCAGATCGTCCCCGGGCGGGAGCCCGACATGTTGCCGATTGTACTTGCCGGCATCGTGAACTGGGCCGGAGCAGAAAAGTTGCCTCGACTTTACTTGCGCATCCCGACCCGTTACCACAAAGCGTATGCTTTCGCCCTGCGAGAAGGATTTAAAATTGTGAGAAATGAGCTCCGGATGACGCTTGACGGATTTTGCCAAAAAGATTCCACGGAACACGTCAACTCGAGCAAGTGGGAGTAGATAGATTTCACTTGTATTGTTTTGTTGTTTTCTTATATTTAGAGAGATTCCATCCCGCCAAGTTTTATCTTTATGCACTTGTTCTTATGTACTATCCGGCATATTCCGGTTGACTGACGCCCCTACACAAAAACGATGTCATTGAAAGGCATTTTTTGTCCCGTTGTTACGCCGTTCACTGGTGGCGGGATCGCGGTGGACGGATTCAGAAGGAACATTGATTTCTGGACATCAACTGGCCTGTCCGGATATGTCATTCTCGGATCAACGGGAGAGGCCGCGCTCTTGACGGAAAGTGAACGCGCCGCGCTGATTCAGCTTGCACGCGAATGTGCGCCGGATCAGTCATTGATCGTCGGTACGGGATGCGAAGCTACCGAGGCGACCATCCGTTCCACGAAGGCGGCGGCAGACCTCGGGGCAGATTATGCGCTTGTCATAACGCCGAGTTACTTTAAGGCACAAATGACTCCTGATTGTCTGCGTGCGCACTTTTTGACAGTCGCCGATGAATCTCCTGTGCCGGTCATCGTATATAATGTGCCTAAGTTTACTGACCTGGATATCTCGCCGGATGTCGTCGCCGATCTGGCGCGGCATGAAAATATTTGCGCTATGAAGGAGAGTGCTGATGATTTGGTCAAACTTGCCACCCTGTCCGGGAATATATCGCCGGAGTTCGAATTGCTGATAGGCAATGCCGGCGTGTTCTTGGCCGGGCTGTCGGCAGGTGCAGGCGGCGCTATATTGGCATTGTGCAATTTTGCGGCCCGCGAATGTGTTGAAGTGTATAATCTGGTCCGCCGGCAATCTTACGACGAAGCTCGGGAAATTTTTCTTCGTCTTTTGCCTTTGGCCACAGCCATCGTTGGCAAGCATGGGGTGCCTGGGATAAAGGCAGCAATGGATATCCGGGGTCAATGCGGTGGCGAGCCGAGGCGGCCGCTTCTGCCACCGGCTGCGAAGGTTAAGTTGGAGATTGAAGGTCTGCTTAGAGAAGCGGAGTTGTTGTAGAAATCGTAAAAACGAAAAGGATTCTGGTTCCATGATTAAGATCATAGAAAAAACTGCGAACGATGCCACGGTGGCTGTTTGCATGATTGAGGGCAAACTTTCCGGCATCGAAGGAAAGGGAAAGGTGCAAGACAAGATCCACGATTTGATGGCGCGCGGCATTGTAAGAGTTGTGCTTGATCTATCCAAAGTCAATTGGATTGACAGCACCGGACTGGGAGAATTGATCGCATCGTTGTCCTCACTGAAAAAAAAGGATGGCAACATGGCGTTGTCAAATATCCAGTCGCCCGTGCAAAGTCTTTTGAAGATGACAAATCTGCATCAGATTTTTGATATTTTTGGGACTGTTGAGCAGGCCCTGGAGAAATTAGGTCATCAGGAGTGAAACACCCAGACCTTCTCTTTCTACAAAGCCTTTTTCATCATCCATTATTTTCATCTGAGCACTCGGAGCAATTCTTTCATTCACTGTTCTTGAAATTGAAAGGTATGCCCCATGAAAACCAGTGCCAGCATATTTGGACGCTCATCCCTCTCACTGCTGCGGCTCCACATGGACAAGATAGGAGATTGCGTGCGGCCGTCCTTTCTTTCTCGCTTTGTTACGTCTCCCAAAGGCACTTCTCCATTCACCGGCGCGCGCTTATTCTTCGTTTGACTTTTTCCTTTTTCTGCTTTATACTTGGCCAATCAACGGCGGTGTATTGGAAGGCGGCGGAGAGGATATGAAATCCGATCAACCCAAAGTTCTACTCAAAATTTTTGCTTTTATAGGGCTGCTTTATCTCTTTATTCTCAGCATTTCCATGATGGGTGCGGCCTTCAAACTGTTCGGAAAAGGATTTGCCGAGCAACTAATTGCCACGACCTCCAACCCGTTTGTGGGCCTGTTGATCGGTATCCTCGCCACGAGTGTGATCCAGAGTTCCTCAACCACCACTTCTTTGGTGGTCGGACTGGTTGGTGCCAATGCCCTCACAATCGGCAACGCCATCCCCATCATCATGGGCAGCAACATCGGTACGAGCATCACCAATACCATTGTTTCGTTAGGGCACATTTCAAACAAAAATGAGTTCAAGCGGGCGTTTGCCGGCTCAACCGTACATGACTTTTTCAATCTGATCACGGTTGCTATTCTGTTTCCGCTGCAGTTGTCGACCAATTTTCTCGGCATCGTCGCACATAAACTGGCGGATGTGTTCCAGGCGGTTGGCGGCTTGAAGACGGTCAGTCCCATCAAGGTGATTACCAAGCCGGTCATCGGTCTCATAGAAACTTTGACCGGCAGTTCTCCGGTTATCATTCTGGTCTTGTCGTTTCTCTTCATGTTCTTTGCGCTACGTTATTTGACGGTCGTTCTGAAGACTTTGCTGTTGGGGCGCATGGAATCGCTGTTTGATGAATACATTTTCAAGACGGCTGCGCGCAGTTTTATATTTGGTATCGTGATGACAGTTCTCGTACAAAGCAGCTCAATTACAACATCTATCGCCATTCCGCTGATCGGCGCGGGAATCATCACGTTGCAGCAATTGTTTCCGTATACGCTTGGCGCCAATATCGGCACCACCATTACCGCCATGCTGGCCTCGCTGGCCACGGGTAGTATCGGCGCGGTGACTGTGGCTTTTGCGCACTTCATGTTCAATGTTTTTGGTGTCATTTTGGTTTGGCCTCTGAAAAAAATTCCAATAACAATGGCCACCAAACTGGCAGAACTGGCGATCAAGAATCGTCTGCTCCCCGTCGCTTATATTCTAATAGTTTTCTTTGTTCTGCCTTTCATCTTCATCTATTTTGCGAGGTGAGATATGTTAAAGTTTCTGCAAGAAATTTTCAGTCGAAAAAATTTGCTGCAAGAATCTATTGAGATGGCGTTGGAGATGATCGCCATCGACAAGAGAATGTTCGACGCATCAGTAAAGTCATTGCGTCAGCAAGATACAACCGAGGTCGAAATTGACATCTATCAAACCGACCTTGAAATCAACAGGCTTGAGCAAGACGTAAGAAAGAAAGTTTTGACCCATCTTGCGGTTTCTGGCGCCGATGAACTCAGCATAGGTCTCACACTCGTGAGCGTGATCAGTGATATTGAGCGAATCGGGGATTACACGAAAAACATTTATGAGCTCGCCGTGGAACACCCAAAAAGACTTGTCGCCGGGAAATGGGAAGATGACCTTAAGTGGATGGAAAACGCGGTTTCTGAAGACCTTGGCAACCTGGTCGCTGCGCTGCAAGAAAATGACGAGGATCAAGCGGAGAG
>SMUY01183576.1_pt1 | contig 16001 bp, 10 predicted proteins | sample 2456441 | NCBI WGS metagenome assembly SMUY01 (sample SAMN11095931, study PRJNA526329) | marine sediment metagenome | biome: Marine sediment; feature: Surficial sediment; material: Deep marine sediment; isolation source: Hadal surficial sediment | place: Pacific Ocean | collected 2014-11 | depth...
CTAGCCTGGCGCAACCGACCCGCGTCTCGACGTACACGATTCAAGTTCGGAGTGCGGAACCATCTGTACTGCGACGAGTACTGTGGCCTGAGGGCAACTAGATTTAACTTTAATTTCCATATATATATCGTTGATTTAACTATATTAACCTAGTATAGAATAGGAGAGCCTAGTAAATCAGGCGTAGCATATTTGCGGGAAATACCGCTCGTCGCAGAAGGGCCAAGGAAGGGCCACGGGACAGGTGATAAGAGCGTGCACAACTTGGAGGGCTCACGTCATCATCGCGGTTACCTGCGTCCGACATGATCGTTTCCCCGTTGACCTTGCCCGCGACGACGCCTTCATTGGGCCCCGAAACGCAGTCCGGCACCGTTATTCAGACTCTGTTTCCAGCACCTCTTGCCGTAGTGGGTCTTTTCTCCTGTCCCGTCCGCTGCTAGAAAGTTCTTTTTCGTGATTAAACAGGATTTCCAGACTTTCCTTGTACTTGTTGAACGCCTGTTGGTATCGGCTCTTGTCCGGATACAAGGTGTTGATGTAATCCATAAGCAACGAAACAGGCAGACCAACCAGCGAACTGACAATCGCCACAGCGGCCCCAGATTTGATGTCTCCGCCCTGACCTAATGCGAGATAAAAGCCCGCAAATGTACCGATGATTCCAACCAGAATTATCATAAAAGGCGAACGGAAGAGTATGGAAAGAACATCCTCCGAGTCAAAATATTTGAAGGTCCTTGAGAAATACGGACTATTGTCAAAGGCTATACGGGTAATAATTTCATAGTCCGGCGCGTTTGCGTAACTTTGATCTTCGATTTCATCGATCGTTACGTCAACGATGTGGGCCACGCCGTTTTCTATGTCAAACATCTCAACCAGTTTTGAGCGAGCCCGTTTATCAGCGAGGTGTTTTTCCACCAACAGATCTTTGGTTTTTTCCAACATCACGGTTGCCTTACCGTCGAGCTGGCGTGCCTTGAGCTTGATTCTTTCTGCTTCTTGAATCTTAGCCCGCAACCTGTCTAAAAAAGGATCCTTTCCTGAATAGAGCGAGGCAGGAATTTTGAGGGCGGCGGTCGACAACGATGCATCAAAGTTGACAGCAAGGGCGATATCTCCTTGCTCTCTTACACTCTTCGCATAGCTCAAGCCTGAAGGTACTTTTTGAGCCTTCCTATACTCAAATACAGAAAAATAGAATGAAAGGGCAAATCTATTTAGCGCGTTGATTTTGTAGTGCAGGCCAAACTTGAAAACACTGAATACAGCCAAGCAACCTAATATTCCCCAGACAAACAGCTGCCCGATTAACACGTTAGACAGCGCATCATCAAAAAAGAATATGAAATATGAAAATGCCGCCAGAATTGTTAGAAATGCATATTTAAACATTTTCGCTACCTAAACCCAAAAAGCTCGCACTAAAATGATGTTAGTCAACGCTGGCTAACTCTTCCGTATACAGTTGAAATTGCAAGATCGTCGCCTGTTCCTTCTTGCAGTTGTACTCAACGCAATCTGCGTCCTCTCCAACCAAATCATCGTTTACGGGTTCGGCATGCTGGTATCCCACCGCAGCAATACCCATGTCCTTTTTCAGTCTTGTACGATACCTGTAGTTACCCATCTCACTTTCGTCAAAGATAAAGTTGTACATGGCTACCGCACGTCTGTTGCTCAGTGCCATGTTGTACTGGCGTGCTCTTTCTGACCGGGGAGAGGTATCGTCTACGTCGACGTACTTCCCCATATAGATGGGCGATGTCATCCCGGAAATCTTAAGGGACTCGACCAGCTTTGCCGCGTTTTCGTTTTCGTAAATACTTCTTGCGTACTTGGGGATCATTATCCTGAGGAAATCTTTCATGTCTTGTGACAGCTCATGAGACCCCCGCACAAAATATGACTCCTGGAAATTGAGTCTTACCCTTCCTGTGTTTTCGTCTATTTCAACCTCCGACGCGTCATAGTCTCTAAAGTTCTCATTCAGCAGATCGACAATCTGCTGTTTGGCTTCGGCGGCTGCGAGATAGGGCGAAAGTTCTCCTTCTGCTTTAGCCGTTAACGCTTTCTGCTCATCCAACTCTTTGGCATGAGCGTCTTCTGACTCGGCGAGGGCTTTTTCCTTTTCTTCTTCAAGACTGGCTTGTAGCTGGTCTAATGCGTCTTGTTCCGCCTGCGCCGCCTCTGCTAACGCCTGGCTTCTTTCTGCCTCCGCATCGGCTTCCGCCTGTGCCAGGTCCCGGGCGTGTTCCGCTTCTGCCTGTCGTAGTTCCTCTGCAGCCTGTGCTTCTACAGCCGCTTTATGCTCGGCTAATGCGGCTTCTTGTCCTTTCGCATCTCTTGCTAACTCTTGACGCTTTCGTTCCTCCAGTTCGGCCGCTCTCTGTGCCAGTAGTTGTTCCCCTTCGGCCTGTGCCTGTCGCAGTTCTTCGGCGGCCTGCGCATCAAACGCAGCTTTACGCGCGGCTAATTCGTCTCTTTGTGCCTGCGCATCTCTTTCTAACTCCTGACGTTTTTCTGCCTCCAATGCGGTCGCTGTGTCCGCCAGTACCTGAGCGGCTTGCGCTTCCGCCTGGCGTAATTGCTCAGCGGCCTGCGCCGCAAGAGCAGTTTCCTGCTCGGCCAACGCGTCTCTTTCTGCCTGTGCTGCCTCCGCCAGCGCTTGCCTTATTTCTGCTTCCGCTTTGGATTCAGCCAACGCCAGTGCCTGAGCGGCTTCCGCTTCCGCCTGACGCAATTCCTCTGCAGCCTGGGCCGCAAGCGCAGCTTCCTGCTCGGCCAACGCGTCTCTTTCTGCCTGTGCTGCCTCCGCCAGCGCTTGCCGTATTTCTGCGTCCGCTTTGGCTTCAGCCAATGCCAGTTCCTGAGCGGCTTCCGCTTCCGCCTGACGTAATTCCTCTGCGGCCCGGGCCGCAAGAGCCGCTTCCTGCGCCAACGCGATTTCCTTTACCTGCGCTGCCTCTTCTAACGTTCGACGTCGTTCTTCCTGCAAAGCGGTTGCTGTCTGTGTCAGCGCCTGAATGTGCTCGGCTTCGGCCTGAGCTAGTGCCGTTTCCTTTTCAGACTGGAGTGTGGATTCCTGATCGGCCAGCGCGATCATTTTCTCCATCTCCAGCTCCGATTCCTGTTCAGCTAATGTTTGCGCACTTTCCTGCCGCACTCTTTCCACGGCTTCTTCTTGTTGTTTTTGCAGCTGTGCCGTTGCAATTTCCGCGGCCGTTCTTAGGTCTTGTTTTTCGATCTCCAATTCGGCCTGTTTCCGCTCGTCCAAAACAACCAATTGTTCTGACAGTGCTTCCTCGTGCTTTTGTTCAATGCTAGCTACAAGGTCTTCGTATTCATCAGCGGCCTGGTTTTGTTGAGCCTCCAACATTGCGCTAAACGCAAGTACCAACTCCTCTGCTTTTTTCCTTCGCTTTTCCTTAACTTCTTCTAATGTTTGATCCGCCTCTCTTGCCAGGACAACTTGGGGATCGTTTTCGTATCGATCTATCACTTGTTGAATTTTTTCTTCACTTTCCTGTTCGATGGTTTCCACGACCTCTTGGATTTTCTTCGCGGTTGTCAGTTCGGTTATCTTGATTTCGTCACTTGCGTAGATCATGAATACGATCGCGAGCACAGCGAACAGATCGACCATAGGAACAAGTGCTTCTATGGTCTGCGATTCTTTCTGATCCGATTGGCGATTTATCATGATCTAGTTTTTCGCAAGTTCCGTGAGGCAGAATCTGTTTTGCCAAAAGTTGCACTGCGTGTCGGTTCGAGACGCAGTGCGGTAGCGCCGGCCTGGACTTAGAAAGGCCGGTGCGCTGACCCCGCTGCATGATGTTTTCGTCGACAGTCTGATGCGTGGCCGATAGAGCTGAGCAATCTCACCGCGGCGCAATATTGCATATGCGTCGTGCTATTTAGAGCGACTGGTTCAAAGATTGGCCCTATGACCAACCGATTCTTGGGGCTGAATTTGACCCCTGATTGAGGGTCAGCTGGTCTTTCTTCAACAGTCCACTGAGACGGGGCAAGACCACAAAGCGGACATCTCCCGCCGCGATACGAACGGCCAAGACTGCTGACGGATGAGGACGGAGGTCTTTGGACGGGATGTTGGTGGAGCCAGGCGGGATCGAACCGCCGACCTCCTGCATGCCATGCAGGCGCTCTCCCAGCTGAGCTATGGCCCCAACGCAAGGCCGGCGATGTTAGGCATCGCCCCCGGCACTGTCAACCAGGTTCCGGTACTCCTTCTCCAGCACCTTTAGTTTCTTCTTGGACACGCCGCCAAGCGCATCGAGGGCGCTGCGAATCCGCATGCGCGTCAGGTCCGCGCCGAGCAGCGCCATCGAATCGAACAGGGGTAATGCCACCCGCCGACCGGAGATCGCAACAAACAGCGGACTCAGGAAATCCCTGATCTTCAGGCCAAGCGCGTCCGCCAGCCCCTTGCAGATCTCGAACAGCCGGTCACGCTCCCAGACGGGTAATTCGTCCATGGACCAGAGCGTGAACTGGAGGATGCGCTTCACGCCGTCTTCGTCGAGCCCCTTGAATTCAAAATCCTCGGCCGACAATTCGCGTCGATCGCCGAGCAGATAGTCCAGCTGGGGCACCAGGTCGATAAAGCGTTCGGTGCGTTCCTGAATCAATGGCACGAATTGCTTCAAGTGGTCGCGATTGATCGCCCATTCGGCGATTCGATCCATGAATTCATCCGGATCCAGCGCCCGCAGATACTGGCCGTTCAGCCAGTTCAATTTTTCAATGTCGAACACTGGTGCACCCAGGGAAATCCGATCGAGGTCGAACGCATCGATCAGCTCCTGATGAGAGAAAATCTCGCGCTCATCCGGCATCGACCAGCCCATGCGGCCCAAATAGTTCAGCAACGCTTCGGGTAGATAGCCCGAGGCCCGGTAATAGTTCAGGGAGGTCGGATTCTTGCGCTTGGAGAGCTTGCTCTTGTCCGGGTTGCGCAACAGCGGCAAATGGCCGAACTCCGGTGGCTGCCAGCCGAAATACTGATAAAGCAACACGTGTTTCGGGGTCGAGGGGATCCACTCCTCGCCGCGCAGCACGTGACTGATTTCCATGAGGTGATCGTCCACCACCACCGCCAGGTGATAGGTCGGGTAGCCGTCCGCCTTCATCAACACCTGCATGTCGATCTGGGCCCAGGGAATCTCGATTTCGCCGCGGAAGCGGTCTGCAAACGCACAACTACCGTCCGCCGGAACCTTCATCCGTATCACGTGGGCTTCGCCGGCGGCTATGCGCGCTTCAGCCTCGGACTTATCCAGCCCCAGGCACCGGCCATCGTAGCCCGTGGATTTACCCGCCTGCTGCTGCATGGCGCGCAGTTCATCGAGTCGCTCGGGTGTGCAGAAGCAATGGAAGGCGTGTCCAGCATCGATCAGCTGTTGGGCATGGTCTGCATAGATATCGCGACGTTCGCTCTGGCGATAGGCACCATGGGGGCCGCCACAGTCGGGACCTTCGGCCCACTCAATGCCGAGCCAGGCCAGCGCATCAAGAATCATCGCCTCACTGTCCGGTGTGCTGCGCTGCCGATCGGTGTCCTCGATGCGCACGATGAACTCGCCGCCCTGGCTGCGCGCAAACACCTCGTTGAACAGTGCGACATACGCGGTCCCAACGTGGGGATCGCCGGTAGGTGACGGCGCGATCCGGGTGCGGACGGTCATCGGCGTGTTCCAAACACTAGCGGCGGCGCATTATACAGGGCGCGGACGACGGATCGCCCCGGCAGCGGGATTCTACTAATACCAGAGCGAAATGTAGGCGCGCAGCACCGTGGAATTGAATTCGTACAGCGGCTCATCACCCACCGCTGCACCAGCGTCTCTCAGGTCGCGGAAATCGTCATAGTCGAACTGGAGATAATCGGCAAACAACGACGCCTCGCCGCGTTTGAAAAACGGCATCAGGCCAGTCCCGAACTGATAGGTGATGCCCGCCCCCAAGGTGTGCGAGCTGAAGCTGGCCAGTTCTTTGTCCCGGGCAAGGAAATTCTGGTAATCCTGCCGCGGGAACAGGTCGCTATAGAATTCGGCGGCACTCTGATCGTAGTAGCGATAGCGCAACTCGATCACCCATCGCTCCCACAACGGATGCGTATAACCCACCTCGATGTTGTAGGCGTCGACATCCCAGGTGTCGGTGTAGTAGCGCACTTCACCACTCAATGCCGCCCGGTACGGCAGGAAGTACCGCCCACGCATGGCGAAGGCACTGGAGGTCTTGGTGCGTGGATAGACTTCCGGCTGATAGCTGTAACCCAGGTCGCTGGACTGATCCGCGTAGCGTACGCTTCGATACGGGTTGTTCAGATAGCCTTCGTCGGTAATGCCTTCATAGTTGAGGCTCATCACCATGTTCCGGGTGATGATCTGCGACAGATCGACTCGATAGGATTGGCGATCTATGTCCTCCTCGAAGGTGGCATCGCTATTGTTGCGGACCGTATCCCAACCTCGGGCGTATGAAACGCCAAGGGTGGTCAGATCGCCAAAAAAATCCTGGCTGATACCAAAGCGAACCGCGTTGGCGGTGTAGTCGCTCTCTTCGCTGTTGGTAAAACTCAAGCCCATGAACGTCTTCCCATGCAGGTAGTCGAGGCCAGCGCTCACCTCGTCACGCTGCTCGTTATAAGGGCTTGCCGTGGTTACCACGTCGATCGAAGCGCTGCTGATGGAGTCGACGTAGTAATTGCTCCACGCCGACACCTTGTCTTTGAACCCCTTGCGGATCAGATACGATGGACCCGTGACCTCGAGGCCACCCCCGTCGTAGCTGTGGTACATCGCATCCGCTCGATCTTCCGGCAACACTGCCGCGTACCCGGCGCCCCCGATCAGGATCGTGAGTACCGCGACCGACCAGCGGGCTCGTCTAGTTGCAACCACATCCACCTCCGGAACCACCTTCAGCACCCCGCGCGCCCTCGCGCGCCTGGTATACGTGGTGAAGGTAGGCAAGTGCGATGGGGTCGCGACTGAAACTCATGATCGGATCAGCAAGGTGATTTCGCTCATAGGGGCTTACCCAGGGTTTCAATTCAAACGAACTGCAACCGCCCAAGGCAGTACCCAGCAGCACGATAAGGGTCAGGTGTTTCAAGAGTTTCGACATTGCCTGGCCCCTAGAAAAAGATCGTCAGTCCGCCGGAGAACTCGATGTTGTGCGTCAACTCTTCGCTTCCCAACAGATCCGTCTCAAACATGTGATCGCGCACGTCGATGCGCAACGCCAACCAATCGGTCGCTGCCAGCCGGTAACCAACGCCAAAGTTGACGGTGAAGTGCTCATCGCCAGCGAAGTCGGTGCTGCCCGCCCCACCAATGATGTAAAGCCCGCCCTTGAAGGCGAGGCGCCGGCCAACGAACACCTCACCGGGAAACACATTGAAGCCAACCGACAAGTTGTAGTAGCTCATGTCCCGATCGCCATCGACGAGAATCTGCACGTTGCCGCTCAACCGCTCGAAGCTGGTCTGGCCCAGTTCAGTCTCGCCGTACACCGCTTCGACAAACAGGTCTTCGGTGATGTGATAGGCGGCGCGCAGTCCATAGAGCGTATCGGTGCCGAAGTCTTCGACACTCATGATCCCGGCGAAACCACCGACCTCGAAATTCTCGGAATCGAGCTTATCGACCTTGATCTCGCGACGCTCCGGCTCGCGAACGACCAGCGGTTCGAGATCGAGTTCGTCTGGATCAGTCGCGGCGCCGCCCAGTCCTGGTGTGAACAGCAACACGGCTATAAGAAAATGCTGAATCCTGCTTTCCATTCGTCTATCTCTTCGTTGTCGTCCCGGCTCGTGAGCACGGTGTGGCGCCTGTATTCCAAACGCACGATGAATCGTCGGCTGAGGTAAACATTGACCCCTGCTCCGACATGAGCCACCTCGTCCGTCCGATCCTCGGACTCAACGATAGTGGTCTGCGGTTCGATGTGAATGACGCCAGTACCAATTCCGAAGAAAGGTGAAATGCGCCACTCCGGAAAGGGGTTCATGATCAGCGAGACCGTTCCCATGTAGCCGTCGGAGAAGTCACCGAGAATCTGGGAGGCCGCCACCTGAACTGTGATGTTAGGGGTGAGCGCGACGCCGCCTTGGGCTGTCAGGATTGAAGCGCCGCCGAAGTCACCGCCCTGGAATCCAAGCTCCCAGCGGCGGCCGGCAAATTCGCCGATGCCGTATTCGCGGAAATCGATCGTTCCCCCATCAAGATCCAGCGTGTTGCGCAACTGAGCGACGTGCACCCAACCTTCCTTGCCACGCGGAGTACGGACCTTGTACCACCCGGTACGCTCCTTGAGCAGGGTAATCTCATCGCCCTGGCCGGCGACATAGAAGATCGGATAACCGCGACCCGGCCCAGTGTGCAGTTCGAGGTAAGGGTCGGATACGACCGCCGATGGTTCATAGGCCTTGAACCAATCGGTAACGCCCGCAGCCACAGGCGCCGCGCTGGTGAGCAGCAGGCTCGCCGCAAGGCTCGCCGCAAGGCTTGCCAACCGGCTCAGTGCGGTGAGTGTTAGTCTGGCCGTCATCCTTCCCGGCATTCCATTCCAGTAATCCTAGTGTCGTCGTTAGTTCTGGGGCACAGCGAACGGGTCGTTGTAGTACTGCGCGCCGATGTCCAACCATTCTGAGATCAGCTTCAGTTCCGCGGTCGAAAGCAGCCCGGCGTGTTGAGCATTGCCTAGCGCGGTGAAGAATTGCTGGCTCGCCAACGTACCGGCGGGTGACATCGACTGGGCCACGCTGACCGGAACCAGCACCGGAATCGGATTGCCGACGATATCCAGCAATGGAAGCCCGGTCAGCGGATCGAGCACGAATACTGGGTCGCCGTTGGCATCGAGCTGCGGCACCATCACGTCGACCAGCAGGTCCGTTACCAGGTCGATCTCCTGCTCGTTGTCGGGAAAGAGCAGGTCGCGGTAGCTGACCAGATGATCTGCCTCATCGGGCGACGGCCCCCCGGTAAGATCGAGCTGGTCTGCAGGTTCCTGGTCAGCACCCACGGCGTCCACGATGTTGTGACAGGTGGTACAGGTGTCATCGGCAATCACGTTGTCCAGCGCGTCGAGGGTCAGGCGTGGGACTTCCCAGATCGGGTGAATGTGCTCGGGATAGTTGATCACGATCCGGCAATTCGCGGTCCAGGTGGTGACACACGCGGGGTCGACCGGGGACGGGCTCTGCAACGCCGAATAGCTGTAGTCGAACGACGACGCCGGTGTCTGAGCCGGATCGGTCCAGATGTCGACGAACGCGATGTCGACGTCGGGATCGGGGATACCGTTGATCCGTGTCGCCGTTTCCGCCATGGTTTCGCCGGCGTCCGCGACCAGCCCGGGGTTCGTGTTCGGGAACGGTTGCCCATCCAGCGGCGCCCCGTCGTTGACCGACGGCGCCTCGGCATCGGGCCGCCCATGCGGCAACTCGCTGGCGCCCGTGTGACAACCGTTGCAGTTCATTTCTTCACCCGGACGTAGCTGCATCCAGTTCAGGTGCCGACCCGTGATCCGACGACCATCGACGTCCAGCACGCTGATCCAGAACGGGATGTTGGCCGGCACTTTGACCTTCACCGAACCGTCCGGCTCGATCGGCGCATAACCGATGATCTCGCGCATCAACTGGGCCGCGCTGACGCCGAACGCAGTGCCGTCGAGATCGACGATGTCGTCATCCGGAATCGATACCGACTTGACGATGCGCAGAAACCGAGCGGGACGTTGATCCACTGCGACCACCGTCGGGTCTGAAATGCTGGGAATGTCCACCAGGGCCGTGCCATCCAGGTCGTACACACTGCGGATGTGCAACGTACCCACGGCTTCGGACACCAGGTCGGGATCCAGTTCGATGCCCGCGACCCGGTCGAGGATTACCGGCGGCAGCAGGCGATCTTCCATGACCACCGCTTCGGTGTACGCGAAGTCTTCCTCCGGCACGATAATCGGCAATTGCGTGGCGGCCAGGAGATCGAACATCCACACTCCATACAGCGGCGGTGCTTCCTGGATGGTCGGGTCTTGCAGCAAGGTATCGTCACAGGGAATGATTATCGGCGCCAACGGATCGCTCAAGGGGTCGATCAGGCGGCATTGACTCCACGTCACCAGCATGCGATCGGTACCATCGTCCAGCGGGTAAACACTGGCGAAGCGGCCCCGGGGTGAAGGCGTACCATCGAGCGTAAATTCTCCGGCAACCAGCACGTCCTGCGCATCGCTGAGCAAGCCCTGGTTCGCAAAGGTAGGCTGGTCGTGCTCGGTGTAATTCGGGGTATCGATGGCCACCAGCGACGCGCCAAGATGCGACTGGCTGGAACTCGGGCGCATGCTCACCAGAAGGCGCCCGTCCGACAATTGCTGGGGCTCCGTGAATTCAATGATCTCACCGTTGGGTCCCGTATCGTGGCTGTGCACACCGTAGAGCAGACGCTGATCCGTACCGTCTGGATTCATGGTGTACAGGCTGATTCGATCGATGTTCGAAACATCGTCCCAGCGGCTGTAAACGACCCGTCCATCGGAGAGCACCGCGGGATCCAAGTCGCTGCTCTGATTGAACGACACCTGATGGATGTCGCTGCCATCGTCGTTCATGACGTGCAGTGTCAGGGCTTCTTCGTTGCGGTCCTCGTCCAGCGCTGAGAACTGCGGCTTACCTTCATCGAGCAGAATCGCCTTGGCGCGCCGCTGGCGCGTAGAAGAGAACACAATCCGTCCGTCGGGAAGGTAACGCGGCGCCACATCCTGACCATCTTCGGCCGTGGTGTCCGATGCTATGACCCGAATCAACTGCGCCGTTTCGAACTGGTATACCCAGATGTTCCAGGTGGGCTGTTCGTCCGCGCCCGCGTTCGGATCCTCAGGCGCACGCATCGCGAACACCAGCTCGAGTCCATCGAAGGACGGACTCAGATCCTTAACGTCGTAGAGCGGCGCATTGCCGTCCACATCATCCGGAAAGACGCCTTCGGTAATCAGCGTTTCCTCGGCGCTGGGCGACGCACGATCGCGAACATACAACGCGGCGCCCGGCATGAAGAAGGTCGCGTTGCGCACCTCGAAGCTCAACAGGGCGCCGGCGTCGTCCAGCAACAGGGGTCGCTTGACGTAGGCAATCGGGAAATCCTGTACGGCCGGGTCGGGATCCTGGTCTCCACCCAACAAAAGGCTGCTGCCGCTACCACTTCCACCGCCACAGCCGACGATCAGCGACAGCATGAACGCACCCCACACAACAAGGGGGCTCAGCCAGCGTTGCGGCGTGCATACGACCATGCATATCGTCCCGGGTTGGCAATTACATCCAGCAGACAATTCTGACGTCCACCCGGCATCGAAGATGTGAACGGATGCACATCGCAACGACAGCCAATGCAACCGTGAGGCCAACGCAGCCGCGAGGTCGGTCCGGTTATGCGCACTGCATCACAGCGCTCATATCGTGTTTCACGGAGTCTAGCGGGGCCGTCGGCAGGCGCGTCGTCTCGACCTGGTGCCCGCCTGTTTTCAGCGCGTCCAGGGAAGGATAACCGTACGAAGTCCGCGCTTCGGCGTTCGCGAAGCGACGAGGTAGCGGTCAGGGAAAGGAGTGTGTCGAATGAGTGCCGTCGCGCGTCCCCGTAGCAATCGTTGGGCCGGCCACTGGGCTGTGGTGCTGCTGATGATTGGACTCGGCTGCATGGCCCTGGGTCTTTCCGGGCTGGTGCGGGCTGACGAGTGGGATCAGGCGAAGCGGATGCATGACCGGATCGCAGGGGTTCCTCCGGATGACGCGACCCTCGTGTCGATGCACGACGATCTGGTGGCCAGCCAGCCGATCACCGCGGCAATGCGCGCCACTAATCACCCGGCCTTCTATAGCGTCACGCTGAAGAACCTCGCCGCACCCTGGACGAATCGCGATCAATCCGTGTTCGTACCCTTCAACGACTACACCGCTACGGTCATTGGCATGGTGCTGCAGAATCGGGACTTCCGGGAAATCCTCTACGGCGACGTGCTTTACGTCGGCAATCCGGCGTTGGGTCTGCCGAGCTACTCGAACAGCGACAACGATCACTACGAGCGTATGGAAGAACTCGGCATCGACCTCAAGGCCAACCTGGTATTTCGCTCGCAGAGTTCCATGACCGGAATCCCAAGCAGCGCAATCGCCGGAGTGATGACCACGCGCGCCGCAGCTCAGGCGTTTTTCATCATGGGCACCAATCGCGCGATGTTCCGATTCACCATGCGCAACCATCTGTGTCGCGACATGGAACAGGTGCATGACACGTCACGCTCCCCCGACCGTATCCGTCAGGACGTATCGCGTAGCCCCGGCGGCGACAGCCGTACCTTCCTGAACAACTGCATCGGGTGTCATTCCGGCATGGATCCCATGGCGCAGGCATTCGCGTACTACGACTTCGTCCACGACGTCGCCGCGGACCCCGAAGGCATCAGCGGCACGATCACCTACAACGATGTCGGCACCATCGATCCGATCACGGGTACCCAGGTGGTGTCCAAGTACTTCAACAACGCTGTCAACTTCGCACCCGGCTTTGCCACGCCGGACGATGAGTGGAACAACTACTGGCGCGCGGGACCGAATGCCGTGCTCGGTTGGGACAGCGCGTTGCCCGGCGCCGGTAACGGCGCCAAACGAATGGGCCAGGAGCTGGCACACAGTGAAGCGTTTGCCAGCTGTCAGGTGACCAAAGTGTTCCAGAACGTCTGCCTGCGCAGCCCCGCGGACAGTGCCGACCGTGCACAAATCGACGCCATGGTTGCGTCGTTCGGCGCCAGCGGGCACAGCCTCCGGCAGGTGTTCGCGGAGTCCGCGGCGTACTGCCGCGGCAACTGAGGAGGTACGGTCATGAACGGTATCATCAATACTCAGTTGCCGAATGCCCGCTACGCCCTGGGGTCTGCGCCGCCGCCGGCCAGCCTACTGCTGATAACCAGCCTGCTGGTGGTGACCAGCCTGCTGGTGGCGGGGTGCGGAAGCGGGAGCGGTGCATCAACCAGCGTCAATCCCGTAACAACCACAGCCACCGTTTCCAATTACGACGGCCCCGCGCCGCAAACCGCGGACGTGCAGGCCTTCAAGATCAATGTCTGGGACAACCTGCTACCGAATAATCGCTGCGGAAGTTGCCACCGGGACACCCAATCACCTCGGTTCGTTCGTTCCGATGACATCAACATCGCCTACACCGAGGCGAATACCGTGGTAGATCTCACCGATCCGGCAAACTCGCGCATGGTGTTGAAAGTTCGCGGCGGGCACAACTGCTGGCTGACCAGCGACGACGCCTGTGCGGACACCATCCAGCGCTTCATCGAAGCCTGGGCGGGTGGCGCCCTCGGCGGCCCCGGCAAGGAAGTCGAGCTGATTGCGCCGCTACTGACCGATCCGGGTTCGAGCAGAAACTTTCCGGTGGATTCCGGGCTGTTCAGCACGACGGTGTACCCGCTGTTGCGCCAGTACTGCGCCGGGTGCCACACCGACGACGCCTCGGTGCCGCAGTCGCCGTTCTTCGCTAGTTCGGATGTGGATGTCGCCTATGCGGCCGCCAAGACCAAAATCGATCTCGAGACGCCCGCCAATTCGCGCTTCGTCATTCGGCTGCGCAGCGAGTTCCACAACTGCTGGGACGACTGTCAGGCCAATTCCAATGCGGTGGAGGCTGCGATCCAGACCATGTCCGACGGCATTGTCCCGACCAGCGTCGATCCTGATCTCGTGATCAGCAAGGCGATGAGGCTGGTCGACGGCATCATTGCGTCCAGCGGTGGGCGCCACGAGACGAACGTGATCGCGCTGTACGAATTCAAGACCGGCGCACCCAGCACCACGGCGTTCGATACCAGCGGCGTGACCCCTGGACTGAACCTGACGTTCTCCTCGACTGGCGTGGATTGGGTTGGGGGCTGGGGGATTCGCCTGACCGGCGGTAAGGCCCAGGGCTCAACCACGGCCAGCGCGAAGCTGCACGACCTGATCAAAGCGACCGGTGAGTACAGCGTGGAGGCCTGGGTTGCGCCGGCCAACGTGACCCAGGATGGCCCGGCACGAATCATCAGCTATTCAGGGGGTGTCGATCGTCGCAATTTCACGCTCGGCCAGACCCTGTACAACTACGATTTTCTGAATCGGATCGTCGAAGCCGCCGACGCCAACGGCGAACCCGCCTTGTCCACGGCGGATGCGGACGAAGATCTGCAGGCAACATTGCAGCACGTGGTCGTGAATTTCGACCCGGTGAACGGTCGCAGCATCTACGTCAACGGCACCCACACCGGCGACGTCGACTCGCTGGTCGGCGGTTCGCTCGCGGATTGGGATAACACCTTCGCGCTGGTCATCGGCGCGGAAGTAGACAGCAGCAACACCTGGGAAGGTACGGTGCGGCTACTCGCCATTCACAACCGCATGCTGACGCCGGAGCAGATTCGGCAGAACTTCGAGGTCGGCGTCGGCGAGAAATACTTCCTGCTATTCAACGTCAGCGATCACGTGGGCGTGACCGATGCATACGTGGTGTTCGAGGTCAGCCAATACGATTCCTACGCGTATCTGTTCAACGCGCCGTTCTTCATTCTGCTGGACCCTGACGCGCTGCCCGGCGACATTCCGCTGCAAGGCATGCGCATTGGCATCAACGGACGCGAGGCGGAAGTTGGCCAGGCCTACCTGAACATCGACGTACTGCTCAACGACACCACGTACAGCGTCGAGGGTCGGCAGTACCTGTCGGACCTCGGCACCGTCATCGCACTCGAGAAAGGCCCGGCAGACGACGAGTTCTTCCTGAGTTTCGAACGAATCGCCAACGAGACGAACGTGGTGATCGAAGCGCCTCCGCCCATTCCAGCGACTCCGGCAGACGTACCGGTTAAACCGGGCATCGGTATCCGAGACTTCGCCGAAGTGAACGCCACGATGTCAGCAATGACCGGAATTCCGACCACGCAATCGGGCGTGACCGCCACCTACAATCTGGTCTATCAGGCATTGCCCGTTGCGACCGGCATCCAGGGCTTCGTCTCCTCGCAGCAAATGGGTATCACGCAGCTCGCGATCCAGTATTGCAGTGCCCTGGTCGACGATTCGATCGCACGGCAAGCCTATTTCCCCGGATTCGACTTCGCTGCGGACATCAGCACCGCGTTCGGTACGACCGGGCGCGCGCAGATCATCGACCCGCTGCTCGCCAACATGATCGGCAACAGCAACGTCGCCACGCAGCCCGACCACACCGGGGTTACGACCGAGATCAACTGGCTGATCACCGAACTCGCCAACTGTGGCGGCACCTGTTTCGCCGACCAGACCGAGCGAGTCGTGAAAGCAGCTTGTGCCGCGGTGCTGGGCGGTGCGGCAATGCTGGTGCAGTAACGGCACGAACACGGAGAGTATTCATCATGGCCAGACGTAAACGTCAACGCAGCTACGACGATCCGCTGCGTCATCCGGATCATCCCCGGCCGCGAACCCGACGCGAGTTCCTCGCCCAGGGCTTCATCGCCGGCAGCGGTACGGTGCTGGGTGGTGCGATGCTTTCGCTGGGCGGTGCGCGCAATGCGCGCGCCATCCTGTCGCCCGACCTGCAGGCGCTGCTCGGCCCAACCGAATGCGACATCGCCACGCTGGGTGCGGGCAAGATTCCGTTCATCTGCTTCGATCTGGCGGGTGGTTGCAGTCAGGCCGGTTCGAACGTACTGGTGGGCCAACGGGGCGGTCAACTCGACTTTCTCTCGACCATGGGCTACGAGCGCCAGGGATTACCGGGGGACATGGTCCCGTCTATCGTCAACCCCGCCACAGGTACCAACGATTTCGTCGACTCGCGGTTGGGTCTGGCGTTCCACTCGGACAGCGCGTTCCTGCGCGGCATCATCGACAAGACCACGCCGGCGACGCTGGCAGACACCACCGGCGCGGTGATTCCCGC
>SMUY01126571.1_pt1 | contig 15987 bp, 14 predicted proteins | sample 2456441 | NCBI WGS metagenome assembly SMUY01 (sample SAMN11095931, study PRJNA526329) | marine sediment metagenome | biome: Marine sediment; feature: Surficial sediment; material: Deep marine sediment; isolation source: Hadal surficial sediment | place: Pacific Ocean | collected 2014-11 | depth...
CCTTCGCCAGCACATCGGCCGCCCGATCGGCCAATCCATCGTCTTCATCGCACAGCACGATTCGCGTCGATAACCGCGGCACGAATCGGCGAATCGTCATCTCGATCCCGCTCAACGGTACGTTGACGGCGAGCAACGGATGCCCGCGCCCACAGGGTCCCTGGTCGCGCACATCCACGAGCGCGATCTCGCCACCGTCGGCGAGCATCGTCCGGAGAGACGCCGGTCGCACGCGCTTGGCTGTCATCGCTCCTCCCCAGCAAAATGATCAAACGGCAACACATTCCACTCAAGCATAGCGTAACCGACGTTGACGACCAATTGCGCCTGTCCCATTAGGCGTTCAAACCCGCTTATTCAGCCGCGTGGCCAAGCGTGGAAGGGTTTCCTCGGCGACCACCAGCACCCAGAGGCCCGAGACGCCCATCGCCACGGCGGTGAACCAGAATCCGGCTTCCACGCCGGACGTCGCATTGGCGATAAAGCCGATCAGCAAGGCCCCGATGCCGTAGCCGATATCGCGCCAGAAGCGGTAGACGCCAAGGCTTGATCCGCGCCAGTTGGGGTGTGAGATGTCGCCCACCGCGGCGATCAGCGTCGGATAGAGCAGCGCCATGCCGAGGCCCGAGACCGCCGCCGCCACGGTCCAGTGGACCATGGTGTCGCCGAACAGCATGGCCGCGATTCCGCCACCGCATATCCACATGCCCGCGACGATGGGAATCTTGCGCCCGATGCGGTCCGACAGCGGCCCGGTCAAGAGCTGGCTGCCCCCCCAGACGAGGCCGTAGGCCCCGATCACCCAGCCGATCTCGATCACGGTGAGGCCGCGCTCGATCAGGTACACCGGGAAGAACGCCCAGACCAAGGCGTCGACGAACTTCTCCACGCAACCGGCCTGCGAGAGGGCCGAGAAGGTCCGATGCCGGAACGAAACCAGCGCGAAGATCTGCCGCGTCGTCGGCCGGTCGGGAAAGCCCTCGGGGAGCCGCCCGTGCGCCGTGCCGGTTTCGCCTCCCCCCGCCCGCTTGGCGGCCTCCGCGTGCGCCCAAGGCAGCGTCTCCTCGACGAACAGGTAGGCCACGATCAAGGCGACGATGGCGACGGTCAGGCCGAAGGTGAAGAGACTCCACCGCGGGTCGAAGTCGGTCGCCAGGTATCCGGTGACGATGCCCGCGATGGCCACGCCGCTGTAGCCGGCGAACTCGTTGAACCCGGTGGCCAGGCCCCGTTCGTTGGCGTGGGTGATATCCAACTTGGCGGTCACCGTCATCGACCAGGCGAAGCCCTGGTTGACGCCGAGGAGCACGTTGGCCGCCACGATCCAGTTCCAAGACGGAGCGTAGAGGATGATGAACGGGATCGGCAGCGCCGCGATCCAGCCCCACAAGAGGATCCGGCGCCGGCCAATGCGGTCGGACAGGCGGCCCGCGACGAAGTTCAGGCTGCCCTTGACGAAGCCGAAGCTCACGATGAACGCGGTCAGCAGCGCGAACGATCCGGCCGGAACGCCGAACTCCTGCTCGGCCAACGCCGGCATGACATTGCGTTGCAGCCCGATCGTCAGCCCGACAAAGAAGACCTGAAGCAGTTGCTGGCTGAATTGGCCGAGGTTGGCCCTGATGCCATGGACGTACTGTGCGGCCCCGTCGGTCATTGGGCGCCTTCCACAGACGACATTTTCATTTCACCCCCACACACGCTTGCGCGCCACGGTCCGCGCCACGGTCCGCGCCACCATCAGGTAGAGACCCGCCACGTGATCTCTGCCGATCACGGTACCGAGACTAGCATGGGAAATGGTACACATAATCGGCGTGAGTCAGGCAAAAAGCTGCCCCACCCGCCGCGCGATCTCGGCTCGGCGGTCGCCGTGCCCCAGCGCCATGGTGTCGACAACGATGTCGCCCACTTTGCGGCCAAGTTCGCGTTGAAGCTCGTCGTCGGCGATGTTCGAATTCGTTGCCCGGACGATGACGTCGCCGGCGGTGGTTGGAATCAGGCCCTCGGCGGTGGGCTGCGGCCGAGGAGGATCCTCGCCCTTCCGCACCGCGCGGATCGCGTCGCGGAGCATACGGCGCATCATGGCGATCCCTGTGTCGGTCGTCGCAAGGTGTTCGGACGCGTGGACGTTGATCGGCCCCTGGCTGATTTGGGCCTCGTAGTCGCCGGGCATACGCTGCGCTTCCTCGGAACTCCGCTCGACGCCGGTCTGACCCACGAAATCCACCTTGTTGAGGCCAACCATGTCGCGGTCGCCCCGACCGGCCGTATCCAACGTTTCGTTGTAATGGCGCCATGCGATGATCTTGCAATGGGTGTTATCGACCGGGACGGTCCACTTACTTATGCCGACCCGCGTGAAAAACTTTTCTCGGTTGGGGTTCTGGAAGATATCGGGCGGCTGCGCGAAGTTTGGCGCCAACCACTCCGCCGTGCGCACCCAGATGTAGTCTTCCCAGCGCCGCGTGTTGGTCAGGTAGATTCCGGTCATGTCCTTCATGCGATGCCATTCGACCACGGGCATCGCACCCCAGGCGGGATTGAAATGGGCACGCGTCACGCGGGTATGGAGGAACACGCTGTGGAACGGATCCATCGGGTTTTCGTTCACCTGGAGCCAGTTACACGGGTAGTCGATGACATAGGGGACCATGTCGTTGTCGGGCAGCTCAAACGTATCGTAAATCGGAAACTGGGGCGTCTTTTCGGGCGCCCCCATGTAGGTGAAGACGAGCCCCTTGTACTCTTTTGTCGGATAGGCGCCGTGACACAGGTGTTCCTTGATGTTGCTCTGCGCCGGCTCGCCGGGCGTCTCGAGAATGCGGCCGTCCACGTCGTAGAGCCAGCCGTGATAGCAACACCGGATGCCGCGTTCGGTGATGATGCCGTATTCGAGCGACGCGCGGCGGTGGCTGCAGTGCTTGTGCAACAATCCGGTACGGCCGCCGAGGTCGCGGAAGAGCACCAAGTCTTCGCCGAGAACGCGGATCGCGAGCGGAAGGTCATGGAGTTGCGATGACAAAGCAACGGGATGCCAGAAGCATCGCAGGTACTCGCCGCACGGCGTGCCCGGACCGACATGGGTGAGCTCCTTGTCTTCCTCCGCGGAAGCCGTCCGATAATACCCGTTGAAAGGCATTGTTTTCGGGTCACGCGGTATCGCCACGAGCCGTCTCCCTGGTCCTTACAATGCCAATGAAAGGATAAGTCGAGTTCAATGTCATGCAAGCGTTTTTTAATGCGATGCGACTGCCCGCCGTCGTCGTGCACGTCTCGCCGCCGCTGGACGGTCGTCCACTCTCGGCTTGACCGCGCCCGGCCTGCCGAAATATTTTGCAGCGGCAAAAGGGGGCCACTTACCGCCGGGTGGCGTGCAGCGCTGTTCGATCATCAGCCTGCAGCGAATCGCGCTGGCCCATCACGAAACTGGCAGCGGGCTTGGCGCAAACGTGAGATGAAGAGCGCCCACGATGTCGTGATCGTCGGCGGCGGCATCGAACTGAACAACGACACCAAGAACGTCGCGGCCATCCGGTGCGAGGACTGCATGACGATGGTCTGCGTCACCCACAAGGTGGGTTTCGCCAAGACCGTCGCAGATACGATGGTTTTCATGGACAACGGCGCGATCGTCGAAGCGGCGCCGCCGGCGTCTGTTCGGGTGCGCGGAGAGGAGCGTCCGTGGGCGGAGGTTCCGCCCAGCAGCGGGATCGGAAAGCGCTGTTGGGCCGACTACTTACGATACGCGAATACGTCGTTGAAGCGCGAGAGGACGTACTCGCCGCACGTCACCGGCTCGTAACGCGTCGGATCGCGCCCGGAGTGCAAAGATTCCGGGCAGCTGACGACCGCGTCGAAGTTGGGATCGAAGGACACGGCCATGGAATGGCGCGCCCGCCCCGAGCGATTGACCACGCGGTGCGGCGTCGAAGCGAAGAGGCCGTTGGTCCAGCGCGCCATCAGGTCGCCGATGTTGATGACGAAGGTGTCGTCGATCGGCGGCGCCGCTATCCATTCGCCTTCGCGGTTGCGCACTTGCAAGCCGCCGCTCCCATCCTGCCACAGGATCGTAATGCAGCCGTAATCGGTGTGCGGGGCGACGCCGAACTGGCTCGGCCCCAGGTCGGCTGGCTGCGGTGGGTAGTAAAGGATCGATGCGCGCGCCAGCGGTTTTTCATACTTCTCCAGGAAGAAGGCCTGGGGCAGCCCCAGACCGACCGCGAATGCACGCAGGAGGTCGTTGCCGCAGGCGAGCACGGCCTCGTAGTAGGGATACAGCGCCGTGCCCAGCTCTGGCATGAAGTCGGGCCAGTTATTCGGACCCATGAGGGGCTTTCCCGCGGCGACGTCCGGGTCGTCTGCCGGCAACTCCAGGCCCCAAGTGAAACTCTCCTTCAGGTCGACGTTGGCATCGTCGTACATCTTGGCCTCGCCAATGGCGATGAAACCGCGATGCCGGTCGTCGATTTTGACGCGCAGCTTCTCCTCGTGCGGCAAGGCGAAGAAGCGGATTGACGCCTCATGCGCGGCATCGATCACCTCCCGAGGCACGCGGTGATTGGCGATGTAGAAGAAGCCGGCGCTGGTTGCGGCCTCATGAACCTGCCGAGAGACCGCGGCCAGCCCGTCCCCAGACCCGTCGCGCAGCGGTGCGAGGTCAATCACTGGAATTTCGCTGAACGAAACGCGTCTTGCCTTGGCATAACCCATGATGCCAGCCCCTGTGTCCGGGTTCAAAACCGCCCAACCCAGGCGGTTTCCTCTAATCGACAATGTATCCGCATTTAACCGTGCCTCCAATCATCCAGGTCGGCGGAGGCCGGCGGGGACAGACCGATGCTGTCACCTTCGGTTGTCACGCCGAGGCCGTTCAGAAGCCGGTTCGAATAGTTGAAGTAGGCGCAGACCTGATTGGCCTCGAGGATCTCGCCATCCTCGGCACCGGCCTCCCGTAATACCTCTATGTCGGTCTCGACCAATTCATACGGGGACTTCGTGAGCTTGCGCACATAACGAAAAAGGGCGAGTTCCTTGCCCGCGAAGACGTTCTCGGGCCGCCCCGCCGCGAGGGCCTTGTACATGGCGTCCGCCCGCTCCTGGTCCCCCAGCAGGCGACTGAGTCCGACGAAGTGGTGCGTGACGCTGTAGTTGCACTTGTTCGTCATGCTGGTGTAAACGCCGAGCGCTTCGAGCAACCAGCCGGGCAGGGAGTTTTCCGTGTGGTGCAGCACGCTCCTGTAGAGTCCGCTATGGCCCTCCATCGTGTGCGGGCGCAGGCTGTGCGCCTTCATCACGTTGTCGACGTTGTTGTCCGGCCCTTTCACGCGGTCGTAGAGTGTCCGGAGATACCCCGTCGACCGCGCGTAGGATATTGTCCTTATCCAGCAGTTCATCGCCATCCCTCATCAATGGGAACCAACCGCAGCGGGCAACGGACGGGCAAGGCCACGGGCTCGAAATCCTCAATCACCGCCGCGTCTTTCACCGGGTAGATCGTGTTTTGGGCATACGACCAGCAGAGTCCTCAATTGGCTGGAATAGATATCCCAATTTAGGGAGTTTACACTGAGATGAAACAACATACCTGATAGCTTGGACGGGCGCCTGTTGCGCGGCGTCGCGCCAAATGAGCGGACGGCCCCGAGTGGCTCATCGTGGGGGAGTTGCGAAATGAGTCTCGCGAGCGAAGTCAAGGTTACGGACAGCGACCGGTGCGCGGCTGCCGAGACTAAGGCACGGATCGAGGAGAAGATGAGGCGTCTTCGGGAGGTCGCCCCGTCCGTCCTCGATCTGTCGGTGCGGGAGCCGACGCTGCCGGCGCCCTACGGTCACACCCTAGAGGACAAGAAACAGCTCTTCCGCCTTGCCCGGGAATTCGGCTTTCAAGACATCGCTATCTCGACGTTCGCCGACTACCCCACGGTGGATGTGCAGTTCATCCGACACCTCAGAGAGCAGCACGCCGATATGGACGGCCTGTTTTCCTTTTGCTCGCCCGTGCAGACAGAGGAGGGCAGGCCGTTCAGGCCGAACTACGGCATGGAGCGCATCGCCGAGTGCAGCATTCCAAACGTCATCTTCGACTTGGAGATTCGCCCGCGGACGCTCACGCAGCTCGGCCGCTCCTACGAGACCTGTCTTCGCGACATCGAGATGAGCATCGCCTACATGCGTCAGTTGCTGCCTGAAGAAACGCTGCGGCGCGGTCGTATATATCCGAACCTTGCAGACCTTTTTGACGCTTTCGAGGAGGACTCCGAGTTTGTCGTCCGGGTCCTGAAGCTGCTCGAGGCTCTGCCGATCTCAGCCGTGATCTTCGAGGACGTCCGAGGCATCTGTTTCCCTTTCCAAACCGCGGAGCTGGTGAAGTTGATCCGGCGCTACACGCCGCCGCCGCGCAAGATTCTCGTGCACCCTCATGGCGGCAACGGGCTCGAGAATGCGACGATCATCGAAGCGATCCTCGCGGGCGCGGATGGCACCTGGGCGGCCTTTACTCCAGATGGGGCGCAGATCGGTCAAGCGTCGTCGCTGATGCTCCTCACCAATCTGTTGCGTGCGGGCAATTCGCACCTTAGGCCAGTTTACCGGTTCGACACGCTAACCGAGACGGCGCAACGGATGACACGGATCCACACCGGCGGCGACATCGACGCGAACGCACCGGTCGTCGGCGAAAACGCCTACCGCTACATTCATCCCTACTTCGAACAGACGGACCAACTTTGCGACTTGCCGCCGGAAGCGGTCGGCCGCCGTGCGGAATATCGCATCACTCCCGGCTGCGCACCGTCCTACATCGTCGGCAAACGACTCACCGAACTCGGATATCCGCGGGAGATCGCCGAGGACGGCCGGATCATCGATACCATCAGACATTTGATGAACGAGGCGATGATGGACGGCAAACGCATCCTCTTCGACGACCCCGTGGAGATCGGGAAACTGGTTGATACGGCGCAGCGGCGCGTTCGCGCCACGGCGGGCTCCGCCCCGGACTAGCGCTCCGTCTCGGCCTCGTGCGGCGGCGGATGCGCGCGGCACGGCCGAGCCCCGAATGCTTGCCCAGAGCCCCGTTTTCCAATGTTGCCCACGGCGTTGTTCTCCGCGACAATGCCGGATCGGGATTGAGCAGCGACGCGCTGGGCGCGGCCATCGCCGTGCGCCGTGGTCCGCGAGGGGAGGAACCGGCCTTCAACCGAAACACGCGCTTTCGCGCGACGTCTCGCGGGCGATCTGGAGCACGAAGTCGCCCCGCTTCACCCGCGCCGGCACGCGGCGCGAGAGCACCACGCCGCCATGACGGAAGGCGAGTTCGACCGGCGGGGCGGCGGGGTCGTCAAGCGGGTGGACGACGCCCGCCGGCTGGCCGGCGGCGACCGCGTCGCCCAGCGAGCAGAGGGGCTCGAACAGGCCACTTATAGGCGAAATCATGCTGTCGTCGTGATCGACGGGGACGAGGAAGCGCGTCGGGGCCGGCGGCACCGGTTCCGCGGCGGGCTCGACGATGCCCAGGTGACGCAGCACGTTGAGGACGCCGTCGTAGCCGACGCGCAGCGCCTGCCGGTCGATGGTGGCGCCGCCGCCCAACTCGGTCGAGATCAACGCGACGCCGCGCCGATGCGCGGCATGGTCCAGGCTGGTCGGCGAACCAGCGCCGTCGACGACGTAGGTGTAGGGCGCCGCGAAGGCCTCGGCCACGGCGACCAGGCGCTGCATGAGCGCCCGGTCGGGCGGGCGGCACAGGAAGACGCAGGGAAGAAACTCGGCGGTCGTGCCGCCCGAGTGGAGGTCAAGCCCGGCGTCGCAGAGCGGCAGCAGAATGCTGTCGACGAACCGTGCGATTACCGAAGTCGGCGGGCCGCCCGACCGCCCCGGAAAGCTGCGGTTGAAATTGGCGCGGTCGAGCGGCGAGGTGCGCGTGCCGGCGAGCACCGCCGGATAGTTCAGCGCCGCGAGCACGATCAGACGGCCCTGGAGACGCTCGACCGCGAGCTCGTGGATCAGCTTGCGCAGAATGATCTGCCCTTCATATTCGTCGCCGTGGTTGCCGGCGGTCAGCAGCACCGTCGGCCCCTCGCCGCCGGCCAGCACCGCGATCGGAATCGGGATAATTCCGTAAGCGTGCGTGTCGTCGGAGTGATCGAGGCGGAGGCTCGAGACCTGACGCCCCGGGGCCTCGAAATCGATGTCGCAAAATATGCCGCCCGTCTCGTTCGCCATTACAGCCTCGCTAATCCGTTGGCTTGCCGTATCGCCGGGCCGTGCCGACAGGTCCGCTCATCGGCCTGTCGCCATCGAAGACGTGCCCAGCGTTATGCGGGACTGCGCGCCCGCAGGTGACAGTGCAGCAGGTCGCCGCTGTCGAGCGCGGCGATGCGCGCCCGGGTCCGGAACGCGAGGCCCTCGAAGCCCTCTTCGCCGAGGATATCGAGCAGCCTCTCGCGGTCTGGTCCGAGGATCGAGTCGAGGTTACGTCGGCCCTCGCGCAGGGTCCAGTCGCTGTGGTCGCGGACCTCGACCTCTTCGAATCCGGCGGCCCCGAGGCCCCTCGCGCTGGCCTCCGCCGTGACGAACTCGAACCTCAGGCCGCTCGACCCGAGCTGTTCCCACCAGTCGTTGAAGGCCTTCGATAGCGGTCCGTCGCCTCCCCGCATCCAGTCGCTGCCGGCGAAGGTGCCCCCGGGCCGCAGGACCCGTAATATCTCGCCATAGAGTGTGTCCTTATCGGTTACGTGGGCGATCACGTCCTTGCTGAAGACCACGTCGAAGGACCCGTCGGGCACGGGCAGCGGTCCCGGTTCGACCAGCTTCAGGGTAATCCGGTCGGCCAGCCCGGCGGCGGCCACGGTTTCCGCCGCGCGCTCGAGCGTGCGGGCATCGACATCGATACCGAGCACACGCCCGGCCCCGAGGTCCCCGGCCAACGCCACGGCGGCGCCGCCGGGACCGCAGCCGAGATCGAGAACGTCGCAGCCCTCGATGGCGAGCCCGTCGAGAATGTGCCCGACCTCCGCCGCGCCGCCGGGCGAGAGGAAACCCGCGCCATAGACCGTCTCCACGCTGGCCCGCACCGCATCGCTGTACTGCTTCTCGTAGGCCATCCGGGAATTCCCATACGCCCCGACCGCAGTCCGAATTCTGTCGAAACGGCGGCCCGCCTACAAGGCTATTCGTCGCGTTGCCCGGGCGCAAGACCGAGCCCGCTGCCGCCATCCCGCCAACCTGCCCGGACATCTCTCGGCGGCGCTTGAAATGGTGATCATACTTTGCGAGGATGGACGCGAATATGGCGCACGACCCAATTAAATTGGCGGGGGCCATGGTGCAAGAGGCGACGATCGATCGCGATGATCGCACGACGATTCAATGGGCTGGGCGCGAGGACGGCCGGGTGATCGTTCATTGGCGCGACGGACACCGCAGCGCCTTCCATTCGGTCTGGTTGCGGCATTCGCGCTATTTCCCGGCGTTTCCCGACCGCGCGGCCGGAAGCGAGCGTTTCGTCCGGCCCGACCGTCCCGCCGACGTCGCGCCGGCCACGGTCGAGGTGACCGACGGCGGCGACCTGCGCGTCACCTGGTCGCCCGGGGGCGACGCCACGGACTTCGGGGCCGCCTGGCTGCGCCGCCACTGCTATTCGCCGGCCGAGCGCGCCCGGCGGCGGCGCCCGGTTATCCACTGGGACGGGTCGCTTTCCGGATCACCGCCCCGGCTGTCGTACCAGCGGCTGCGCCACAGCGACGCGGGCCGGCTGGCGCTCTATTGCCAGGTGCTCGACTACGGTTTCGCCTTTCTGCACGGCGTCCCCGAGCGATCCGGCGCGGTGGCCGAGGTCGGCGCCCTGTTCGGATTGGTGCGGCCCTCGCCATATGGCGACGCCACGGGCGATATCCGCGTCGAGAACGTGCGCGTCGATCCCCACCTGAGCGTCGGGACCACGATGTGCGATTTTCAAGGGCCGCACACCGATACCTGTTGGCGCCAGTCCCTCTCGGGTCTGGTGTTCATGCATTGCCTGAAGGCGCACACGTCCGGCGGCGAATCGCTGCTCGTCGACGGCTTCACGGTGTCCGAGCGCCTGCGCGCGGCCGACCCCGAGGCCTTCGAGCTTCTGAGCACAGTTCGCATCAACTACGAATCGAGCGTGGACAACGGCGACGAGTGGCGGGCGTTCGGCCGTGTGATCACCTGTGACGCCGACGGAAACATCGTCGGCTTCCGCTTCCGGGATAGCTCGATCTCGCGGCTCGACCTGCCCGAAGACCTGATCGAGCCGGTCTACGCGGCGCTCCGAAGCCTCGAGGCGGTGCTGTACGATTCCGCCCTCTGGTTGCGCCACAAACTCGCCCCGGGCGACGCGGTGGTGATCGACAACCAGCGCGTCCTGCACGGCCGGACCCATTTCGATCCCGCGGTTTGCGAGCGCCACATGCAGCACTGTTCGGTCGATCGCGACGTGTTTCACAACAACTACCGCCGCCTCGCCCGTGAGCTCGGCGAAGACGATTGGAACCAGGTCTTGCCCTGGGGCGTCTGCTAGGAGCGTGCCGGCCGTGGTATCCCATCACAGGTCCGCCGACGGCGATGCAGGCCTGGCTGCTCCGAGGCCGAAACGGCGGAGGCTCTCGACCTATTTGAATATCGCCCTGTATTTGGCGTTTGTGCTGGCGCTGGTGTGGCTGGTCGTTTGGGGCGGGCGGTCGGGCAGCTATCACTGGGAGTGGTACCGCATCCCGCGATACCTGTTCAAGACAATCGACGGTGAAATCTACCTGGGCACGCTCTTGCAGGGGTTGGTGATCACTCTCAAGATCGCCTTTTGGAGCTTCCCGCTGATGGTGGTGCTGGGCCTTACGACAGCGATCCTCAGCACGTCCAACTCCATCATCGGCCGTCTCATCGCGCTGGTCTACGTCGAATCGATTCGTAATACGCCGCTGCTGATTCAGCTTTTCATCTTCTACTTCGTGCTGGCGCCAGTCATCGGGCTGGACCGGTACTTCACCGGCATCCTGACCCTGGCCGCCTTCGAGGGCGCCTACGCCGCGGAAATCTTCCGCGCCGGCCTGGCCGCCGTCCCGCGCGGCCAGTGGGAGGCGGGGTATTGTGTCGGCCTGACCACCCCCCGCCTCTACCGCTATGTGGTGCTGCCCCAAGCCATTCGGATTATTCTGCCGCCGCTGACCGGCCAATCCATATCGCTGATCAAGGATTCCTCGATCGTCAGCGTCATTGCGGTTTACGAGCTGACCACCGAGGGCCGCGACATCATCGCCGCCACCCTGCTGACGTTCGAGGTGTGGTTCACGGTGGCGGCGCTGTACCTGGTCCTGACGATGTCGCTGTCGCTGTTGGTCAACTATCTGGAGGGGCGTCTACGCGTCGGCGTTACGTGACGAACGGTGACTCTCGCGAACCGGGGACGCGAAAACGGCGGCACGCGAGGGACGCCACACATCAAACACACCAAGACGAGGGAGATCACTGACATGAATACGACGAAGCGTACGTTAATCTCATTGATTGCCGGAGTGATGCTTTTCGGCATGACCGGCGCCGCATGGGCTCAGGATACCGTGAACAAGCTGGCGTCGGAGAGCGTGATCGAGACCATCAAGCAGCGCGGCGTGATGCGCATCGGGCTCGACTTCTTCGTTCCCTGGGCCATGCGCGCCAAGAACGGAGATTTCGTGGGCTTCGAGATCGACGTCGCCACCAAGGTCGCCGAGGACATGGGCGTCGAGATCGAGTTCGTCCCCACCGCTTGGGACGGGATCATCCCGGCGCTATTGAGCGGCAAGTTCGACGTCGTCATCGCCGGAATGTCGGTCACGCCCCAGCGCCACTTGAGGATCAATTTCACCGATCCCTACGCGTCCAGCGGCATGTTGATCGCCGCCAATAGCAAGACCGTCCCCGGATTGACCCGGGTATCCGACTTCAACAATCCCAATATCACGATTGGCGCGAAGCGGGGCACCACGGGCGTCGACTCGGTTATGAAACAGGCCCCGCTGGCGAAGCTCCGCCAGTACGACGAAGAGGTCGTGGGCATGCAGGACGCCATCAACGGGACCATCGACGCGTATTTCAGCTCGTCCCCCGTGCCCGAGCGGGCGGTGGCCAGCAGCGAGGGCCGGCTCTATCTTCCGGTGCAGGAAACGTTTGACGGGAGCATCGAGTCCTTCGCGGTGCGCAAGGGCGACCCCGATGCGATCCTCTTCTTCAACAACTGGATCCGCCTGCGCCGGCACGACGGCTGGCTGCAGGAGCGGCATCACTATTGGTTCGTCGGCAACGACTGGGCGGACCAGGTTGACGTAAAATAGCCGCGAAGACCCGCGCCCGCGTGACGGCCATTGTTGGGAGAATCTCATGAGGGCATCACGTGGGCGCGGGAAGACTTTACGGTGGGGCTGGCTGGACGTGGTGCTGCTCGGCTTGATCGTCCTCGTCGGGCTGTATCTGTGGCGCCGGGCGGCTGCCGAGGTCTTCTACCGCTGGGACTGGTCGGTGGTGCCGGAATATCTGGTCTACCAGAATCCGGAAACCGGCGACTGGCGGGCCAATCTTCTGATGCACGGCATCTACGCGACCCTGCGGCTGGCCTTCTGGGGGACGCTGATCGCCCTGATCATCGGCGTCGTCATGGGCTGCTGCCGGGTTTCCCGAAACCTGTTCCTGCGGCTCGTCAGCCGGACCTACGTCGAGGCGACCCGCAACATTCCCCCGTTGGTCATCATCTTCGTCGTCTATTTTTTCGTGTCCAGCCAAATCATGCCGCTGCTTGGCATTGCCGATTGGGTGCGCCACACCGAAGGCGCGCTTCGAACGGTGATCGAGGTGAGTTTCGGCCCGACCGCGCTGATCGAGAATTTCCTTTCGGGGCTGCTCGTCCTGGCGGCGTTCGAGGCTGCCTACTTCACCGAAATCATTCGCGCCGGCATCCAGTCGGTCGAGAAGGGCCAGTGGGAGGCGGGCGACAGCATCGGGTTGTCGCGCTTCAAGGTGATGCGCTACGTGATAATGCCCCAAGCCATTCAGCGCACCATCCCGCCGCTCGCGGGGCAGCTCATTTCCTTGGTCAAGGATTCGTCCATGGTGTCGTTGATCTCGGTTCAGGATCTAACTTACAGTGGCACCCAGGTGGCGATTTCGACCCGCAAGATATTCGAAATCTGGATCTTCATCGCGGTGGTCTATTTCGTGATCTGCTTCAGCCTGTCGCTGGTGTCCCGCTGGCTGGAGCGCCGCATGGGCCGGGGACTCCAATGACGGCGGTCCCCGGTGCAATCGAAACCCGGGTGATGGCGCCATCGCCCCGAGATCGGAGCGTTGAGCAATGATTCGGCTCGAGAACGTCAACAAATGGTTCGGCGACTTTCAGGCCCTGAAGGACATCAACTTCACGGTCGGCCAGGGCGAGAGGGTGGTCGTCTGCGGGCCATCCGGGTCGGGCAAGTCGACCATGATCCGATGCATCAACCGCCTCGAGGAACACGAGTCGGGCCGCGTCATCGTCGACGGCATCGAGCTCAACGAAGACACCAAGAACATCGCGGCGGTCCGCCTCGAGGTGGGAATGGTGTTCCAGCAGTTCAATCTTTTCCCTCACCTTACGGTGATCGAGAACTGCACCCTCGGTCCCATCCAGGCCCGTCACATGTCCCGCGACGAAGCCGAATCCCTCGCCATGAAATTACTCGAGCGGGTGCAGATCCCCGAGCAGGCGCTCAAATATCCGAGCCAGCTCTCGGGCGGACAGCAGCAGCGCGTGGCCATCGCCCGGGCGCTGTGCATGGAGCCGAAGGTGATGCTCTTCGACGAGCCGACCTCGGCGCTCGACCCCGAGATGATCAAGGAGGTGCTGGACGCCATGATCGCCCTGGCCGAGAGCGGCATGACCATGGTCGTGGTGACCCATGAAATGGGCTTCGCCCGCACCGTCGCCGACGAGATGGTGTTCATGGACAACGGCCGCATCATCGAATCGGCTCCGCCCGACGCGTTCTTCTCGGCGCCCAAGAGCGACCGCACCAAGCTGTTCCTGAGCCAGATCCTATCCCATTGACGGGCCCGGTTCGCCGCCGCCGGCAACGCGCTTTTCATCGCGAAGGAGGCAAGGTGTAACGACGCGGGCCGGCGATTTCGAGCTAGACTCCGATGTTCCAGCACATCTCGAACCCATTGGATGAACATGGGTATCGCTCAAGCAGTCGCTGGACCTCCGGACGATCAAGGAACGAAAACTGTCCCGCCTTCCAGTAGGCTTCGTCATCGAAGAAGACCGTTGCATCATATAGAGAAACGGCAATTTCGCCGGGATCGTGACCACACACGTGAAAATGAGTAAAACGGGGGCTGCCGTAGACCAGATCAAGCCATTTTTCCACATTCGCTAGAGGATCGCCGCGATAGAACGTTTTTGGGTAGATCCCCGTATGCCAGGAATTAACGACATAGGCCTGATCGCCGATTCGGTCTTCAAATCTCTTGAAATGGCGTTCGATTTTTCCAGTTTCGTCGGCATCACCCTCGAAACGGGTGATCATCCCGTTGTGTACTTGCGCGAATACCGGTGCATCCATCATGACGATGCTGTCGTCATAGACGGTTGTCGAGGTGTTCGTAAGCCAACGGCCAAGCCACAGTCGCCCCGACATGGCAGCGCAGGACACCGGCGGAAAGATCATGACCGGAAACAGTTCGACCGAGAATTCGGCCGCCACTGGGCCCGACCCTCCGGTTGCGAGTGCGTCCGATGTCAGCTCGCCTTCGAGCTCGGTTCCCGCAGGGCATACGATCCTGAAGTGCCGGGCAGCTTTGATGCGGTCCATCAATCGATCCAAGACATCTTGGAACAGGCCGTAATGCACACGCGAAAAGTCATCATCAAGATAGCTGGCATCATGCGTGTAGCACATGGTCTTGGTGCCCGTGCCCGGCAGGTCCGTGAACCGGGCCTGATCTCCAATCCTGGCAAAGAAAATCGTGTGATTAGCTTGTCGCATCGCCTTGGATATCGATGCAGGAAACTCTTTCGGGCCGGTTGTTTCCGGCGCAATCAAAATTTCAGCATGGGCCCCGATGGAAGTGGCGACATCCGCCACGATCTTACACACCTGCGGGTCGAAAAATGCACGGCCACCGCTTTCCCCTACGATCAGCACGCGATCACCGGCGGCCACGTGTGCGCAGTTGCGAAGAATGTTCAGGGCACCTTGCCTGGCGCCTGCCATGTCGAATGTGATCTCACCGACTGCTTCAGCCATTTCAATGGTTCCCATCACACACTCCAGCCGCGCTGCACCGTGCATTCTTGACCAGCGCCAGCGGGATACTGCTCTGTGATCACAGTATTGACAAGCCACAACGCAGCCCGATTGTTGCGGTCCAATGTGCCACTGGGAATCGCAGCCTGATACTGTCGTTTTGGCGCTGGCTTGCGAAATATGCCCGATCCGGTTGCATTTTAAAATGCTCAGCCGGGATTCAAGTCCACGGAATATTTGTTTGCGGCGAGATCGCCGAACACCCCGGTCCCTGGCATTGCCGAAGGAGGTGGCGCATTGGTCGCTGACCACGTTACGTGAAAAGCTGGTGAAGATCGGCGCCAAGGTCGTCCGCCACGGTCGCTATGTCACCTTCCAACTGGCCGAGGTGGCAGTATTGAGAGACCTATTCCGGAAATTCCTGAGCCTGATTGACGATCTGCGACTGAGACCCGCTCCGGCGTACGCCGAGAAAATCCACGGCGAGGTAGAAACGATGGGAGAGGTGTGTCTGGATGACGACAAATTTGGCCGAATGGGCTTCCAATCACAGGCCGATTACCAAAATCATGCCATCAGATGGCGGCAAAGGGGATACAGTTCCCTTGGCGGTGGAACGGCGGTACGATTTCCCTGAATTTGGGGTTATCTGGGAAATTTCGGTTTGTACCGCCGGCCGCAATTCGAGATCACGAATTCAGTATGTGTC
>SMUY01121773.1_pt1 | contig 15985 bp, 13 predicted proteins | sample 2456441 | NCBI WGS metagenome assembly SMUY01 (sample SAMN11095931, study PRJNA526329) | marine sediment metagenome | biome: Marine sediment; feature: Surficial sediment; material: Deep marine sediment; isolation source: Hadal surficial sediment | place: Pacific Ocean | collected 2014-11 | depth...
CGTGTGCGGACCGCGGTCGGGCTGTGGCGCGAGACCGGTCAGGCTCCGGCTCCAGCCTGTCGGCAGCTCCAGCGTGACGTCGTGCGGGCGGGGGCTGTCGTCATCGGCAAGGGTGAGGAACGTCGGCGCGCCGTTGAGGATGGCAAAGTCCGCCTCGATCCAGTTCGTGCGGACCGACATCTGCCGTCCGTACACCAGGTAGGAGACCACGATGCGGTCGGCACCGCCGGTCGACACGCGCCAGCGGTTCTTTCGCGATTTCTCGACTGTGAGCGGCTCACCGGTGGCGGTCCGGGCGGTGACGGCCTCGACGTGACGAGCGAATTCCCGCATCAGATAGGAGCCGGGAGTCCACACGGCCATCATCAGCTCGATCTGCGGGTGGCCGCCGGTCGGCACGCTGGCTTCGACGCTGACGTAGTGGGTGTGCGGCGCGGGGAACCGCAGCGTATAGGCGATCGGATCCGCCGACTGCGCCAGGGTCGGGCCGGCCGGGACCACCAGGAGCAAACTGCCGACCGCCAGACACCACCTCTTCATCCGACCCGTGTCACCGTGGTTCACACACCTACCTGTCCTCTCCATCTTCGCTGTGGTCACGGTTGAGGCGTGTTTACGAGCGTTTCGCGCCGATCGAGATAGACCGCGGTCACCTGGGTGCCTTCGATCTCGAGCGCCGATGGGCGGCCGGTGTAATACCCGACAAGCATCCCGGTGTCGATGAGGAACACGCGGTTGCCGAATCGCGGTGTGATCAGCCGGGTTGCCGGGATAGTGTGACCGACGACGATCCGGGCCACTCCGTATCGCTCGGTCAACGACCGCGCTTGCGGCAGCCCTTCGTCGTCGTCCCATCGCGCGAATCCGCGGAACCAGACCGGTCCGTCCTCTTCGATGACCGACCAAAAACGCATCTCCTGGGCCTGGACCAGCATTCGGAGATACTCGAGGTCTTCACGACGGGGTGCCACGCCGCCGTCAGGCGCGGGCGGTCCCTCGGGGTTCACCAGCGTGAGCCAGTAGATCAGCTCCTGCTGTCTCGCCGCGGTCGTCTCCTCGAACGTGAAGAACGGCAGGATGATGCCTCGTTCGACCAGCTGTTCCATGTAGCGGTCGTAGCTCTCGAGCTCGCGCCGGGCGCCCTTGTTGATCTCGTCGAGATCGGTGGGCTCCCTGGCCGGGTGCAAACCGCCGTGCAGGAAGATTGAATCTCCGACGCGTGCGACGACCGGTTTCGCCCGCAACCAGCGCCCGTAGGTGCCGTCGGGACCGAGCGCGTCCATGTACTCGAAGAACCCCGGGGGGTGCGCCTTCATCCATTCGGTCCGCGGCAATGGGTCTGACGCGAGCGGCCCGAGGACCGCGGCGCGATCAGCCAGCAAGGCCAGATAGGCCTCATAGGCCTCCTCGCGCCGTGCTGTGGACCGCGGAGTCGCGAAGCTGGCCAGCAGCTCCCGGGTGGTGTCGCGCACGTTGCCCATGAGGTTCATCGTCTCGTGGTTGCCCAGCAGCACGACCACCCGCCCGCCCGCGGCGGATGCCTCGGTCTCGAGCCGCATCAGCAGGTCGAGCACCGCCTTCACCCCGGCGCCGCGGTCCATGAAGTCGCCGGTCTGCACCAGTGTCGTCCGACCACCGGTCCACCGCTGGCTCGAGTCGGTGAGCCCGACGGTCTCCAACAGGCGGCGAAACTGCGCGACGGCGCCGTGGATGTCGCCGATTGCGACAACGCGCTCCGGCTGTGCGGCGGCCACCCCGGTAACCGAGACCCAGATCAGCAGGAGCCATGTCACGACACCGGTCCACCAGGGGGTGATGCGCGCGGATTGTCTGACCCTCACGGTCCCCCCAGTGTATCCGTCAGGGCGTTCCGAGCGACAGGGTACTTGGGGTCCGCGCAAGAATAAGTTCCCGTCGTGGGGCGTCGAGGCACCCGGCTGGCAAGGCGCGAGAAGGGAGCATACCGGCACTCATCGACCCCGCTGAACCGAAGCCCAGCGCTGGCCCTCGGTCAGCGACGGACGGGGGTCCGTCGGGCGCGAACAGTCATAGCCACAACTGCATGCCGCCGATGTCTCTTGCGAGGATCAACTGCGACATCGCGTCGTCTTCAGTATGCCGCACCGGTTGTGCGCCCGGCGCGCGCCGACTTGACATGAGACAGATTCTCGTTCATCTTTCAGCGCGACAGCCACGACCGAAACGATGGACGTGATCAAGCAGAACAAGATACGTGTGGCGTCACGCCTCCGCAAGGTGGTGCGATGAGGCTGCCACCCGCCGAAAAAGCCTCCCCCCAGGATTCCCCGTTTCACGGTCAGGTGGTCGTCTTCACGGGCAAGTTGGCGTCGGTCGGTCGCCGCCAGGCCCGCGAGATCGTCGAGCGGCTCGGCGGTGTCGCGACCGACGAGGTGACGGCTCGCACGACGATGCTGGTCGTGGGTGCGGGCGGCGTGTCGGCGGGCACAGGTGACGCGACGCCCCTCTCCGACACGCAGAGTCTCAAGTTGCGGAAGGCGGAACAGGCCAACGCCGCGACGCCCGGTCGTGTCCGGATTTTGCCCGAGGAGGAATTCTGTCGTCTGGGCGGGTTGCCGTCGGCCGAAGTGCTGGACCGGCAGTACCACAGCCTGCGTCAGATCCGCGACCGGTACCCGGCGGTCCGGGAGGATCACCTCCGGTATCTCGAGAAGTGGTCCCTCGTGCGCCCAGTCGCCCGCACCAACACCGCCCGCTATTACGGGTTCCAGGATCTCGGCATCATTCGCCAGGTGAGCGAGGGGCTCGAGAGCGGGGCCTCGTTCCGTGCGGTGCTGCGGACGCTGGTGGCGGCGCGGGATGGGCAACGGATGCTCGACTTCAGTCAGCGAGTCAGGGAGGCCGATCCGGTCAAGGTGGTGGCGCTGACACCGCATCGCGAGAACGGCGTCCCGCCGACGACTGTGGCCGAGGCCTGGCCGTCGTCATCGGCCCATCTGTCGCTTGCCGCGCGGTATTTCCGCGAGGGTGCCGCGCTCGACGAGGGGGGCGACGCCGACCAGGCGCGCGCGCGCCTCGCCTATCGCAAGGCGCTGCTGCTCGATCCGAATCTGGTTCCGGCGCTGGTCAACCTCGCCAACATCCACTACGGGCTCGACCAGCTCGTCGAGGCGCAGGCACTCTACGAACGGGCCATGCATCTCGATGCGGAGTGCTTCGAGGCATACTTCAACCTGGGTAACATCCATCACGATCTCGACCGGTATCTCGACGCGCTCGAGCACTACCGGGTCGCGGTCGGCATCAATCCCGCGTATGCCGACGCGCACTTCTATCTGGCGGTGACGCTCGAGAAGATCGGCCATTCAGCGGAAGCGAAAGCCCACTGGCGTTCCTACCGCGATCTGGCGCCGGAGGGCGAGTGGGTGGAGCTGGCGAAGGAGTTCAGCGAGTAGCAGGCTGCATCGAGCGGACTGCTAGTACGCGTAGTCGTCGTCCTCGAGACGTGGCCGCTTCTTTGGTGTCCTGCGCAGCTTGTAGAAGGCGCAGTCGGGGCACCACGCCTCGGGATCGAAGCCGCCTTTGCCGGCGTACGGCAGGACGTCCCTGTTCGAACAGTATTTCAGATCGTCCACCTCGGCATGCCACCGGCACGCCCGGAATCGTGCTTGCGCCGGGCTGACCTCTGGTTCGGCCTGGGCGTGTGCCCCGTCTACCTCTGGTTCGCCCCGGGCTTGCGCCGGGCTTGCCTCTCCTTCGCCCTGGGGCGGCGAGGGCGCGTCGGGCTCGAGCGGGCGGTCTGAATCGTCGACCATCGGTCCAGCCTGGATGTGGGAGCTAGCGCATCTGCAGGTCGATCGAGGCTTGCAGTGCCTTGACGGCTGGGAGCTCATCTGGTGCGGCCAGCGTCAGTGCGATGCCCTTGGCGTCGAGCCGCGCCGTCCGCCCGACCCGGTGCACGTAGGTGTCCCGGTTGGGAGGCACCTCGAAGTTCACCACGTGGCTGATACCCTCGATGTCGAGACCGCGTGCCGCGACGTCGGTGGCCACCAGCACACGGTAGCGTCCACTGCGGAATCCCCCGATGGCCTCGAGCCGTAGGCTCTGCGGGCGGTCGGCGTGTAGCGCGGCCGCCTTGAGCCCGGCGTTCGACAGCGTGCGTGCGAGTCGTTCGGTGCCGCGTTTGGTGTTGACGAAGACGAGCACCGAGCCGGCGCTCTTGGCGAGAAACGACGTCAGCCAGGCGGCCTTGCGGGACGCCGGCATGCGCTCGACGGCATGGGAGATGCCGTTAGCTGGGGCGCCGCGCTGACCGATCTGCACGTAGGCCGCATTGTGCGACAACTCCTTCAGCGGGGTCAGCACCCAGTCGGGGATGGTGGCTGAGAGAAGCAGCGTCTGACGCCCGGTCTCCTCCGGCTTCCGGCTTTCAGGCAGTGCGGCGACAATGCGGCGGACGTCCGGCCAGAATCCCATGTCCAGCATGCGGTCCGCTTCGTCGAGTATGAGCGTGTCGACCCCGGCGAACGCCGGGATCCCGCCACGCAGATGGTCCAGCAACCGGCCGGGTGTGGCGACCACGACGTCGACGCCAGCCCTCAGTGCCTGTGTCTGTGGGCCGATCGGCGTGCCGCCGAAGACCGCCGCGCTCGAAAGCGCGGTGTGATAGATGAACCCTTGCAGATCGTCCTCGATCTGCACGACCAGCTCGCGGGTGGGCGCGAGGACGAGCACCTTCGTGAGACGGGGTGTCGCGTCGGCGGCCGGTCGGGGCCGTTGCAGCAGGCGATTGAGCACCGGCAGCAGATAGGCGCCCGTCTTGCCGCTACCGGTTTCCGCGCTGGCGATCATGTCGCGGCCGGCCATGACAATCGGATAGACCGCTGTCTGGATCGGGGTGGTGGTCGTGAAGCCGCGGTCCTGGACGCCGAGGAGGAGTGCCGGGTCGAGACCCAGCGTATCGAACGCGACCGGGTCTGCCTCCACGACGGTTGCCGGCATCGCCGGCTTGGTCGAGGGCGCCGCGTAATCCTTGGGCGAAAAAGCTGCTTGCCGATGTGGGCGGCCGACTCGGCGGTGCCGCCGCCCCGGTCGCGCTCGGGTGGTATCAGAATTCAAGATGGTGGTTAGCGAGCTCGGAAGGTGATGATGCCGCGGACCGGGTCGTAGGGTGAGACGCCCACGGTGACGCGGTCACCGGGAACGACCTTGATGCGAAAACGACGCATCCGACCGCTCAACTGGGCGAGAACCTCATGGCCCGCATCGCATTCCACGCGATACAGGCCGCCGCTGTGAACCGCTGTCACTGTACCTTGTACGTCGATCAGATCGTCCTTGGCCAACCGCTCTCCTCTCTGAATCAGTCTCGCACATCGGCCCGGCGTTTGCAAAGTTCGTTCCGGCGCGATGTGACAGGAAACGGGAGAGAAGACACAGGAGCAGCCGGGTTCGGCTGCTAGAGCGCTTTCACCGCGGCCTCGAGCCGGGCTGCCAGCGCGGCGTAGTTGCTGCCTCTCAGTCGCAGGTGGGGCCCGAACCGAACCTCGACCCGGCCCGGGCGCGCCATGCGCTGACCCTCCCCGAGGACCATGTCGAGACCGCGCAGTCTCACCGGGACGACCGGCACCTCGAGCCGCGCGGCGATCATCGCCGTCCCGGGCCGGAACGAAGCGATCGCGTCCCCGACGGTGCGCCGACCTTCGGGATAGATGATGAGCGAGTTGCCGGCGCCGATCAGCTCGCCAGCATAGCGTAGCGCGTGGCGGGTGCCGGCTTCCCGCTGCGGGAGCGGGAAGGCGTTGAACAGCGCCGTCGACAGGAAGTAGTTGAGGCCGTTGGTGAACCGCGCCCGGCGTGTGTGCCCCTCGGGGTGGAAATACGGCGCAAAAAAATCCATGGCCATCGCCGTGGCTACCCGGTAGCGTATGGCGCGCGGCAGCGCGGCCAGAATCACTGGGGTGTCCATGAAGCTCTGGTGGTTGGCTGCGAAGACCACCGGACCATCGACCGCGGCTAGGTGCTCCAGACCGTGAACCCGGGTCCACGCGAACAACCGGGTCAGCGGTAGCAGCCAGAGCCCCAGACACGTCCTGCGGATCGCCCGCACGATCAGCGACTGGTTCCACCGCGGCGCCGGGAACACCGGTTCTGGAGTCCGGGACGGCGCAGCGGGCGAGGCGACAAGCGCTTCGAGGTCGGCGACGGTCGCCGCTCCGGACACGGCGTCCTCCTCGACGGTGGCGTCGAGCTCGTTCTCGAGCACCATCAGCAGCTCGACCCGCTCGAGCGAGGTCAGTCCGAGCTCGTCGAGCCGCATGTCCCGGCTGACCGTGCCGCCGGTGACCCGCTCCAGAATCGAGACGACGGTGCGATCGCCTGTGTCCGTCTGCGCCGCGACCTGGGTGGCGCCCTGCTCGGCCCACGTTCTGACGACGCCGCGCTTGAGCTTCTGTGTGCCCTCGGTGCGCGGCAGCCGGTCCCCCGGCCAGACCAGCACGCCCCGAAGCCGCTGATGGTCTCCCAGCTCGCGGTTGGCCATCCGGGCGATGAGGGCGGGCTCTGTCGGCGTGTCGAGCACGACGACCGCGTGCACGCGCTCCTCGCCGTCACGCGTGAGTCCCACGACCGCCGATTCTCTGACGCCGGGTACACTGTCCACGACACGCTCAACGTCGGTGGGGAAGACGTTGAGCCCCTCCGGGGTCACGATGACCTCTTTTTTCCGTCCGAGCACTTGCAGTCGGCCCGCCTCGTCGAGCGCGCCGAGGTCGCCGGTGTGGAACCAGCCGTCCTCGAACGCCGCGGCGGTGTCCGCCGGGGCGCCGAAGTAGCCGGTGGTGACGTTGTCGCCCTTCACGAGGATCTCCCCGTCGTCCGCGATCCGGACCTCGACACCGGCGATCGGCGTGCCGACCGTGCCCCGTCGCGTCTTGAACGGATGGTTGAGCGTCACGATCGGCGCCGTCTCGGTCAGGCCGTAGCCCTGTACCACCAGGAATCCGAGCCGGGACCAGAACGCCTCGAGGTCGGGGTCGAGCGGCGCCGCGCCGACGATGAAGCACCAGAACTTCATGCCGAACAGGCGGTGGATGCGCCGGTAGCGCCACCAGCGTCGGGCCACGTGCGGGTCGTCCGCGGGCGTGTGGGCCACCTCCGGGGCAATCTGCAACACGTGCGCCCGCAACACGTCCAGAATCTTCGGGACGCACACCAGCACCGAGATCCGGCGGCTGTGGATCTGGCGCACGATGGCCGACGGGCTGTAGCCCCGCATGAACACACAGACACCCGGGAGCATCGGCGGGATGAAGGTCGCCAGCGACTGACCGAACAGGTGGCTCAACGGCAGCAGGTTGAGAAAACGCAGCGGGTAGAAGGGCCAACCGAATTTCCGATACTTCAGCACCTCGCGTTCGACCGGGACGATGTTTGCCAGCACGTTGCGGTGGGTGATGATGACCCCTTTGGGCTCCGAGGTGGCGCCCGACGTGAAGATGATTTCGGCGATGTCGTCCCGCGCCGGGGTGTGTCCCGCCGGCACCGGCGGGGTGGGGCCGGCGGCGGTCTCGCTCAGCTCCCCGAGGCGCCAAACGTCGAAACGCGGGTCGGGCGGTGGCTCCACCTCGTCGCCGACGAGCAGGACCCGCGCGTCGACCAGCTGCCCGACCGTGTGCAGGAAGCCGGCCGATGCCCGGTAGTCGATCGGCACCACCACCGCGCCCCGGAGGAGACAGCCCCAGAAGGCCATGATCCACTCGGGGCGGTTCTCGCCCCAGAACAGGACTTTGTCCCCGGCGCCGACCCCGGCCGCCGCAAGCCGCGCCGCGAAGTCGAGGGCCGCCCGCCGGACCGTGGCGTAGCTGTAGCGGCGGACCCGGTAGCCGTTGTCGTGCACGCAGAACTCGGCGTCGGACCGCAGCCGCTCGTCGAAAAAGTCGAGCAGCGTTTCGCGCCTCATGAACGCATTATGATGGAAGACCGTAATCGACCCGTACTCGAGCATGACGAGCGTGGAACCAACCAACCACGGTAGGAACATCCGGGTGGCCGGTGCGCGGCGCCGCGTGGCACGTGGTGGCGTGGCCATCGTCCTGGTGCTGGCAGCCGGCTGTGCGGGACCGGCCGTGGACACGCAGGTCGAGACCGCGACCGAGCTCGCGACACGCATCACCGATCTACCTCCTTCGGAAGCGGATGCAGCCGACGCGCTGGCCGCATCACCCCGTCACGGCGAGTGGGTGGACATCGAACTGGCCGGAAGCGACCGGCCCATCACCACCTGGATCGTGCGACCGGAAGGCGCGTTCGACGCTCCGGTGGTGCTGGTCGTCCACGAGATCTTCGGGTTGACCGACTGGGTGCGCGCCGTCGCGGACCGGCTGGCGGAGAACGGGTTCGTCGCCGTCGTGCCGGATCTGCTGTCGGGGATGGGACCGGATGGCGGGGGGACCGCCTCGGTGGCCAGCCGCGATGAGGTCGTCCGGCTTATCCGCTCACTCGAGCCGGCTGACACGATGGCACGGCTCGACGCGGTGCGCGACCATGCGGTCGCACTGCCCGCGACCACCGGGAGGATCGCGGCGCTCGGGTTCTGCTGGGGCGGGTCGACCAGCTTCGCCTACGCCGTGACGCAGCCGCATCTGCAGGCGGCCGTCGTTTACTACGGCAGCTCGCCGGTCGAGACGGCCGACTACCATCTCGTCGGGGCTCCGGTGCTCGGGTTGTATGGCGGTGACGATGAACGGGTGAATGCGACCATCCCGACCGCGGAGCGGGAGATGGCGCGGTACGGAAAGCACTTCGAGACGGAGATCTTCGCCGGCGCCGGGCACGGTTTCCTGCGGGCGCAGGAGGGTCGGCACGGTGCGAACCGGGAAGCCAGTGTGCGGGCGTGGCGACGGACCATCGAGTTCCTGCGACGGTATACCGACGGGTGAGCCCGGCGTCATGAACTGGACCACCACACCCAGAGCTCGGTCGTGTTGACACCTGCTGATCCGCTGGAGCACGGGCCTTCAGACCCGCTCTCCGGACCGGGCTGAAGCCCGGCTGCTAAGGGCCCGCGCAAGAATAACTTCCCATTTTCGACCGCCGATCCATCCCGCCTGGCGGCGTTGCTCGTTGGTCGAATACGCCCCGTATGCTCCCTCCTCGCGCCTGGCCAGCCGGGCGCCTCGACGCCCCAAAATGCGAACTTAATTCTTGCGCGGACCCTAAATACTGCAGGATGGCAGGTTCAGGTCGTTCTCTGGACCAACCGGAACCCACGCGGCGTTCGCCGTCTATCATTTGATGGACATGCCTACGCTGACCGCGACCCTGGTCATCCGCGGCGAGCCCGGTTCGGTGTTGGTCTGTTCGAGCGGGCTGATCGCGAAGAGTCGCACGTCGAACGAGAACGCGAGGCGTGGCTTGATAAACCAGCGCGCGCCGCCCCCGTAGTTGAGCGTCCTGGCACGCCGTTGCTCCGGTTGGTCACCGTCATCGACGAAGACCGACATCCGTGACGTTCCCAGTCCCCCACTCAGATAGCTCCATCCGTCACCGTCGCCGAAGTTGAACGACAGCTGCGGCGAGAACGCCGTGAATCGGGTCGTGACGGTCGGGCCGTTCGGGTCCGGGTCGTCCGGCCCCGGGCTCCGGCTCGGTGAGGTGAACAGCGCAGAGGACCCCACCCCGAAGGTGATCGACCGCCATCGGAACAGGTAGACGTGGCCGCCGATGTCGAGGCCGAGCCCCGACCCAGCCAGCTGGCCCGGACCGAGCCCGCGATTGGCGGCGAGCACAGCGTCCTGGCCCACGCTGACGAACGAGCCGCGGACGTCAATGACGAACCGACCGATCGGTCCGGGGTCCTGGGCCGCCGCCGGGGTGACGGCGGTCATCAGAAGGAGCACCACCCGGCAGGGCGTCAGGGCTGTAGGGAAGCGCGAGCACGGTGTGTGCAAGGCCATGTGTGGTCACCCAGTATACCGGCGCGCCACGTGGCGGCCGGGCCGGTATACTGCGGGGCGATGAGCGCCGTGGTGTCGGTGTCGGCCATCGAGGAAGCCGCGCGACGTATCGAAGGGGTGGTGCGTCAGACGCCGCTCGTCGAGCTGCCACTCGACGCGCGTTCACCGGTCCGGGTCAAGTGCGAGAACCTGCAGGCGGCGGGCGCTTTCAAGATACGCGGTGCATACAACTTCATCGCGCAGCTGACCGAGGCCGAACGCCGTCGGGGCGTGATCACCTATTCGTCGGGCAACCATGCGCAGGCGGTTGCGCTGGCGGCCGGCCTGGTCGGAGTGTCGGCCGTGGTGGTGATGCCGACCACCGCGTCCCGTATCAAGGTGGACGGCGCGCGGGCGCTCGGTGCGGAGGTCATCTTCGAAGGGACGACGTCGGCCGATCGGAAGATCCGCGCCGAGGCGGAGGCGGGCGCGCGGGGGCTGCACATGGTGCCGCCGTTCGACCATCCGTGGATCATCGCTGGTCAGGGAACGGTCGGTCTGGAGATCCTCCGTGACTGTCCGGAGGTGGTGCGTGTCCTGGTCCCGGTCGGCGGCGGCGGGCTGATCTCAGGCGTCGCGGCCGCCCTCAAGCAGCGCCGGCCGGATGTGCGGGTGGTGGGGGTCGAGCCGGAAGGCGCCGCCAAGATGCGGGCATCCCTCGCGGCCGGTCACCCCGTGGCGCTCGACCGAGTGGCGAGCATCGCCGACGGGTTGGTGCCGGTCAGGCCCGGTGATCTCACCTTCGACCACACCCAGCGGTTTGTCGATGACATCGTGACGGTGAGCGACGATGCGATCGCCTGCGCGGTCCTCTGGCTGTTCCGGCGTGCGAAGCTCGTCGTTGAGACCAGTGGTGCTGCCGCCCTGGCGGCGATTCTGGACGAAGAAGGGACCGCGGCTGGCTCCGGGGGTGGCCCGACGGTCGCCGTGTTGAGCGGCGGAAACATCGCACTGGACACGCTCGCTGAGCTCGCCAAGCGCTCGAAGAAGTCAAAAGGTAGATAGTAGAAGGCAGACGGCAGAAGGAGCCTGCTGGTCCGCCGAAGCCTCGGCGAAGGCGGAAGGGTTTCGCCGGCGTCTTCGATGGTTTGCCCAGGGGCGTGGGGCTACCGCTGGTTCCCGATGATCCGGCGCGCCGCATCGGTTGCCTCGTCCAGCGTCGTGATCTGCCCGTCGAGCTGCTGATCGTAGACTGCCTTCAGGATCCGGCCGATGTCCGGCCCTGGCGTCAGACCCAGCGTCAGCAGATGACGCCCGAGGAGCAGCGGCGGTGGGGCGCCGTGCTCGACGCCTAGCGCGCGGGCCCGTTCCAGAAACCAGTCCATCGCCGAGCAGTCGAACGGTCCGGGTCGTCCCAGGCAGTCCGACGTGGCCAGCCGCGCCAGCAGCTCTAAGTCCACCTTCTTCGCCAGACGCCGGAACGCGCCGTCGCCGACCTCGCTGATGCTCTTGTGCCACATGCCCGGTTTCAGATGCTGCGCCACCAGCCCGACCACCTGATGACGCACGTCGTAGCCGTTCATGGTGTGCACATTCAGGCGGTCCAGGAACGCATGCGTCGGCTCCACGCCCGCCTCCTCGTGGTTGTGCGAGCGGATCCGCCCATCGACGAACGCCGTCGTGGCCGGCTTGCCGAGGTCGTGACAGACGGCGCCGAGCATGAGGGCGACCTGCTGCGGCGGCTCGAGATCGTCGATCCGCCTCCGCGCCTGGTCGATGACCAGCAGCGTGTGGATCCAGACATCGCCCTCCGGATGCCACGCCGGCTCCTGTTCGCATCCGACCAGCGCCCGCAGCTCGGGGAACAGCTGGTCGACCACACCGAGCTCGAGCGCCAGCTCGAACCCGCGTGACGGGCGCTCGGCCTGAAGCAGCAGCTTTTCCATCTCGCCCCAGATCCGTTCCGCCGGGAGGTCGTCCAGCGCGGTGGCACGGCAGATCCGCTTCGTGGCGTCGTCGACCCTCAGCTCGAAGCGGGCCGCGAACTGTAGCGCTCGTAGCACCCGCAGGCTGTCATCGCCGAACGTCGCCGGGTCGACGACCCGCAGCAGCCGGCGATCCAGATCGGTCCTGCCGTCGCACGGGTCCAGGTATTCGTCGTGGACCGGGTCCCAGGCGATCGCGTTGATCGTGAAGTCACGACGTCTGGCCGCCTCCTGCACCGTCAGGGAGGGATCGCCCGTCACGAGGAAACCGCGGTGGCCGCGCCCGCGCTTCGATTCGGTGCGGGGCAGGGCCACGTCGACCGGGCCAACCTTGTACACCGTGAAGCTCTCGCCCACGGTGTTCACCGTGCCGATCTCCTCGAGCAGCGCCAGGAGCCGGGGTGCTTCGATGCCGTAGATCTCGAGGTCGATGTCCTTGGAGTCGCGTCCCAGCAGCCGGTCGCGTACCCAGCCGCCCACGAACAGCGCGCGGCCCCCCGCCTCGCGCGCCCGTTCGGCGATTCTCGACGCCAGCTGGAATTCGTTCATCTCGCCGGTCGTTCAACAGCAGGCCGCCGACCTCCAGTCTGCTGGGTACGTGGCGGCAGCGCACCAGCCCGGCCGAGGCTCTCACCCCGGCCCTCTCTCCAGAGGGAGCGGGGGCAACCGGAGCGCCCTTCTGCACCAACTATTTCAGATCGACCGTGCCAGGCGGAACCCGTAATCGGTGTAGCGGAACGACGGGTCCAGACTGCTCCGCGCCGCCGTCCGGTTGATCGTGAGCGCGTGACGCCAGGCTCCGCCGCGGGAGGCCCGTCGCCGGCCCTCTGCCGGTCCGGCCGGGTTGATCTCTGGCGACGTGCCGTAGAAGTCGCGGGCGTGCCAGTTCGCGCACCACTCGTGGATGTTGCCCGCAATCCCATAGAGGCCGAACCGGTTCGGCGTCCCCAGCGTGACCGGCCACGGACCCTCGAGCGGGCCGTTGCCTTGGTTGGGCACCCACGCCGGGATCTCGTCGCCCCAGGGGTAGCGCTGACCATCCGGTCCGCCGCGCGCCGCGCGCTCCCACTCCGCCTCGGTCGGTAGCCGCACCGCTGCCTCGCACCCGGAGCGCCACGTGCAGTACGCCAGCGCGTCATGCCAGCTGACCCCCACGACCGGCTGGTCCGGCCGCCGGAGGGCCGGGTTGTCCCACTCGCGGGGCCGGTCATGGCCGGTGTCCTCCAGGAACACCGCGTACTCGTCGCCTGTGACCGGATACACGCCCATCTTGAACGCGTCTACCCAGACCCGGTGCACCGGGCGCTCGGCCTCCTGGCCCTCGTTGCTCCCCATCAGAAACCAGCCCCGCCGGATGGTGACGAACTCGGACATCCCCAGAATCTTGGCACGGATGGCCGCGTCCAGCCGAACGGGGGTGAGGCGTGAAACCTTCACGCCGGTGTCCGGTAGTACCACGCCAGGAATGATCGGGAGGGCATCGTGACAGACGCGGAACACTCCGCTCGCCGTCGCACCAACTCAGACAGTACAGGCGTCCGGTCGCTCTCGGCGTGCGGCCACCGCTCAACTATGGTGCCGAGCGCCTGGCCTGCACGCTGCGATGGTACATTGGCGATGTCGAGTCTCCTGCGTCACTGAAGCCAGTGCTACAGCGAAGGGGTCGACGTGCCGGAACGACCTGTGTGTCCATCCTGTGGCGGCGAGCTCCCCGAGGGCTTGCCCGCGGACCTGTGCCCGGCCTGTCTGCTGAGAGATGCCGTGGCCGGTGGCGGTGAGACCACGCCGCCACCTGACGCGGACGAGATGACACGGGACACCGCGACCCAAGACGCGGCCGTCCATCCCACCCAGATCGGTCCCTACAAGATTCTCGACACCCTCGGACCGGGCGGCATGGGGGTCGTCTACCTGGCCGAGATCTGGCATCTGTGGTTGGCGGTCGGGCGGTGACCATCGGGCGTGCCGCAAGAGCGGCCTGTTCAGGTTCGCTTGCTGCCGCACGATCATTCTGCAGATAGCCCGGTTGGAGCTCCTCGTGTCGCGTCGAGCCCTTCTGCGTGTAACCCTCGCCCGGAAACGCTGTAGATCACCCCATGGCAGCCGGTGTTCCGGGCGCCTCCCCAACGCTGATACCATTGCTGATCTGGCGCTGGCGGGATTCGGGTCTGGTGTTCCGGCTCGTCAGACTCATTTGCGCATGCGTGACACCCTGAGGATTCGATTCGACGCCCCGGTCCTCATTTCCCTTGCATTGCTGGCGTCCGCTGGCTGTTCACTGCGGTCCATGGCTGTCAACGCCATCGTGCCGGTGCTGGCCAACCAGGATGTCTATCTTTCTGAGGAGGACCCCGAGCTGGTGCGAGAGGCGTTGCCGTTCCTGCTCAAGACGATAGAGTCGATCATCCAGTCGTCACCGGGGCACCACGAGGCCTTGGTGTCTGCCTGTAGCGGGTTCACGCTGTATGGCAATGCGTTCATCCAGATGGATGCCGATCTGGCCGAGTGGGATGACTATGGGCGCGCGCTCGAGTTGCGGGGCCGGGCAGCGCGCTACTACGTGAGGGCTCGTGACTACTGCCTGCGCAGCTTGGAGCTGACGTACGACGGTATCGGTGAAGGGCTGCGCCAGGACCCAGTGGCGGCGCTGGAGGTGACCGACGTCGAAGATGTCGAGGTGCTCTATCTGCTGGGCGCCGCGTGGGGACTGGCGATCTCGAACACCATGGCGCCTGCTCTTGTTGCCGATCTGCCGGCGGTTCGGGCGCTCATGGCCCGGGCGCTCGTCTTGGATGCAGACTACGATCGCGGCGCCATCCATGAGGCCCTGATCATCCTGGAGTCGCTGCCTGCCGAGGTCGGTGGGTCGCCCGAGCGAGCCCGCGAGCACTTCGATCGGGCCGTGGAGCTGTCTGGTGGGCTGGCCTCGGCACCCTATGTCAGCTACGCGGTTGGCATCCTGCAGCCGGCCGAGGAGCGCGTCGCGTGGAAACGGATGCTCGAACAGGCGCTGGCCATCGACCCGGACGAGGACACGAGCCTGCGGCTGATGAATCTGGTCAATCAGAAGCGGGCCCGGACGCTGCTCGACCACATCGACGATCTATTTTTTTGACCCCGTAGGAACGGAGGAGACCCTTCTATGAAGTCGCGACTCTTGAGCATCGCGGTCGTCCTGATAGTGGCGCCGTCGATTGCGCTGTTCGCTCAACGACCCACGCAGATCGTGCTCGGGTCGATGCTGCCCGCCAACTCGGTCTGGGACACGGCGCTGAAGCAGATGGCGGCCGAGTGGGAGCAGGAGACCGACGGCCGCGTGAAGCTACGTGTGCGCCCTGGCTCTGTCAGGAATGAAGGGGAGTTGTTGCGCCTGCTCCGGATCGCCAACAGACCCAACGCGGGAGTGTTCGCGCTGCCCGGCGAGATCGACGACGTCTTCAACGTGCTGAATATCCCGTTCTTCTACGAATCGGACGCCGAGGTGTTCCACGTCATCGAAACGCTGACGCCGACCTTCGAGCGGGTGCTGGCAGACCGGGGTCTCGTGCTGCTGAACTGGGGGCACACCGGGTGGGCGCACCTCTTCTCGGAGACACGGGTCGAGAGCCTCGAGGACCTGAAACGGACCAAGCTCTACACGACCGCCGGCGACGAGCAGATGCTGCAGTGGTACAACGAGAACGGGTTCAACACGGTGCCGCTGGCCGCCACCGATGTGCTGCTCAGCCTCACCACCCGCCTTATCGACGCCCATTTCAGCCCGCCGTTCGTGGCCCTCCTGTTTCAGTGGTACAGCAAGACACCGTTCATGCTCGATGTGCCGCTGGCGCCGGTGATCGCGGTCACGGTCGTCAAGGAACAGATATGGAACCGCATCAGCGCCGAGGATCAGCGGGTGTTGCGCGCGTCGGCCAAGCGGCTGGAGACGCAGCTGGCGAAGGACGCACCGGCCCTGGAGCTCGAGTCGATCGATGAGATGAAGAAGCGCGGGCTCACGGTGGTCGAGCTCGACGACGCGGCGACGGCGTCGCTTCGAGAGACGGCCGACGAGCTGACCGCGTCGTGGCGCGGCGACATGATTCCGGC
>SMUY01278771.1_pt1 | contig 15981 bp, 10 predicted proteins | sample 2456441 | NCBI WGS metagenome assembly SMUY01 (sample SAMN11095931, study PRJNA526329) | marine sediment metagenome | biome: Marine sediment; feature: Surficial sediment; material: Deep marine sediment; isolation source: Hadal surficial sediment | place: Pacific Ocean | collected 2014-11 | depth...
CATCCTGTTGATCCACGCTTTCGGCGCGCATTTCGCCGAGGTGCTCGATCTTCTCGGGATTCCGGTGCCGGAGCGCATGTAGCTCGGATGCCTTCGCCAGCCTCCCCTCCGGCGAACGACTCAAGGTGCTCCCGGGGGTAGAGGCCGTGGCGCTGACGTCCCGGTTTCCCGCGCCCGGCGGCCGAAGCCTGTTCAGGATCGTCGGTCGCGAAGCCCCGACGCCCGAAGAGCACCCCAACGTGAATTCCGCCGAAATCAGCGACGGGTACTTCCGAGGCATCGCGGTGCTGGCACTGCGCTCGGATTAGCCCTGATCGCTCCCACGGTCAAGCAATTGTCCGCTGCAGAAACCGCGTGATAGGCTCGTTTTCCCGCGTTGTTTTGTTGGCGGCGCCGCTTGTGCGGCTGTCCCCGTATCGGGAGCGTTCATGCACCACAGAAATCGCTTCGAGGCGGTAGTTTGGCGTGGCGCCAGTGCGCCACGGATCGGCGCCGTGTTGCTCGCGCTGGGAGCACTCGCCGCCTCGACGCCGGCAAGGGGTCAGGAGGGGCAGTCTCTTCCCTCTGCCACCTCGACCGAGATCATGCCGCTGGCGGATGTGCGGGTCGGCATGCGCGGCGTGGGCTACACGGTGGTGCGGGGAACCGAGCCGGAGGCGTTCGAGTTCGAGATCCTCGGCATCCTGGAGAACACCTTTCCGAAGCAATCGCTGATCATCGCCAGGTTGTCAGGGCTGGGCCTCGAAGAGGTCGGCATCGCCGGGGGCATGAGCGGTAGCCCGGTGTATGTCGACGGCAAGCTGGTCGGGGCGGTTTCGTATCGTTTGGGGTCGTTTTCCACCGAACCGGTGGCCGGCATCACCCCCATCGAGAACATGTTGCAGATCCGCGACGCCGAAGCGACGCGTGCCTCGGTGGCGGCGGCGGCGCCGTTGGCGTCCGATCTGCTGGCCGCGGCGGCGAACCTGCTGGGCGGCCGTCCTGCCGACCTGGCGCCGCTGCATCCGGCGTCGGCTGCCGCGGGAATTGTTCCCATCGCCACTCCGGTGACCATCGGCGGCGTTGACCCGGAGCTGGTGCGACGCATCAGCCCATTGTTCGCGGCCATGGGCTGGCAGCCCTCGCTCGGCGGCACCTCGCAGAACCAGGCCCTCGGCGGGCCGCTGGTGCCCGGCAGCGCGGTGGCGGTGCAGCTCATGCGGGGCGACGTCACCTTCACCGCGGTCGGCACGGTGACCTGGGTCGATGGCGATAAAGTATTGGCCTTCGGACATCCGTTCCTGCAGGGGGGGAACGTTGATTTCCCCATGGCGGCTGCCGAAGTGCTGATGGTGTTGCCCAGTTTGGCCGACTCGCAGAAGCTCACCGCCGGCGGCTCCGAGGTGCTCGGTACGATTCGTCAGGATCGGCAGGCGGGGATCCTCGGCGTGGTCGGGGCCGCACCGCCCATGGTGCCGGTGAGCCTCTCGGTGGCCGGCAACGGGGTCGACGAGGAGTTCAACTTCGAGATGGTGGCCGACAAGTCGTTGTCGCCGACGTTCCTCTTCATCGGCCTGGCCAACGCCTTGCAGAGCGTGGGGACGACGTCCGGCGACAGCGCCCTCGAGGTCAGCGGGGAGTTCAACCTGGCGGGAGACTACGAGCCGGTGATCATCGATAACCGCTTTTCTTCACCGGCGCAGGCGTTCTTCGCCGTAGCGCAGACGATTTCGTCGATCTACCGGCTGCTCTACGACAATCCTTTCCATCCGGTGGAGGTGCGATCGGTTGACCTCGATATCACCTTGCGCGGCGATCTTCGCGTCGCGGAGATCACCCGAGTGTGGGCCGATCGCGTCGAGCTGCGGCCGGGCGAGAGCCTGGAGTTGTCGGTATGGTTGAAGCCCTACCGGCAGCCGGAGGTGCAAATCGACATCGAGCTGCAGGTCCCCGACGACTTGGCGCCGGGGCCGATCTCGCTTCTTGTCGGCGGCGCCGGCGTCGTGGCAGGGGAGGAGTCGAGCTTCGCACGGGGCGATCTGGAGCCCCAGAGCGTCGAGCACATCATCCGCCTGCTCAATCGCACCCGCCCCAGCGATCGTATCTACTACCAGCTTTCACGCACCGACGAGGGAGCGTTCTACGGCGGGCAGCGGATGCCGTCGCTGCCGCCATCCGTGCTCGACATACTGAACAACAGCCAGACCAGCGGGGAGGCGATACAGCTCAGCAAGACGGTACTGTACGAGTCCTCCGAGGCGGTCGAGTACGTTGTTTCGGGAGAGCACCGGATCGAGTTGAACGTGCGGCGTCGCTAGCCGCCGCCGCACTCTGCTAGAGGTCTCGCTTGATGAAGATGATGTCGTTGCAACGCCTGATGATCATCACTGTGCTTGCCATGGTGCTGCTCGCCGGTCCGTCGGCCCCTGGTTGGGGGCTGCGTCCGGCCGCCGAGGCGGCGAGCGGCCCGACGAGCCCGACGAGCCCGGCGACCGGCCCGACGACTTGGGTGCAGTCGAGTTATGAGGACTTCGGCGCCGGCGATCTGGTGTCGGTGTCGCTCGACCACGAGGGGCAGATCCGCCTGGCGCCTGAGCTAGTGCTGCTGGGCAGCGCCCAGGAAGCCTACGTGTGGGCGGTGGACGAGGCTCCCGACGGTAGCGTGTTCGCTGCGGCCGGCACGGACGGGCGAATCTATAGATTCGCGGCCGCAGACACGAGCCAGGAGCCCAGCGTCTTTTTCGACGTAGAGGGCACCGTGCACGCCATGGCATTGGGTCCCGACGGGTATCTCTACGCCGCCGCTTCCCCGGGCGGCAACATCTGGCGACTTCCGCTGTCGGGCGGTGCTGAGGTCGCCGCCCCCTGGTTCTCGACCGAGTCGCCCTACGTCTGGTCGCTGGCCTTCGGCACCGACGGAAGCCTTTACGTGGGGACCGGCGATGGCGGCGTGATCCATCGCGTCACGCCCGATGGAACCGGCGAGGTTCTCTACGATAGCAACGAGACCCACATCACCGCCTTGTCCATCGATAAGGACGGCAACCTGTTGGCGGGGAGCTCGGACAACGGGCACCTGTACCGCATTTCGCCCGACGGTGACGTGTTCGTGCTCTTCGATGCGCCCATGAAGCAGATTACCGGCATTGTGCCGACGGCGACCGGGATCTTCTTTGCGGCGCTCGAGCAGGGTGCCGGCAGCGAAGACTCCGAATCAGGGGGCGAGGCAGGGGCGCCGGGTGCTGCGAGTGCCGCGGGTGCCGCGGGTGCCGCGATCCCGGGCAGCAGCTCGGATGCCTCACGGGGGGCGGTCTACCTGCTCCACGACGACGGCCTCGTCGAGCAACTTTGGGGTAGCGGAGCGCACTCGCCCCACGCTTTGGCCGCCGCCGGCTCAGGCGCGGGCGTCGTTGTGGGCACCGGGGGTGACGGTCGCCTCTTCCACGTCGACATCGGTCCGGCGACCAGGGTGCTCGGTGACGTGGACGCCGCGCAGATTACCGCCCTGCGGAGGCGCGGCGACGACGTTATTGTCGGTACCAGCAATCTCGGCCGCGTGTATCGCCTGCGCGACACCTACAGGAATGTGGGCGAGTACGTTTCCCAGGTAAAAGACACCGCGACCACCTCGCGGTGGGGCCGGTTGCGCTGGCGTGGCGAGTTTCCAGCGGGGACCTCGGTGCGGATGTTCACACGCTCGGGTAACACCGCCGACGCCGATGAGACCTGGAGCGATTGGAGTGAGCCCTACAGCGATCCCACCGGCAGTTCCATCGCCAGCCCGGCGGCGCGATTCATCCAGTGGAAGGCGGAGCTCGCTGCCGACGACGTGGCGGACACTCCGGTACTCCAGTGGGTGGAGTTGGTCTACGTGCAACGCAACTTGCGCCCCGAGATCGACGAGTTCACGGTGCACCCCGCGGGGGTGATTTATCGGCGCAACACCAGCCTCGAGGACGCCCTGCCCATCGGACGGCTGCCGTCGTCCGTGCGCCAGGCGTTGGCTCGGCAGCAGGGCCGCAATGGCGGGTCGGCGGCCGGTGGCTCGACGTTCCTCGGCCAAGCGTACTATCTTCCCGGCTCGCAGACCTTTACCTGGGATGTGTCGGACGCCAACGGCGACCAGATGTCCTATACGCTCCTGTACCGGGGCGAGTCTGAAACCGAATGGAAGCCGGTGGCCAGCGGGCTATCGGAGACCCGCTTCCTGTGGGACACGACCACGGTGCCCGACGGTTTGTACCGAGTGCGCCTGGTGGCCAGCGACTTGCCGTCCAATCCGAGCGGCGAGGAGCTCGAAGGGACCCGCAGCAGCCCGCCGTTGGTTGTCGACAACACGGCGCCGCACGTCGATAATCTCACCGCCACCGAAGAGAGTGGCATGGTGCGGGTCACCGGCACGGCCACCGACGAGACCAGCTTGATCCGCGCGATGGAGTACGCCGTCGACGGTGGGGCGTGGCGCGCCGTGCTTCCGGCGGACGGTCTGCTCGACGCCGGCAGCGAGGACATCGGGTTCACGAGTTTTGCCCTGGCTCCCGGAGAGCATACGATCGTAGTAAGAGTGACCGACACGGCACTGAATAGCGGAACCGCAAAGGTCGTCGTCGATATCCGATAGAGACCCCCAGGCCATATGAAGGAAAAAGAAGCCCAGGGAGCAGCCAGCAGCGACCGGGTGCGCACCGTCAAGCTGCGTATCGCCAGCCGCCGCGAGTTCCTCGACCCCGTGCACATGCTCTCCGAGCAGATTATCGAAGAGGTGGGTTTTACCCCCGACGACCGCTACTGGATGGTTACCGCGGTGCGCGAAGCGGTGACCAACGCCGTAATTCACGGCAACAAGGAGAGGCCCGGCACCGGCGTCGATGTGTCATTCGAGCTCTACCCCGACAGCATCCGCATCATCGTGGTGGACGAGGGCGAGGGCTTCGACCCCGAAGCCTTGCCGGACCCGGTGTCCAAGGAGCATCTGCTCGATGCCTCGGGTCGCGGCGTGTTCCTCATGAAGCAGCTCATGGACGAGGTGTCCTACACCTTCCCGGAGAGCGGCGGCACGACATTGAGCATGACGAAAAGTATCCGCAGCGAGTCGACCGGGGCTGACGAGTAGTTTTGCGTGGCAGCGGCAAGTTGACCGCTGGCCGCCTGTTAGAAGTGCGGGCTACTGCGGTGGCGCGGTCGCCCCGTACTTGAGTGCGACGTAGGTGGCGTCCACCAGCAGACGGCGCGGCTTGGAGCCTTGCGGTGGCCCCACCAAGCCTTCCTCCTCCATCATGTCGACGATGCGACCGGCGCGGGCGTAGCCCAGCCGCAGTTTGCGCTGGATGTTGGAGATCGAAGCCTCTCCGGCGCCCATCACCAGGTGCAGGGCCCGCTCGAAGTACTCGTCGCGATCGCCGCGCTCGTCGTCCTTGCTGACCTTCTTGTCGGCTTGCTCCGGCGGGGGCAGGGTAACCTCCTCTTCGAATTTCGGCCTCGCCTGATTGCGCCAGAAGTCCACCACCCTGCGCACCTCCTCTTCATCGACGTAGGCGCCGTGTACTCGCTGTAGGCGCGAAGTGCCGGGGGCGAGGAAGAGCATGTCGCCCTTGCCGAGCAGGCTCTCGGCACCGTGTGCGTCGAGGATGACGCGCGAGTCGGTCTTGGAGGCGACGCGGAAAGAAATGCGCGCCGGCAAGTTGTTCTTGATGGTGCCGGTGATGACGTCCACCGACGGGCGCTGGGTGGCAAGAATCAGGTGGATGCCGACGGCGCGTGCCATCTGCGCCAGGCGCGTGATGCACGCTTCGACCGACGCCGAGGCGCACATCATCAGGTCGGCGAGCTCGTCGATGCAGACCACCAGATAGGGCAGCGGCTTGAGCTCCGATGAGATCCCCTCCGGGTCAACCCCGGCGGCGGCGCGTGACTTCCTGGCGCGGGCGATCATCTCCTCCTTGCCGCGCTGCAGCATCATGTTGAATTGTTCGATGTTGCGCACGCCGAACTCGGCCAGCGAGCGGTAGCGCTTTTCCATCTCCCGCACCGCCCAGCCCAGGGCGTTGGCAGCGCGATCGGGATCCACCACAACCGGTGTCAGCAGGTGGGGAATGTCCTCGTAGAGACCGAACTCCAGGCGCTTGGGGTCGACGAGAATCAGTTTTACTTCGTCGGGGGTCGCCTTGTACAACAAGCTCAGCAGCATCGAGTTCAGGGCCACGCTCTTGCCCGATCCGGTGGTGCCGGCGATGAGCAGGTGCGGCGCACGCGCCAGATCGGTGACCACGATCTCGCCGTGGATTTCCTTGCCGATCGCCAGGGTCAGCTTGGAGCGCGACCTGCGAAACTCCTTGGATTCGAAGATCTCACGGATGCGGATGATCTTGCGGACGCTGTTGGGAGCTTCGATTCCCACCGTAGACTTGCCCGGTAGGCGCGCGATGCGGATGCTCTCCGCCTTGAGCGCCAGGCTGAGGTCTTCTTGAAGGTTCAGGATGCGGCTGTACTTGACCCCGGCGGAGGGGCGGAACTCGTAGGTCGTCACCACCGGCCCCGGGTGGATGGCGACCACCTCGCCGGTGACTTTGAACTCGGCGCCCTTGCTGGTGATTGCCTTTGCCTTCTCGACGAACTCCGACTCGTCGATCTCTGGTTGTGGGGCCGGTTGCTCGAGCATCTCGACCTGGGGGAGCGCGTACGCGCCGTGCGGACCAGCAGGCTGTTCGAAAGGCAGTGGATCGGGCTGCTGCGGCGGCGGAGCAATCTTGCGCCGGATGGGCGGCGTCGTCTCTGCGGCGGCGGCGGCAACCATGACCTGCGGCAGTTCGGCGTCGGGCCGCGTCACCGTCACCGGCACCTTGACCTTGAGCAGGGCCTTGGCGGCGGCCGCCTTTTCGGCCTGCAGAGGTGACGGTTTCGCCTTGGCTTGCTTTTCTCTGGCGGCGTGCCGGTTGATGACGTTGCGGCGCGCCTTGGCCTTGCGACGCTGCTCCCTCCGGTGCGCCCGGCTGGTGCGCGCGCGGCGCAAGGCCTCGACCAACCCCTTCCATCCCGCCACGAGCATGCCTTCGATCGACAAGCGGGTCGCCGCGATGATGGCCAGCAGCGCCACGGTAATCGCCACCAGAGGGCCTCCCACCGGGCCGAAGGCCGATAGCAAGGAGACCGCGGCAAGCGAGCCGATGAGGCCACCGGCGGCGAAAGTGCTGCCACCGTAGGTGATATCGCCGAGGCCCATGGTTACCAGACCGCACGCCGAGGCGGTCAACACGACGATGCCCAGGGTCTTGGTGAAGGGAGATTCGAGCTTGCGCCGGCGGATGCGGTTCCAACCGACCAGCCCGAGCAAGCAGGCACACAACCATGCGCCGAGGCCGACGAGTTGGAGCGCGGCGGCGGCGAGGGTGGCGCCCACCGGGCCCGCCCAGTTGCGGGTCACGCCATCGGCGGCAAAGTCGAACGGATTGGGATCCGCCACGCTATAGGAGAACAGGGCTACCGCCAGGAACAGGGCGGAGGCCAGGCAGACGAATCCAATTGCTTCCTCGCGGAAGCGGCCCTGGGATCCGGGGCGCTTGCGTTTACGAGCCACGTACCACCTTCTGGTGTCAGGGCTCCATAGCGGGCGTCACGCAATGTACCGCGCCTCCCGGGCAGCCTTTTCAGCTACCCAGCGCGAGCCACGCGAGCACCGCCGCCAACGCCCAGAGATACCAGGCAAATCGGTGCCACCACCGATCCTCGGTGGCGCGGTGCACAAGCCCGATGCAAACGTATCCAACCGCCCCTGCGCAAAGGGTAGCAAAGGCCAAATGGGCGAACAAGACGCCCGACCCAAACGGTTCTCCGAGCACATCGAGCCCGGTGATCAGGGTTGCGCCCAGTATGGCGGGTACCGAGAGCAGAAACGAGAAGGTGACCGCCTGGCGACAGCGGATGCCGAGCAGCAGTGCGAGCGAGATGGTGAGACCCGAGCGCGAGATGCCGGGGAAGATCGCCGCCCCCTGGATGGTGCCGATGGCGAGGGCGAGTGGCAAGGTCAGGTGCCTCTCGCCGCGCTCCACGAAGCGCGTCGTTATCAGCACGACGCCGGTGATGGCAAGAGACAGAGCGATGATGCCGAGGCGCTCGAAGGCACCACGGATGAGATCCTCGAGCCCCAGTCCGATGATCGCCGTGGGGATGGAGCCGGCGACGATGTAGCCGACCCATTGCCGCGACGTGAGCCCGTTGGCCTCGATGCGGCTATTGCGCTCGCGCAGCAAACCCATCAGCAGGTGCCGGTAGTAGACCACCACGGCGGCGGTGGTGCCAAGATGAACGGAGACCTCGAACACCTCGCCCGGAAAGGCCATCGCCGGCCACACCAACTGAGCAGCGGCAAGGTGGCCGCTGCTGGAGACCGGCAGGAACTCGGTAAGGCCTTGCAAGACGGCCAGGAAGAACGTGTACGCCAGCGAGGGCACGACCACCGGGTCGTTCATGGGATGAGCACCGGCAGCGCCTCGGCGAGGCGCGCGAATTGGGCAACCTCCACTTCCTGGGCGCGAGCCGAGGCGGTGATTCCGGCGCTTGCTATCGCCGGCTCGAGGTCGCCGCGCTCCCAGCCCGCCTGCCGCAAAGAGTTCGCCAGGGTCTTGCGGCGGTGCGCGAAAGCCCCCTCTACGACGGCGCGACGGTGTGGTCCCGGTGCCGTGCACGGTGGTGGGTCGTGCGGCCGCAAGTGCACGAAAGCCGAGTCGATCTTGGGCTCCGGCCGGAAGGCGCCGGGCCCCAGCCGGCGCACCACGCTGCCCTCGAAGAACCAGCTCACCAGCACGGAGAGCAGTCCTCGTGCCGAGTCTCCGGCCGGTGCCAGCATGCGCTCGGCCACCTCGGCGGGGACCATGTAGTGGGCGTCGATGACCCGTCGATGGTGTCTGGCCGTCCACCGCAAGATGGGGCTGGCGATGGCGTAGGGGAGGTTGCCGACAAAGCGCATCTCGGGGTGCCGCAGTACGGCGGGATCGAACTCCAGAATGTCCCGCCGGACGACCGTCAGACGCCCTGACCATTCTTCGGCGAGCCGCGAAAGCGCCTCGCAGCAGCGCGAGTCCACCTCGACCGCGGCCACCGAAGCTCCGCTTTGGAGCAATGCCCGGGTCAGACGGCCCTCACCGGGGCCGATCTCGAGGAACTGGCTTCCGGGCTGCACCTCCATGGCTCGCACCAGGGCTGCGGCGAGCTCGTCGTTGGCGAGCCAGTTTTGACTGAATCTTCGCAGGGGGACAGGCACGCGAGCGATTATAGCCGCGTTGACATCCCGGCGCGGGCGTTGCTACTTTCCCAATCTCCCCCCGGGACGGCGCTTTCAGGCCGCAATCTGCGTTCCCGGGTACCGATATCCGCACCACCCGCTGCCTACCGAAGTTCGAGCACGATGACCGATCAGAGGAAAGCTGTATCATCCGACCCCGGCGACATGCCCAAGGGCTACGATCCCGCCGAGGTCGAGCCGCGCTGGGCTGCGGCCTGGGAAGAGCGCGCCGTCGGTACGCCCGACCCGGAGTCGGACGCTCCGGTGTACTCGATGGTGATCCCTCCGCCCAACGTCACCGGATCGCTGCACGTCGGCCACACGCTCGATCACACCATCCAGGACATCATGGCGCGCTGGAAGCGCATGCAGGGGTACGACGTGCTGTGGCTTCCGGGCATGGACCACGCCGGTATCGCCACCCAGAACGTGGTCGAGAAGCAGCTCGCCGCCGAGGGTACCAGCCGCCTGGACCTCGGCCGCGAGGAATTCGAGCGCCGCGTGTGGGAATGGAAGGAAGAGTACGGCGGGCGGATCATGGGGCAAATGCGTCGTGAGGGCCTCACCGTCGATTGGACACGCGAGCGCTTCACCCTCGACGAGGGATTGTCGCGCGCCGTGCGCCGCGTTTTCGTCGATCTCTATGAACAGGGGCTGATTTATCGCGGTGAGTATCTGGTCAACTGGTGCCCACGCTGCGGCACGGCAATTTCCGATCTGGAAGTCAAGCACCGGGAAGTCAACGGCTCGTTGTGGCGTATCCGCTATCCGCTCGTGCGGGACGAAGCAGGGGAACAGAGGTGGGTTGAGGTGGAGACCACCCGCCCCGAGACCATGCTGGGCGATACTGCGCTGGCGGTGAACCCCGATGACGAGCGCTATGCGCAGCTGGTCGGCAAGACCGCGGTGCTGCCGATCATCGGCCGCGAGCTGCCCATCATCGCCGACGCGTTTGTCGACCCGGCCTTCGGAACCGGTGTCGTCAAGGTGACTCCGGCGCACGATCCGAACGACTTCGAAGCGGGGCTGCGCCACCGGTTGGAACGCGTCGAAGTCATCGGTCGTGACGGCACCATGACCTCTGAGGCCGGCGAGTTCGCCGGCCAGGATCGCTTCGAGGCGCGCAAGAACATCGTCGCGCGGCTCGAGCAAGACGGCAATCTCATCGGTTGCCGCGATCACCAGCACGCGGTGGGACATTGCGACCGCTGCGACACCATCATCGAGCCCTTGGTGTCCCTGCAGTGGTTCGTACGCATGAAGCCGCTCGCCGAACCGGCGCTGGAGGCGGTCGAACAGGGGCGCGTCCGTTTCGTCCCCGACCACACCCTCAAGGTCTATCGCGAGTGGATGACCAATATCCGCGACTGGTGCATCTCGCGTCAGCTGTGGTGGGGCCACCGTATCCCCGCCTGGTATTGCGACGCCTGCAGCGAGATCACGGTGGCCGCCGAAGACCCCGCTGCGTGCGCCTGCGGCGGCGAGTTGCGGCAGGAGACCGATGTTCTCGATACCTGGTTTTCCTCGGCGTTGTTCCCCTTCTCGACGCTCGGCTGGCCGCATCGGACGGTCGACCTGAAGCGTTACTATCCGGGCTCTTTGCTGGTCACCGGCTACGACATCTTGTTCTTCTGGGTGGCGCGCATGATCTTCATGGGGCTGCGCTTCACGGGCGAGGTGCCCTTCGCCGACGTGTTCTTCCATGGCTTGGTGCGCGATGAGCACGGCAAGAAGATGAGCAAGTCTCGTGGCAACGTCGTCGATCCATTGGAGATCATCGACGAGTTCGGCGCCGATGCGCTGCGTTTCACTCTCGCCTCCATGGCGTCTCCGGGCACCGACATGGCGCTGGCGCGCGATCGCCTCGCCGGTTACCGCACCTTCTGCAACAAGCTGTGGAACGCGGCCCGGTTCGTGCTCATGAACCTGGGCGACAAGCACCAAGCCGAGCAGGCGAGAGCCGACGCGGCGCACCCGGTGGCCACCAACCTGGCGGACAAGTGGATCCTGTCGCGCCTGTCGAACCTGCTGCCCGAGTTCGAGGAGAACCTCGGCAAATACCGTTTCGACGAGGCCAGCCTGGGCCTGTACCACTTCATCTGGCACGAGTACTGCGACTGGTACATCGAGATGGCCAAGCTGACCGTGTGGAGCGATGACGCCGACGCGCTGCGCTCCACCCGCGCCACGCTGATCGCAGTGCTGGAAATCTCGCTCAAGGCGCTGCACCCGATCATGCCGTTCATCACCGAGGAAATCTGGAGCCGGTTGCCGGGCGACCGGGATCTGCTGTGCCTGTCGGCGTGGCCGCACGCGCCCGAGATCTGGCGCGACGCCGAGGCCGACGCTCGCGTCGACGAACTGCAGGCGCTGGTGAGCGAGATTCGCCGCGTGCGTCACGATTTCAATATCGGCCCGGGGCAGAAGGTGCCGGTGGATCTGCTGTGCGCCGACGCGGATCGCCGCGCCCAGGTGGAGCAACTCACCGACTATCTCGGCGCGCTGGCGAAGGCGGACCCGGTAACCGTACGCTCCAAAGACGATGCCGTCGATGCCGGTATCCACGTGCCGGTGGGGGACGTCGAAGCGGTGTTGCTGATTGGCGATGTCATCGACGTCGAAGCCGAGATGGCACGCCTGAGCGGCAAGCTGGGGTCGGTCGAAAAGGATCTCGCCGGGTTGCACGCACGGTTGTCCAACGAGGGGTTCGTCAACAACGCCCCTGCCGAGGTGGTTGCCAAGGTGCGCGGCCGCAGCAAAGAACTGGCCACCGAAGCCGAGCGCCTGCGGCAGCATATGGCGTTGCTGGAAGGGGAAGCGGGGCGCTGAGATGCCTTCCCTCGCCGACGCCGTCACCGCTCTGCCTGCGGCTCGCTTCGGCGAGCGGGTGCACCACTTCGCCCGCGTCGATTCCACCAACCGGGTAGCGCGCCATTTGGGTCGGGACGGCGAGCCCGACGGCACCGTGGTCATTGCCGACGAGCAGACTGCCGGCCGCGGCCGGCGGCAGCGTACCTGGGTGTCTCCCGCCGGCGCTGGCCTCTACATGTCGCTGCTGCTGCGACCGCCCTTCGACCTGCTGGAGTCCGGTGTCGCGGTGCAGCTCATCGCGGGTATCGCGGTCGCCGAAGTGCTCCGCGCGACGCTGCCCCACCAGCCCGTGCTCCGCTGGCCCAACGATTGCTACGTGCTCGAGCGCAAGATCGCCGGGGTATTGGTGGAGACCGAAACCACCGGCGAGGGGTTCGATTTTCTCGTCTGCGGCATCGGACTCAACGTCAATCACCAGGCCGACGATTTCCCTCCCGAGCTCCGCGATCATGCCACCAGCATGATGACGCACCTGGGGCACAGGGTGTCGCGCTACGACGTTCTCTTACGCCTGCTGCGGGCTCTGGAGGTCTGGGAAGCGGCGTGGCGGGAACACGGCCTGGGACCCATTCGGGAGCGCTGGCTGGAGCTTTCTCCCGAAACCGTGCGCGGCCGGGTCAGCGTGCAAACCGAAGCCGGGTTGATCGAAGGCACCACGGAGGGGCTCACTGATGGTGGCCGCCTGCGGGTTCGTGCCGTGGACGGACTCCATGAGCTCGCCGTCGGTGAGGTGGTCAGGTTGACGCCGGCATGATCCGCCCGTTCGGAGGTGTCTACCCGCGTATCGCCCCCTCCGTGTTCCTCGCCGAGGGGGTGGTGGTCAACGGCGACGTCGAGATCGGTCGCGATGCCAGCATCTGGTACGGCTGCGTGCTGCGTGGCGACGTGGGGCCCATCCGCATCGGGTCTGCGACCAACCTTCAGGAGGGTACAATCCTGCATTGTGCACCCGATAAGGAGCCCACCGTGCTGGGATCGTGGGTTACCGTGGGGCACGGCGCCATCTTGCACGGCTGTTGCATCGGTGGGCGATCGCTGGTCGGTATGGGCGCCACCGTGCTGGACGGCGTGGTGGTGGGCGAGGAGTGCATCATCGCCGCCGGTGCGTTGGTTGCGCCCGGGACGGTGGTGCCGGCGCGCACCTTGGTGGTCGGCAGCCCGGCGAAATTTTCGCGCCGGGTCAACGACGAAGACGTCGAATGGATTCTCGATCATGCGCGTCACTACGTCGAGAGCAAAGAGCAGTACCTGAGAGAGGGTGGGGGACAGATGATTCCTCCCGAATCGCGTTGGGACGAAGCATGAAGCCAGTCGACTGCGCCCCAAGGTCGTTGGCACGATGCATGAAGAAGGACGAGGCATGACGACATCAGATTCGTTGCCCACCGCCGCCGAGCGCCAGGGCCTGCGAGCGCCCCGCGGCACCCGCGACGTCATGTCTCCCGAAGTGGAGCGCTGGCAGGAGGTCGAGGCGGCAGCACGCCACGCCTTCGAACGCTATGGCTTCCGCGAGATGCGCACTCCGATCTTCGAGGACAGCAAGGTGTTCGAGAAAGGGACGGGCGAAACTTCGGAGATTGTACAAAAAGAGATGTACCGCTTTGTCGATCTCGGTGGCCACGATTTGACCCTGCGCCCGGAAGGTACGCCGCCGGTGGTACGCGCCTACGTGGAGCACAAGTTGGGGCAGAGCCTCGACGTCGTGCGCTTCTACTACATCGGTCCGATGTTTCGCTACGAGCGCCCGCAGAAGGGCCGCTATCGCCAGTTTCACCAGATCGGCGTCGAGGCCTTCGGCTCCGAATCCGCCGGCGTTGATGCCGAGATCATCGATATGGCGATGACCTGGTTGGCCGACCTGGGCCTCGATTCGCTCGAGCTCAAGCTCAACAGCGTCGGCGACAAAGACGACCGCCCGGTGTACATGGAGAAGCTCGTCGAGGCGCAGAGCGAGCTCCTCGACGAGATGTCGGAGGACGCGCGCCGCCGCCACCAGATCAACCCGCTGCGGGTGTTCGACAGCAAGGACCCGCGTGATCGCGCCGTCATTGAAAAGCTGCCCAAGATCATCGAGCATCTGAGCCCGGCGAACCGGAGCCATTTCGAAGAGGTGTGCGGTTACCTCGATGATTGGGGGGTCGAGTACGAGGTGGATCCGCGCCTGGTGCGCGGCCTCGACTACTATCGCCGCACGGTGTTCGAAATCACTTCGTCGGGGTTGGGGGCGCAGGATGCCGTTCTCGGCGGCGGTCGCTACGACGGCCTGGTGGCGCACATGGGCGGCGACGATGTTCCCGGCGTTGGTTTCGCCGCCGGCCTCGAGCGCATCGTGCTGGCCTTGCCGCAGGGAGACCGGCCGGCGAACCTCGATTGTTACGTGGTAACCGTGAGTCGCGATCTCATGCCCGAGGCGCTACGCGTCCTACGCCGGCTGCGGGCGTGCGGCGTGCGCTGCACCGGTGATTTCCAGGGGCGCAGCATGAAGGCGCAGATGAAGGCGGCGAATCGCTGCGGCGCGCCGGCGGTGGTCATTCTCGGGCCCGACGAACTGGCAAAAGGAGTGTGTACATTGAAGATGATGGAGAGCGGCGAACAACACGAGGTGTCGCTCGAGATCCTTGCCACCGTGGTTGCCGACGAGCTGCGCCAAGACGGCGGCGAGGGCTGAGGATCGAACATGCGTCGAACTCATACATGTGGTGAGCTGCGCCGCGAACAGGTCGGCAAGATGGTCTGTTTGCAGGGTTGGGTGTGGCACCGTCGGGACCTGGGCGGGCTGATCTTCGTTGACCTGCGTGATCGAAGCGGCACGGTGCAGCTGGTGTTCAACCCCGAGGAGGTCGCCGAGACCCACGCCACCGCGGAGGAATGGCGCCCCGAGTGGGTCGTAGAGATCGAGGGCGAGGTCGCGGCACGCCCGCCGGAGACCGTCAACGAGGCGCTGCCCAGCGGTGCGATCGAGATCAGAGTACGAACCGCAAAGACCCTGTCGACGGCGAAGACACCTCCCTTCCTCATAGAGGAAGACTCCGGCGCGCTCGAGGATCTGCGCCTGAAGTACCGCTATCTCGACCTACGGCGTCCACCGCTGCAGCGCGCCCTCGAGCTGCGCCACAAGATGGCGCTGGCGGTGCGCAACTACCTCGACGAGCAGGGCTTCCCCGAGATCGAGACTCCCATCCTGACGCGCGCCACACCGGAAGGGGCGCGCGACTACCTGGTGCCCAGCCGGGTGAATCCGGGCACCTTCTACGCCCTGCCGCAGAGCCCGCAGCTATTCAAGCAGTTGCTCATGGTGGCGGGCTTCGATCGCTACTTCCAGCTCGCCCGCTGCTTCCGCGACGAGGACCTGCGCGCCAACCGCCAGCCCGAGTTCACCCAGATCGACATCGAGATGAGCTTCGTCGAGCCCGACGACGTCATCGAGCTCACCGAGGGCATGATGCGGCGCTTGCTCGAGGTCGCCGGCTTGCCCGCCGATCCCGAGTTCCCGCGGCTCAGCTTCCGCGAGGCGCTCGACCGCTTCGGCTCCGACGCTCCCGACACCCGCTACGGTCACGAGCTGCAGGATGTCACCGAGCAGGTACGTGATAGTGATTTCCGTGCCTTCAGCGCGGTGGCGGAATCGGGCGGTGCGGTGAAGGCTCTGCGCTGGCCGGGCGGTGCCACCGCCGGGCGCGCCCGGCTCGACAAGCTCACCGAGCTCGCCCAGGAGCAGGGGGCCAAGGGGTTGGTGTGGATCCTGCACAACGAAGACGGATTCAAATCGCCGGTGGCCAAGTTCCTCGGCGACGAGCTGGTTGCCGAGCTCTGCCGGGCCACCGGAACGGAGGTCGGGGACGCCCTGCTGATCG
>SMUY01218253.1_pt1 | contig 15967 bp, 14 predicted proteins | sample 2456441 | NCBI WGS metagenome assembly SMUY01 (sample SAMN11095931, study PRJNA526329) | marine sediment metagenome | biome: Marine sediment; feature: Surficial sediment; material: Deep marine sediment; isolation source: Hadal surficial sediment | place: Pacific Ocean | collected 2014-11 | depth...
AGTATGCGGCCCACACCTGGCAGGGCTTTTCTACCGGCGTCTGGGAGGGGGACACGCTGACGGTCGAGACCACCCATCTCAAGGCAGGTTGGATTCGGCGCAACGGTGTTTTCCGGACCGACAAGGCCACGCTGACCGAACATTACATCCGTCACGATAATTACCTGACGATCATCAGTATCGTTGACGACCCGATCTATCTGACCGAGCCGATCATCCGCAGCCAGAATTGGGTCTTGGACCTGAGCCAGCAGATCAACCCGTATCCCTGTCACATCTCGGTGGAGATCGACCGGCCGCAGGGTACCGTGCCGCACTTTTTGCCGGGTGAGAATCCGTTTCTCGATGAGTATCGAGCTCAGTATGATCTACCGGCAGAAGGCGTGAGGGGCGGTGCCGCGACGATGTATCCGGATTTTATCGAATGAAAATCCGCATGGCTCGGTTGTTCGAAAGACTGGCGGGTCTGCGACCCGTCCTTGTCCTGGCGACCGTCGCCGGCGTCTCGACTCTATCCGTGGCTGCCAACGCACAGCAGGATGGCATGCTGGGCGATGGGGAGATCCAGATTCTGCCGGTACAGGGCAACGTCTACATGCTGGTAGGCGCGGGCGCCAATATCACCGTGCAAGCCGGCGATGAGGGCGTGCTGGTCGTCGATACCGGGGGATCGGCACAGTTGACCGACAAGATCATCGCGGCGATTCGCATGATCTCCACCAAACCGATTCGTCATGTGATCAACACCCATGTGCACTCGGATCATACCGGCGCCAACGAAGGTATCGCCGCTCAGGGCAGCACCATCGCGAGCTTCGGCGGCGGGGGTGGCAATATTACGCTCGAAGGTGAAAACGAGACGCGTGCCAACGGAGTTGCGCACGAAAACGTTCTGCACCGAATGGTCGGTGAAGATATCCCGTTCGGCGCCTGGCCGACGGATACGTATTTCGTTGCGCAGAAGGAACTCTTTTTTAACGGCGAAGCGATACAGATCATTCACGCGCCGGCTGCACATACCGACGGTGACAGCATCATCTTCTTTCGTCGCTCCGACGTCATCAGTACCGGGGATGTATTTCTGACCACCCACTATCCGGTCATCGACGCTGAGCGGGGCGGCAGTATTCAAGGGATCGTCGCTGCGCTGAACCGCATTCTCGACTTGGCCATTCCTGCGGCGAAGCAGGAAGGCGGAACGATGATCATTCCCGGTCACGGGCGGCTTTGCGATGAGGCCGACGTCCTCGAATATCGAGATATGGTTACCATCATTCGCGATCGCATTCAGAACCTGGTCGACCAAGGATTGACGCTACGAGGCGTGATGGAGGCTCGGCCCACGATGGACTACGACGGGCGGTATGGTGCAGACACGGGATCCTGGACGACGTCAATGTTTATCGAGGCCGTCTATCGCGACCTCAATGGAGGAAGAAGCTAATGAACCGCACATTGCTCATCACGCTCGGTGTCGGGGCGATCCTGTCCGGCGTACCGGTTTACGCGCATCACTCCTTTCCCGCGACTTATCTCGTCGACGACACCGTGACGATCGAAGGAGATCTGGTCGCGTTCTTGTTCAAAAATCCCCACTCGTTCGTTCAGGTCACGGTAGAGGATGCCGACGGGCAATCTCAACGGTGGGCGGTGGAATGGGGCGGGGGGTCCTTCTTGCGCCAGCAAAATATCACCCGCGAGACACTCAAGCCCGGCGACCATGTGATCATCACCGGTAACCCCGGACGCAATCCGGCGGACCATCGGTTGCGCCTGCGAAAAATCGAGCGACCATCTGATGGCTGGGAGTGGGGCGGGGACTTCGACTAGTCTTTAGGGGCGATTTCTTGACACGAGATACAATGAAAACCAGCGATCGACGACGACGTTACGTGGGCGTGATCGCGCTCGCGGCAGGGCTCTCCCTCGCGGTGGGCGTGCTGGCGCAACAACGCGGGGACGGTGAAGTCCCGGAGCGAGTGGAGCAGACGCCCCGGGAGTTGGCTCCTATAGACCTCACGGGCTATTGGGTATCGGTGGTGACCGAAGACTGGCGCTGGCGTATGGTCATTCCTCCCCAGGGGGACTACGCGAGTGTTCCACTCAACGATGACGGCGAGGCGATGGCCGATACCTGGGATCCTGAACGAGGCGCAACCTGCGAGCCCTACGGTGCAGCGGGCGTTATGCGCATGCCGTTGCGTTTGCATATCTTCTGGGACGGCGACAACACGCTCCAGATCGACACGGACCACGGCATGCAGACACGGCGGCTGAACTTCGACGGCACAAGCTCGCAAGAGGGAGAGCCGCAGTGGCAGGGTGATTCCGTTGCCACGTGGGAGGGGAGCCTTAGAGGGCGCCGGCAGGGAGGGCCGGGCGGCGGCGCATCGGATCCGGAGGGCCCAGGAGGCGGCATGGGAGGCGGCATGGGAGGCGGCATGGGCCGGACCGTGCAGCTGTCGCATCTGAAGGTCGTCACGACCCAACTGCGGCCGGGTTATCTACGCACCAACGGCGTGCCCTACAGTGGTGACACCGTTCTGACCGAGTTCTTCGATCGGCATTCCGCCTACGGCGATGAGTGGATTACCGTCACGACGATCGTCAACGATCCGGTTTATCTCACCGAAGAATTCATCACGAGTTCGAGCTTCAAACAACTGGCCGATGATTCCGGATGGAACCCCCAGCCTTGCGATGCGGGGTGAGTTGTTCGATGCTGCGATTATGTAGTGCGGCCCTATGCGGGCCTCAATTCCGCGGGACGGAAGGTATGCGGTGTGAGATAATAAATACTTCGGCCGCGCAGAACACGGCATGGCATCGGCGATCGATAATGAGGCCGTTTGCGCATATCACGGCTCAGTAGCTGAGAGAGAGATGATGAGTGAGTATCAGACTGTTTTCGGGTCCCTTGACGACTACACCAAAGGAGACCTCGAGATCATCAATGACAATCCAAAATACTACACGTTCTCGAATCTGTTCGATGTCGCCTCCAAGTCCGCGCCCTACGAGAAAGTCGTCGTGGGGAAGAATCTCGAGTACGTGATCGAGGCGATCCGCACCGAAGGCACATCCGATTGGTATGCTGCTGCCCATGACGAATTCGCGCTCATCATGGACGGTGAGGTTGAAGTCGATCTAGTGAAGTTGGATGATCCCGACAGTGTCGTGGCGCCGGACACCGATGGCACCGTTAAGATAGACGGAGAGCCGGCAGGCCGGAAGATGGGTTGGGTCAAATGCAGTCGTGGCCACCAGGTGCTGTTACCGAAAGGAGCGGCGTACCGTTTCCGTGCTGACAAGCCTGGCGTACTGATGCTGCAAACACTCTTCGGCGCCCTCTCGGTCGAGAAGTGGGCCGACATCTGCTACACATGAGGATTTAGTTTTGTCGTCGGGTCTTAAGACCTGATCGGCAATGAGGAGATAGAATGATGGCCGCCCAAATAGAAGTGAACGCATCACCCCCGAGCAACGAAACGGGTTATCGCAGCTTTAAGCTCGGCGAGTTCGAGTTTACTCGGGACGAGTACTTTGCTCGCGTGAGCTGGCCTGCGAACGGTAAAAAGATGACCCACGTTATTTCTGCGGATTCGTTTCTGCGTATGATGATGCGAGATGTCGCATGGGGGTTTTTTTACGGTCAGGTCAACTTTGACGCGGTGTTCGGAACGACCAATCTTTATGGTCAAGTCGAAGTCTACGCGGGCCGGACGAATCCTGGGTATCGTGATCAGGGACTGGACTATTCCGAGATCTTCGATACGCCACAGATCATGGCGACGTTCAAGGCCATTCTGGACGATTGGACCAACGAAGGCTTCGATCCGTTTGCGGCACCGGCCGAGACGGGAAGAGCGTGGCTCGGAAAGAAGAACGGGCACAACCGGGCGGCGATAGAACGCCAGCGAGCGGTCTGTGAGCGGATGCCCGGACTGCCGGGAGATGCGCCATTACGTTCGGATGAGAACGGTTACCCGATCAATCGAGCATTCCTCGATGTCTCTCAGGACGAGCCGGAGGTTCATGCCGAACCTGGTTTCGAGGATGAGGTCAGTGCCTTTAGCCTCTTTAAGTATCTATCGCGTTCCGATGTGACTTGGAATCCCTCGGTGAGTTCAGTCTGCAAGGCAAGCCTTTGCTGCCCGACGACTGAGGAATATATCCTACCCATCAAACACGGCAATGACCGGGTCGAGTGGTTCATTCAGCTCACGGACGAGATCGAATGGGAAGTCGAAGACAAGGAAACGGGGAAGCCGCGAGCTAAGGTGATCATGAAAGCAGGTGATGTGGCATCGATGCCAGCCGACATTCGGCATCAGGGATTCTCCAAGAAGCGTGCGATGCTTCTGGTGTGGGAGAACGCAACGGTGGGCTTGCCGGACCGCTACACGAGCGGGGAACTCAAGCCCTATCCCATCGATTTCTAAGGTCTCGCGAATATGAAAAAGAATCAGGTAGTGGTATGACGAGTTCAGCGCAGGTAGTCGAGGCTGGTATTGGGAAGGGACGCGTACGGCTTCAAACGAAGTTGTTCATAGACGGCGAATTCGTCGACGCAGATTCCGGCGATACGGTTGAGGTTCTCAATCCGCATGACGGCTCCAAGCTCGCGGACGTTGCGCGGGGCGGACTGGCCGACATAGACAAAGCCGTAGCCGCCGCCCGCCGGGCGTTTCCTGCGTGGCGGGCGATGCAGGCGGCTGCACGGGGCAAGCTGCTGCTGGATTTGGCGGATGCGATCGAAGCCAACACCGATGAGCTGGCGGAGCTCGAGGCGCTGGATACCGGTCATCCCATTCGAGATACGAGAGGCCTGGACGTACCTCGTACGGCGTTTACCTTTCGCTATTTCGGCGGTATCGCGGACAAAGTACAAGGCAGTGTCGTACCCGTTGAGCCGGGATTCTTCAACTATGTGGTGAGGGAACCGTTGGGTGTGGTCGGGCAGATCATCCCGTGGAATTTCCCGATCATGTTTACCAGTTGGAAGATGGGTCCTGCGCTTGCGGCCGGCAATACGGTCGTTCTCAAACCCGCCGAACTCACTCCGCTGAGCGCGCTGAAGATTGCGGAGCTGATGGTGGACGTGGGGTTTCCCCCCGGCGTTGTGAATATTATTCCGGCACCGGGCCGAACCGCGGGCCAGTACCTGGCCGAGCACTCGGGCGTCCAGAAGATCGCGTTTACGGGTTCGACCGATGTAGGCCGCAAGATCGTCGAGGCCTCTGCCGGGAATCTGAAGCGAGTGCAGCTCGAGCTCGGTGGGAAAGGGGCCAATATCGTTTTCTCGGATGCAAATCTGCCCGCTGCCATCAATGGCAGCGCGTTCGCGATCTTTCACAACCAGGGACAAGCATGCATCGCCGGCTCGCGATTGTTGTTGCACGAGAAGATTGCCGATGAGTTCTTGGACGGCTTTCTGAGTTTGGCTGGTTCCATCCGGTTGGGTAATCCACTGGATCCGAGCACCGAAATGGGGCCGTTGACTTCTCTTGGGCATCAGGAGAAGGTTCTCGCCTATACCGAGATCGCTCGTCAGGAAGGCGGTGAAGTTCTGCTCGGTGGCGAGAGGCCGGCAGACCCGGACCTCGCCAACGGTTATTACGTCACGCCAACGGTGGTCAGAGCGAAACCTCAGGACCGAGTTTGCCAGGAGGAGGTATTCGGCCCGTTTGTCTCGGTATCCACTTTCCGCTCTGACGAAGAGGTCATCGAGTTCGCCAACTCGACGGAATACGGTCTAGGTGGCGGGCTTTGGACGACAAATCTGCAGCGAGCTCACCAGGTCGCCGCTGCGATGCGCGCCGGTATGGTCTGGATCAACTGTTATAAGCGCGTGAACCCGGGATCCCCCTTCGGCGGCGTAGGCAGCTCCGGCTACGGGCGGGAGATGGGTTTCGAGGCCATGCACGAATACACCGAGGCCAAGTCGGTTTGGGTCAATGTGGATGCGAATCTACCGCCATACTACCCGCGCTAACGGCCGACGGTTTCTGACTCGGGCCTGATAACAACAGGGACGGTAGCGGGATCACGCACTGAGGATGGTCTGGCAGAGCCACCCAGAAGCGCCGAGTGCGAACACGCTCCTTTGTGCTCTGCAAGACATCCCCGATGGGGCGTGCAGGGAATTCGTTTTCGGCTCCGGCGACAACACGCTCAGCCTGTTGATTTTTCGGGACCAGACTGAGGCGTGGGGCTATGTCAATATTTGTCCCCATTTTCATATTCCGCTGAACTCGAAACCGGATCAATTTTTTATCACGGCCAAAAGAAAAATAATGTGTGCCTACCATTGTTCCGTCTTTCGTTTCGAAGATGGAATGTGCACCGAAGGGCCAGGCAAGGGCATGCGTCTGGAAGTCGTTCCTTTGGATATCGTGGATGACCGCATATTCATTGGCGAGGCATGAGCACGACACATAAACCTCGCTCTGCAGCGCTGGATAAGCCGCCTGACCGGCCCGATATCACCGTATCGGCTCGTGAGAGCTTCGGTATCGACAGTGATCTCATGGTGCCCGCATTCAGCCGTGCGAGTGATCATGTGCCAGAGATCGACCCTGTTTACCGGTTCGACCGAGGCACTACACTGGCGTTGTTGGCGGGGTTCATGCACAACCGCAGGGTCTTGATCCAAGGCTATCATGGCACCGGAAAGTCCACCCATATCGAACAGGTTGCGGCACGACTAAATTGGCCGTGTGTTCGAGTCAATCTCGATAGTCATGTCAGCCGCATCGATCTGATCGGCAAAGACGCGATAGTCATTCGTAACGGCAAGCAGGTCACCGAGTTTCGAGAGGGAATTCTCCCCTGGGCGTTGCAACGATCAGTCGCCCTGGTGTTCGATGAGTATGACGCCGGGCGGCCCGACGTGATGTTTGTGATCCATCGGGTGCTCGAGGTTGAAGGCAAGCTTACGCTGCTGGATCAGAGTCGAGTCATTCACCCACATGCCTATTTTCGTTTGTTCGCTACTGCGAACACGATTGGACTCGGTGACGCGACGGGACTGTATCAAGGTACGCAGCCTATCAATCAGGGACAAATGGATCGCTGGAATATCGTAACGACATTGAACTACCTTCCGAGTGAAGAAGAAGTTGAGATCGTTCTGGCGCGCGTTCCGGCCTACAACACAGATTCCGGGAGACAGATAGTCGCGCAGATGGTGGCGTTGGCGGCGCTGACTCGTACCGGGTTCAAAGCGGAGGATATCTCTACGGTAATGTCGCCACGAACGGTCATCAACTGGGCCGAGAATACGCAGATCTTCGGCGAGATCGACTATGCTTTTCGAGTCACCTTCCTCAACAAATGCGACGAAGCGGAACAGGCGACGGTAGCGGAGTACTACCAACGGTGTTTTGGGGTGGAACTTGCGGAATCGGTGGCTACCAGAATATCGGAGGAGTTGTGAGACAGTCTCCGACCGGAAACGAGGGCATCGCGAGAGATGTTTCTGCTGCTGCGCTTCGGGCACTGGCGGACCAATGCGAGATAGAAATACGCAGAGGTGCTGCGGCAGAGTCAAGTGCAGGGTGTGTCAGCCTTCCGGAGCTTCCTGCCGAGCTTACGCTGGGTGCGCTCGCGGTTGCGCGAGGAGAGGTTGATGCAGTCGCATTGCGGTTACGCTACTGTGATGAGACGGTCTATGCTCGTTATTTGCCGAAACAAAGCGGGGCTCGTTTTGTTTTCGCGCTGCTGGAGCAGGTTCGAGTCGAAGCGCTGGGTTCGCGGCGCATGGTAGGCGTGCAAAAGAATCTCTCGGCGTTGCAGCTATCGATCCATAACGCGAGGATTACAGATCACTCGCCGGAGCCGGCTCTCAACGAGATCGATGCGGTACTGCGGTTTGCGAGAATTCGTTTGGGTGCGCCGCTACCTCTCGAGCTGACAAGGCTGGATGAGTCTCGATCTCGGATCGACGATGAGGTAAGAGTTCGGATCGAAGCGCTCGCCCCCTTGCTCGATGAGCAGGCGGAATTTGCGCTTAAGTCGAGAACATTGATCGAATCGCTTGGGTTGCTCGAGAAAGGCGCACTGAGTATCGATCAGGATCGCGCAACGGTGTCCGAGCAGGATAGCGACAGGCACCGCACCGCATCGGAGAATGTTTCAATAGCGATCGAATGGGATCCTCTTCGCGGCCCTCGGACTCGACGCGCAAGAGAATCTGCGCTCGATTCTCGCTCGAAAAAAGGCGGTAAATCGAGCGACGACGTTCCTTATCACGCCTACACTTCTGAGTTCGATACGATCGTCAGACCCGAGGATGTCTGCGGCGCAGAAGAGCTGATCGCGCTGCGGCGTTTATTGGATGAAGCGGTGCCCGCTAGGTTGTACGCGACAACTCGCCTGGCCCATCGCTTGCAGCGCCATTTGGCCGCTCAACAAATGCGTTCCTGGAGATTTGATCTGGAGGAGGGACTCCTTGATGCCGGGCGGCTCTCAAGAATCGTCGCGGATCCGCTCGAGCCGCTTGCGTTCAAGCAGGAAATAGAAAGTCCGTTTGTCGATACTGTCGTCACTGTACTGATCGATAACTCGGGGTCGATGCGCGGCCAGCCGATCATTATGGCCGCCGCTTGTGCTGAGATTCTAGGCAAGACGCTGGAGCGTTGTGGCGTCAAGACGGAGATCTTGGGGTTCACGACGGCTAGCTGGCGTGGTGGGCGAGCGAGAGAGATGTGGGCAGCCGACAATCGGCCAGAGAATGCGGGCCGGCTGAGCGAACTGAAACACATCATCTACAAGAGCGCGGACGTGCCCTGGCGGCGCGCCCGTCGGAATCTCGGTTTTATGCTCAAGGGAGAACTTCTCAAAGAAAACATCGACGGTGAGGCGCTGCTGTGGGCACATGATCGTTTGCTGGCACGACCCGAGCAGCGGCGGATCCTGATGGTGATCTCGGACGGGGCGCCCGTCGATGACGCGACTTTGGCAGCGAACGACGAACGCTACTTGGATCGGCACCTGCGTCTGGCGATAGACAGGATTGAGCGGCGCTCGCCTATTCAATTGATGGCGATCGGAATTGGTCACGATGTAACCAATTATTATCAACTCGCGTTTACCGTATCCGAACTGGACGACTTGGGAGAGACGATGGTGAGTCAGCTTACTGCGCTCTTCGATGCCACTCACACCGTGAGTTCCCGCATCGACTCATAAGAACGAAACACAAGAGGAGATCGTTATGCCGTTTCTTCCATCGTTGGAACACGAGGCCAAAGTTCCCCACGCTATGGCTAAATTTCAGAATGGGACCCAGAGACCGATCATGCTCTTTCACGAGGCGCTTCTGCGTGGTGAATCTCCGTTTACCGTCAAGGAACGGGAACTCATGGCCGCCTACGTCTCGGGTCTGAATGCCTGCCAGTACTGTTATGGTGCGCATACGGCCGTCGCAGAGTTGTTTGGCGTGCCCAAGCAATTAATCACGGACCTCGTAGCAGACTTTAATCAAGCGGACATCGACGACAAACTCAAGCCTGTGTTCAGCTATTTGCGTAAGCTCACGCTGACGCCAACACGAATGACACAGGCCGACGCCGATGCGGTGTATGATGCCGGTTGGAGTGAGCAAGCGTTATATGATGCGGTTCAGGTTTGCTGTCTTTACAATTTTATGAATCGATTTGTTGAAGGACTCGGGCTAACGCCGATCCCGGATCAATTCGGGATGGAAGGGCAGATGATCGTAGACGGTGGGTATGAGGGGATGCTGGAGGCATTCGATATCAAGTAGATGCCGATTAGGCCGTTCGCTATCAAGAATAATTAACAAGGGAGAAGTGAAAAATGGCTACGCCACACGCTGAGTGGAATACATCGTACGAATGGAAGACCGTCGCCCTGCTCGGTATCGGGTTCGGGCTTGTCGGTCTGGATCGGTGGATTATCGCACCGCTGTTCCCGTTCATGATGGAAGATCTGGGGCTGGGCTATCAGGATCTCGGTAACCTCGTCGGAGTCCTGGGGCTGGTATGGGGCGTATTCGCGATCTGCAGCGGCAGGTTGTCCGATTGGATCGGGCATCGAAAGATTTTGATACCAGCGATCTTATTGTTCTCTGTGATGTCGGGGTTCTCGGGCATGGCCACTGGATTGGTGGGCTTGATAGTCATCCGGGCGTTCATGGGAGCGGCGGAAGGATCCTTCACTCCGACCAGCTTCACCGCGGTCGCTGCCGCCTCCCACCCCAAGCGTCGCGGGTTCAATCAAGGCCTGCAGCAAAGCGGGTTCGCGTTATTTGGTTTTGCGCTCGGGCCGATCATCGCCGTGCAACTCCTGAACGTTGTTCCGTCCTGGCGTTGGGTCTTCTTTATTGTCGCAATTCCGGGTCTCATCGTAGGCGTGCTTCTGTATTTCGTTCTCCGCGAGCCGGCGGATACGCAGGGCGGGAAACTTGTCGGAGCAACGAAGAGTGATGGGCGCTGGGTAGAGGTATTGCAGAGTCCGAACATCATCCTCGCTATGTTGGCGCTTATCTGCGCGATGGCCTGCGTATTCGTTCTGGGAGCCATGGTGCCGAGCTATTTGCTGGATTACATAGGCATCACACCAACGCAGATGGGATTCGTGATGTCCGGCATGGGCTTCGGCGGTTTTCTGGGGCAGTGGTGGGTTCCAGCGCTGTCTGACTGGTTTGGTCGTAAAGTGATGGTGATCGTTGGATTCATCGGTGCCGCTGTCTTTGTCTGGGTTTTCGCCCAGATCGGCGCCAGTCCGATACTGTTGTTCTCGGGGCTGTTCATGACGTCGTTTTTCTCTCTGGGCAACATCGCGCTGATCACGGGACCGATTTCAACGGAGTCTGCCCCGCTTGGGCTTGTGTCTGCAGCGATCGGCATCGTCGTCGGCACCGGTGAAATATTCGGCGGCGGTGTTGCGCCTTCGCTGGCCGGCTATATCGCCGAGAACTACGGGATTGAGAAGGTGCTCTATTTAGCGCTTGCGGGAGTCAGTATGGGCGTCGTCGTTTCGCTGTTCTTCAAGGAAACCGCGCCAGCAAAGGTCGGAACCACGCCCGCACAAGCGTTGTAGCCATCGGCTGACGTTGTGATTAGGGCGACGTGGATGGAGTGAAAAATACAATGAAAACAAATATATACGTGTTACTCGTGGTCCTATCGAGTGTCGCTGGTGTCGGTGTCGATACGACGATGGCTCAAGGATGGGGGCAAGACAGATCCATCAATCGGCTTTCAGAGAGCGTCTATCGTTGGGGTTCTCGCGGTGAGAATAGTGCGTTCATCGTAACGTCCGAGGGGATCATCGTCATCGACGGTAGTCCATGCGCGTCGGGAGACACTGAGTGGATCAAGGGCGAGCTCGAGCAGCGATTCCTTGTTCCCGTCAAATTGGTCGTATTAAGCCATGACCATTCGAGTCACATCTGCGGAACCGAAGTATTCGGTGATACAGCCTTAACAATAAGCCACCGTAAACTTCGACCGCATATACTCAGAGAGGGCCGCACTTCAGCCGTGCCGAATATCACGTTTGAAGATTCTATGGTCCTTTATCTGGGCGGGCTTGAGGTGGTTTTAATTTATAACGGCCCGACTCATAGCGACAACCTGATCCAGGTCCATATTCCGGAGGAGGGAGTGCTTATTGCAATTGACCTGTCGCGCTCTGGAAAGAGTCTCGTACTTCCGGATTTCCGTGATCTAGACGTCGATAACACGATCGACGTGCTCGGGATCCTATCGCGGCTGGAGAACGTGGAGATCGTTCTGCCAGGGCACGGCCAAATCGCGACTCAGGAGACGTTCTCACTCTACCGTGAGTACCTGCAGACTTTAAGGGATCGGGTGCTCGATCAGCTGGTCGACGGACAAACGGTCGAGGAAACATTGCAGGCAGTAACGATGGATGATTTCAGCGACTATGAGTATCTTGACCGCTGGCTTCGACCGAATATTCTCTCGATGTACGAATATCTCTACACGTACCGGGAACCGAATGAAGAGTTTCTACGGGAATATCAGCAATCCCGCTATCCCATTGGCGCCCAGTGACCCCCGATCCGCAGATCACCGCAGGATCTAAAGAGGCCTTGTGACCGGCTCACTCGAACTGCAGATGCCGTCGGGTGGTCTCAAGATCGCAGAGCTCGAACGATAGTTCATGGTCGGCAATCTTCTGGTAGCGTCCGGTTCTGGTGACAGGCCGGGATAGGTATTCCGGATCCTCTACCGTGTAACTCACGGTCATTCCCTGGCCGTCATTCGTCAGTTTGAATCGCTCGACGACGCGCTTCTGCGTGCTGGAGTCTATGCCACGTTCAAGTCCCCAGCGTGTCGCTGCAAACTCAGTCGTCTCGATGACCAAGGTGCCATCGCTTTCGAAATGACCGCGGGAATAGCCCGAAAAACCCGAGTAGTCCGCGGCGTCAGGCGCGTAGTTGTCCGGGAGTGGCGATCCATCCAGATGAATGGTTCGTATCATCGGTGACAGCTCTTTCCGTATGACGATGGTGTTCTCCGTTCGAGTCCATCCGTGGCTGAATGGCGAGAAGATCACTCTTGGAACCGAGAGAGGCTCGCAATCGAGCCACGGGTCGTCGTTGAGGCCGAACGCGTCGATCTGCGCCTGAGCGAGCGCGGTCAGTGGCCAGTCGGCCGGGGGGCCAAACCCGCCAACTAGCCCTCTCTGTAGCCCGGTATTGCCAGTTGCGCCTGGAGCGCCCCCCATGCCGGCGCCCATGCCGCCGCCACCACCGCCGCCGCCAACGCTTCGCCAGACGCCCGAGAAATCGGTCGAGGCCGTAACCGGTATCCGGCTCGGCGCGCGAGTTGCGGCACCACCTCGGGGGACTCGGAAGGAATAGAAGGTCGAGCCGTCGGCTGTCGTCACGTTATCGAGCAGAGCAAATTTCGTGTCGGCGTTACGGTTCGGATTCGCAATAATGACGACCCGATCTCCCTCCTCGACGGAATCTTTCTCCCAGCCGTTACGGATCAAGCCGGCAATCGAGTGCCCCTCAAACGTCCAGAGTTCTACCTCACCTGAGTCGTTGGTGGCTTCGAGCTCAAGGTAGAGGTGTGGTGTTCGCCAGGCGAGTTCGGTGACAGTTCCCTCGATTTCAAAAGTCTCACCGATTAAGAAACCCGCTCGTGAATGGTGGGCATTCGCAACTGCGAACGTCAAAGTTAAGAATATCGACAAAATCAGAGTACGCATCGAATGGCCCTCGTGTTGATCGCGGATTCCCCTGGAGTTCTCGGACACTTCACGTTGAAGAGAATCAACTCTAAATGACTAAACTGTCGCCGTCTAGACTCAATAATCAGTGTATACCCCGCTGGCATCGCTCAGTGTTGATAGTGCTACGGGCTAGTGTGTCGATCGTGGGCTCGCGACTATCGACCGCACCCGATCGCGCGATCTAAGGAGCTTGACTCGCCGTCAAGTGCCCCGCCATGATTGGGCGCAAGGATCGCCTCACAAGATTCGAAGACACTCAGCTCAACTCGGAGAATCAACATGAAGTCTCTAGCCAAAAGCGGCAGTTTCGCTGCGATACTCCTGCTTGTACTCCAGTCGTCCAATACCCTGGCGCACCACTCGCGCGCTGAGTTTTCTCAGGAAATTCTGGAACTCGAAGGCGAACTGATCAGCGTCAAATGGGTAAACCCGCACCCCGTCTTCTCGGTCAACGTCACCAACGATGCCGGGGCGGAAGAACTCTGGCAGATCCAGGGATTCGGTTCGATGTACACGCTGAGCAGGGGAGGCGTATCGGGCGATGACTTCACGCCTGGCGAGCGGGTGAGGATCGCCGGACTGCCGTCCACGCGGCGTGACAAGGTCTTGCTTGCGAACAACATGCTCCTCGAAAATGGCAACGAGATCGTCCTCAACGGGGGCGCCGCACCTTACTGGAACGATGAGGCTATCGGCGGTCGCGCGAACTGGGCCACGGCGGAGGAAGATCTGGTCGATGCCGCGGCCGAGAACCGGGGGCTCTTCCGTCTCTGGAGTCAGCCTCATCGTAGCGAAGGCACGACCACGCTGGAAGGCGCAGTCAGCCTGCATCTGCCGTGGAACGAGGCCGCGCTCGCCAAACGAGCCGCGTGGGATCCTCTGGATGATCCCGACCTGCATTGCATGCCGAAGGGGATGCCCATGGTAATGGTTACACCGCACCCCGTTACGTTCTCGGAGGCCGGATCGAACATCAGGATCGTGGCGCACGAGTATTCGGTGGAAAGAATCATTCATATCGGAAACGCCGGCGATCCCGAGCAGCAGCCCCGGAGTACCGTCGGTTACTCGGTGGGTCACTGGGAAGGCGACACACTGGTGGTCGAAACGTCACGGATCACCATTCCGAATTACTTTTTCTTCGGCTTCTGGCTTGACGATCTGGGCGAGGTGGTGGAACGAATCACGCTGAGCGAGGATCAGGGCCGGTTGGACTATACGGCGGTCTTTACCGATTCTGAGACGTTCACCGAACCTGCAAGGATCGAACGGTACTGGGTTGCCCTGGGCGAGACACCGGAGCCTTACGAGTGCACCGTGGCTGGGTAAGTAGATTGGCACGATCGCTGTTTTCTACGAGCTCATCTGACGCGTAGGGGATTTGGGTGTCCAGTCACGCGAGCAACTCATCGGAGCGGAGCCTGCCGGTTCTGCTCGTGCTGTTCGTCGGCAGCGGCTGCGCTGCACTCATCTACGAGGTCGTTTGGTTCGAGCTACTGCGGCAGGTGATTGGTGCGTCGTCGGTTTCGCTGGCCATCGTGCTGAGCAGCTACATGGGCGGTCTGTTTCTCGGTAGCTGGGGATTCCCCCGCTGGATCTCGCGCACTCACCACCCGCTGAAGATTTATGCGGTGCTCGAGTTCGGCATCGGCGTGATCGGGCTGGTGCTGCTGGTGGCGCTGCCACTGGTCAGGCTGGTCTATTTCTCCGCGGTGGGTTACGGGCCTGCCGGGATTTTGTTGCGCGCGTTCGTGTGTCTGCTGTGCCTGTTGCCGCCGACCATTCTGATGGGCGCGACGCTACCGGCTGTCGCGCGCTGGATGAGCGTGACCCGAGTCGGCATCTCCAGGGTCGGGTTTTTGTATACGGCGAATATTGTCGGTGCGGTGTTCGGTACCCTGCTCGCCGGCTTCTATCTGCTGCCGATCCACGACATGTTCGTCGCGAGCGCGGTGGCGGCCACGGTGAACTTTGTGGTGGCGCTGGTGGCGCTTGGACTCGCCCGGCGCACTGCCAGGGCCCAGCCGGACGAGTCGGTCCTCGAAGCGACGGGACCGGGTCACGCGATCGCCGTGGATCGGCGGCTCGTGCATGTCATCATCGGGATTTCCGGCCTGACGGCGCTGGGTGCTCAGGTCGTCTGGACGCGCCTGATGTCGCTCCTGTTCGGCGCCTCGGTCTACACCTTCACGATCATACTGGCGGTGTTTCTGCTGGGCTTGAGTATTGGCTCGAGCGTCGGGGCTTACCTCAGCCGGCGTACGATGCGACCCGACATCGGGCTTGCCTGGAGCCAACTCGGGCTGGTCCTCGCGATACCGTTTTGCGCCTATATGATCATCGAAGTGCTGCCGTTCTGGGCGCTCGACCGTGAGATCTACGCCCAACTCGTGCCGCGCTTCACCCATGATCTTCTGCGGGCAATCGCTGCGCTGCTGCCGGCGACCGTGTTGTGGGGAATCAGTTTCCCGCTGGCGCTGGCTGCCGCCGGGCGCGCCGAGGACGAGCCCGGCCGCCTGGTGGGGGGGCTCTATGCCGCCAACACGCTGGGCGCCATCATCGGTGCGATGGTGTTCGGCATGGTGCTGATTCCCCTGCTCGGCACCGAGCGGTCGCAGCAGCTATTGACGCTGCTCGCAGGCTTGGCAGCCATCGTGTTGCTGGCCGCGGTCCTGCGCCGCGGGGACGCCGCCGCACCCATGTTCTCGGCGAGACGGGTTGCCGCGAGCGG
>SMUY01221544.1_pt1 | contig 15964 bp, 12 predicted proteins | sample 2456441 | NCBI WGS metagenome assembly SMUY01 (sample SAMN11095931, study PRJNA526329) | marine sediment metagenome | biome: Marine sediment; feature: Surficial sediment; material: Deep marine sediment; isolation source: Hadal surficial sediment | place: Pacific Ocean | collected 2014-11 | depth...
GAAGCCAACGGAGTAAGCCACCATGGGCTTAGAAAGTGGAACGCCACCGAACCGATAACCAACAAAATCAAAGCAACTGCGAACGCCATGCACTAGCCCCTGCACGAAACTCATCGCGCTTCATATTGTAATTAAAGAAAATGCGGGTGGAAGCAGATCCACCCTCCAGCAAAGTTACTACCCATATTCCGTGCTAGATATCCGACGCCTTTATGAAGTTATCAACGGAATACAAATTCAACGGGCGGCCACTTCCAGATCAACGTCCGGATGTACCACCGAAATGTCAAAGGCAAGAGGGAAAGCCGGAAACGAAGGAATACCGGCGAACAGCCACGAAGTGGCGAAAGTTCGGACATATCCTTGATTTATCTGACATTGCTCTGCAAGACCCACGGGTCACCTCCGCGGCGCATTCTGTCAGACATTTACCCTTCAGGGCAAGGTCGCCCGGAGCAAAGATCGCAAAACACCGCAGTCTAGCAATTATAGACATCTGCCATCATTAAAGGTCTGATAACACCTGCGACCAAGCTGGAATTGCGACCAGGCGTAGGACAGTACAACTTAACTCATTGTAAATGCGGGCTTTTTTACTTTTTCAAACCACAGTTAACGGTAGCAACCGTTATGAAGTTGATTGTCACCCCACGGACGTACGCCGTTCTGGTGGTTGGTTACAACCGCATAACCCGTATGGCTGATTGTCCCGAAGTCCCACAACTTCTGTGCCCAGGCAGGCGCGCCGCGACTTTCCATCAGATCCGCAATCAACTTGTGCGCAATGGCAGTGCCAACGCCCCAGAGCACCACACTGGCTTCGCTCGGCTGCTCGCCAATCATCCGCTGGGTCAACCAGGCTTTCTCCATATAACAAGGGTCGCTGGCCGCATTCAGAGTCTGCGCTACATCGACCGCATGCAGTGTTTGCCAGGTCAACTCATTACGATCCAGCGTCTGGCAGCCACTGGCAAACAGTGCCAATAGTAGTGCCACCGGCACGCGCGCAGTTCGGTAAGCTGATCGTATTGCCGAAAGGTACGCCGATGGAACACGGCGAGAGTCGGTTTTCTGAGGCATGGGGTTTCCGATTTCTTAAGCTCGGGCAGTCATACTCGCCAAATTGGCGGCTAAACACTGTCGCCCGTTGTTAACCGAATTGTTCGCCACACGTAGAAAAAGGTGATTAGCCTCACACAACTCCCCTATGATCCTGCCGTTATGGCCCGTAAAAAAGTCACCAAAAAGCTCGCGCTGATTTTCATCTTCATCACCGTACTGCTCGATGCCATCGGCTTCGGGATCATTCTGCCCGTCCTGCCCGAACTCGTCATGGAAGTTACCGGCGAGGGCCTTTCTCAGGCTGCCAGATACGGCGGCTGGCTGATGTTCCTGTATGCCGCGATGCAATTCGTGTCGGCACCCGTTATGGGCAACCTGTCGGATCGTTTTGGCCGCAGACCGGTGCTGTTGTTTTCTTTGGTGGCGTTCGGGCTCGACTACCTGTTGATGGGTTGGGCTCCAACCCTTAGCTGGCTGTTTCTCGGACGTTTCATCGCGGGGATATCGGCTTCGACATACGGTATTGCCAACGCATACATTGCCGATGTATTTCCTCCCGAGGAACGCGCCCAGAATTTCGGACTGTTGGGCGCGGCATTTGGCGCTGGTTTTATCATCGGTCCGGTCATCGGCGGCTTCCTCGGAGAGCTTGGACCTCGAGTTCCTTTTTACGCGACTGCGTTCATCGCGTTCGCAAACGCACTGTATGGGTTCTTCCTGCTGCCGGAGACACTCAAAAAAGAAAACCGCAGGCCTTTCGAGATCAAGCGCGCCAACCCAATCGGGGCGATGAACCAGCTGGGTAAGTACCCCGTCGTCATCGGGCTTGTGGGCGCCAACTTCCTTTATCTGCTCGGCCATCACTCGCTACCCGCAATCTGGTCTTACTACACAATCGAAAAGTTTTCGTGGAGTGACAGCGACATAGGACTTTCGTTGGGTGCTGTTGGTGTTTTGATGTTGTTCGTACAGGGGTATCTGATCAGGCTGGTCATTCCTAAATTCGGTCCAGAACGAGTGGCCTATATCGGGTTGGTATTAACCACCGTGAGCTTCGTTGGCTACGCACTTGCGCCAACTGGATGGGTCATGTACGTCTTCATCATCTTCGGTGCCGGTCAGGGATTTGTGGGTCCTGCCGTTCAGGCGCTTGTGTCTGCTCGAATTCCGGCCGACAGCCAAGGCGAGCTGCAAGGTGCGATAGGCAGCATCGGCAGCCTTGCCTTGATCCTGAGCCCTCCCATCATGACTCAGCTCTTCGGCTACTTCACCGAAGCTGGTGCCCCCGTTTACTTTCCTGGCTCAGCATTCATGGCTGCTGCGATCCTTACGCTCTTGAGTCTGGCAGTATTCACGAGAGTGCTGTTTCGAACGGAAACAATCCAGCAGACCGGCTAACCTGTTTTGGGTACTATCCGCGTTCACATTTTCCAGTCCACTGACAGTGCCTACTCAAAAATTTCAATACCGTTCTCAGCAGAGTTTTAACACGCTCACAGGGTTCGCCCAGTGGGTAACAATCAGGACGAGTCGATGGGGTTGGTGGGCAATGCTGGCAGCCGGGTTGTTCCTCGGTTCCACCGCATACGCAAACGAAGCCATTGAACTATTTGAGCAGGTCGCGCTCAACACCCCTGCGCTCGACGAAACGCAGTGCAGTTACACCACGATTGGCTTTTCCGAGGACGGTGTGCTCGAAGAGCGGTTTACGGCGGAAGCGACTGATGCCTGGCAACTGATTAAGGTGAACAGTACCAGGCCAAGTGCGGAGGCAATCGAAGATTACGCTGACGCCGCAAAACAACGCCAACGGCGTAGCCATCCGTTGGCGTTCGATTTAGCAAAACTCGCCCAGATGGATTCGTTACAGATGCCAGCAGAAGATGCCGAAACGGCTACCTTTACTTTTCTCCTGCGGCCCGATGAGGAACGGGAAAATCAGGAGTTTCTCGAAAAGATGTCCGGTACGCTCATCGTGAGCAAAACCGAGTTACGGCCGCTCACGTTCATCCTCGAAACCTCCGAGCCCTTCTCGCCAGCACCCACATTCAAGATCAAACAGTTCCGCCAGGAGATGACGTTCCGATACGATGAGACGCTCTTGACGTCGGTTGTGGCGGAGATCAAAACTCATTTTCGTGGCAAGGCGTTTATTTTCAAGACCATCAAAGACGATCGGCTGGTAAAGTTTTCCGACTACAACTGCCACTAAGGCAGCCGCTCAGCTGCACCGTCCTGCCGATGTGAATCCATCTGTCATTCCTTCTATGCAATTCTCCGATCGGGGGGGTTAAGAGAAACTCGAAGGTCGATCGGAATCCATTAGCAATAATTCTTTATTATCAATTAGTTATTTAATCTTTCTCGAAATAGTATAAATAGTCTTTCAGACGTAGTTCCCTTACAAAGGAGAACTGGTTAACAGCGCCCGGAATCGTATCGGCTAGTCTTGTCAGCGAGTTATTTTACCCGGTGGCATATGGAAGGCATGCAGAGCAACCAGGGGTTGGACAAGCTGCCCATTGAGCGGCTCGAGTTCGGCATGTTTGTCACCAAGCTGGACCGTCCCTGGCTCGAAACAAGCTTTGCCATTCAAGGCTTCTACCTGAGAGACAAAAGAACACTCAAGCGCCTGGTAACCGAGTGTACCTTCGTTTACGTGGACCCGCTTCGTTACAAAAGCCAATACGCCATGCCGAAGCTACGGGTTGTCGTTGCTAACGATTCCCCTCGAGCTGCACGGAACAATCTTTCGAAAACGAGGTTAAGGCACATAACGCCCGACGCGCCAAAGGTCTACGAAGATCAGGTGGAAACCAATGACGAACTTGTGCCTGCGCGTACTTCAATCGACGATGCAGTCGCAATTCTCGAGCCCATTATTAAAAAAATAAGAACAGCCGGTTGTCTTGAAATCTCGCAGATCGAAGCCGCGGTGACTCCGCTCGTCGAAAGCGTGCTCCGCAACAAAGACGCGGTTGCTGCGCTTCTTCGCATCCGTTCTCTGGATGACTACACATACTCTCATTGCATTTCCAATGCCGTCTGGGCTGCCATTCTCGGCCGACACCTCGGCTACACGGTCAAACAGATCAACAAGCTGGCTATGGGATGTGCTCTGTTGGACGTTGGGAAAGTATGTATTCCCCAAGAACTGCTGATAAAACCCGGTCCACCCACTGAAACGGAGTGGGAAATCATTCGTGAACACGTCGCCGCCGGACTTGTCATTCTCGACGCTTCAAGTGTTACCGATCGGGACCTTGTGACGATGGTTGCCATGCATCACGAGCGCTATGACGGGTCTGGATATCCCAACAATCTCGAAGGACCATCCATTCCAGCATATGGACAGATCGCTGGGATCATCGATACATACGATGCGATGATCACCGAAAGACCATATGCCGCGGCGTTATCGTCTTATGACGCAGTAAACAAACTGCACCGGAGCGCGGACGTGCTCTTTCAAAAGGAGCTCGTCGAGCAACTCACCCAGGCGATAGGCGTTTTCCCGACCGGCACGGTCGTGGAACTGAACACGGGTGAAGTGGGTATCGTCACGGCGCAGAATGCAGATCGTCGCCTGCGACCGAAAATCACGCTGATGCTGACAGAAACCAAAGAACCGCGAGTACAACCCATCATCACCGATCTCAAGGATTTGGATACGGACCATAACAAGGCACCTACGGTCTGGATCACGAAAGAGCTGCCACAGGGCGCTTACGGCATAGATGCCGCTCAGATCATCGGCTGAGGCATCTTAAGCCTGGGCCTCACCGACGTCGGAATCCCAATAGAGAGGCCTTAGCTGTATTCGGATGACCGAAGTATACGAGTCGCGATTCGTCATCTGTTGCCATCGCAAGTATCACCTCCCGATCCCCAGCGAGATTCACAACTTCGTCGCAGGTAAGTTCAACCTCCACCAGGTACTCGAGGAGTCGCTTACCTAACGTATGCAGATGCATGGGTACCTGGCTCGCGCCAATCAGCGTCCTGGTACCGCAGGTCGCAACAAACGTACGAAAATACTTCGGGCGTTCTAAATCGCGTTCGGAAATATCGAGCTTGCCTTCCTCAACGATGCCAGGCCCTACTTGTAACGCCGACGTGAACATACCAATGTGGTACTCACGACTGGCGACTACGCCAAGACCTTCGCTGCGAACCCCAAGAATACGCGTGTAGCCATAACGCTGTAACTCACTGAGAACCGAACCGTTCATCTGCAGCAAGCCCACCGGCGATAGGGAGTTCAGTTCCGACACGAAGCCGCTACCGATGATCAGGCGAAGATCGAAACGCGCCATCGCGTCGCCGGCGGTTACGCCTGCACGGGCGTTTTGCCCAACACCCACCAGCAATGGTTCGAACAGCGCCAGATCGATTTCAAACACGATCATGGACGGTTTGCCGTCAAGGTCGATCAGATGAGTCCTGATTCCCGGTTCTTCGGCTCGTTTGAAAGCCTCGAAGAGTTCCCGAGGAGCCATGGTTTGCTCAAGAGCAGCGGAAGCGATCGGCAGAAGAGATTCACCGGCAGGAACGCGATTGGCAGACTCGCGCGCTGACACGCTAAGAACTGATTTACTGCTATCGCATCCAGAGAGGACCGCAACCAGCACCACAAACACCGTCCAAGCAAGTCTACTCAGCAACTTCACCACCAACCCCAGTGACCTGCGCTCATTATGACATTGCAACGGTTCATGAGTCCCTAAGTAGTCTGAATTTGAGGGTACAATTCCGGGTTCAAGATGTTAACCAAACTAGCGAGCGCTCAATGGCAGCCATTTCTCTTTCGCGCATTCTGAAATTCTGGGCAGAGCAAAAACCAGACGACATCGCCATTTACCACGAAGGAACAACGGTCACCTGGGCAGAGCTCGAAGCGCGCTCAAACCGCCTCGCGCGTGCGTATGCGCATCTAGGCGTCGGCTTCGACGATTTCGTTACGATCGCCTTGACTAACAGTATCGAATTCTTCGTGGCGTGTTACGCCACCTGGAAGCTGGGCGCCACACCGCAGCCGGTTTCCGCGAAGCTGCCAAAATTCGAACGCGACCAGATTATCGAGATCGGCAAGCCTGTGCTGGTGGTCGGCGTTGCCCCCGGCGAGCACGGCGAAGTGACAACACTCGCCTCGGGGTTTGCACCCGACCTGTCACTTTCTGACGAACCGCTGGAAGAACTCACAGCCACCTCTTACAAAGCCATGACCTCCGGCGGCAGTACGGGCCGGCCTAAGCTGATCGTCTCGAAACATCCCGCTGTAACAGATCCAGACGCTGAAGTTCTGAATTTCCAGAAAGAAGGTTCGGTGTTGATTCCCGGACCGCTGTACCACAACGGCCCGTTCATGTGGGCGATGGCCGCGCTCGGAAAAGGCAATCAGGTCGCTATCACCACGCGTTTTGATGCCGAACAGACGCTGCAACTCATCGAGTCACAAGCCGTCGACACGATCTACATGGTGCCTACGATGATGCAACGCGTCTGGAACCTGCCAACAGAAGTGCGATTGCAATACGACGTTTCTTCACTTCGTACGTTATGGCATCTCGCCGCCCCTTGCCCTGTCTGGTTAAAGGAAGCCTTCATCGACTGGCTGGGGGCTGACGTCATCTGGGAACTTTACGGCGGCACGGAGGGTACGGGTTCTACCGTTTTGGATGGCGTTGAGTGGCTCGCGCACCGCGGTTCCGTCGGTAAGCCGACGTCGATCTGCGAAATGAAGATCGTTGGCGCAAACGGCGAAACCTTACCCCCGGGTGAAATCGGCGAGGTATTCATTCGCCCGAAGAGTGGCGCCGGTACCACGTATCGTTATATCGGCGCTGAAGCCAAGACGATGGCGGATGGTTGGGAAAGCCTCGGAGATATCGGGCATATGGACGCAGACGGTTACCTGTTTCTGTCCGATCGACTCACTGACATGATTCTCTCTGGTGGTGCCAACATCTATCCAGCAGAGGTCGAGGCGGCAATTGATGCCTGCGCAGGTGTACGTTCGTCAGCGGTTATCGGTTTACCTCACACGGATCTTGGCAGCGTGATACACGCCATTGTCGACACGCCTGATGGGAACCTGACCGAAGAGACGCTGCTCGATCATCTGGCAGAGCGCCTGGTGCGGTACAAGATTCCACGAACAATCGAGTTTGTCAGCGAACCGCTGCGGGATGACGCGGGCAAGTTAAGGCGCAAAGCCCTCAGAGAAGAGCGCTTGTAAGTTTGGGGTCAAGTTGCTGGTTCAGTGGATCGCTATCGGGTTGATGATCATCTGAACTGCTCCGCGCACCTTGGCCTGTCCCAGGACAAACAGGAATTCGTATGCCCCGTCACGCACCAACGGACCGGTATTCATGGTCTCCAGTATGTAAATGCCGTTTTCCTTCAGCAGGATCACATGACCTTGATAGGGGCGATCGGCAAACTGAGGTGGCACCACGTCGACGCCCCAGGTATCTGCCCCTACGGCCACCACGTCGAGATCCGCCAGGTATTGCGCCACCTCCTCCGATTGGCCAGGTTCGGCGGCTACCCACGAGTCGGGATCCGACTGTAGCTTGGCATCCGTCCAACCCGTATGGAACAAGACGACATCCCCTTTACGAATTGGCGTGTTCTGACGTTTGGCGACCGCCTTGACGTCTGCAACCGTAAAGAACTTCCCGGCTTCCATTACATCGACGCCAAAATGACTCGCCATATCCAGCACTACTCCACGTGCGACTATCGGCGGCACCTTTTCGATACCAAGTTTGGTCAGCCCAGTTAACTCCGCAAAATCTTCAGAGCGGTTGCAGTTGTAGTACATACCATCGGTACCCAGATGGCCGAGTCCGTCGATCTGCGAGCCGATGCCAAACCAACCAAAAAACACATCGTCGTTATAGGTGTTGTTACCCAGCGGCCGCGCACCTTCCTGCTGTCCCGGTTGCACGACCATCAACGATAGGCTGCGAGGGGGAAATGCCGGCGTGTTGCTGTCAATGGTGATACCAAGACTGTAAGTCTTACCGGTTTTGATGAGTTTCGAAGCCTTCAGCACGGTTTCCGGGGAGATGAGATTGACGTTGCCAATTTCATCGTCCGGACCCCACTTGGACGGCTGACAGGAATCTTCGGCCAGCGTCCCGGCTTCAGCCAACGTCCCGGCTTCAGCCAGCGCGCTCCCGGCGCTGATAAAAACAAGAATACCCACGATTTTCTGTAACATGATGCCCCCTTACGCTGTTCTGTTCTTCGTCTTGTCGACACCCTACCTCAGACCAGCCGTCTGGGAAACGGTGCAGATCGGCTATGTAATCAATCCTTCCAATGTTTTACATTGATGGGTAGGGTCCAGCAGTCTCTAACACGCGCCAAAACAAACCCCAGTAAGATAAAAATAACAAAGTTGAGGACGCACCCAATGCAAGCCGTAGTAGTCGAGTTCAGCCACTCATGAGCTCTGAATCAATTATCTTCACGGGCGTCGCGATCTATCTGGTGGTCATGCTCATCATCGGGCTGTATTCAGCAAAACGCGCTGGAACCGCCGCCGATTTCATCGTGGCCGGACGCCGAATGCCAATCTGGATCTGCAGTGTCACGATAATCGCAACCTGGTTTGGCGGCGGAACCATGATGGGCGCCTCAGGCGCCGCTTATGAAGGTGGGCTGCTTGGCGTAATTGCAGACCCGTTCGGAGGAGCGCTGGCCCTGTTCCTCGTTGGTTTTTTCTTCGTCCGTATTTTCCGCCGCTTGCGACTGCTGACATTTATCGACTTTTTCCAGAATCGATATGGTAAAACCGCCGCAACTATTGCCGCCATAGGATCCATTTCCTCCAACATCGGATGGACCGGCGCTTTGCTGGTTGCATTTGGTTTCGTCTTCCAATCACTGACCGGGATACCTATGGAAATAGGGATTCTGGGTGGCGCCGTCGTCGTTTTTATCTATACCGTGGCGGGTGGCATGTGGGCTGTTGCTCTTACAGATTTTGTCCAGATGGTCGTCATTGCCATTGGGCTGGTAATGCTTCTGGTGGTCGTGCTCATCGATGTGGGCGGTTGGGGGAATATTGGACCCCATCTACCCGAAGATACATTTCGCATGGTCCCCTTGGAGAACGCTCCGGGGATCTGGCTGACCTATTTCCGTGCCTGGGTGATATTCGGGCTGGGTGATGTAACCGCACAGACTCTATTGCAGCGCGCGTTTTCAGCAAAAAACGAACAGGTCGCGCAGAACTCATTCTATCTGGCGGGTTTCGGGTACTTGTCACTCGGGATGATTCCCGTAACGCTCGGAATCATCGCAAGTGTAACGATGCCAGGTCTGACCGATCCGGAAACGGTGATTCCGGAACTCGCCATCGCGCATCTGCACCCGGTGCTGATAGCAATTTTTGTCGGTGCGCTGCTGGCTGCGATCATGAGCAGCGCAGACAGTGCACTACTTGCTGCAGCAAGCGTATTCAGTATCAACATATTGCCGTTGTTCAAGCCAGAAGCATCTGATCGACTGAAGCTCATTGCGACACGGGTTGCCATACCGCTGTTTGGGTGCATTGCAGTATATGTCGCTCTGGAAGTACAGGTTGTCTATGACCTGATCCTGGATGCCAACTCGGTCATATTGGTCTGTGTCACGATTCCATTCATCGTTGGTATCTGGTGGCCGCGAGCAAATCGGACCGGAGCATTAGCCTCTATGGCAATGGGGTTCCTGACATGGTTTGCGACGATCCTGTTCGCGCCTGAGTTGCCGGGAGATCTACTAGGGCTGATGGCCGGACTGGTTACGGTCCTCATCGTCGTCCCGCTCACACAGCAGATCGATCCACCCAGGCGGTTGCTGAACAGTGACGGCGAGGAAGTCGAATTCAAAGACCGTCTCGGGACGCTCCCGCTGTTCAAACGGGCCGAACCCACGACAGATACCGCGAGGTAGGCGTGTACCCCGGGACGGTGAACTTGCGGGTAGAAGCGCCGGCAGGCGCTTGGTTCGGCCGACCGATCCTAAAACTCCTCCCAACCATCTTGGGCACTGCCGCCTGAATCGCTGTGACCAGGAGAGATGAGTACCTCAGCTACCGGTGGAGACGGCGCTGACAGCCCGCTGGCGCCAGGCGACCCTGAGACAATGTTGAAGAATGATGCCTCCTGACTCAATTTCGTCGCCTGCTCGCCTATCGACTGGGCAGCTGCGGAAGCTTCCTCGACCATGGCGGCATTCTGCTGCGTTGCCTCATCCATCCCTGCAATAGCATTGTTCACTTCCTGGATACCTGCGGCCTGTTGCTGACTCGCCGCCGCAATCGCCGCCACGATCTCCGAGAGCTCTTGCACACCTTTGACGATTTCTTCAAGCGTCTGACCCGACTCGTTGACCAGCTTCGAACCCTTGTTGACGCTATCGACACTATCGTCGATCAGGGTTTTGATTTCTTTGGCTGCCGTTGCGCTGCGCCCGGCCAGGCTGCGAACCTCGGAGGCAACTACAGCGAAGCCACGACCCTGTTCTCCAGCACGCGCCGCTTCCACCGCTGCGTTGAGTGCCAACAGGTTAGTTTGGAAAGCAATCTCATCGATTACCCCGATGATGTTGGAGATCTTCTCGCTCGAATCGTTGATCGTTGTCATCGCCACAATCGCTTTGCGAACAACCTGACCACCCATCTCGGCCTTTTCACGAGTACTTTCAGCCAGCTGACTGGCCTGGTGCGCGTTGTCTGCGTTCTGCTTCACGGTCGCCGTCATCTCTTCCATGCTCGAAGCCGTCTGTTGCAGGGTCGAGGATTGTGCCTCGGTACGCTCGCTCAAGTTGGCATTGCCCTGGGAGATCTCGAGGGTGCCGGTCTGCACCAGGTTAGCGCCGTTTTTTATGGCACCGATCACCGCGGTGAGCTTCGCTACCGTGGCGTTGGCGTCCATTTTAAGCCTGCCGAACGAACCTTGGTAGTCTGCTTGGATGGTCTCCGTCAGGTCACCCCGAGACATAGCCCCCAACACCCGCAGGGTATCGTTGATGACGTTCTCCGCCACCTCCACCAGGTCGTTAACCCCTTGGCTGAGCGTCCCAAAAAAACCGGTTTTACCTTCTAGCTGGATGCGCTGAGTTAGATCACCGGCCTTGGACGCTTCCACGATTCCTTCAACTTCGTGCTCAATCACCAGTTCCTGAGTACGATCGGCCCACTCGACTACTGTGCCCAGGCGCTCGCCTGATTCATTAACCACGGGGTTTGCGATGACTTTGAAGGTGCGACCGCCGACCTCTAACTCGGTGGAGAATGCGCTATCCAAGTCCTTCAGCCGATTATTGCGGAAAATGTCGATGTTGGACCCAATGAGCTTATCGGCATCGAAGCCGGGCACATCCTTGCGAATATCGTCAGCCGCTCTGCGCATCAACAACTTAGCCGACTCGTTAATATAGGTGATTTCGAGGTCGGCATTGGCCAACATGACGCTGGAGTCCACCCTGTCGAGCGCCGCCTTGATGCGCCCGGTGGAGGCGAGTGCAATCTTGTCGGATTCGATCTGGTCCTTCAGTTTTTGCTGCATCTCGGACATGTTGACATTCAATTGCCCAAATTCGTCCGACGAGGTGATATCGATAGAACTACTGAAATCCCCTTGGCTTATCCGTTTCATGATTTCTGCGGCGTCCCTGATGGGCCCCACCATCAATCGGACCATGAAGAAACCAGCGCCAGTTCCACAAACCGCCCCAACAATGCCGAGGCCTATCATGGTTTGCGTCGCCGTCTGTTCGGCGTTCACCGCATACGCCGCTCCTACAATCATCAATACGAGCAGTAGGGCGAGTACACCGTAAATTTTTTGGCCAAGTTTCATCGCGCTTCCTTTCTTCCGGATGAAGGATGCAAATTTTCGAAATTCGCAGAATCGTGTTGGTAATCACCTAACCCGCAGCAAACGAACTGCTATCAGGTTGGTCGGTTGCCGAAATTCGTGTTCAACCGTCTTTAGATGAGCTATCGGCCGCCTCCAAATAAAGTGTAGACACGTACCTGAGATAAAAAACAAAAACGCGCGAATTGTTAGGACCAAGCTGAATCCGTTGGCGGGCCGCTTCGGCCGAGCCCAACACACGGGGCGACAGGTGGAACTTAGCGTAAGTGGGGAAACGAGATTCATCTGCCAGTCACACTGTGGCATTCACACTGTCGCAGCCACGCTGTCACGACATCCACGTTCACAATTCTGGAACTCCTGCGTTGGCTGACCAGGCGATGAAGGTCATCCACGATACGACCTTGGAGGACTATCGCTAAGAACCGTCCGCGACCGCCAAGATCCAGGCGCTCGATCAACTTCTGAATGTATCCCATAATGAGGGTAGGCCAGCCGCACGAGAGGAACGGATGGGCAAACGTTGGTCGATCGCGGCCGTTGTGCTGTCTGCGTTAGTCACGGCGTTGTTATTGAGCAGTTTCTTAACCGGAGAACTGGAGTTCGAGCCGCGTGAAGTTTGGCTCAGTGAGTGGGTGCGCCCGACGGAATTTCAGCTTAACTATTACTCCACGACCAAGCAGGGAAGGGTCTGGGGTGCGAGCGGTAAGCGGTTGTACCGTATCAGTGAGTCCGGCACCTCGGCACTGCTAGTCAAGCGCTTCGCCGAACCTATTAACGGTCTGCACCACATGCCCGGAGGTGCGCTTGTGGTAGCGACGGATGCAGATACCTGGAGTGCGGACCTGCCCTGCCGAATCTATCTCTCCGACGATGGGGGTCAGACCTTCCGTGAGATTCTGGAGATTCCCGGGGGAACGGCACTTGGGTGGTCACTGGCGTCGGACAAGGCGGGTAATCTGTTCGTCGGCGAGTACGGTCCACTGTCCGCCGGGGTGGCCAACCGGCTATGGCGTAGTGGGGATCTCGGGCACTCCTGGGAAGTCATATTCGAAGCCCCTGAGCGCGATGGCGTGCACATCCATCGCGTAGCCGTAGATCCCTACACTCAAGACCTGTGGGTTACCCACGGTGATAGTCACGATGGGGTTTATCGTTCCCGGGATGCGGGAAGGACCTGGGAGTACTTAAGAGACGAGCAATCGACGGCTGTGGCTTTTACCCCTACGCAGATTTTCTGGGGAGAGGATCGTGCAAAAGGTCTGGTAACCCGCTTTGACCGGTTGACCAACCGCTTCTACCCGAGTTTCGAGGCACGCCAGCATGGCTATGGTGGTAGCGTATACGCCATGGCTTCTGCGGGCGAGCGTGTGCTCGTGGCGTTTATGAAGTATCCCGACCAGCAACACGCCGCATCGTTGTGGCAGCACCGGGAAGGCGCATGGCTCAAGTTGGCAAGTTTTGGTGACATGCGCGGCTCACCCTCCATAGGCGGTCCGGATGGCGAAGGTCGCTTCTATATCAACGGCTACGTGGTACATCCCTAGCGCCTCCACCGTTTTCAGCCTTTGGATTTACGTTGACGAACGACCGCTTGCTGAATTGCAGAATCGGTTTGGCCACGATAGCTATACAATCGCATCGACCTCCCACTACTGGCTTGCGCTTTGCCCGTGCTTAGGTATTTACAACAATTAGGAGTTAACGATGATACGGGGACATTGCGAGTGTAAACGCGTTTCATATGAAGCAGATTGTGAAATTTCGGATTTTTCTCATTGTCATTGCTCACAATGTAGGCGCCTGCATGGTGCGGCCTACGCAACTTTTGCGGGTGTAGAAACTGATAAGTTTCGCTATCTGTCAGGTGAGAAAGATATCAAGAGATATGCTTCATCTCATGACCATGAGCGGGTATTTTGCGGCAACTGCGGTTCAAACATTCTCGTCGGTGTCGAGGGTTTTCCCGATATTCTTTATCTGTCTATGGGAGCCGTTGATGGAAACCCAAGTCTTCCAGAGGCGTACCATATTTTTGTAGGCTCAAAAGCTCCGTGGCATGAAATAACCGACGATTCCGTGCAATATTATGAAGCTCCGCCAGAATAATTTGTTTTCACTATCCTCGGCAAACAATGATCCGATGGGAGCCAAAGAGCGGAAAGCAATCGACCTTACAGCAGAGCTGGCAAAGTTACATCGCAGGCTACCGACGTTTCTGAGTCTCTATTTCGAGCCTGCTTCCTCCTCGAGAAGTCTGGCACCTTTCATGATTGCTGCTAGGGCGTAGTTACCTTCGTGGCAAGCATACTCGTACACGCGCTCATCCGACTTCGCCCAGACGTAATCACCACTCCAGGTAGATGTCCACGCCGTGGGGTCATCGACGGTGAAACTGTACTGGAGGTGGTCACCGTCCAGAGCGACGAGGCGCTCAGTCACCTTGAGATTCCGGGTCGCTCCCACCAGACCCGTCTGATCACGAAAGTTGGTCGTCTCGATGACGAGCGTGTCCCCCTCCCACCAACCGATCGAGTCACCCAGCCATTTCCGGATCTCCTTACTGACGTGCTCGGAGTCCATGCGAACGATTCGCGCATCATGAATCATCTCGTTCATGATCATCACGTACTCGGGAGTCTGCACGACACGCACGAAGTTGTTGTAGAGAGACGGAAGCGTAGGTGGGCCTTCGACGAAGCCGAGGAGACATCTTTCGGCCGCTGGTCGTAGCTCGAGATCGTCGTAGGGTCCGGGTCCTTCCCCGTCCAGCCACCAGGCCGTGCCGTCGTTGCGCAGGAAGTTCGAGAATAATTTCGCGAAAGCAGTACCGGCCTCCGGGTGCATGGGTGGTTTTCTACCGTTGGGTGGATCGGTAATGATTGAAGTCCGAAACTTGCCATCGATCGAGAATGCATTCTCACCTCGATCGAACCAGAAGACATTGTAAGCGCCGACATTTCCAGCGCCAAACAGCTCCGCTTCCTGACGCCGGTCCTCGAAGCCCACGACAGAAGCGCCACCGACTGCGGGGGCCTGTCGAACTCCGAGGGTCGGAGCGTTCCCCTTGTCCATGAGTGCCTGCTCCTCCTCGGCGATCCTTTTGACCTCTTCCCTGGTCAGGAACAATCGATCGCCGAACTTCGGTGGCCGCTCGAGAGGAGTGAGGGTTGCCGCGTCGAAGGTGCCGGAGAGGTCCGGCTTACCGTCCGACATTCGTCGGATTTCAGGAAGTTGAGCACCGAGCACCGACGTGGCAAGTGCAAGTAAACCCAGCCACGCTATGACGAAGGTTCGAGTTCTCATCGGACGTAACCTCCCTTGTCGGGCGATGTCAGGCTAACGCATTGTGCGTATCGAAGTCCAAGCGGGCGCTGAGGGATGCCGGAATGGAAACGAGGAATGCTTTTAGCAAGATGCGACTTCACACATCATCTGGCTGGGCGGGGTGCTCTTCACATTCGGAGTTCTTTTGGAGGCGCTCGCCGGTGCACCAATGGCTGTGGGTATTTTTGCTGGGTTACTCGTCATCGTCGTCTATACGATGATCGGTGGAATGTGAGCCGCAGCGTTAACTGACTTTATACAGACGTTGGTGTTCGTTTGCGCGGTTCAAGCGTCGCCTCGTAAACCCGCCAGTTATCGAAATTGCAGCGGCCGCTCTCGCCAGGGACCGGAAGTGATGCGAGGAACATGACGAACTTGAAATTGAAACTCGGCGTCTCCAGCCACGCATCCTGGCCACCGTGAGCCTCGACCATCGCCTCAATTAACGCCTCAGTGTCAGCCTTATCGTAGTTCGGCCGGGCCGACCGGAATACACATCAAGTCTTCCGCGACGATCAGCGGTCCCTCGTATGTAGAACGTAAGTGCGCGAGCTTCTCGTCGAAGCTGGGTAAGTCGCCCTCCGCAGTGTGCGGTGGGACTCTCGAAAGATGGCCCGAATAATCCGGTGACGAATTCGCTTGCGGAGGGATAACCCTCATTTCCCGAGGGGCCTGAGATCATCATGTCCGTGGGTTGC
>SMUY01123992.1_pt1 | contig 15958 bp, 11 predicted proteins | sample 2456441 | NCBI WGS metagenome assembly SMUY01 (sample SAMN11095931, study PRJNA526329) | marine sediment metagenome | biome: Marine sediment; feature: Surficial sediment; material: Deep marine sediment; isolation source: Hadal surficial sediment | place: Pacific Ocean | collected 2014-11 | depth...
AAGAAGAAGGCGGTCAAGAAGGCTGTCAAGAAGGCTGTCAAGAAGCCCGTGAAGAAGGTAGCGAAGAAGGTAGCGAAGAAGGCTGCCAAGAAGGGTGGGAAGAAGCGTTAAGGTCTTCCCGATTTAGAAAAGAGGGGGCGCGCAATCGCCCCTTTTTTTTGTACGCTGAACCGACGTCGACCTCCTGAGCGCCGGGCTAGAGTCCTTGAACGACGTGTATCGTGACAATGGAGTCAGGTCGTGATCGCGTTGTTTCGCTCTTGCCGCGACAACCGACGTTCAAGGAGTCTAGCCCCCGCGTCGCGGGGGCTGTGAGCAAGCCTCGCCTAGCGAGGCGGCGCCTCGCTAGGCGGGGTTGTGCCGTCCCACACGCGTATCAGCCGGATCACGTCACCGCGCTGCAGCTGGTCCACCACCTCCATGCCGGCGATCACCTTCCCAAACACGGTGTACCTGGCGTCGAGCTGCGGTTGCGGCGAGCTGGTGATGAAGAACTGGCTCCCACCCGTGTCTGCCCAGTCCAGCGCCATCCCGACCGTGCCCCGCAGAAACGGCAACGGGCTCAGCTCATCGCGAACGGTGTACCCTGGCCCGCCTTCGCTGTCGCTACGCGGGTCGCCCATCTGCACGACGTAGTTGGGCACGACCCGATGCACCAGCAACCCGTTGTAGAAACCGGAGCGGGCGAGACGCATGAAGTTGTCGGCGGTCAGCGGCGCTTCGTTGACCGCCAGCTCGATCTGGATGGTGCCCCGGTCGGTGTCGATGAAGACGTGGGGGGAGACCGACGGGGTCACGAGATCCAGCGACCGATACGCCTCGACGGGCCACCGCAACGGTGCCGGTCGGATCGCCGTACCGGCATCGCTCGCCGGATCACGCGTCGCCAGATGCTGCGCCGCACGCACGCGGACGGCCCAGTCGGGGTCGTCCACTGCCGCCCGCAACGTCTCGATCGCGCGGGGGCCGCCGATCCTGGCGAGCGCATCGACAATGGCCGCCCGCGCCAGATACGACGGGTCGCCCGCCGCGTCCCGATACGCGCTGGCCAGCGCCTCGACCGCCTGTCTCACCTCCAGCTCTCCGAGCAGCGTGGCAGCCGTTTTGCGGACCACCACATCGCCGTCGGACAGGTGCGCCAGGAGCACGCCAACCGCGTTCGGCGCCCGCAGCGTCACCAGAGATCGGAGGGCCGCGGGAATCACGCGCCGGTCCTCGTCCTCGAGCATCAATGTCAATCGGAACGCGCCGACATCCGGGTCCACGAAGGCCAGCGCATACGCGAGATCGGCGCGGACCTGCCACTCAGAGTCGGGCTGCAACCCGGAAAGCGCCAGCACGAAGAGATCGGCGTCGAGGCGCGCCAAGCCGCGCAAGGCCGCGCCACGCAGCGGCGGCCACGGATGTGACAGCAGCTCGATCATGACGTCAGTCGAGTGCTGTTCGCCGACCGCCGCCAGCGCCCCGACCAGCTCCAGCAGCAGCGTCGGGTCGAGGCCGGGTGTCTGAAGCAAGCGGCGCAACGCCGGCGCCGCCTTGTCGTCGCCGAGCTCGGCCAGCGCCCGCACGGCGGTGATAACGACCCGCGCGTCCCGGCGTCTTGGATCGATCAGCTCGACCAGCACCGGTAATGCCGAGGAGTCACCGAGCGCGCCGAGCCCCCGGGCCGCGATCGCCACCCCGATGCTGCCCTGGATGCCAGCCAGCGTCCTCAGCGGGCCCACGGCCCTGGGGTCGTCGACCTGCCGCAGCGCGTAGGCCACGGGCCACCACCACAGGACGGGGTCCCCCGTCTCGGTCAGGATCGTCGCCGCGAGCGCGTCGTAGGACCCGAGCGCCGCCAACGCGTAGAGCCCGGACCTGAACGCCTCGATGCGCGGTGTCAGCGGATAGCCGAGCTCCTCTGGGTCGACCGCATAGGCTTCGGTCACGTGCATCGCGACCATCGACTGGATTGCCTCGATCGTCCCCCGCGCCCCCAGCATGCCGAGCGCCTGCGCGGCCCGTCCCTGGACGACCGGTGAGACATCCCGCAGCGCCTCGACCAACGGCTCCACCGCCGCCGGGACGCCGATCAGCCCCAGACCGAACGCGGCGATCTCCCGCACCTCCATCTGCGGGTCGGACAGTGCGCGCACGAGCGCCGGAACCCCATCGGCAACGCGGACCCGGCCGATCGCCACCGCAGACCGTCGCCGGATCGCGGCGCTGGGGTCCTCGATGAGACGGAGCAAGTCGGGCGTCGCCGATTGCGGCAGGCTGCGGACCCCGGAGGTGGCAGCGCCACCCGGGACCGGGGGCGCTTCCGGGTCCTCGCCCTCGACCGGCGGGGTGTCCTGGGGCGCCGGCAGCGCCGGGTCGCGTAGGAGACGCTGATCCTCGAGCCTCAGAATCCAGGCCAGCTTCTGCTCGTACGAGACGACGATCGGAGTTGGCGCCGGAGGAGGCACCGAGGCGCACCGCGTGAGGGGGAGCGCCAGGAACAGGACGAGCAGCACACGCCGCACGCATGCGCCACGGGCGGCGAGACATCTCTCGATGTCACAAGAACTTGCTTCACATCCCACGATCTCGCTCTCCGGAGCTGTCTAGCGTCGGCGCATGGTATCACGCGATACCGGACGGGCCGAGGCGGCCGCCCGCCGCGCACACCCGAGTCGGGCGGGGCGCACCACCTGCCCGGACTGGTATACTCGCGACACGTTGGAGTTCCGCCATATCGCGATCGAAGGCCCGATCGGAGTCGGGAAGTCGGCGCTCGCGACGCGTCTGAGTGCCCGTCTCGACGCGGAGGTGGTGCTCGATGACACCGACAACCCGTTTCTTGCCGATTTCAGCGCGGGGCGCCCAGGCGCTGCGTTCCAAGCCCAGCTGTTCTCGCTGCTGGCCCGTCACCGCCAGCAGGTCGGGTTTCGCCAATCCAACCTGTTCAACCAGCAGACGGTATCGGACTACCTGTTCGACAAGGACAAGATCTACGCCTACCTGAACCTGGACGACAACGAGCTGTTCATCTACCAACGGCTCTACGATCTACTGCTGGCCGACGTCGTGCCGCCCGATCTCGTCATCTACCTCCAGATTCCCACCGACGCGCTGCGACGCCGGACACGGTCGCGGGACCGGGAGTACCGGGAGAATGGCGAGACCCCGCCCGACCCCGAGTATCTTGGCGAGCTGAACGACGCCTACACGCACTTTTTCTTCCACTACGTCTCGACGCCGTTGCTGGTGGTCGAGACCTCGCACGTCGATCTGGAGTGGGGCGATACGGCGATCAACGACCTGCTGACGCAGGTGCGCGGGATGGGCCACGGCACCCGGTACTACGTGCCGCGCTGACGGCTGACCCACGGCGTCAGGAGACATCGGCCTGTCCGCCGTAGCCTCTTGACCGCCGTTGCCTCGGCGCAGGCGGGTGGCGAAGGCGGAAGGGCGTCGCCAGCGTCGGCTGCGGGCACGGCGTGTTCGGAATCGGGGATCAAGGACCTGGAGTAAGCTCGACGCATGGCGTGGTTCAAGAAGGTCAGACGGCCGATGACGGCGCCGACCGAACCCAGCCGGGTCCCGGAGGGCCTCTGGGTCAAGTGTCCGACGTGCGCGCAGATCCTTTACAACAAGGACCTCACCGCGAACCTGAGCGTCTGTCCGACGTGCGCCCACCACTTTCGCCTCGACGCCGTCGCCCGGCTACGCTCGCTACTCGACGACGGGGTCTGGAAGGAACACGACGCCAGCCTGGTCTCGAACGACCCGCTGGGGTTCGTCGACCGGAAGCCCTACGCGGAGCGGTTGCGGGAGGGGATGGCCGCCACCGGGCTGCGCGACGCGGTGATCACCGCCACCGGCGCCATCGAGGATCTGGAGGTCGAGATCGTCGCCATGGAGTACGGTTTCATCGGCGGGAGCATGGGCGTGGTGGTGGGCGAGAAGATCACACGGGCCGCAGAGCGCTCGACCGCGCAGCGCCGGCCACTGGTCATCATCTGCTGTTCTGGTGGCGCGCGGATGATGGAGGGCACGCTCTCGCTGATGCAGATGTCGAAGATCAGCATGGCGCTGGCGCGGCTCGACCGCGCCCGCGTCCCCTATGTCGCCGTGCTCACGGACCCGACCACCGGCGGGGTGACCGCGAGCTTCGCGATGCTCGCCGACATCAGCATCGCGGAGCCGGGGGCGCTGATCGGGTTCGCCGGCCCGAGGGTGATCGAGCAAACGATCCGGCAGACGCTCCCGGCCGGCTTTCAGCGGAGCGAGTTCCTGCTCGAACACGGCATGGTCGACATGATCGTGGACCGGCGGGAGCTCAAGCCGATGATCGCCCGAACGCTGCGCTTCATGGGCGCGGCCCCACCGGCGGCCCCGAGCGACACGATCCCGCTCCCGGCCGCGCGGGACGCCGTCCGCGCCCCCGAGCCGACGCTCGACGAGAGATCTCCGCAAGACACATGAGGCACGTGTTCGTGAGACAGGGACATGTCTAGCACCCGCGTGGCGGGGCTCTCAGACACACTTCTGCTCGCGAGGCTGCGCCGTCTTCGCTCGTCGGTGTGAGGCGCAGTGCCGCGAGCGGCCCCACCCTACATGGACGCACTGGACGCCCTGATCGCACTCGAGCGCTTCGGGATCAGGCCGGGGCTCGACACCATCCGCCTGCTGGTCCGGACGATGGGAGACCCGCAGTCGTCGTATCGCACCGTCATCGTGGCAGGCACCAACGGCAAGGGGTCGGTGGTGGCCATGGCCGATCACGCGCTGCGCGCAGCCGGTCATCGGGTCGGGCGTTACACGTCACCCCACCTGCAGCACCTCCCCGAACGCTTCGTCGTCGACGGCGCCGTGATTCCAGAGCGAGAGCTCCGCCGGGAAGCGGCGCAACTCCACGAACAGGTCGACCGGTTGCTGGCCGATGGGCGGCTCGAGCACCCGCCGACCTTCTTCGAAGCCACCACGGCGATCGCGCTGTCATGGTTTCGCAGGAAGCGTGTGGACCTGGCGCTGCTCGAGGTCGGTCTGGGCGGGCGGTTCGACGCGACGAACATCGTCACACCGGTCGCCGGTGTGATCACGCCGATCGGGCTGGAGCACCGACGGTATCTCGGCAACACACTCGAGGCGATCGCCGCCGAGAAGGCCGGTGTGATCAAAGCCGGCATGGTTGTGGTGACGACCGAGACGACGCCCGCGGTGGTGGCGCTGTTCGAGGAGACCTGCCGACAACGTGGCGCCCGGCTGGTTCGCGCCGACGTGGGGACCGTGGTACGCGTCGCCCGTGTCGGGGACCGGCCGGAGATCCTGGTCACGACCCCGCGGCGCGCCTATCCGTCGTTCAGGCTCGGGCTCGCTGGCAACCATCAGGTGTCGAACGCGACCGGAGTGATCCGGCTCCTCGAGGCACTCTCGGACATGGGGGTGCCGATCGACGCCGACGCGATCGTCACCGGGCTCTCCACGGTTGTCTGGCCGGGCCGTCTGGAGCTGGTGCAGGTCGGCAACCGCGGCGCGATCTTGCTCGACGCCGCACACAACCCGGCCGCGGCGGCCGCACTTTCGACCTATCTGCGCGCGACCTATCCAGCCGGGCTCCCGATCGTACTCGCGGTGATGCGCGACAAGGACATCGACGGCATCGTCGGCGCGCTCGCCCCCTGCGCCACCCGGTTCGTCTGCACCGCGCCCGATACCCCACGAGCCGTCGCGGCGAGCGAGCTCGCCGGGCAGGTGCGTCGGCGCGCCGGGTCGACACCGGTCACCGCCGACAGCACCCCCTGGCAGGCGGTCGAGGCGGCCTGGCGCGGGTCGCGGACCGTGTGTGTGACCGGTTCGGTCGTCCTCGTCGGCGAGGTGCTCTCGGCGATCGATCGGTCGAGGTGATACTCTTCGGAGGTGCTCGCGAAACTGCGCCTCGGACCGCCAGGACGACGGTCGGCGCAGCATCGCTAGGCCGCTATTCTTACAGCCCCGCGACGCGGGGACGAGACATCTCCCCGCGTCACGGGACCCTGGTGCGCATCTCACACGGTCGCCCTTGGGAGATGTCCAGTGAGGACGGTCCCGCTGACACCCGGAGACACCCCCCCGCCGGTCGCATGATTCGCCTGGTCCTGTTCGGCTGCCTCGTCATCGCCGTGACGGTGGGCGCTGCGGGCGCCCAGACCCTCCCCAGCTGCATGAACTCGCGGCAGTTCACGTTTGAGTTGCTCGCCGAGAACCACCTCCGGTTGACCGGCCAGGTCCAGATGGACTGCGAAGAAGACGGGTGGCAGTTCCACGCCGACCAGGTAGATATCTTCAGCGACGAGTCGCGGCTGGTCGCGTCGGGCAACGTGGTCTTCACCGCCGAGGGCGGGCGGATCGCGGCCGACCGCGCCGAGTTCGACATCGACTCGATGAACGGCACGTTCTACAACGCCGTCGGATCCACCGTGCTGACCGAGGACGTCGAGCGCAGCATGTTCGGCACCCAGGAGCCGGAGATGCAGTTCTGGGGGGAGATCATCGAGCGGGTCGGCCCGCGCACCTATCGGCTGACCCGCGGGGGGTTCACGTCGTGTGTCCAACCGACCCCCCGCTGGCAGGTCTCGGCCAGCTCGGCGACGATCAACCTCGACGAGTATGCGGTGCTGCGCAACGCGGTGCTGTCGGTGAAGGGCGTGCCGTTGTTCTACCTGCCGGCCATGTATTTCCCCATTCAAGAGGAGGGCCGGGCCACCGGGGTCCTGATGCCTACCTACGGCGCCTCGACCATCCGCGGCCAGTCGATCAGCAACGCATTTTTCTGGGCGGTCAACCGCAGTCATGACGCCACGCTGTTCCACGACTGGTTCGCGTCGACCGGTCAGGGGCTCGGCGCCGAGTATCGCTATGTGCTCGGTCCGGGGTCGCAGGGCAACATGCGGACATATCTGCTCAACGAGCGCGAGACGACACTCGTGGACCAGTTCGGCACCGGCACCGGCGAGACAACCATACCGGGCCGGCGCAGCTACGAGCTGCGCGGCAGCGCGCGGCACCGCATCTCGGACGCGCTGAGGGCCAGGGGGCAGATCGACTTCTTCTCGGACATCACGGTCCGCCAGACCTATCAAACCAACATCTACGACGCGTCCAACTCGTCCCGGAGCATCGGCGGCAACCTGACAGGCTCGTGGGGCGCCTACACCCTCAGCGGCACCGGGGACGTCAGCGAGACATTCTTCGGGGCGACCGAAGCCAGTCTCTACGGGGCCAGCCCGCGCATCTCGTTCGACCAGGCCGAGCGGCCGCTGCTCGGCTCACCGGTCTACTTCGCCTTCACGAGCGAGTACGCGAACCTGCTGCGCCGATCGAGGTTCGACGGCCAGGAAGTCGAGTCGGGACTGAGCCGGATCGACCTGAAGCCGCTGGTCCGGATGCCGTTCACCCGCTGGCCGTTTCTGACCCTGAACTCGTCGGTCGGCTGGCGTCAGACCTACTGGTCCGAGAGCATCGACGAGATGACCGGGCGCCAGTTCGAGAACGGGATCTCGCGGTCCTTCCTGGACATGCAGACCCAGATCACCGGCCCAGTCTTCGTCAAGGTCTGGGACACGCCGAATACCGGCTACTCGGAACGGATGAAGCACGTGATCGAGCCCTGGCTCAACATCCAGCGGATCACGGCGATCGACAACTTCGACCAGATCGTGCAGCTCGAGGGCATCGACTCGATTGTCGGCAACGTCACCAAGATCAGCTACGGGCTGAACAACCGCCTCTACGCGAAACGCGCCGAGGGGGGCGGCCCGGCGGCGGCGAACGAGATCCTCACCGTCTCTGTCCAGCAGAGCTACTACACCGACGCCAACGCTGCTCAATTCGACCGGCAGTTCCAGACCAGCTTCCAGGGGACCCCGCCGACTCACTACTCCCCCGTCTCGCTGATCGTGCGGGCCGGCCCGACCAGCGAGCTGTCCGGCACGCTTCGCGCGGAATACGACATGCAGTTCGGGGCGTTGCGCACCATCAGCGCGAACGCCAGCATCGAAGTCGGAGGCTGGTTGAACCAGACGGCCGGCTGGAGCCAGCGGCGATTCGTCGAGGGGCTGTCCGGGTTCGACAACCCCAACAACCTCGCCCACTACCTGAACTCGTTCACGAACCTGCGGACACGGGACAACCGGGTCGGCGGTGTCTACCAGTTCAACTACGACATCCAGCGCGGCCGGTACCTGCAGCAGCGGGTGCTTGCGTACTACAACGCGCAGTGCTGCGGTATCAGCATCGAATACCAGTCGTATAATCTCGAGGGGCTCGGCGCCCTGGTGCGGGTCGACCAGGATCGGCGCTTCAACCTCTCGTTCACGCTGGCCGGGCTCGGTACGTTCTCCAACATGCTGGGCGCGTTCGGCGTCGGAACAGGTGCGCAGCGATGAAGGGCCTCATCTTGAGCGGCGGCAAGGGGAGCCGGTTGCGGCCGCTGACCTATACGCGGGCGAAACAGCTCGTCCCGGTCGCCAACAAACCGGTGCTGTTCTACGGCATCGAGGCGCTGGCGGCCGCGGGGGTCCGGGACATTGGCATGGTGGTCGGCGACACCCGCGAGGAGATCCGCGCCGCCGTCGGCGACGGGTCGCGGTGGAACGTCAAGGTGACCTACATCGAGCAGGACGCCCCGCGCGGGCTCGCCCACGCTGTGCTGATCAGCGAAGCGTTCCTGGCCAACGAGCCATTCGTCATGTATCTGGGCGACAACCTGCTCAAGACGGGCATCACCCCGTTCGTCGAGGAGTTCGTCCGCCGCAGACCGGCGGCGCAAATCCTGCTGACCCGGGTGCCGGACCCCCAGATGTTCGGCGTCGCGGAGCTCGCCGACGGTCAGGTCGTGCGTCTGGTCGAGAAACCGAAGGACCCGAAGAGCGATCTGGCCCTGGTCGGCGTCTACATGTTCGGCCCGGAGGTGTTCGAGTCGGTCAGGCGCATCACCCCCAGCGTACGGAACGAGCTCGAGATCACCGACGCGATCCAAGACCTGATTGACCGCGGCTGCGCCGTGCACCCGCATCTGGTGGACGGCTGGTGGAAGGACACGGGCAAGCTGGATGACATGCTCGAAGCGAACCGGCTGATCCTGGAGACGTTCGACCGGCGGATCGATGGGGCCGTGGACGCCGACTCGCGGGTGGAGGGCAAGGTGGTCGTGGAGGCCGGCGCGCAGATCGTCAGGTCGGTCGTACGGGGCCCGACCATCATCGGGGCGGACGCCAAGATCGAGCAGGCCTACGTCGGTCCGTTCACCTCGATCATGAACAACGTCGAAATCCGGGGGTCGGAAATCGAACACAGCATCGTGCTGGAAGGCAGCGTGCTCAGCGACCTCTCCAACCGCGTGATCGACAGCCTGATCGGACGCAACGTGCGCATCTATCGGCAGCCCCTCAAGCCGTCGGCCTATCGCTTCATGCTCGGCGACAACTCCGAGGTCGGCATCCGATGGTAGACCGCGAACCGATCGTGGAGGTGCTGGTCACTGGCGGCGCTGGATTCATCGGCAGCAACTTCGTGCTGCACGCCCTTGCCTCGCACCCCGACTGGCGCATCACCACCCTCGACAAATTGACCTACGCGGGACGCATGGAGAATTTGGGCGACGTGCTGGACGATCCTCGACACCGGTTCGTCCAGGGGGACGTGGCGGACCCGGCAGTCGCTGGACCGCTCGTGCGCGACGCCGAGATCGTCGTGCACTTCGCCGCTGAGACCCATGTGGACCGCTCACTGTTGGACGCCGGCGCCTTCATCACGACCGACGTCTACGGCAGCTTCGTGCTGCTCGAGGCGGCGCGACACGCGCCCCGCCTGCGGCGCTTCGTGCAGATCTCCACCGACGAGGTCTATGGCAGCGTCGACACCGGCTCCAGCACCGAACACGACGAGCTGAAGCCGCGCAACCCCTACGCGGCGAGCAAGGCTGGCGCCGACCGGCTGGCCTACAGCTACTGGGCCACCTACGACGTGCCGGTCATCATCACCCGGGCGTCGAACAACTATGGGCCACGTCAGTTTCCCGAAAAGGTCATCCCGTTGTTCGTCACCAACGCCATCGACCAGCTGCCGCTCCCACTCTACGGCGACGGACGACACGTCCGGGACTGGCTGCATGTCGATGACCACTGCCGGGCGCTCGACCTGCTGATCGAACGTGGCGAGAACGGCGAGGTGTACAACATCGGCGGCGGCAACGAGGTGGCAAACATCGATCTGACCCACCAGATCCTGGAGCTGCTCGACCGGCCACGCTCCCTCATCGAGCCGGTCCGGGACCGGTTGGGGCACGACCGGCGCTATTCGCTCGACACGACGAAGCTGCACGCGCTGGGTTGGCGGCCGCGGCACGCGTTCCTCGATGGGCTACGCGCGACGGTCGACTGGTATCGGGACAACGACTGGTGGTGGCGGCCGATCAAGGAGGTCGACCCAGCCTATCGCGAGTACTACCAGACCCAGTACGGCAAAGGCGACCGACAGAAAGCGTAAGGTTTTGGGCTTTGGGCATTGGGATGGACACGATGTTGGCCGTTTGCGCGTCGCGGCCCTCCTTTTCGGTGCGCGTAGCGAGCGCCCATAGCCTGACGCCGGCTGGCTGACCTTCTTCAGCAGCCTGCTAGGATTCAAGAACTTTGGCAGTGTCCGACACGATCCTCGTCACCGGCGCGGCTGGCTTCGTCGGCAGCCATCTGCTCACCTTGCTGGATCGCACCGTCCCGGCGGGCACCACCCTCGTGGCCTGGCGCCGACCCGCCGCGTCCCGGGGACAGGCGAGCCCATCACCACCGCGACCCACCCCCGCCGACGACCGCGTCACCTGGCGCGAGGTCGATCTGCTCGACCTCACAGCGGTGACGCGCGCGGTGACCGAGACGCACCCGACGCAGGTCTATCATTGCGCCGGCGTGGCGAACGTCGGGGAATCCTGGTCCAACAACCATGCGACGCTGCGAGCCAACGTGCTGGGCACCGAGTACCTGCTCACGGCGCTTCGCGACCACGGCGCCCGCGCGCGCGTGCTCATCCCTGGCTCGGCCCTCGTCTACCGGCCGTCGGCCTCGGCGATCGACGAAACGGCGCCGCTGGGTCCCGTCAGTCCCTATGGTCTGAGTAAGCTCGCACAGGAGATGCTCGGGCTCGCCGCCGCCCGGCAGGACGGCATGACGGTGCTCATGAGCCGCTCGTTCACGCACGTCGGTCCCGGTCAGGCGCTCTCCTACGCCGCTTCGAGCTTCGCCGAGCAGATCGCGCGGATTGAGTCGGGTCGGACCGAACCGGTGCTGTCGGTCGGCAACCTCGAGGCACGCCGGGACCTGACGGACGTCCGGGACACCGTGCGGGCCTACCAGCTCCTCATGACCCGTGGGACACCGGCCACGCCCTACAACGTGTGCTCCGGCACGGCGTACCAGATCCAGGAGGTCCTCGACGGGCTGTTGGCCAACACGGCGGTCAACGTGTCGGTCCGGCCAGATCCCGCCCGCGCGCGGCCGAGCGACAATCCGCTGCTGCTGGGCGACCGGTCCAAGATCACCCGGGACGTCGGCTGGTCGCCGGAGATCCCGCTCTCCCGGACGCTCTCGGATCTGCTGGACTACTGGCGAGTGACGATCGCCGGCTGACACACTTGCACGGCAGAGACGCGGTCACCGAAGGGGAGCCGCCTTTGGGCTGTGAGCGTTGGCCGTTCAAGGGGCACTTGACTCGCGCCAGTCGGTTAGGGCACCATGGCGCCATCGTTGGCGAACAAACATCGAAAGTAAAGGGCGCGGCGGCGGCGCCCTCCCTCTTCGACCTGTCACCCTGTCGCCCGACGACGCGACAGCTGGCGGACTTCATCAAGCAACATCGTGGCGCAGGCCCGTGTGGACAGCCGGTCTTGCCGGACGCCATCCGCCGGGCCGATGATGCCCAGTATCAGGAGGTGACCTGCCGGTCCGCGCTGAACCGGGTCGAGGGGATGCCGTTCGCGTGGACCCTGAATCCCTATCGCGGCTGCACCCACGGGTGTCATTACTGCTTCGCCCGCAGATACCAGACGTACCTCGAGCTCGGCCCCGGCGACGAGTTCTCGTCCCTCATCCTGGTCAAGGTGAACTTCGCCGACGTGCTGCGCCGGGAGCTGGCTCGCCCGACGTGGCGGGGAGAGCGCATCGGGTTCGGTACGGCCACCGACCCGTATCAACCGATCGAAGGACACTACCGGCTGACCCGGCGCGCCCTCGAGGCGCTCGTCGATCATCCCTCGCCGGTCGGCCTCATCACCAAGGGGCCGATGGTGGTGCGCGACCTGGACCTGCTGGTCGAGCTATCTCGGCGGACCACCTGCACCGTGCACATGAGCGTGCCGACGGTCGACGAAGAGGCGTGGCAGGCACTCGAGCCAGGCACCGCGCACCCGCTCCAGCGGCTGCGCGCCGTCCGCACGCTGGCCGACGCGGGGGTCGACGTCGGCGTGCTCATGGCGCCGGTCGTGCCCGGTCTGACCTCACAGCCGGCGAAGCTCGAACGGACCATCAAGGCGATTGCCGACCACGGTGCGCGGTTCTGCGGCGCGAGTGTGATGCATCTGGAGGGCGGCACACGAGACCACTTCATGCGGTTTCTGTCGCGGGAGTTCCCCGACCTCGCGCCACGGGTGGACCGGCTGTACGCGGGCAAATACGCCTCCAGGCAGTACCGGGACCAGGTGCACGGCGTGCTGGAGCTGCTGCGTCGGCGCTACGGGCTACACGGGGGCCAGACACGGTCACGGCCACCGGGAGCGGCCGCGCGCATCCCGGTCCCGCGCGAGGAGAATCAGGGGCGCTTCAGCTGGGGCCTCGAGCGCCCATCCGCCGTCGCCCAGGGCGTCGGCGGGCTCTAGCAGTCCGGCCTCGCCACACAGCACCGGCACACACCCACAGCACCGGGGGGGTGTGCGTCAGCGCGTCCCAGACCAGTCGTCAGCCATCGTCTCGGCGATCAACCCGGCCAGGAGCGCAGCCCGCCAGGGCAACCGATCGACCTCGATGTGCTCGTCGAGCGCATGCGGCCCCGCGCCCTCGGCGCCCAGACCATCCAGTGTCGGAATACCCAGCGCGGCAGTGAAATTACCGTCGGACCCGCCGCCCGTGCCACCCTCCCGCAGGTCGTACCCCAGTCTGGCGGCGATCGCGCGCGCGCGCCCATAGAGACGTGCGACCGCGTCGGTACGTTCGAGTGGCGGTCGGTCGAAGCCTCCGGTCACCTCGATCCGTGTTCCCTGGATGGTGGGTACGCGTGCGCGAACTGTCGCCGCCACGCGTGTCGCCTCTTCCGATGTTGTCACGCGGACGTCGATGGTGGCATGCGCTTCCTCCGCCACCACGTTGGGACGAGTGCCGCCGCTGATCATCCCGATGTTGATCGACACGCCGGGCGCCATGTCGCGCACCTGCTGCAGATCGACGATCTGGGCTGCGAGCTCGTGGACGGCGCTCGCCCCCTTGTCCGGGTCCACTCCGGCGTGCGCGGCGACACCGCGCACCCTCAGATGAAACTCACCGCACCCCTTCCGCGCGGTCTTGACCCCGCCTCCGACCAGGGCCGGCTCGAGCACGAACACGGCCCGGCTCCGCCGCGCTTCCTCCTCGATCAGGGCGCGCGAGGTGCCGCTGCCACGTTCCTCGTCGGTGGTCCAGAGCATGACGAGCCGGGCGGTGGGCGGCGCCACCTCCGCCAGGGCACGCGCCGCCAGCATCCCGATCGCGATGCCGCCCTTCATGTCGAGCACCCCGGGCCCGAAGAGACACCCATCCCGGGTCTCGAGCGGCATCCGGTCGATCTGTCCCGTGGGCCAGACAGTGTCGAAGTGCCCAATGAGCAGCACCTGGCTCGCACCGCTGCCGAACTCGGCCCGCAGGTGGTCGCCCACGTCCCCTTGCCGTAGACGCGTCACGGCGCCGCCGATCGCCCTCAGCCGGTGCGCCAGCTCCTCGCCGCACCGGTCCACCGCCGTCTTATCGGTGGTCGGGGATTCGAGACGGGCCAGCGCCATGGTGGTCTCGAGCACCCAGTCGCGCTTGGCTTCGCAGTAGCGGAGGAGGTTGCGCGCGGTGGCGGACGCGACGGCGTCTCCTGTCACGGTGTTCATTTCAATCGAGCCGGTGGCGAAGCACCTGTCTTGCTCCCGATGTGTCCATCCCCCTTGCGCGGTGTCGACACGGCCCTCATAATGACCACATGAGCGTGCGTCGCCTGTGTGCCGTCTGCTTGGTCGCCGCGCTGGCAGCGCCGGCGTCGACCCTCATCGCGTCGGCCGGTGCCGGACCGCAGCAACGGCAGCTGGTGCCGCGTCCGTTTCCCCGTCCGGGCAATCCCGGTCAAGACGCAATCGAGACACCGGACGAGCACCCGGCAACGCCGGCCCCGATCTGGACCGCCGGGCCGCAGGAGACACCCACGGAGGCGATGCTCGGGCTGCCGATCTACCCGAACGCCAGCTTCATCACGTCGTATGACGCCGGCCGCGGCCAACGATTCTATCTCTTCGGCACCAACTCGAGCTTCGACGAGATGGTGAGCTACTACGCCGTGGTCCTCGATACACGCGGACACCGCGTGTTCGACGCGCCCGCCACCCACATGTTCGAGGTCGGGCGCTTTCGGGAAAGAGAGATGGCCTTCCCGCCGGGCGTGACGGTCAAGGACTACACGTGGAACGGTTCCGACGGCTATCTGAACCCGACCGGCGGTGCGCCGGCCCGATTCAAAACGGTCATTCAGCTCGTGCCGGCGCCCGCCGGTCAGACGCGACGGTAGCGGCGAGCGAGGCTCCGCGACGCTCGCCGAGCTTTGCTCACAGCCCCGCTACGCGGGGACCAGACTCCGTGAACGAAGGGCTGTCGTGGTGAGAGCGACAACACACGATGTGCAAGGAGTCTGTTCGCTAGTCGCCCGCGGTGCTCCTGACGTAAATCTCACGCTCCTGGCGGAACTCCGCCGACTTCTCCTGCATCCCGAGCCTCAGCGCTTCGGCCTCGCTGACACCCTTGGCGGCCGCGTAGTCGCGGACCTGCTGTGTCAGCTCCATGCTGCAGAACTTCGGACCGCACATTGAGCAGAAGTGAGCGACCTTCGCGCCCTCGGCCGGCAAGGTCTCGTCGTGATATGCGCGGGCGGTCTGCGGGTCGAGCGACAGGTTGAACTGATCCTCCCAGCGAAACTCGAACCGCGCCTTGGACAACGCGTCGTCCCAGGCCTGGGCCCGCGGGTGCCCCTTGGCGAGGTCGGCGGCGTGCGCCGCAATCTTGTACGCGATCACCCCCACCTTGACGTCGTCGCGGTTGGGCAACCCCAGATGCTCCTTGGGCGTCACATAGCAGAGCATCGCGGTGCCATACCAACCGATCACGGCGGCACCGATGGCCGAGGTGATGTGGTCGTACCCGGGCGCCACATCCGTCGTCAGCGGCCCCAGGGTGTAGAACGGCGCCTCGTTGCACCAGTCCAGCTGGTGTTCCATATTTTCTTTGATGAGGTGCAACGGCACATGCCCCGGCCCCTCGTTCATCACCTGGATGTCGTGCTCCCAGGCGATCCGGTTCAGCTCGCCCTGGGTCTTGAGCTCGGCGAACTGCGCCTCGTCGTTGGCGTCGGCGATCGACCCTGGACGCAGGCCGTCACCGAGCGAGAACGACACGTCGTAGGCCTTCATGATCTCGCAGATCTCGTTGAAATGCGTGTAGGTGAAGTTCTCTTCGTGATGCTCCAGGCACCACTTCGCCATGATCGCCCCGCCCCGCGAGACGATCCCGGTCAACCGCCGCGCCGTCATCGGGATGTAGCGCAGCAGCACGCCGGCGTGCACCGTGAAGTAATCCACCCCCTGCTCAGCCTGCTCGATCAGCGTGTCGCGATAGATCTCCCAGGTCAGTTCTTCCGGACGACCATCGACCTGCTCCAGCGCCTGATAGATCGGCACGGTGCCGAT
>SMUY01304937.1_pt1 | contig 15953 bp, 10 predicted proteins | sample 2456441 | NCBI WGS metagenome assembly SMUY01 (sample SAMN11095931, study PRJNA526329) | marine sediment metagenome | biome: Marine sediment; feature: Surficial sediment; material: Deep marine sediment; isolation source: Hadal surficial sediment | place: Pacific Ocean | collected 2014-11 | depth...
CGGCGAGTGCCGGGCATCAGCATCCGGCGCTTGTGCCGTGGCGAGCGCAATAAAGAGCGACTGCCCGTCGGGAGCGACCGCCAAGCCGTTGGGCAACGCCGAGGCGTCGAGCCCCCGGCGAACGATCTCAATATCGCCCCCCAGGGGCCGCGCCCGCAGCAGCGACGCCGAGCCTGTCGTCGACATGGCCAGCGCGTAGGCAGCGTCGCCCATGGGGGACCACGCAAGTCCCAGAACTCGATCGCCGACGTTGTGACCACGGGTGTCGGGAGGCTCGCCCAGGACGATCCGGGTGCCCGGCGGTCGAATCCAGATAACGTCGCGGTTACCCGGCGCCCACGCTGGCACCGCATCCAGGGGAATCGCCGTCAAGCGCAGCTGCTCGCCACTCTCGAGAAACCACCCCAGGTCGCGGCGACGGTTGGCAAATCGCGCGATGCGACCATTGCCATCGAACGTCGCGGCCATCACCTGATCGAAGTCAAGGAGGAGCTCAGCGCGCAGATCTTCGCCGCTCGCCAGGTCGATCAATCGCACGCCGAGGCTGTCGACGCGCAACATCTGCGAACCATCCGGCGACACCATGGCGTGCGTGAAGGCGTCCTCGAACCAAGCAACGGGCGCTTCGGCGTAGACCGTCTCGGCGAAATCAGCGGGGAGTCGGCCCTCGAGACCGAACGGGCCCGGACGCGACCTGCTGTTCAGAAACCAGCGCATGACCACGACCACAGCGATGAGAGAGAGGATCAGAACCGCGATCGAGATCCAGTTCCACTTGCTCAGCGCAAGCCGCTCACCGGCGATCGGCTGCGACCGCACCGTCTCGAGGAGCAGCTCGGCGCACTCCGGGCACTCCTTGCAATGATCGAAAATCCGCTGCGTCTTCTTTCGGCCCAGCCGTTCCTGCGCCAGGTTGGCAAGATCTTTGGGATCCGGATGTCGGCTCAGAGGGGCGCTCATTGGACGTTATTGGCGAGATCTCGTTTTGTGCGCAAAAGGGTATACATCCGTCTTCCTGATCATTATTGTTTGATACTGCTCAATCACACACAATGAAAGCAGGCAATTCCAGCGTGTCGGAGTACGCCCATCCGCAGCGGGCAACTCGCACTGGAGACATCTGGGGGGCGCTACGAAATGCAATATGGTGAGCTGATCGATTTCCTCCAGCACGTGGGGAAAGACCCGTCGCGCCTCATCTTCGAGGACGAGCTCACCGGGATCCACAATCGCCGCTTCCTCCTCAGCTACCTGGAGCACAAGGTGCTCTGGGATTCCAGGGACGAATTCCCTCTGTCGCTGCTGATCATCGACCTCGATCGCTTCAAGAATATCAACGATACCCACGGCCACGAGGCCGGCGACCAGGTTCTCACGTGGTTGGCCACGCTGCTGAACGACGCCGCAGGCGACGCTGGTTTGCCCATCCGCTACGGCGGCGACGAGTTCATGTTGTTGCTTCCGAGCACCGATGCAGGGGCGGCCCGCGAGGCCGCCGAGGACATCCTCGAGCGAGCGTCGAAACGACCCTTCAAATTGCGACATTCGGGCACCAAGCTGCCGATCACCCTCAGCATCGGCATCGCGACGGCGCCCCAAGACGCCAACAACGCCACCAGGCTGGTGCAGACCGCTGACACGGCTCTCTATCACGCCAAGCGCTCGGGACGAAATCAGGTCGCTTGCGCCGATGACGTCGACCTCGAGAAAGTCTTCTCGAAGGCGGCCCTCTATCGGCTGCGATCGACCGGGATCTTCGGGCGCGACAAGGAGCTGTCGGTCGTCTCGCAAGCGCTCGAAGCGCTGACCCTCGGCAAGAGCCAGTTTCTGGTCTTCGAAGGCTCGCCCGGCAGCGGCAAGACGGCGATCCTCGAAACCATTGCCAACAACGTCGCCGATCACGACCTGTTCCACATCATCCAAGCGGTGGGCACGCAGCAGGAAGCCTACCGGCCGTACTATCTGGCGACCGCGATCCTGGTCGACCTGTTCAACCAACGCGACGACAACGGCACCGGCCTGCTCGAAGCGATGGACGAAGAGGAGATCGGCTACCTTTCGCACCTGTTGCCGCATCTCGAAGACAAGGGCGTCATCAAGGATGAAGACGGGACCGGGCGCCGCGAAGGAATCTTCAAGACGCTCATCCGAGTGATTTCGAAGGCGCTCGAGTACCGCCCGCTCGTCCTGCTCATCGACGACCTCCAGCTCGCCGACGAGGCAACGCTCCTGATGCTCGGCGCGATCGTCCAGCGCAACGAGCCGCGGGTCTTCGTTTGCGGCACGTGCACGGAATCGATGCGCCTGGGTGGCGAGCCAGAAGCGGTCCCCTTCGATCGCTTCTGCAGTGCCCGCCAAAAGGAGCTCGACATCCGGCGCGTGAGGCTCGAACCGCTGAGCGCCAACGACATCGCCAGCTACTTGCGCGGGGTCTTCCCGGGTCTGAGCATGCCCAAGGGCTTCGAGCACGAGCTTGTTGATCTGACCGAGGGCAACCCCCTGTTCACGAGCGAGATCATCCGCAAGCTGGTGCGCGACCAGAAGGTGGCGCTGGTCGGCCAGCAGTGGACGATCGAGCCCCTCGAAGACGACTACCTTCCACGCTCGCTCGACGAGAGCGTCATGGCCGAGATTCAGGCCCTCGACGAAGCCGAGCGTCAGCTCCTCGAGAGGGCGTCGACCCTGGGTGAGGATGTCTCGCTCAGCGTCTTGACGGCTGCCTCCGAGCAAGACGAAAACAGTGTGCTCGAGTTCCTCGACCGTGCCGAGGCGCTAGGTCTGGTGAAGTCACGCTTCGAGCTCAACGACGAAACCATGCGCTTCCTCGGCAAGCGGGTGCTCGACATCAGCTACGGCACCATTGACGAAGAGCGCCGCCAGGTGCTCCACGAAGAGGTCGGCACCTACAAGGAAAAGCTCTACCAGCAGGGCTACGTACCGTCGGCGTCCTTGCTTGCGTACCATTTCAAGCGCTCGGCAAACCAAGAAAAGGCGCAGCGCTATGAGCAGCTTCACGCCCAGTACACGAACACCGTCTTCGACCCCGAAGAAGCAGCCAACTACGGAGCCATCGAGGAGATCGACGTCGAGGAGCGTCTCGACCAGGAAAGCGTGCGGCAGCACCTACCGACGTTCTTCCGCGCCATGGTCACCGCCACCCGCAGCATCCAGCTATACCCAGCGGAAAGCTCGGCGGTAGTTCGTTCGCGGGTCCAGCTCGGCGAGGTGCTCGATCGAATTTTCCAGCGCAACAGCCGGCTGACCGTGTCGCAGGTCGAAAACGGCTTGGCGGCCAACGGCCAAGAGCTCGATGTGTCTGACTACGAAGGGCCTGCCAACTCACTGATCGGCCTGATGACTCGCTCTCAGCTGCAAGGGCTCGTCTTCGATCGCGGCGTCACCGACGACGAGATTCTGGTGTTGCTCGAGGGCATCGCCCACCTCAAACCGGAGAACATCGGTCGCCGCTACTGGAAGAAATTCGTCAAGGAACACGGATTCGAGCACATCGACGCTCGCCAGGTCCGTTACTCGCAGATCAGCAAGCAATCGGCCAGCGGCATGCGCGCCGCCAAGGAGGAGCTCGATGCGTCCGACCTCGCCAAGATTCCCGGGGTGCTCAAAGGATTCAACCGGGCCGCCAAGAACATCAAGTTGTACCCGCTCGATACCAAGCCGGTACGCGAGGCCATCGACGAGTTCCACGGCTCGGTGCGCGGCATCCTGAGGAATCATCAGGCGCTCAGCCTGTCGGCGGTGGACGGCTCGTTGCTCGCCAACGGCGTCCGGCTGAACACGCTGGAGTACGAGTCGATGGCGCAGTCGTTTCTGGAGTTCATGGAGACCTCCGGACTGCATAGCATCACTTTCCTGGCAAACGTCAGTGAGAATGAGCTCAGCACCTTCATTGAGGTCCTGCGCGAGCTTCCCGACGAGGTCGGCGACAGGTTCTGGATGGAGTTCACCCAGAACGCCGGCCTGCGGGGCTTGTTCCTGAACGAGCACCAATACGCCCTCAAGATTGTGCAGAGTATGCTGCTCGACGAACTGCCGGACGACGCCAAACTGGCGGCGCGGCGCGACGCCGAAGCCAGCGACGAGAGCTTCGTCGCCGTTGAAGGCGCGGTCGGGCCGCTGCCAGAAGGGGCGAAGGACAGCGACATCGCGGTACCGGTCGGCACACTCGGTGGCGCGACAGCGCCCCGCGGCCCGGCGCCGCAGCTACCCGCGGGCGCCATGGCGGAGCTTGCGTCGGAGGGCAACGACGCCGATCTGCGGGAGGCGATCCCGCGGTTCGGCAAGGAGCTCCTGGTTTCCGGCGAGGACGATCTCTTCCGCCAGCTTCTGCACAAGATGTTCGCCGACTACGAGCTCGAGGACGCTGAGATCCGAGAGGAGATCGTCAAAGCTTGTGGCCGCCTGTTGCAGGAACTGACCCTGGCGCTGCAACGCAAGTACGGCGAGCTAGCGGCAGATTCACTGGTCGCCGCGATGGGCGAGGAACAAGAGCCGCGGGTGCTCCACGAGCTGGCCACTATTCTCCACATCCTGGCCGGGACCGCCGTGCAGTTCTCCGACTACCAGTCGGCCAGCCGCATCTTCCTCGCCCTCGACGCGCGCCGCAAGGAGATCGAAGCGAGCGACGATCGCAATGCCGACAGCCTCATCAAGATCCTCGACCGCAACCTCGACCCGACCGTTCGGCAGCTGCTCGAGGACGACCTCAAGTCCGGCGAACCCGAGCGTCAAGAGCTCGCGGCGCGTGTTCTGGGTGGGGTCGGGCGTCCCGCCATATCGATGCTGATCGACGTCATCAAGCAGGAAAAAGACTTCCGTGTCCGCCAGATGGCGGCCAGCCTACTCGCCGAGATGGGCACGGCGTCAGCCGCGCAGATCAAGACGGCCCTCAACTTCGAGGTGACCGTCGAACAGCGTTTTCACATCCTCGAGGTGATCGACATCGTCACCCAGGATCTCCGCGACGAGGTCGCCTATTGCATCGGCGACAACAACCCGAAGATCCGGCGCGCCGCGTTCCGCCTCGCCGAACGACTCAACGACGTGGGGCTGATCCCGATCCTTGCCCCTTTCGCGGCGTCCAAGGATCCGGGCGTCGTCAAGGGCGCCATTCGAAGCCTGGCTCAAATGCGGTCGAGCGCCGCCGCCGTAGCGCTGGCCGAGATCGTCGAGACGCTGCGCGACCCGGAGCTCGTGGTGGCGTGCTGCCAGGCACTCGGTCAAATCGGCGACCCGGCCAGTATCGACGCCCTCGGCGTCATTCTCGCCGAGAAGCGCTTCGGTTTTCTCGGCTTCCGGTGGGAAGATCAGGTACGCGCCACCGCCGCCCTGGCCCTGCGCCAGATCGTCGACCCGAGCGCGGCGATGATCCTGCAGCCGTTCATGGAGGATCGCGACGCCCGCATCCGCCAGCTTTCCCGCGGTGCCAACGCCCATAGCGCCGAAGAGAGCATGGTCCGCACCGCCTAGTGCTCCCGAGCACTAGCCTGGACTTCTTCAACGGGTGACGTAGCGAGCGAGCGCGAAGGCGCGTAGAACAAGGCGCTCCGGTTCGGGCGTGGAGACGTACTTCTCAGTGCGTCGAGAGCCTCTTACCTTGACCGCCGGCCCCCGTGCACCGATGATGGACTCATCGCGAGGGGTGCTCCGTCAGGGGGCTGAGACACCACCGGCATCGGCAAGTCCCGAGGCAACGTGGGAACCCTTAGCAGGCGGCGCCACAGGATCCGCACCGGCTGCCTGTCACACCTGATCCGGGTAATACCGGCGGAGGGACGAATGAAAGTCGCAAAGAAGCACGCCGAAATCGCCGTAACTACCGGTCCTCTTCCCGCGTCGAGCAAAGTCTACGTCCCGGGCGACCTACACAAGGACATCCGCGTACCGCTGCGCGAGATCTCACTCAGCCCCCAGGCGCAGGAACCGCCGCTGCTTGTCTACGACAGCTCCGGGCCGTTCACCGACGTGGAGCTGGAGGGCGATCTCGACATCGAGGCCGGGCTACCCCGTCTCCGCGAGACTTGGATCCGGGCCCGTGGCGACGTCGAGGAATACACCGGCCGCGAGGTACGGCCGGCGGACAATGGCTTCGTCGCCGACGACCGCCTGGTTCCGGAGTTTCCCGCCAAACGCAGGCCGCTGCGCGCCAAAAACGGGCTTACGGTGACCCATCTGGAGTACGCGCGCGCCGGCACGATCACCGCCGAAATGGAGTTCATCGCCATCCGCGAGAACCTCGGTCGCGAGCGCATCCGCGAGGCCCTCGAGCGCGACGGCGAGAGCTTCGGCGCTGAGATCCCCGACTACGTGACCCCCGAGTTTGTCCGCGACGAGGTAGCCCGTGGCCGCGCCATCATCCCCGCGAACATCAACCACCCGGAAAGCGAGCCGATGATCATCGGCCGCAACTTTCTGGTGAAGGTAAACGCCAATATCGGCAATTCGGCGGTGACCTCGTCGGTCGCCAAAGAGGTCGACAAGATGGTGTGGTCGATCCGCTGGGGCACCGACACGGTCATGGACCTGTCGACCGGCCGCAACATTCACAACATTCGGGAGTGGATCATCCGCAACTCCCCGGTGCCGATCGGCACGGTGCCGATCTACCAGGCGCTCGAGAAAGTCGACAAGGTAGAGGACCTGACCTGGGAGATCTATCGAGACACGCTGATCGAGCAATGCGAGCAAGGCGTCGACTACTTCACGATCCACGCCGGCGTGCTGCTTCGCTACATTCCGCTGACCGCCAAGCGGGTCACCGGCATCGTCTCGCGCGGCGGCGCGATCATGGCGCAGTGGTGCCTTGCGCACCATCAGGAGAGCTTCCTGTACACGCACTTCGAGGAAATGTGCGACCTCATGCGCGCCTACGACGTCAGCTTCTCGCTCGGCGATGGACTGCGCCCGGGCTCGATCGCCGACGCCAACGATGCGGCCCAGTTCGCCGAGCTCGAGACCCTCGGTGAGCTCACCAAGATCGCCTGGGACAGGGGTTGCCAGGTGATGATCGAAGGCCCCGGCCACGTACCGATGCACAAGATCAAGGTCAACATGGAAAAGCAGCTCGAGGTGTGCGGCGAAGCGCCCTTCTACACGCTCGGCCCGTTGACCACCGACATCGCACCCGGCTACGACCACATCACCTCGGCTATCGGCGCCGCCATGATCGGGTGGTTCGGGACCGCCATGCTCTGCTACGTGACGCCCAAGGAGCACCTCGGGCTGCCCGACCGGGACGACGTCAAGGAGGGCGTGATCACCTACAAGATCGCGGCCCACGCCGCCGATCTCGCGAAGGGCCATCCGGCGGCGCAGGCGCGCGACGACGCGTTGTCGCGGGCTCGCTTCGAGTTCCGCTGGGATGACCAGTTCAACATCTCGCTGGATCCCGACACGGCGCGCAAGCTGCACGACGAGACGCTCCCCAAAGACGCCCACAAGTCGGCCCACTTCTGCTCGATGTGCGGCCCCAAGTTCTGCTCGATGGAGATTACCCAGAAGCTGAGGGAGTTCACCGAGCGGGAAGGCTTCGCGTCAACAGATGAGGCAGCCGCCGCGGGAATGGCTGAGATGTCAGAGAGCTTCCGCAACGGCGGCGGCGAGATTTACCAGAAGGCCAATGAGTGAAGCGGTTCCGCGTGAGCACCTCTTGGCGCGGAACCCTTACGGCACTGGTCACGCCCTTTGCCGCCGACGGGGCGGTTGACGAGAACGCCCTCCGCGCTCTCGTTGATTGGCAGCTGAAGAGCGGCGTCGAAGGAATCGTCCCCTGCGGCACCACCGGCGAGGCCGCGACGATGACCAACGATGAGCACATGGGCGTCATCGAGACCGTCGTCTCGCAGGTCGACGGGAGCGCCAAGGTCCTGGCCGGTGTGGGTGGCAACGACACTCGTAACGTGACGCTGCTCGGCGCACGCGCCCGCGAGATGGGTGCCGACGGGATCCTCGCCGTGGCGCCCTACTACAACAAGCCCACCCAAGCCGGGATGGTGGCGCACTTCCTGGCGATCGCCGAGGCCGTCGAGATCCCCTTGATCCTGTACAACGTTCCCAGCCGCACGAGCTCGAACCTCCTCCCCGACACCGTGCTGCAGCTCGCCGAGCACCCCAACATCGTCGGTATCAAGGAAGCCTCGGGCGATCTCGGCCAGGTCATGCAGATCCTCGCCGGGCGGCCCGCGGGCTTCTCGGTTCTGTCGGGTGAAGACCATCTCACGCTGGCGATGATCAGCCTCGGCGCCGAAGGGGTCGTCTCGGTCGTCTCCAACGAGGTGCCGGCCGAGATGAGCGAGATGGTGCGCCAGGCGCTCGCCGGCGAGCTCGACCGAGCTCGCGAGATCCACTACCGCCTGCTCGGCCTGATGAACGCCAACTTCATCGAGACCAACCCGGTCCCGGCCAAGGCGGCCTTGGTGATGATGGGTCGCATCGAAGAAAATTACCGGCTGCCGCTGGTGCCGATGGCGCCCGAGAATCGCGCCAGGCTCGGCGCCGAGCTCGAGAAGCTCGGCCTCATCGAGGGCGCGGAGCGAAACGCCGAGTCGCCTGCCTGACTCTCGATAGCATGCAGGAAAGCACCGCTTGGGAGTCCGCGCCCTGCTCAAAAAGAAACCCCGGCCCCCCGTCTTGCGAGGGGCCGGGGCAAGTTTTGTGGTCGGTGGCGTTGGGTTCCCCAGCTACAGGGTGTCACCCAGTGAGCGCCACGGACGCTCGGGAGGTTCCCCTAGGGGGACGCCACCTCCATTAAGTCCGTACAGTCAGATATCACTGGATCACCCCCTCTCTGGGCGCATCCGCATTCGGCGGGCCCACCCGCCCGGTCCAGGGAACCGCCCAAGCCCCATCCGAACCGCCGCCCCGCCTGTCCAGGCGGCGCGGTGTTGACGCCAGAAGATATACACACGGCGACACGAAACGCCAGAAGGCTGCCAGTGTCGCGCAGCATTAGTACTCGATCTCCATGACCTCGAGCACCTGCGCGCCGCGCGGCAGCCGCAGCGTCACCTCGTCGCCGATCTCGCGGCCGAGCAGCGCCTTGGCGATCGGCGAGATCCAGCTGACGGCGTCGGCCTCGGGCTCGGCTTCGTCGACGCCGCAGATCAAATAGGTTCGTTGTTCGCCCTCGCCGTTCAGCACGGTGACGCGCGCACCGAAGCGAACTTTGTCGCCGCCTTGACCCGCCGTCTCGACAATCTCGAAGCGGCGGACATGGTCCTCCAGAAACCAGATGAGAGCCTTGATCTCGGCGAGTTTCTTGCGCGCCTTGGTCTTGGATTCGTTATCGCGCGCTCCGTCGGACTCTTGCCCGGGGCCCGCTTGCGCCTCGAGCGCCGGCCGCTCCTCATCGATCAGCCTGCGAAGCTCCTGGCGCACCCGAACGGCGCCGGTCGGCGTGATGTAGTTCGGTGCGTCGGGCGGCAACGGGTCGACCGGCTGCACGATGACTTCGGCAAGCTCGTCGTAGTCCGACTCTTTGGTGAATGCTTTGTTCATTTCTTTGTCCGCGGGCAACAAATCCGACGTTCGCAGCACAGTTAGAAGCAGTCAACGACCCCGACCGGAGATGTGAAAGTGACCGGAATCAGCTTCACTTGCGCGAAATGCGATCACACTCAGTATGAGACCGGCGAGCTACGCGGCGCCGGCGGCTTCTGGTCGAAGATCTTCGACGTCCAGGGAGCGCGCTTCACCAGAGTGACGTGCGCTCGCTGCCGCTATACGGAGTTCTATCACGCCGACAGCAGCCTGCTGGGCAACATCTTCGACCTCTTTACTAACTAGGGAGCGTCGATAAGCACGCGTCTACTGCGTTGCGCTCTCTCGGGCCTCCTGCGGCGTACGTGAGTACGACTTAGTCGGCCCTCGTTCGCGCGCCTTGTATCCACGCACTTCTCGACACTCCTGAAAGAGTGGCGCTGCGGTCCGCGAAGCTAGTACCTATAGTGGTCGGGCTTGTACGGGCCCTCGACCGGCACGCCGATGTAGTCGGCCTGCTTTGGGGTCAGCTCGGTGAGCTCGACCCCGAGGTGGTCGAGGTGCAGGCGGGCGACCTCCTCGTCGAGCTTCTTCGGCAGCACGTAGACCTTCTTCTCGTACTGGTCCTGGTTCTGCTGCAGCTCGATCTGGGCGAGAACCTGGTTGGTGAACGACGCCGACATGACGAAGCTCGGGTGGCCGGTGGCGCAGCCGAGGTTCATGAGGCGACCTTCCGCCAGCACCAGGATACTGCGGCCGTCTTCGAACACCCACTCGTCGTACTGCGGCTTGATGTTGATCTTCCGTATGCCGGGCACCTTGGCGAGCCCGGCCATGTCGATCTCGTTGTCGAAGTGACCGATGTTGGCGACGATCGCCTTGTCCTTCATCCGACCCATGTCCTCGGCCGTCAGGATGTCGAAGTTGCCGGTCGTGGTGATGAAGATGTCGGCGCTCTCGACAACGGACTCGAGCTTGCGAACCGCGTAGCCTTCCATCGCCGCCTGCAGAGCACAGATGGGGTCGATCTCCGTGACCACCACGCGGGCGCCCTGGCCACGCAGCGCCTGGGCGCAGCCCTTGCCAACCTCGCCGAAGCCGCACACCACGGCAACCTTGCCGCCGATCATGACGTCGGTAGCGCGGTTGAGGCCGTCGACGACCGAGTGCCGGCAACCGTAGATGTTGTCGAACTTCGACTTGGTGACCGAGTCGTTGACGTTGATCGCCGGGAACAGGAGGGTCCCTGCCTTCTCCATCTGCATCAAACGGTTGACGCCGGTGGTCGTTTCCTCGGACACACCCTTCAGCCCGGCAGCCGCCTTGTGCCAGCGCTGCGGGTCCTTGGCCAGCTCGCGGCGCAGCAGATCGAGGATCACGCCCCATTCTTCGGGATCGTTGTCGGGGTCGAACTCCGGAACCTTTCCGGCGTCCTCGAACTCGTATCCGTGATGGATCACCAGCGTCGCGTCGCCGCCGTCGTCGACGATCAGGTCGGGGCCGCTGCCGTCGGGCCACAGAAGCGCCTCGTTCGTGCACCACCAGTACTCCTCGAGCGTCTCAGCCTTCCATGCGAACACCGGAACGCCGCGCGGGTTCTCGACCGTGCCACCGGTTTCCTCGCCACCAACGGCGACCGCCGCGGCGGCGTGGTCCTGGGTCGAGAAGATGTTGCATGAGACCCAGCGCACGTCGGCACCCAGATCGACCAGGGTCTCGATGAGCACCGCGGTCTGAATCGTCATGTGCAGGCTGCCCATGATCTTGGCGCCGGCAAGCGGCTTGTCTTCGCTGCGCCGACGCCGTGTCTCCATCAGCCCGGGCATCTCGTGTTCGGCAAGGTAGATCTCTTTGCGGCCGTGCTCGGCGAGCGACAGGTCCGCGATCTTGTAGGGAACGCGATCAGCCGCAACAGCGGTTTCGAAGGCGTGCAATTCGGTGCTGACAGCTTCCATGACGGTGCTCCTGCGGTGATGCGTATTGGGAAAGCGGGTTCGATTTCGGCGGGAATCGTGGGGCCGGGGCCAGGTTGCGAGGGCACGATCGGACGATATGACCACGCTGATCCCAGGTCGTAATGATATTTCAAAACGACGCGTGATTCGACCTCGCCGATACCCGTGATGCTAGGACAGCACCGTACCCGTTTGAATGGCGCAACGGGGCCGCCTATCGTGTGAGCATGCCGCGTTATGCACTGATTTCCGACATCCACGCCAATCTTCCGGCCCTCCAGGCGGTTCTTGCGCACGTCGATGCGGCGCCGGCGATCGCCGGCATCTTCCAACTGGGCGACCTGGTGGGATACGCGCCATCGCCCGACGACGTCGTCGCCCTCATTCGCCAGCGTACGATCGCCGGTGTCGCCGGCAACTACGATTCCACCGTCGCCACCGGCCACGATCATTGCGGTTGCCGCTACGAGGATCCGCGCCAGGAGGAGCTATCGCGCGTCAGCTACGAGTGGACACGGGCGAACTGCACGCCGGAGACCAAAGAGTTTCTCGGCGCCCTGCCGTTTCGGCTCGACATCCGCCCGCTGGGCGGGCACACAGGCGGTCCGAAGCTGGTGCTCGTCCATGCCGCGCCGACGGTCAACACCCTCTATTGGACGGAGGATCGCGACGACGCCTTCTGCCGTGGGATGGCCGAACGCGCCGGTCTGAGCGCCGGCGATGCGATCGCCTTCGGCCACACCCACGAGCCCTGGAGCCGGGTCGTCGACGACGTCACCTTCATCAACACCGGGTCTGTCGGCCGACCGAAGGACGGTGATTGGCGCGCCGGCTACGTGGCGATCGACATCGGTGGGGAGAACGTCGGCGTCGAGTTCGTCCGGGTCGAATATGACGTCGCGGCAACTGCCGCGGGGATCCTCGCCTCGGACCTGCCCGACGCATTCGCCTACTACCTCGAGAGCGGCGGAGAATCGCTGGATCCGCCCTAGCAGGCCGAGGTCTGTCGAGCTAGCCGCTCGATCGGCGAAGCCGGGCCGCTATGAGCCCGGAGGGCTTTGCCCTCGCACAGTAAGGAGCTAATCCGCGGCAGCCGGCGGCGGTGCGTTCACCACAGCATCGCCATCGCGCTCGAAGAAGGCGATCGACTCGTTCTGCATCAGCACCCAGAAGGTATAGACGCCGAGGATCGTTCCAAGCGGCACGCGCACCAGGTTGAACACACCGAGCACAAGCACCAGATATCGCGACCACCACCATCCCTTGAGAATGCCGACGCCGCCGACGATCCCGGGAACCGAAAGGGCAAGGAGGAGTCCAGCAACGAAGGTGCCGACGAGGGCCAGGATTCCCGCCGCTTGCGGATCGCCCGACATGAAGCCGATACCGGAGAGAATTCCCCAGACCACCCAGGCGAAGACCAACCCGATGCTGTGGTAGGCGATGTAGATGATCCCGAGCAACTGAATGTGCTTCTGCATGGGGTGCCTCCGCTCGTTCGTTGGTTTCGGAATGTTGAAGAAGTCAGGTCGCCGACCAGTCGAACTGCAAGCTTCCGGAGCGCTCGAAGATCGCCGCCCACCAGTCCTGGTTGTCGACGTACCAGCGCACCGTTTGTTCCAGCCCGGCCTCGAAGGCGACCTCGGGCTTCCACCCGAGCTCGGTCTCGATTCTCGCCGGGTTGATCACATAGCGACGATCGTGGTTCGGGCGATCCGCGACGTGCTCGACCCACTCACCAGGTACTTTGCCGAGCAGGCCGATTACCTGCGAGACGATGTCGATGTTGGTGAGCTCGTTGCGGGCGCTGATGTCGTAGATGGGAAGCTTCGAGGGATCGGTCGCGGCCTCCGCCGGAATCTCACCACCGGGAGCGTCGACCATGGCGAGAATCGCGCGGCAATGATCGCGTACGTGCAGCCAATCGCGCTTCTGCAACCCGTCGCCGTAGATCGGCGCCTTGAGACCGCGCAAGACGTTGGTAATCACCAGCGGAATCAGCTTCTCGGGGAACTGACAGGCACCGTAGTTGTTGGCGCAATGCGTCAACATGATGTCCATCTCCGGATACGTTTGCATGTAGGCGCGAACGAACATGTCGCCCGCCGCCTTGGCCGCGCTGTAGGGTGTCTTGGCGTTCAGCGGGCTGGCTTCGTCGAACCACTCCCGCGACCCGTCGAGCTCGCCATAGACCTCGATCGTCGAGATGTGGACGTGACGCCGAACCGGGTTGCGGCGCGAGACCTCGAGCAGGTTCTGGCATCCGAGAGCGTTGGAGCGGGCGAAATCCGAGGGCGTGACGACGGCGCGATCGTTGTGGCTCTCGGCGGCGAAGTTGATCACGACCTCCGGGCGATGTTGCTGATACACCCGCGTCATCGCGTCGAAGTCGCAAATATCCTCGACCTCGAGCGCGATGCGCTCGATCACCGCGTCGAGGTTGGCCCGATTGCTGGCGAAGCCGAGGTTGTCGACGACGACGACAGCTACCTCCGGGCGTTCCTCCAGCAGGAAATGCACGAAGTTCGAGCCGATGAAGCCGCATCCGCCGGTAACCAGAAAGGTAGTCATAACGGCGCCTAGTGTACCGTACGGCCCATGAGAATCGTCGGTGCGATCATCGGCCCTCGCGCTAGCGCGGCCGCGCGTCAACGTTGTCGATCCTCGAGGCCGAGAGTAAAGTCTGACGGCCTGTTCAACCAACTCCCGACGAGAGGAATCATGCGCAATTTCCGCTGCAGCCCCGCCATCTTCGTTGTCGGCCTGGTCGCTGTTCTCGGCCTGGCCTCGCTCTCCGACGCCGCATCGGCGCCACAGGGTCGCGGCGGTCGCGGCCCGGCGCCCACTCCCGAGCGCACCGCCGACCAGGGCGTCGGCCCGTTCGGCACTATGGCCATCCGCGGCGTCACGGTCATCGACGGCACCGGCGGCCCGCCGCGCGGTCCGGTCAACGTCATCGTTGAAGGAAATCGGATCGCCCGCGTCGGCGGCAGCATTCCCCCCGACGTCGACTACGTCGTCGAGGCCGACGGCATGTACCTGATGCCCGGCTTCATCGACATGCACGTGCACGCCGGCGGCGGCGCCAAGAACCCGCCGGTATACGCCTACAAGCTGTGGATCGCCCACGGTGTGACCACCGTCCGCGGCGTCTCGCTCGGCGGCCGCGCCTGGACACAGCGCGAGAAGGAGCGCAGCGCCCGCAACGAAATCATGGCGCCGCGCATCTTCGACTACCAGCGGCCCAACGCCGATACGGTCGAAAATGCCCGCGCCTGGGTTCAGGAAGCGGCGATCGAGGGCATCGACGGCATGAAGATGGGCTCCTTTCGGCCCGAGATCATGGACGCGTTGCTGGACGAAGGTCGCAAGGTCGGCCTCGGCTCCACCGCCCACCTCGCCCAGACCGGCGTCGCCCAGATGAACGCCATGGACGCCGCCCGCCTCGGCCTCGGCACCGTGACCCACTACTACGGCCACTTCGAAGCCCTGTTGAAGGACTACGTCGTGCAACCCTGGCCGGTCGACATGAACTACAACGACGAGGCGCACCGCTTCGGCCAGGTCGCCCGCCTGTGGGACCAGATCCACGAGCCCGGCTCCGAGCAATGGTGGGCCTACCTCGAGGAGCTCAAGGCACTCGGCACCGTCATGGACCCGACCATGACCATCTATTCCGCCGGGCGCGACGTCGCCCGCATGCGCAACGCCGATCATCACGACGCCTACACGCTGCCGTCGTTGATGGATTTCTACCAGCCCAGCCGCGGCAGCCACGGGTCGTACTGGTTCTACTGGACCACGGCCGACGAGATCGCCTGGCGCAACTTCTACATCCGCTGGATGGAGCTGATCAACGACTACAAGAAGATCGGCGGCCGTGTCACCACCGGCTCGGACTCCGGCTTCATCTATCAGACCTACGGCTTCGGCTACATCAACGAGCTCGAGATGCTGCAGGAGGCCGGCTTCCATCCACTCGAGGTCATCATGGCGGCCACCATGAATGGCGCCCTGACGCTGCACGAGCCCAAGGGCATCCCGATCGAATTCGGCGTGGTGCGCAGCGGCCTGCTCGCCGACATGGTGATCGTCGACGCCAACCCGCTGGAGAACTTCAAGGTCCTCTACGGCAACGGTGCCGTGAAGCTCGACGACGAAACCGGCGTTGTCGGCCGCGTCGGCGGCGTCCGCTGGACGATCAAGGACGGCATCGTCTACGACGCCAAAGCGATCATGGCGGAGGTTGCCGAGATGGTCGAGGAGCAGAAAGCCGTGAGAATTACCGCCGGACAGCGATAAGGCGAAACGGTAAGGCGAGACCGGGCGCCGGCGTCCGATTCGGGAGGGATCACCGCAATCCGACATTCAGTGGGTATACGAGCTGAGCCACGACTTCGAGCTGCTGCGCGCCATTCCCGGCGATACCTATTGGCCGCAACACCGACTATTGCGCCTCGAAGGCAAGATCGACCATTCAGAGGAAGATTGCCCGGAACGCAC
>SMUY01256795.1_pt1 | contig 15949 bp, 13 predicted proteins | sample 2456441 | NCBI WGS metagenome assembly SMUY01 (sample SAMN11095931, study PRJNA526329) | marine sediment metagenome | biome: Marine sediment; feature: Surficial sediment; material: Deep marine sediment; isolation source: Hadal surficial sediment | place: Pacific Ocean | collected 2014-11 | depth...
TCGTCGGACTCGATATTGGCACGTCAAAAGTTGTTGCGATCGTCGGTGAGGTTAGTGATGAGGGTAAAATTGAAGTGATCGGTATCGGTTCGCATCCGTCACGCGGGCTGAAGAAGGGTGTGGTTGTCAACATCGAATCGACCGTGCACTCGATACAGCGCGCGGTCGAAGAGGCGGAGTTGATGGCCGGCTGCGATATTCATTCGGTATACACGGGCATCGCGGGCAGTCATGTGCGCAGTCTCAATTCGCACGGAATCGTGCGCGTCCGCGACAAGGAAGTCGGCCGCGGTGATGTAGATCGTGTCATCGATGCGGCACGAGCGGTCGCAATTCCCGCAGACCAGAAAATTTTGCACATACTGCCTCAGGAATTCCTGATCGACGGTCAGGAGGGGATTCGTGAACCGATCGGCATGTCCGGCGTCCGCCTGGAAGCGAAAGTTCACATGGTCACCGGCGCGGTAAGCGCGGCTCAGAACATCGTCAAGTGCATACAACGCTGCGGCCTGGAAGTGGACGATATAGTGCTTGAGCAGCTGGCATCAAGTTACTCGGTACTAACAGAAGACGAGAAAGAACTGGGTGCCTGCATTGTCGATATTGGCGGTGGCACGACTGATATTGCGGTTTTTCTCGGTGGCGCGATTCAGCATACCTCCGTCATCCCGATTGCCGGCGACCAGGTTACTAACGACATCGCCGTTTCGATGCGCACGCCGACGCAATACGCGGAAGAAATCAAGATCAAGTACGCCTGCGCGTTGTCGCAACTCGCCAATCCGGACGAGACGATCGAAGTGCCAAGCGTCGGTGAGCGTCCGCCAAGGAGACTTGCAAGACAAACCCTTGCTGAAATCGTGGAGCCCCGCTTCGAAGAGCTTTTCGGATTGATTCGAGATGAGTTACGCAGAAGTGGTTTCGAGGAATTAATCGCAGCGGGCGTCGTGATCACCGGTGGCAGCGCGAAGATGGAAGGTGCTGTCGAACTGGCGGAGGAAGTTTTTCACATGCCGGTGCGCCTCGGTTCACCGCAATACGTCAGTGGGTTGCTTGACGTTGTACGCAATCCGATTTACGCAACGGGCGTCGGCCTGCTTCTTTATGGCTACGAAAGCATGTCAAGGGGCGGCCGACGGAGTACGCCGGTCGCCGGCAGCGTGATCGATTTGTGGGACCGGATGAAAACCTGGTTCCAGCGACAATTTTAACAGGTTGTTGAAAAAAGCCATGGATGGTTTTTTTTCGACAGGGTGCCAGAAGAACCGGTTTGGAGGTGAATCCGAATCGCGGTAACACAAACGAGTGAGTGTTTAAAACAGAAAATCGAGCGGAGGTTACGTAAATGTTTGAACTAATGGATGCGCATAGCCAGAGCGCGGTCATCAAAGTGATCGGTGTTGGCGGTGGCGGCGGAAACGCGGTGGCTCACATGGTGAATGCGGGAATTGACGGGGTCGATTTCATTTGCGCCAATACTGACGCGCAGGCACTGAACAGTGCGCGAGTGAGGACAGCGCTGCAGATTGGCTGCAATATTACGAAGGGTCTTGGTGCAGGTGCGGATCCGGACATCGGCCGGCAGGCGGCAATGGAGGATCGTGACCGTATTCAGGATGTGATCGAAGGTGCCGACATGCTGTTTATCACGGCCGGCATGGGTGGCGGAACCGGGACCGGCGCGGCGCCGGTGGTTGCCCAGGTTGCGAAGGAACTCGGTATCCTGACCGTCGCCGTTGTGACCAAGCCATTTGTCATGGAGGGCAGCAAACGCATGCTACTTGCGGAGCACGGTATTTCCGAGCTTGGCAAATTCGTGGATTCACTGATCACGATTCCCAACGAGAAATTGTTATCTGTGCTGGGTGGAGAAACAACCTTGCTCGATGCATTTCGTTCTGCAAACGAGGTTCTGCAGGGCGCCGTGCAGGGCATCGCCGAACTTATCACGTGTCCGGGCCTGATCAACGTCGATTTTGCCGACGTACGGACCGTCATGGCGGAGATGGGCATGGCGATGATGGGCTCTGGCTCGGCATCAGGCGAAGACCGCGCGCGCGAAGCTGCCGAGGCCGCTGTATCGAGTCCGCTGCTCGAGGATATCAATCTCGCTGGCGCGAAAGGTATTCTCGTCAACGTCACCGCAGGTACGGACTTGTCCATCGGCGAATTTCAGGAAGTGGGCAACACCATCAGGGAATTCTCGTCGGAGGACGCCACAGTAGTTATTGGCACAGTCATCGATCCGGATCTCACGGACCAGATTCGCGTCACAGTGGTTGCAACCGGCCTTGGCCAGCAATCCACCCAAATGGCGTCGCCAATGCGCGTTGTCCGCCGGCCCGCACAGGCGGCGGAGCCGAACTACCAGCAGCTCGACAAGCCGACCGTGCAGCGTCAACGTGCCGTCGGGGATGGGCTGGAGGCGGGGGCACTGCAGGAGGAGTTACTGGACATACCGGCTTTCCTGAGGCGCCAGGCTGACTGACAAGGCAATCCGAAGAGCAGTGATCGCGAATTCACTCGTCGCGGTCGCGAATCTCCGCTCTGGCCAAGTACGGGGACGAACCTCGAGTTCGTCCCCAAGCCGCGCGCAATATGTTAGGCTTTCGCGCTAAATTTTGTGAACGCAACCGTAAGCCATTGAATGTGGCGGCAATTCAGTCTGGCTGGCACGACCACCAAAGAGATTTTGTAACGATGTTGCGACAACGTACGATAAGGACGGCTATACGTGCGACCGGTGTTGGCCTGCATACCGGAGAAAAGGTCTATATGACCTTGCGCCCGGCGGCAGCAAACTCCGGAATCACTTTCCGCCGTGTCGACCTCGATGAGCCGGTCGACATTCCAGCCGACCTGTGCCACGTCGGCGAAACCATGCTTGGCACTACCCTGATAAAAGATGATGTCAAGGTGGCAACCGTCGAACACCTGATGGCGGCGCTGGCCGGACTCGGTATCGACAATCTGAACGTTGATCTGTCTGCACCTGAAGTTCCGATCATGGACGGCAGCGCAGGGCCATTTGTATTTCTTCTTCAGTCCGCGGGTATCGAGGAACAGAACGCAGCTAAAAAATTTATTCGTATCAAAAAGAAAATACGGGTTGAGGAAGACGACAAGTGGGCGCAATTTACGCCATTTAACGGCTTCAAAATCAATTTTGAGATTTCGTTTAACCATCCGGTGTTCAACAAGCTTAGCCAGGCTGCTTCCATCGATTTTTCGTCAACATCCTTCCTGAAGGAAATCAGCAGGGCAAGGACGTTTTGTTTCCTGCGCGACATCGAAACGTTGCGTGCACGAAATCTGACGCTCGGCGGCAGCATGGACAACGCCATCGTGCTTGATGATTTCCGGATTCTGAACGAGGACGGACTGCGCTATGCAAATGAGTTCGTTCTTCACAAGATTCTCGATGCGATCGGCGATATTTATCTGCTCGGCCACAGCCTGATTGGCGAGTTTTCGGCACACAAGTCGGGTCACGACCTGAACAACAAGTTGTTATGTGCGTTGCTCGAAAAGGAAAATGCCTGGGAAGAGGTCACCTACAGTGATCCCGGGAAAGCACCGATATCTTACGCGACGCCGGCATATGCCTGAGACCTACCCGTAGGAGCCCGGTCACCGGGCGATGTCGACTCTTTCCCCGCGCTTGCACTAAAGATCAATCCGCACCATTCAAAATTTCCAGTTTCATCACCGCGGGCGGATTGGGCTCGCACGAGTGTTTTCTACGATTTTTGGCTGACGGATACCCGGCAACTGCGCACGGTCAAACCCGTTTTCCGTGCCACTTGCATGAGTTTGTCGGACTCGAAGCGCAGCCTCGACGCCCATGCGGATGAGGCGCAAACCAGAACCAGTTCGCCATCTTCGCGCAAGTTCGCCACAATCAGGTTTTCTCCCGCGTCCGCCGGCAGTTCGGCCCGCAGTGCCGTTGTCAGCTCATCCATTTGTTGAGCACGTTGGATAATTTTATCCAGAGTGCCACCGCCACCGGCTTTGAGCAGATTTTCGAGGCGAATAATGGTCATGAAAATGTGACGTAGTTGGCGATTTCCGAAGTAGTCTGGTGACCAATCTCAAGATTCTGAAGGCTGATCTTGTAATAAAAAGCGGAATTTTGCATATTTACCGTCCGATAAAGGCATACCCGCCGAAAGACGGGGTCGCAAAACCACCGATCTAAGGGACAGAAGTCCTAAGATAGCGGGGCTACCGAAGTGAGAATCAAGCTCAGGCTAAGAATAATGAGAGGGCGCCAGCAATGGCAGCTAGCCTGTAGTGAAGGTGCTTCAAAGTCAACAACTTATAAGTTGAACATAGCGCGTTCGGAGCGGGATAAATGAATGTAGTCATCTTCGGCAAGGGGTTCGGACGACTCCTGCAGGTTAACCTGTCTGGCAGGTCCGCGTCTTGTTATGCATTGTTGATTGTCGGCTTACTGGGCAGCGCCGCATTCGCCGGCGGCTACTTCTATTCTGTGTACACAGGGTCCGGTGTGAGCTTCAGCGAGGTCGTGTCCCTCACCGATGAAATCGAATCGCAACGTAGCGCAATCGCGATCACCAGGCAACAAACCGAAGATACACTCGATGCATTATCGATTCGCGTCGGACAGATGAACGCGCGCATTATTCGCCTCGATGCACTCGGGCGCCGGCTTACCAAGATGGCCGACCTGGAGGAAGGCGAGTTCGATTTTGATTCGGTTCCGGCAATTGGCGGACCCGAAGAAGAACCTTTCGTGAGCGGTTCAGCGGTAGCCGTTGCCGAGGTGCTCGTTGCGATGCAGGACCTCGACAATCAGCTCAATAATCGCGAAGCGCAACTCGGCGTGCTCGAGAGCATGCTGATGGATCAGAATCTCTCAGATAGGGTCTATCCGCAGGGACGACCGGTCAAGTCCGGCTGGATGTCATCTTATTTCGGGCGGCGTACCGATCCGTTTACCGGCAAACCAGCCAATCATCGGGGTGTAGATTTCGCCGGTAAGGCAGGTTCGGAGGTAGTCGCGGTTGCCGATGGCGTCGTGACCTGGTCGTCTTCGCGCTATGGTTTCGGCAAACTGGTCGAAATCAATCACGGCAACGGCTATGCAACCCGTTATGCGCATAATTCTGAAAACCTCGTCTCTGTTGGCCAGGAAGTCAGAAAAGGTCAGACAGTCGCGCTGATGGGTGACACAGGCCGCGCGACAGGCCCGAATCTGCATTTCGAAGTGTTGCGGAACGGTAAGCGGGTCAATCCGGTGACTTTCATCCGCCAGGGCGCCGAATAATCCAGTCCGCCCATATGGCGGAAAAAATCCTACTATGTGAATTGCGGACTGACCTTTAGTGCGCAGTCCGGCGTTCGCAATGCAGAATTCGCATTGTTTTTGCACTGTTTGCTCATATATCCGCAGGTCGCACCGAACCCGCATATAGCCGAGAACGATCGTGCAAATTCCTGATCAGTCAGTAAAATACCGGTCTTTGTGTGCTGGCTGGCGGCGAACGAAGCCATCCTTTCCAGGAGCCCTGTGTGGCTAATTTTTTGACCCGAATTTTTGGCAGCCGAAATCAGCGGCTGTTGCGTGAGTATTCGAAGATTGTTAGCCGGATTAATGATCTTGAGCCAGGCATGCAGCAGCGCAGTGATGAGCAGCTGTCAGCGAAGACCGACGAATTCCGTGGCCGCTTCGAAAAAGGCGAATCGCTGGATGATCTGTTACCCGAAGCGTTTGCGGTCGCGCGGGAAGCCGCCTGGCGTACGCTCGGACTGCGACCTTTCGATGTTCAGCTCATCGGCGGCATGGTGCTGCATGACGGGAATATCGCAGAAATGCGCACGGGTGAGGGCAAGACCCTCGTCGCGACCTTGCCGGCGTATCTCAACACGCTCGGCGGTGATGGCGTTCACATTGTTACCGTGAACGAATACCTGGCGCAGCGCGATGCTGACTGGATGCATCCGGTCTATGCGTTCCTCGGCCTCAAGGTCGGTGTATCAAAGGCCGGGCAGACGCAGGAAGAAAAGCGAGCCGCTTACGATGCCGATATCACCTATGCCACGAACAACGAACTCGGGTTCGATTATCTTCGGGACAACCTGTCATTTTCGCTCGACGATAAGGTTCTGCGTGACCTGCGCTTTGCGATCGTCGACGAGGTGGATTCGATCCTTATCGACGAAGCCCGCACACCATTGATCATTTCCGGACCGGTCGAAGAAAGCACAGACCTTTATCAAAAGATCAACAAGCTTATTCCAAAGCTGCGCCGGCATGAGGATCCGGATGGCCCGGTCAACTACGATATTACGGCGAAAAAAATATCCCTTCTCGATCAAAGCGATAAACCCCTGTCGATTACGGACTCACTCGGAGAAAGCCACCAGAATGTGAGCGTTGGGCAAGCGGTAGCCTATGCGGATGAACGGGAAGCGGACGTCGTGCTGATCGATAGCAAGCCGAAAGTCCCGGTTTGCAAGATCGTGACCCGCGGGCATTACTCCCTCGATGAAAAGGCCAAACAGGTGCACGTCACCGAAGAGGGTCACCAGTACGTCGAAGAACTGATGATTCAGGCCGGGCTGCTCGGTGAAGGCGAAAGCCTGTACGACGCTACCAATATACGCCTGCTACACCATCTGAATGCCGCGCTGCGCGCACATATGATGTTCCATAAAGATGTGGAGTACATCGTCCTGGACGGTGAAATCGTCATCGTCGATGAATTTACGGGCAGAACCATGCCTGGCCGGCGCTGGTCGGATGGACTGCACCAGGCCGTTGAGGCGAAAGAGGGCGTTGTCGTCAAACAGGAGAACCAGACGGTTGCCTCGATTACCTTCCAGAACTACTTCAGGTTGTACGGCAACCTGTCGGGCATGACCGGTACCGCGGATACGGAAGCGTTCGAATTTCAACAGATCTACGGTCTCGAGGTCATCGTCATTCCTACACATATGCCGATGGTTCGCGACGATGCCCCGGACCTTGTCTATCTCACGCAAAATGACAAATTCGATGCCATCATCGAAGACATCACCGATTGCCGGGAGCGCGGGCAGCCGATTCTCGTCGGTACAACCTCAATCGAAACCTCGGAACTCCTGTCGTCGATATTGAAGAAGAAGGGGATCAGGCACGAGGTGCTGAATGCAAAGCAACATGCCCGGGAGGCCATTGTGGTGCAGCAGGCTGGTCGGCCGGGTGCCATCACGATTGCGACCAACATGGCAGGGCGCGGCACCGACATCGTATTGGGCGGCAACCTGGACGCGGAACTGGCGGCCGTCGGCGAAGAGACTGAGCGGGCCGGTATCAAAGTGGATTGGAAACAACGCCACAATGAAGTAATCGAGGCAGGCGGCCTGCATATCGTTGGTACGGAACGTCACGAATCCCGGCGCATCGACAACCAACTTCGTGGACGATCGGGTCGCCAGGGCGACCCCGGAACCAGCCGCTTCTACTTGTCAATGGAAGACAACCTGATGCGTATCTTCGGTGATCCGCAGCGCACCAAGTCGTTATTGTCACGTGCCGGAATGCGTGAAGGCGAGGCGATCGAGAGCAAACTGCTGACGCGCCAGATCGAACGGGCGCAGCGCAAGGTGGAATCGCATAACTTCGATATTCGCAAGAACCTGCTTGAATACGACGATGTTGCAAACGACCAGCGCAAGGTCGTTTATCACCAGCGAACCGAGCTAATGGCGGCCGACGAAATCGAAGACTCGGTTGCAGCGATCAGAGAGGAGGTCATCGAATCGCTGGTCGATCGACATATACCGCCGGGCAGCCTGGAAGAACAATGGGACCCCGAGGGACTTGCGCATGCCTTCGAAAGCGACTTCGCAACGCCAATGAATGTTCCGCAGTGGATCAAGGAAGATTCCAAACTGAATGAGGACCAGATTCGCACACGTTGCACGCAGGCGATGCAGCAGATCTACGCGGAGAAAGCATCATCGATCGGTGAGTCGCTGATGCGTCATGTCGAGAAGGAAGTGATGCTGAAGCAGCTCGATTTTCACTGGAAGGAACACCTTGGCGCGATGGACTATCTGCGCCAGGGCATCGGTCTGCGCGGCTATGCGCAGAAAAATCCCAAGCAGGAGTACAAACGCGAAGCCTTCGAGATGTTTGGAGAAATGCTGGATCAGGTGAAATTCGACACGATCAGTATATTGTCGCGGGTCAGGATTCAAAGCGAACAGGATGTACTGCGTATGGAAGCGGAACGCCGCCGGGCGCAGGCAATGGAGTTTAAGCATGCCGAAGTGCCCGGATTGTCCGGAGGCCAACAGGAGGGGGGCGAGGTCGCCACGGCACCCGAGCCTTTTGTGAGGGTGGGACGAAAAATCGGCCGTAACGAACCATGTCCCTGCGGTTCCGGGAAGAAATTCAAGCAGTGCCACGGTGCTCTGAGCTGACCGAGACAAAAATTAATGTTGCCGCCGGCATATTGCTCGATGCCGAAGGCCGGCTGCTGATCACAGACCGGTCGCGGGCAAGTACCATGCGGGAGTTCTGGGAATTTCCCGGCGGCAAGCTTGCCAATGGCGAATCCGCCGAAGATGCGCTCTGCAGGGAGCTCGCCGAGGAGCTCGGAATTGAAATCATGTCGTCCGAGCATTTTCGTAGTATCGAGCATGACTATCCCGGGATGCGAGTCGCGATCGACTTTTTCCTGGTGAGGCGATGGCAAGGCACGCCCTCCGGCATCGAAGGACAGGCGCTGCGGTGGCTCAGACCGGCAGAATTTGCGCCGGGCCTGTTGTTACCCGCAGATGCCCCGGTCCTCGAGCTTTTGCAAAATTTGTGACGCTGGTTGATTTGCCTTTCGCAAACATTGAAGATCATGATTTATAAACGTGCCCTTCAATGATCGTCGCTCGCTGGGGCGAGTTCCTACGGGAAAATACGTGCGCTCAACCGACGTAGGAGTTCGCCCCAGCGAGCGAATCAAGAAATCAGCAGATGCTGATCCGGAACTTGACATCGCGCCCGGTCTGCACAGCGCGGCTGGCAATTGTCGACCACTCGAGAAATCGTATTGTGAAGCGGTGCTGACTGCCGCTGATTTCCGGATAGAGCTGGCTGTTGTCGGGGAGACTTACCCGCAAAAGGCGGCAACTCGTATCTTTTTGCATGCCGTGCTGGTACATGCCGTTGATGGCGACTTTGTCGATCGGTTGGGCACTTTCCCTGATCAGCCAGAGCAGTTCGATAACTGCATCGCAGACCGGGCGAATAACGCCAAGCCAATCCAGGATGTCCTGCTGCCGCCTGGCGAAGGGCTGGCGCAGCCAGTGGCTGTATTCAGGCAGGTCGAATTCGCAGGTGCCGCCCGGTATAGCGCTACGATGTTTGATCGAGCTCAGGAACTCACAGTCTTTCAGGGGCTGCAGGAAGTGTGTACCGGCTTCGTTGAGTTCACCCCTGCTAGCGGCCAGGCTCGCGATCACGGCTTCCAGCCGTCGCGCATCGACCTCGGGCTGACTCTGGAAGCGTTGCAGTATCTCGATCTGACGATCCAGCTCCTTATGTACGTCACTGCGGACGTCGCCGCGCGTCAGAATGGCCATGATCTCAAGCAAGCTCGAGGTAGCCGCCCGTGTGGCCCAATCCGCCTCCAACTCGCTGTTGTAGAGCATCTGCTGATAGAGGAATTCGACCCGCATGAAGGTTCGCATGCGCTCATTAATCGGCTGCTCATATTCAGCCAGCCGTTTTGCGGCGGCTGGAGATGAAGCACGAGGTGCGCTGACGGCCATGACGGTATTCTGCGCCAGCGGCAAGGTTCAGGCAATGACGGTTTCTTGCGACAACTTATTCCCGATCTGAATTGCTCAGTCCGAGGTATGCGTTGTGCAGTGCATCAACCTTGCTCCGTGTCTCGTCAAGGCCGCTGTCGTTCAGCACCACATCATCGGCAATTGCCAGCCGTTCATCCCGGCTGGCTTGCGCTGCGATCATGCGGCGCGCCTGCCCCTCATGTTCCGTGTCCCGCTTCAACAGGCGGCTGAGTTGAACATCCTCGCTGCAATCGACCACCAGCACCCGATCCATGAACTCATGCATCGGCGACTCGACCAGCAGCGGCACGACGATGATCATGTAAGGACAGGTCACCGCCTGAGCCTGCCTGATGGCTGCCTCGCGAATTCGCGGATGGAGTATGCCCTCGAGTTGCCGGCGTTTGCGCTGATCGGAGAAGACGAGCTTTCGCATCGCATTGCGATCCAGCGTACCGTCGTCGCTGAACACTTCGTCGCCGAGGGCAGCACGTATCTGAGCGAGCGCCGGTGCGCCTTTTGCCACCACATCGCGCGCAATGACATCGGTATCGATAACGGGTACGCCAAGGTCGGCGAAAAAATTGGCGACGGTAGTTTTGCCGCTGGCGATGCCACCGGTGAGCCCGACGCGAAGTGGACGTGGTGCTGACGGGTCGTTGCTCAAGGGAACTCTAGCGCATGGTGTCCAGGTAGGTATCCATGATCTGCGGGCCATACAGCATGGCGATCCAGCCCGCCGCCGCAAGATAGGGCCCAAACGGAATTGGCACGTTGCGGTCCTGGCGTTTGAATGCAATAAGCGCGACGCCAACGATGGCGCCAACGAAAGCTGATAACAGGATGATCAGTGGCAGCATTTGCCAGCCAAGCCACGCGCCCAGTGCCGCCAGCAGTTTGAAGTCGCCGTATCCCATGCCTTCCTTGCCGGTCAGCAGGCGAAACAGGTGATAGATGCTCCACAGGCTCAGATAGCCGGCGAGGCCGCCAGCAATAGCGGTGCTGGGGCCAACGAAAAGTATTTCGGCCCCGGCCGACTCGTGAAACAGGCTCAGGAAAAGACCTGCCCAGATGAGTGGCAGGGAGATTGAATCCGGAATGATCTGGTGATCGATGTCGATAACGCTGATCGCGATGAGCGTCCAGGTCATCAGGATGGCCGCCGCGGCCTCCCAGCCGAAGCCAAAACGCCAGGCCACGATGGCGGTCATTACGGCTGTCAGCAGCTCTATAACCGGATAGCGGCGCGAAATCGGCGCCTGACAGCTGCCGCATTTGCCACCCAGCACCAGGTAGCTGGCTACCGGGATATTCTGTATGGCGGTTATCGTGTGGCCGCAGGACGGGCAACGCGAGCGCGGGGCAACCAGGTCGAAGCGGCCGGTCGGCAGCTCTGCCGCCGGTGTTTCTGCAATTTCCTCACACTGTGCTCGCCAATCCCGCTCCATCATGATCGGCAGGCGGTAGATGACAACGTTCAGGAAACTCCCGATCAGAAGTGCCAGGACGAAGGAAATTCCGATGAACAGGATGGGCGATTGCGTGAAAAGCGCTTGCATGGAAATACCAGTATCTCCCTTTCGTCAGCCGATAAAGAAGCGGCGCCAAAGGAGAGGCGCCGCTGCATTATCAACTTTCGAACTTCCTGAAACCAATTTAGATTACAGAACCCATCTTGAATATCGGCAGGTACATTGCGACCACGAGGCCGCCGACCAGGACACCGAGGATCGACATAATCATCGGCTCGAGGAGACTCGAGAGGTTATCGACCGCGTTATCCACGTCCTCTTCGTAAAAGTCCGCGACCTTGGCTGACATGTCGTCGAGGGAACCTGATTCCTCACCAACGGCGATCATCTGAATGACCATATTGGGAAACAGATTAGTGTTCTCCATAGCTTGTTGCAAACGCTGACCGGTAGCAACCTCGTCCCTTATCTGCAGAACGCCGACTTCGTAGACGATGTTGCCCGTGGCACCTGCAACCGATTCAAGTGCTTCGACCAGTGGTACGCCGGCAGAGAACATGGTCGACAAAGTACGTGCGTAGCGGGCGATCGCTGCCTTTTGAATGATCGGACCAATAATCGGGCTTTTGAGCACCATGCGATCGAGGAAGTGCCGCATCGGGCGTGAGCGTTTCTTGAAATATAAGAACGCATAAATAACGCCGCCGGCCATCATGGCGAGGGCCCAGCCCCGGTCACGAATGAATTGAGAAATATCAATGACGACTCGCGTAAACGCTGGTAAGTCGGCGCCAAAACCCTTGAACAGGTCTTCAAAGGCGGGGATAACGAAAATCATGAGGATGATCGTAACGACAAAAGCCACGACCAGAACGGCCGCCGGATAGGTTACGGCCTTCTTGATTTTTTTCTTGATCGCTTCAGTCTTTTCCTTGTAGGTCGCGATCTTTTCGAGCAACGTATCGAGCGCGCCAGCCTGCTCGCCGGCTTCAACCAGGTTGACAAAAAGATCATCAAAATAGAGTGGGTGCTTCGCCAGTGATTCGGCCAGCGCGCTGCCGCCTTCTACATCGACCTTGACTGCCATGATCAGCTTCTGCATGGCCGCATTTTCGTGGCCGGCGCCGACGATTTCGAACGCCTGCACCAACGGAATGCCGGCCTTCAGCATCGTGGCGAGCTGGCGGCTGAAAATCGCTATATCGGCCGGTGTTATCGTGCCGCCGCCCTTGAACAGGCCCCGGCCCTGTTTCCGAATCTTGCTCGGGACAACGCCCTGGCGGCGCAGGTCGGCACGGACGGCAGCCTCATTGGCTGCCATGCTCTTGCCCTTGACCTTCTTGCCCTTGCGGTCCGTGCCTTCCCACAGGAAGGGGGTATTTCCCATCACTGCTGCATTTGCCATCGTACTCTCTTCCGTTAGGCGGGTTAAAACTATTCGATTGTAACCCGGTTGATTTCCTCGAGGCTGGTCAGCCCTTCCTTGACTTTATCCAATCCAGCGCAACGCAAATCCTTTACCCCCTCAACCACAGCCTGGTCGGCAATCTGTATTGCATTGCCGCCTTCCATTATTATTCGGCCCATTACTTCGCTGACTTCCATGACCTGGAAGACGCCAAGGCGCCCTTTGTATCCATCGTTGCACGACCTGCATCCGACCGGCCTGAATATGGTCAGGCCGCCCTCGATATCCTCTGCACTGAATCCTTCTTTCTCCAGCGCCTCACGCGGAACGTCCCTGACCTCCTTGCAATTGTCGCAAAGGCGCCTGGCGAGGCGCTGTGCAATGATCAGGCTGACCGAGGTCGCGATCGAGTAGGGCTTCACGCCCATATCGACGAGGCGCGTCAAGGTGCGTGGTGCGTCGTTGGTATGCACGGTCGAGAGCACAAGGTGACCGGTCTGGGCCGCCTTGATCGCAATTTCCGCTGTCTCGAGGTCGCGAATCTCACCCACCATGATGATGTCCGGATCCTGACGCAGAAATGCTTTCAGTGCCGATGCAAATGTCAGGCCTACCTTCGGGTTTACGTTCACCTGGTTGACGCCGGGGAGATTGATTTCAGCCGGGTCCTCGGCAGTCGAGATATTGCGATCGACCGTATTCAGAATATTGAGGCCCGTATAGAGTGATACCGTCTTACCGGAACCGGTGGGTCCGGTGACCAGGATCATTCCGTAGGGCTTGTTGAGGTGCTTCAGGTAGAGCGCCTTCTGATGTTCGTCGTAGCCCAGCGCGTCGATACCCATTTTGGCGCTGCTCGGATCGAGAATACGCAATACGATCTTCTCGCCGAACAGGGTCGGACAGGAATTGACGCGAAAGTCGATGGCACGCCTTTTCGACAGCCGCATCTTGATGCGGCCGTCCTGCGGTACCCGTCGTTCGGCGATGTCCATCCGGGACATGACCTTGAGTCGCGCACAGACCTTGTTGGCAAGCGCCACCGGCGGCTGTGCAACCTCCGAGAGGACTCCATCGAGCCGGGTCCGGACGCGGAATATTTTTTCGTACGGTTCGAAATGAACGTCTGACGCGCCGCGCTTGATCGCATCCAGGAGGACTTTGTTGACGAAGCGAACCACCGGGGCGTCGTCGATATCGTCGCGGCTGAGCTCATCAGACTCATCGTCGCCGCCCATAACGTCCAGGTTTTCGAGATCCAGGTCGTCGTCTTCGAGTGAAGACATCGTCGTATCGACGGCTTCAAGCGCCTTGGTAATTCGGTCTTCGAGTTTGGCTTCCTCGACGACGACCGTCTCGATCCTGAGGGTCGTCTGAAATTTGACGTCATCGATGGCCTGGAGATTGGTTGGATCCGAGATGCCGAGAAACAGTTTCTGGCCGCGTTTGATCAGTGGTAGCACGCGATGCTTGGTGAGCAGTTTCTGGTCGACGGCGCGCAGTGTTTCGAGCTCGATGTCGATCGAATCAAGATCCAGCAGTGGCACGCCGAACTCGTGTGACGCGGCGACGGCTATGGCTCGCGAGTCCGCTTTCTCGTTGGCGACGAGGTATGCGACCAGCCCCAGCTTCTCTTTTCGAGCGGCTTCCGCGGCCTCCTGGACGACCGCTTCGGTGATAATACCGTCCTGAACCAGGCGCCGCGGCAGGCCCGAAAGATTGGATTTCCGTGCAGTTGCTACCATGCGTTCTGGGATCCCGGTTGCTATGTCGATACGATGTAGCGGACGTTACAGTCTCACTGATCTAAGTGCCCGGATCAACTGGATTTTGTGCTGTTGTTCACAGTTGCGCACTTTCATTAAGTCAAACCGGCGAATATCGGCAATTTTGCGGAAAATGCAGGGCTGCCAACGGCCACAAGCTTATCTGCAGGTGCCCGGAAGATAGCGAAGGTCGAGCGTCGGAGGCAGGTGTGCGGCACCCCCGTTTAACAGGTTGCCCCCTGGTGCAGGTGCGTTTCCGCATCGCCAGATGATGGTATTGCCGGGCGTCTCGTACGGCGTCACCGATACGGTCTGACCGATGATGTCCTGGTGCGCGAGCGGGCCGCCAAAGGTGACGTCGACCCTGCCGTCGGTGACTTCAACGGAGGATACGTAATTACCTTGCGAATCGGTCGCGAGCGGCGTCATGCCTGCCGCCGCCCTGTTGGCAGGCGCGACACCTCCATTGGTATATGCGTCGACGATGGAAACCTTGGCGGCGGCGGCGAAGTTGATGCCCTCGGAGACCTGCGCGCGCACGGAATAAGTCTGGTAAGCGGACAGCGCCAGGGACGCGAGGATGCCGATGATCGCAACAACGATCATCAATTCGATAAGGGTAAATCCCCGGCAACGATGCATCATGCCACTATTCCGTTGTTTCCTGAGAATACCAGCCGGAGACTGATACGTGACCTGTGCAAAGACTACGCCCATTGGCTGAGTATTTCATACGAACAGGTCTGCAAGAGAAAGTGTGAACCCGATCACACGGTAGGCCAGAATCTAAAAAAAGCCCCGGACCGGCCGGGGCTTTCTGATACTTCGTCAAGTCACAAGTTGACCCGTTGACAGTATCTTATCGGCAAGCCGATGGCAGCCACTTCGGGTTTGCACCCAGAATGGTACCGCCAGTGCAAGTCCATATGATACTACCGCCACCTGCGCCGTTCGGGGTCAAAAGCAATACTGCTGTAGTGAGGGACGTGTTAGCGTCGACTCCGTACAAGACATTAATTATGCCTGGATCACTAATGGTTACACTCAGGACGTATTTACCGCTAATGTTGGTAGCCACTTCCATGCCGGCGCCGGCGTTGTTGGTCGGCATTACACCACTGTCCATAAATGCCTCGGAAACGGCAGCTTTCGCACCAGAAGCCAGGTTCAGGCCTTCAGATACCTGCGCACGAATCGTGTAGTCCTGGTAAGCAGGAATAGCGATCGCAGCCAGGATACCAATAATGGCAACAACGATCATGAGTTCGATCAATGTAAAACCCTGTTGAAATTTCTTCATTTCAATCTCCATGAAAATTTTGAGCGTGTCAGTCGTTAGCAATACGGCGTTTCCGCCTGTAATCCTTAATAAAGCAAGGCCCGTGCCAGAATCAACGGGAAATCCACAGGTACTTGTGTTTAATAAAGTTTTAGTGGATTGTGGGTCCGGGACGGCTTGGCGGACATGCCGATATGGCGGCAGGGTTGGTCACTGAGTGTCCGAA
>SMUY01249199.1_pt1 | contig 15941 bp, 14 predicted proteins | sample 2456441 | NCBI WGS metagenome assembly SMUY01 (sample SAMN11095931, study PRJNA526329) | marine sediment metagenome | biome: Marine sediment; feature: Surficial sediment; material: Deep marine sediment; isolation source: Hadal surficial sediment | place: Pacific Ocean | collected 2014-11 | depth...
CGCCGTCACCGCCCTGGGCCAGACCGTTCACCAGGTCCAGATCCGTGAGGGTCACCTCGGCCCCACCGGTGATGACGAAGATCTGATACAGCTCGTCGCCGTCGATGCTGAGACGGGTCCCGTCGAATGCGCTGATGTCGACGTTGACGAGCACGGGCGTCAGGTTGCTTGTCAGGAGGATGGTGGTGCCGTCCAGGGCTGCGTCGAACGTGATGGTGTTCGTCGCCTCCCCCATGTCGTTCACCCTCTGAATGGCTTCGCGCAGGGTTCCCCCGCTGCCGTCATCGGCGGAGGAGGTGACCATCACGATTGCGGCCCGGGCCGCAGGGGCCGCGCCGAGCAGAAGAGCCCCCAGCAGGGCGATCAGCCGGCCCATACCAGCGTTCTGAAAAACCATCAACCCACCTCGATCCGGCACGATTTCTGCGGAGCGGCAATCCAACCACAGAACGGGGTCATTTCACCAGTAGACAACGAAAATGCAGGCAATTTTCGAGCTGGCCCCATTGCCAGTCTGCGCCGGCCGGGCTAATAATGACCCCGGGTCACCTGCTAGCCGCCCCCCGCTGAGCACCCTAAGCTGCGCGGCTTCGGAACCCTGATCTACCCAGCACCCTTTGATCGCAAGGGCCGGCAGGCACCTGCTTCGCGTCGTTCCGCAGCGCTTGCGGCAACGACCGGAAGCTTTCGCCGCTGGACCCTCCAGGAGACAAGACCATGATCAGCTCCCGCCTGTCCGCCCAGGACGCTTCGTTCGTCTTCGGCGAGGACGCCCGCATCCCCCTGCACGTCGGCTGCCTGGGAACCATGGAAGCCGCACCGGTCCGCAAAGAGGACGGCAGCATCGACATCGAGCGGCTTCGCGCCGGTATCGCCGAGCGTCTCCACCTGGTTCCCCAGTTTCGCAGGCGGCTCGCCGAAGTCCCATTCGACCTGGGACGACCGGTGTGGGTGGACGACATCGAGTTTCGCATCGAGAACCACGTGCACCTGACGGCACTGCCCCAGCCGGGACAACACCGCCAGCTCCTCGACCTGATGGGACGCATTCAATCGGGCATGCTCGACCGCAGCCGACCGCTGTGGGAGTTCTACTTCGTCGACGGTCTCGACGGCGGGCGCAATCTCGGCATCATCACGAAGATCCATCACGCGCTGATCGACGGCACGGCCGGCGTCGAGCTCGGCATGCTGCTGTTCGACATGACACCTGAGCCGCGCCGCTTCGAACCCGCGCCCTGGCAGCCGGCGCCCGCGGCCGGCGCCTTCGAGCTGCTGCTCGACGCCTGGTCGCGCACGACGACGGACGCCGTCGCTTTCGTGAAGGCGACGCTGGAGGCCGTGCGCAAACCGTCGAAGCCGATCGAACACCTGCGAAAGTTCAGCCGCGCCCTCGAGACGTTGACCAGTGACTACGATCGCCTGCCCTTCAATCACCAGGTGAGTTCGCGGCGGGCGTTCGAGACGGTGTCGCTGCCTCTCGAGGATGTCTTGGCCGCCAAGCGGGTCGTCAACGGCGCTACCGTCAACGACGTGGCCCTGGCGGCCGTTGCCGGTGGCCTGCGCCGCTATCTCAACGATCGCGGCATGGACCCCGACGAGTTCCAGCGCGTCAAGACCCTCGTTCCCGTCGACAACCGTGCGGACGGTGACACGAGCCCGGGTTGCGACGTTTCGGTCTTCGTGCTCGAGCTGCCGGTGGACGAGCCCGACCCGGTCGAACGCATCCGCTTCGTGACCCAGCGCTCGCGGCTGGCCAAGCAACTCGACCTGGCCGACGGCGCCAACATGTGGGCCCGGGTGACTTCGGCCCTGCCCACGCCGATGCTGCGTCTCGCCTCCTGGTTCCAGTTCCGCGGCCTGATGAACAACGCCAACCTGATGATTTCGAACGTTCGCGGTCCCACCACGCCCTTCTACAGCTTCGGCGCCAAAGTGCACGGCTTCTTCCCGTACTTCGGTGTTCAAGATGGACTCGGACTGAACCTGGTGCTGTTCTCCTACGACGGAAAGCTCCTGATCGGGATCACGGCGGATCCGCTGCTGGTGCCCGATCTCGGCATGTTGGCCCAGGAGCTTCAGAAGTCGTTCGGAGAGCTGACCACGATCGTCTGAGCGGAAACACTCGAGGCCCGCGACCGCATCAGCCAGCGGCTCCGGTCAGACGCGGGGCGAATCACGTCAGCCCACCGCTATCTTTACGCGCTCAAGCCCATGCGCCGCAGTCGCAGCCCTCTTCGATCCAATGCCTTCGCAGCCTGGGCGATCGTCCTGGTCGCCACCAGCTCGGCGTGTGGCGACTCGCAGCCAGTCACAGCCAGCAGCGATCCGACGACCGCCGAGCCCGCGCTACCCACCGCCCAATGGACGCCCCTCCAGCTGGCTGCCGAAGCCGGAAGCCTGAAGGAGGTGCAGGACCTGCTCGCGAACGGCGCCGAGGTGGACGGCCGGACCCGGTCGGGCTTCACCCCTCTCTATCTTGCGGCGCGCAACGGACACCCGATAGTGTCGATCGAGCTGCTCGAAGCCGGCGCGTCGGGGATCGAGCGGTTCGATGGCTGGACGCTGCTGCATGCCGCCACCGAAGGCAATGCGGCAGCCTTGGTTCCCGTCCTGGCGTCTCGAGGCGTGGCGCTCGAGGCTCGTGCGGGAGCTGGCTCAACGGCCCTTCACGTGGGGGCTCGCGCCGGCAGCATGGCCAGTGTCCGGGCACTGCTCGACGTGGGCGCCGATCCGCGCGCGCGAACCGCTTCGGGAGAAGAGCCGCTGCATCTCGCGGCCGAGAACGGTCATGTTGCGGTGATCGCACGGCTCCTGGAAGCCCGGGTTCCCGTCGACGCGCGTGACGGTGAAGGACGCTCGCCGCTGACACGAGCCGCTGCGTCCGGCCAGACCCGAGCAGCCGCGCTCCTGATCGATCGGGGGGCGTCGCCCGCCAGCGTCGACGCGACCGGATCGACACCCCTCCACGCCGCTATACACGGCCGGCATCTCGAAACCCTCACCCTGCTCCTCGACCGCGATGCCCCACTCGAGGTTGCAGACTCGGAAGGACGCACGCCGTTATCCCTGGCAGCCGTCGAGGGCAACGACGAAGGGGTCGCGCTGCTGCTCCGACGAGGATCCAGGGCCCAGACGCGCACGACGAAAGGAGACACACCGCTTCACAACGCTGTGCTCGCCGGTTCCGACGAAGCCGTCAGCCTGCTCGTCGAAGCCGGGGCTGATCCCAACAGCCTGAATCACCAGAAGCTATCGCCGCTCCACGTCGCAGCCCTCTACGACGAGGTCGAGGTGGCGGGCCTGCTGCTCGACGCCGGCGCCGACCTCGACGCTCGCAACATACACGCGGCGACTCCGCTCTTCCTGGCGGCCCAGGACGGCCGCGCCGAATTCGTCGCCTTGCTGCTCGAGCGGGGCGCTGACCCGAGCCTGACCTCGATCGCCGGCGAGACGGCTCTGGGCGTAGCGACCGAACGTGGCCACGAGGCCGTCGTGACGCTGCTGCGCGCACACCAAGCGAAGCCGTAACAGGAAATTGGATCGCCTCGGGGAGCCCCTGGAAACCACACTGGAGACACTGAACGCGCCTTCGCGATGCCTGCAATCCAGCCGGTTGAAACACGGAACCGAGGTCTCGATTCGCGCTGGACGGGAGATCCCGGCGTCGTCTATGCCTGGAGTCGTGCGTTCGCGAATGTTCGGCGTTCCGAAACTCGACTTGATTGGATTCAATCAACCGAAACCGAGGGTTTTACCCCGCCCGGGTTCCGCCTCACCCATTCGAGGGTTTTGCGATTGCGTCCGACACGTCATGTTGTTACTGCGGCTTTCGGCGGGAGGGAGAAGGTTCGCGAGACGGTGCGCGTGCAATCGACGAGACTTGATTACCGCGTACTTCGCTGACGCACACGAGCCCGGACGGAGGTGGGCGCAATGCGGGGTCTCCAGATCCCCCGCGCTGCGAACGAAACCCAGAAACACACAAAGTGCTCCGTCATCGGTCCGTGGTACTCGCACGCTCTCTTCCGCCGGGGTCGCTTTGCGGTCAGGCTCATGACCTCCTGGTCACGCTGACGGCCTTCGGTCAAGCTCACGGAATTGGACCGAACACGGTTCGACCCGACGCGCTATCCAATGCGGCGGGTACCGGAGGAAGAGCCATGAGCGAGACCGACTTCGTCCCCGAAGTCGAAGGGATCGATCCGCAGGCGCTGGAGCTGGCCGCCGAGCTACGCGGCGTGATCCAGGCCCTCGCGACTCACGAGATCGATCCGGATGCAATGACCCATGGCGTCGGTCTCGCACGCCAGCTCCGCCAGACGATCGACGGCCCACCCAAGCTCCGCTGGTACGACGCGGGTGGGGAGATCGCGACGCTCCCGTCCAAGGCGCGCATTGCCTACATGGAGCAGAGTCCGATTCGCGGCCACTTGAACCCCGTCGCCCCGCCGCTCGAGATCGAACGCGCGACCCGGGCCGATGGAACGGCCATCATGGTCGGACGAACCCAGCTCGGTCTCGCCTACGAGGGTCCACCCCACGGCGTTCACGGGGGTTGGGTCGCCGCCTTGTTCGACGAGATGCTGGGCGTCGTACAAGGCCTGGCCGGTACCCAGGGCGTGACAGCGGTGCTGACGGTCAAATTTCGACATGTCACGCCGGTCAACGAAGACCTGCGCTTCGAATCCTGGGTGCACCAGCAGCGAGGCCGGCGGCTGGTGGCGAAGGCCACGTGTCACGCCGGAGACACCTTGACGGCCGATGCAGAGGGAATCTTCATCCGAGTGGACTTCGACGAGGTCCGGGCCCGCATGAAACAGCGCCAGACGGCTTGAAGGGCGCCCTGGGATGCGCGGAAGAAGGCGCTGCGCTGGCGATCCAGGAGCGCACGGCTTGGTGCTGCGCTGAGCCTCGCGAGCCTCTTCGTGTGCGTGTGGCTGCGGCGTCGCGAAGTTCCCGCCGAATCAGCTGCGGCGAATGGAGCCGGCGATGCGCAACAGGCGAGGAACAACGGCGCGTAACACCGGTCCCAGACTGCGGCCCAGGAAGCCCTGCCCGGGCGTGTTCGCTGCCGATGTGAACCGATCGAGACCGAGGTCGTCGCGCACGTCTTTGGTGAGCATCACGACGGGCGGATCCAGCGGAATGCCGCAGCCGTCGGCGATCCGCACCATGCGCTCGAAGTTCGAGGCGACCGCTGCGCTGTCGACGAGTCCTGGCGCACCGAGCTCTTCGAGAACGGCTTCTCGCGCCCGGTCGAGCTCAGCATCGTCATGTCCCACCACGGCGTCGGCAAACGCGATCAACACTCCGGCCTGGGGAATGCCACTGGCATCCGCCGCCTTCGGGTCCGTGATGGCAGAGACGTCGACCTTGTCTCCCTGAATCTCGCTGCTCGCCCGGAGCAGCAACAGGTGGGAGGACGTTCAGTAGAAGCACTCGTTGAGTGCCGACACGCGACCGGCCAGGAGTTCGATCTGTTCGCGCGTGACACCCTCACGTCCCTTCCGAAGATCGATCACCTTTTCCATCGGCAGGTAGTGTGAAGCGCTCAGCAGATTCAGGGTGCGGACCTCGTCCGGAACCAGGCTCATGGCCCGAATCACGTTTCCGGTCCCCGGCGTGCTCCACAGGTCGGCTTCGTCTCCGCGCGGCCGACGGTTGGGAAGCATCGGCACCCAGGCGCCGTCGTCGCGAGCCGCCGCCGGCCGATAGCGCGAGGGCTCACCCGCCAGGGGCTCGGGAAGATCGTGGAGCGCTACACCGATGCCGCGACAGAATGAATCGATGCTCACCACTGTGACCACGACGCCGACGGTCTCGACATAGGGGCCTTCGTCGAGTCCGTCCGCGCAGACGCGGTCGAACCAGGACTTCGACAGCCTTCCCGGATCAGTGGTGAGCCGATGGATCACCTCGATGACCGCGGGCCGCAGTTCGCCGGGTCCATCATGCACGCCGCTGACGGCGGCCGGAGACAGCGAATCCTTGCGAGCCGTGCACAGGGCACAATCCCGCGCCGCCCGGACCTCGGCCGCGATCGCGACGCGTTCGGCACCGCTCCACCAGGTACCGGCAGACGCCAGCCGGCGCCACGCTTCGCGATGGGAATCCGGCAGGTCCTCCCGGATCGGAAAGCCGGCTTTGGCGTAGTCGAGGCCCATGGCGTGAGTCTACACCGAGCGGGACGTCGTTCGAGGTGTCGTCCGGCAACTTCGCGGCATCTCAGATTTCGTCTGCGTTGTCCCTTCGACCCCCTTCGATCGTCGACGGAACCCTGGGCCGTTACAACGAAGACGGCGGCTTTCGGATCGATGACGAACTGGAAACTCGTGAAGCACTCGCGTCCCTCCCCTCTTCGGGACGCTCGTCCTGCTTGTTCCGACCGAGCGCACGAACGACGGAACCCGTCAGCTCGTCGGGCTCATAGGGCTTGCGCACGAAGTCCTCGATGCCACGGGTCCGGAAGCGCTCGGCCGCCTGCTTGCGGTCATAGCCACTGACCAGCACCACCGGCACGTCAGTGCGAAGGGCGCGCAGGGCCTCGAAGGTCTCCTCACCCGACAGATCCGGCATGGCCAGGTCGAGCACGACGACGTCGACCGCGGCGCCCTCGCGGCGGAATACCTCCAGCGCAGCGAATCCGCCGCTCGCCGTGAGCACCCGGAAGCCGGCGCGCTCGAGGAACGCGCATCCCACCTCGAGTACGGCTTCATCGTCGTCCACCAACAGCACGCACCTGCCCTCGCCGGACGGAGCAGGCAGCGCGCTGGATTGTGCCGGCTGCGCCAGCGCGAGCTCGGAACTCCTCGGGAGAAATACCCGGAAGGTGGTCCCGACGCCGAGCGCACTCTCGACCTGGATGTGTCCGCCGTGGGCCGTCACGATGCCCAGCACGGCCGCAAGACCATGTCCCCGACCCGATGCCTTGGTGCTGAAGAAGGGCTCGAAGATGCGCGAACGCAGGGTCGGGTCGAGTCCCACCCCCGTGTCCGTCACTTCGAGCACGACGTACGGACCCGGCTTCCGGTCGGCGCTGCCGAATGTGTCCTGGAATTCGTCCTCGGCCACGAGCCGCTCCCGGCAACACACCCGGACAACACCCCCCTCGGCGGTATGAGCCTCGGTGGCGTTGGTCACCAGGTTGAGCACGACCTGGCGCAAGCGGGTCACGTCACCGTTGACGGCGGGGAGATCGTCGGGGAGATCCGTCTCCAGATCCACATGCTTGCCCACCGATGCTTCCAGAAGCTGCGCGATCTCATGCACCAATTGACCGAGATCGAGCGGTACCAAGGCAAGTTCCGCCTGCCCCGAGTAGGTCATGATCTGGTCGGTCAGGTCCGCGGCGTAGCGGGCGGCCCCCTGGATGCGTCCGAGCCGCTGCCGGCCCGGTGACTCCTGGCTGCCTTCTTCCAGGAGCAGGCGCGCATTGCCCAGAATCACCGTCAGCAGGTTGTTGAAGTCGTGGGCGATTCCACCGGCCAGACGGCCCAGGCTCTCGAGACGCTGCATCTCGCGCATGTTCCGGTCGAGTCGCCGCCGCTCCTCTTCGCCCCGCACCAGATCGGTCACGTCCCGAGCCGCGCCCAGCAGCCGCACGCTCCCGTCCGAGGAGTCGCTCAGCTTGCGGAAGTGTACGTTGAGCCAACGCGTCTCCTCGTCGCGTGTGATCAGGCGCAGAAAGAGCCGGTCGACGCGACCGACGATGATGTCACCGGCCAGGTTTCGAATGCGCTTGCGGTCGCTGGGGTGGATCAGATTCAACCAGTCGCGATCATCGAACTCGTCGGAGTCGTAACCCGTGATGCGCTTGAAGGCGTCCGTGACCCATTCGACTTCGATCCGACCATCGGGATCGATGCGGAAGCTGAAGGCGTAATCCGAACCCAGCTCCGAGATGGCGCGATAGCGTTCGGTCTGCTTGGCCAAACGATGCTCCAGCTCCTGCTGGGCGGCCTCCAGTTCTCGCTGCTCCGTGCGTCGGCAGGCCGCGATCTGAAGGGCGAGCAGAAGCGGGGCGCCCCCCACCCATCCCATCACCAGCCCGCCGGGCATCGGCCCTCCGTCCAGCAGGGCCGCGTGGGTCGCGGCCTCCAGCCCAGCCAGCAGCAGCATCACTGGCACCAGCGCCAGCTCCGGGAGCGATGATCGGGACCCGCGGACGCTGGACCCGACGAAGCCGGCGGCCGCCAGCACCAGCACCGGTTCGATGACCAGCGCCGGGAGCTGGGCGAGATCGTACGCACCCGACAGCGAAGCCACTCCCCTGGCGGCACCGATGCTGGCCGCGACGGGAAGCAGCCAAATCGGCACCCGACGCCGTGCAAACAACAGCGCGCCGCTCAGCAGCAGGGCCGGATAGATCCCGCCCAGCGTGTAGCCCAGCACCCGGACACGCTCCGGGTCGTCCACCAGCAGCGTGCAGGCTCCGGACCCGAGAATGGCCGCGCACGCCCACGCCCACCAGACGGCAGGATTGGAATCAAAGCGCCGGGGCATGTTCCCTCCGAGAGGCGGCCATCCTATCACGCGAAGTCGGTCGTCGGGGCTGTGGCGATCCGGCTACACGGGATGCGGATGCCGGATGCCGTCGAAGCCTGTTCGCGGCCGGACTCGAGGCCGTTTCCCGGCTGAGGGCCGCGGAATACTCGCGGCTCAGCTGCTCCCAGCGAGCGCTTCAGTCGCTGGCATAGCGAACCTGCTTGACGATCTTCACCGGCTGCCCGCGGCCCAGACGCACGTCTTCGCTGAGACCGTTCGCCACAGCGGTCTCGGCGATGCTCCAGGCATTGCCGGTTCGACGCGACAGCGAGCGCAGCGACTCGCGGCGCCGAGCCTCCACGATCCGAAGCCGCAGCTCGGTGATCGAGCGACGCTCGCGCCCGGTCATGCTGCGAACGCTTCGGGCAACGAACCGAAAGCCGGCTGCGTAGCGCTGGAAGCGCGCGGCTGCCGAAACGGACGTGATGCGCAGAGTTCCCTTTGGGTGCGCGATCCAGGTCAGATCGAGCTGGACGGGTCCCGACTCCGTGCGTCCCTCGGACCAGGCCCGGAACGCCGGCCACCCCCCGATCTTCAGATCGAAGCCCTCGCCCAGCGGAAGTCCGCGGCTGGCCGCGTACGCATGGGCGGCCTTGCGTGGGTCTTCTGTCGGCCCCTGCCGCTCGAGAATGATGACGGCATCCTCGGCCGGAGAAAGCGCTCCGACGGCATCGCGCCCATTGCGCGTCGACCATTCGCCCGGAAAGTCGATCACGATCCCCAGGCCGGGATGCAAGAACCGCTCAGCGCGGAAGACGCCATCGGCCGGGTCGGGTCCCACCCGCAATCCGTCGAGCCGCGCCAGAAAGGCCGAGCGGTCGTCGACCGTAGCGGGCGAAGCGACCCGCTGGAGATCGGCCGCACGCGCAGCCGTGCTGGCGATCCGCTCGCGGGTCAGCGGATGCGAATCCAAGAAGCTCGGTCGGGGAGTCATCCCGGTGCGCAGCTCCGACTCCCGCTCGAGCGTCGTCAGGAAAGTCGAGAGCTTGGCCGGGTCGTAGCCGCTGGCGGCCACCAGCTTCTGACCGACCTCGTCCGCCTGTCGCTCCTGTTCACGACCATAGGACGCGATCAGTGCCGCACCGGCGAGTTGTCCGAAGCCGGCCACCGAGCGACCCGGCTCCCCACCCCCGGCGGCACCGGCCGCCAACGTCCCGAACGCCGTCAGCAGTCCCACGCCGATGTTCCGGGTCTCACGCTGCGCCGCGTGGCGGGCCGCCAGATGGCCGATCTCGTGGCCCACTACCGCGGCAACCTCGGCTTCGGAGTTGGCCAGAACCAGCAAGCCGCGGGACACATAAACGTAGCCGCCCGGCAGGGTGAAGGCGTTGGGTTCCGGCATGTCGACGATGGCGAACCGATAGGGCACGCCGGAGCGGGGTGAGTGGGCGGCCAGTCGACTGCCGAGGTCTCGGAGCCAGGCCGTAAGGGCCGGATCCTGCAGCAGGCCAATCTGCTGCTCGACCTGCTTCGCCGCCTGGCGACCCAGCGCTGCTTCGCGCTCCGCCGACCTCAGCACGAACTCGGACTTGCCGGTCACGGGATTGGTGGTGCAGCCCGATACCAGTGCCGCAAGCGACATCACGAGCCGCGCCAAACGCCTCCGACGCAACTGGACGCCGCTCGACCGACTTCGCATGGCACCCCCGAAACCACCGCGCTCGTGCGGCGAAGACTATACTGCGACCCCAGAAGGAGGGCGCCGAACGATGCTGGGCTTGCTGATTCGGCTGGCAATCGGAGCGGCCGGGCTCTGGATCGCATCCCGGCTCGTCCCGGGCATGTCGATCGAAGGAACCGGCACGCTGGTGCTCGCGGCGTTCCTGTTGGGCCTCGTCAACGCGATCGTCAGACCGCTGGCGATCGTCCTGACCTTCCCGATCACGATCGTCACGCTCGGACTCTTCCTGCTGGTCGTGAACGCAGGGATGCTCGCCCTGGTTGCGGCCCTGCTCGACGGCTTCCAGCTGGCCGGCTTCGGCTCAGCCCTGCTGGGATCGATCGTCGTGAGCCTCACCAGTTCGGTGGCGAACTGGACGATCGGCCCATCGGGCCGGGTCGAGGTGATGGTGGTGCAGCAGCGCCGCTAGTGGGTGGGCGCAGGGGCACTCCCGGTCGGTGACGGACGCTCGTGCACCAGCACACTCTTCTTCTCGCCGAAGAGAACACTGATCTTGCCGTTGCCGGCCCCGCGCTGAACGATGCCGAGTCCCAGCGTGGTGTGCTCGATGCGATCTCCAGATTGGTAGCTCTCGGTCAACGCGTAGCCGCGAATCGGTCGCGACATGTCCGCCTCCACTTCTACGTCTGCGGGATCAATCGTCCTGGGTCGCGGCCTGGGCTTGGGCCGGACACGGCCCGCACCATGCTCCCAGGCGCGCGTGAGCTTCGGCGCCGCATCGAGCACGGGAGATCCATCGGGATAGCTCCAACCCGGATCACCCTCGAGCTGACAACCCAGGTACATCACGGTCACCCCGAACTCGGCTTCGATCTCGCCTGCGAGACGTTCCATCTCCTTGATCCATGCCGCGCCCTTCTGGGCTTCGCGACGTCGGCAGAGCTCCCAGTAGCGGGGGCTCCCGATCAGCATCAGGATCGGCGGGTCTTCGGAGATCGTGCGCTCGCCCATCTCCTCGCCTAGCGGCGCACGGTTCGCGGCGACGATCGCGGAGTTGGCCAGCCCTTCGAGCAACGCGCGCAGTGGCGTGTCACCGGTCCCGCCGCGGGTCGCGCTCGGCGCGAGAAACTTGACCATGCCGATGACGAGTCGATCCTCGGGGCCGACACCGATCAGATCGATCTTGCCCAGGCCCTTGTTCGGATCCGCGTCGCCCTTGGCCTTGTCCTCCGCCGCACTCTTGACCGGGATCTCGGCGTGCACGAACTCCACGGTTCCGCCGTCTTCGGGCAACGCGAGCGGCGCATCGCTCTTGGCACACCAGTCGACAAGGGCCAGGGAGAGATGCTCACCGTCGCGGCTCGGCTTTCGCGCGCCCGCAAGCCGGCTGTTGTAGGCGACGAAATATTTCTTGCCGGCGTCGTGGCGACTGGGCGCGTTGGCCAGCTCCTGTTCGTAGGAAGTCCCAAGGGCCTCGCCCGTGAGCTCAGCGGCCGCGGCGCGAAACCCCGCGGCCTTCTTTACTTCAGCGCCGACCGACAGGTCGACGAGCGGATGCAGACTCACGGACCAACCCTCCCAAGTCCAGGATCATAACGCGTTTCAGCCGAGCATCTCGGAACCCGACACCGGAGCCTTGAAAGGCCGTGCGAGGGCTCTGCGGGGACCGGCGAGCACCTCTACAGCCAGGCTCGAAATCCGAAGAAATCCTGCAGCGGGCCGAACCGGGCGCCTTCACGGCAAGGGCCCGATTCCCCCAGCCGTGCTCACCCGTGTGAATTCAATAGGCAGTTAACAGTTGAGTTCAAACCTGCTTTCACCGAAGACACATGGCGAGGGGTGAAGTGGCATGGCGGCATGGATCTTCGAATTCGTAGCCGACGCACTGGAGCAGCGGACGGATCTCGACAAGCTCGAGGCACGCGGAACGGTGCGACTCGCCCTCAAGGAAGCTGGGCTCGACGCTCGCACCGTCACCGTCGAGCAGATGCAGGTCATGCTCGAGAAGGTCATGCCCAATGAGATACGCTCCCGCGGCGTCGACGACCCGGACGGGGTCTGCGCCGGGATACTCACCACCCTCAAGGACTCGGACCACGAATCGGCCGCTGCCGAAGTCGAATCTCCCGAGTCCATCTTCCGCCGGCTCGCCCAGGGCTAAGGGCGCGCGGGCACCCTTCGGGTGCCATGCAGTCTGCTGAAGCAGCAGACTGCGCTGGCGGCGGGCACCCTTCGGGTGCCATGCAGTCTGCTGAAGCAGCAGACTGCGGGTATTCCAATAAGAATTTTGTGAAAATTCGTCTGTGTTGTCGACGCGGGGCGTCACGGGTTCGTGTCAAGCGTGGTGCTGTCGCCGGGTGAGAATCGTGTTCCTGTGGATGGCGGGTGGGGTCGCCCACATGGCGCGTCAATCGGGTCCGGCCACCGGCAAAGACCGGCAAGATTTGCTTCAAGACCCCCCAAATGGGGGAGGTTGTCAGTGTGGCGTGCGAGTTATTCCTTGCAGCAGAGACGAGCCACGGGGGTATGGAGCCGGTGCGAGTCCCTGGACAGCTTGAACCGGTTCCCGCCACAAGGGCGCCTTCGTTGGCTTGGCTTGAGACAGAGGACGAAAAAACGCCAACAAGTCCGCACTTCTGTCTTTCCTCAGGGGCCCGCTCGTCGGAGCGGGCCCCACCCCTTCCCAGAAGCCACGCCACTCGTGACTTCCCAGAACCCGCACCATTCGTGCCGCCAGACGAGTCTGCCGCTTCGGTAGACTTCAGCGCGCCCAAAGGGCGCGCGCGGCCTGCCCCGAGGGGAGAGATCGGGTTCGCAAGAGAATGCGGCGCCACATCCACGGTTCAACGTATACTAGCTTTGTAGGTGCATGCGAAACGTGGGAGGCGTTTCGGCAGGAGCAATTCAGCTTGATCGATACGAGAAGCGCGCTCCAATTGACCGAACGGATCTACGAGGCAGTCATTGAACCCGACTCGTGGAATGCGTTCATCCAGGATGTTTCCGAACTGCTCGGTGGGCCGGCGGTTCAGATGTCGCTGCGCTTGCCCGACTCTCTGACCGGTCCCGATACTTTCCACAGCGTTGGTCTGGACGAGGCGTACCAGCCCGCTTTCATCAAGCACGTGCTCGAAGGCCTACCCTGGGGATCCATTGGACACGCGGCCTACGAAGCGCGTTTCGGATCCGGCGCTGAAATCCTGCCCGACCACCCCATTGAAGACACCGCCTTCTATCGGGACTTCATGGAGCCGCAGGGGCTCGCCGCCGACTGGCCCATCGTCCACATGATCGCCCACCAGCAGGGCATGCCGCTGTCGGGCATCATGATCTACCGGCGCGCAGGGGGCCGCGAGTTCAAAGACGACGACCTCGCCCTGCTCGATTCCCTGGTGCCCCACCTCTCGCGGGCCTACGCCCTCCACACCCAGCTCTCCCAGACCCGCCACGAGCGTGAGGCCCTGGCCGAAGTCACCGACCGCTTGCCGATCGGCGTCATCATGCTGGACGCCTCGGGCCGCATCCTGCGCACCAATCGCAGTGCATCCAAGATTCTGGAGACACACGACGGGCTCAGCGTAGAGCGTGGGCGACCGGCCGCTGTCGACTGCTTCGAGAACCGCGAGCTCCAGGAGAAGATCAAGCGGGCCGTCAAGGATCCGGCCAGCCCCGACTCTCCAAGCGGCGAGGTCATGATCATCAGCCGCGACTCGGGTCGTCGGGCGTTGCCGGTGATGGTGGGTCCGCTGCTCATCGCGCGGCACGAACACCTGACGGATGAGGCGTGCGCGGTCCTCTTCATCGCGGATACCGAGGGGCGCCAGATCGACACGACCCAGAATCTCGAAACGCTCTACCAGCTCACCCACGCGGAGGCAGACCTGGTCCGTCTGATCTCTGAAGGGCGATCGCTGGAACAGGTGGCAAAAGAGCGCGGCGTCACCATGAATACCGTCCGCAGCCAGCTCAAGCAGGTCTTCTCCAAGACGGACACCAGCCGTCAGGGAGAACTGGTGCACCTGGTTCTGTCGGGCGTCGCTGCAATCCGCGAGGGTGAGGACGATTGATCAAACCGCGCGTACGGCCGGGCCGACGCAAGGGTCACCGCTCCCACCCACCTTCCGAGGCACCCGCAGCCGATGTCCAGAACCCGAAACATCGCCGATGAGATCGCGCGCGATCTTCGCCAGCAGATCATCAATGGTCAGTACGAGGCGGGCGATCGCCTGCCGGCCGAGCGCGAGCTGGCCCAGACCCTGGGCGTCCACCGCAGCTCGGTTCGCGAGGCCCTGAAGAAGCTCGAGCAGCTGGGCCTGGTGTCGACCCGACGCGGTGGCGGAACCACCGTCCAATCGTTCGACAAGGCCAGCCTTGAGATCGTGGGATACATGCTCTGGAAGAACGGTCGCGTCAATCGAGCCGTTCTCGAGCAGATTCTGGACGTCGAGGAGATGTTGTTCGCGGGCGTCTGCTACCTGGCGGTCGAGCGTGCCAGCGAAGAGATGGCGGACGAAGCCCAGGTGCTGATGGCGCGCATGTCGCGGGCCACCAGCGTCAACGACTTCATCCGCGATGCCGCCCTGATCGGCGAAGTCCTCACACGGGCGAGCGGCAATCTCGTGCTGGCCATCTTCGGCAACGCCATGCTGCCAAGCCTGATGCGCGGCCTGAAGAACTTCGGGCCCTACATCTTGGCCAACGCCGAAACCCTGCAGACGACGCTGTCGAAGTCGGCGAGCTCGAACCTCTACAAGGACCCGCGGGCGGCCTCGGAGTTCGCGCGGATCGTGATCCGCGACCTTCGCCGGCTGATCTTTGCCGCGATCGACGCCTGGGAGGCCGACCTGGACGCCCAGGAACGGTCGAAGCAGCGAGAGCCGACGGACCCGGAGGCCTGCGCCAGCGTCAGCTGACCGGGCAGCGGCCGAGCTTCGGAAAGCCTGAGACGGCGCGTGGCGGCGCACTCAGGGTGCGAGCGATGCCACCGAGGCGGCCTGCTCGAGGCGTCCGAGACGCTCCTCGAGTCGCGCCAGTCGTCCGGCCACGGCCGGATCGGCACCCGCCTGCTGCTGACTCATCTCGAGCGCCACCAATCGATTGAGAAGCGAGCTCACATCCCAGGCCGCAGCGTCGGGCGGCGGACTGCCCACGGCCACGGGGACTCCCGGCAGCGAAGCCAGCGAGTCCCGGGCGGCGAGCCGCGTCTCCAGGGATTCCAGCCGCCGCTCCAGCGAGGCTGTGACCCGCGCCTCGATCATGCGGACGTTGCGGCGGGCGTCCTCGACCCGTCGCTCGAGCTCGTTGGTGCCGTGATCGGGGCTGCCTGCCTGGGCGACCTGCTCCGAGACCACGGCGAGCTGCCGGGCGAACTGCTGGTTCTCGGCCCGGATCTGGGCGACGGCCGCCGCAATCCGCGCTTCGCGCTCTCCGCCGCCGTCATCATCCGTCCAGATGACGGCGGTGATGAGCATCACACCGAACAGTGCCACGTACGGGAGCGCCTGGCGCCGGAAGAACCGCCTGAGGAAGCGCTCCTCCTCCGGCGTGACTTCAATCTCGCCCCCCTGCGAATCCGTCACGTCACTCATGCCCCCCGGCTCATCGGTCGGACGCGCATCCACTTGAACCCCCCGGATCCAAAGGTGTGGCGGGGCTCACGAAACCTCGGCAGAAATCTCTCAGGGTCGGTGCCGGGTCGCCAGAACCATCAGGGAGGAGGCCAAGATCACGTTGGCGAAGAACGCCACCACGATCGAGGCGCCGGCCAGGAAGC
>SMUY01286864.1_pt1 | contig 15930 bp, 14 predicted proteins | sample 2456441 | NCBI WGS metagenome assembly SMUY01 (sample SAMN11095931, study PRJNA526329) | marine sediment metagenome | biome: Marine sediment; feature: Surficial sediment; material: Deep marine sediment; isolation source: Hadal surficial sediment | place: Pacific Ocean | collected 2014-11 | depth...
GCGCGAATCGCAGGTAATAGCTGGCTATTGACAAGATTTGCAACGCAGAAGGTGGACATTTTGGACGCAAGATACGAGTTCATGAATAGATCAGAGGTTCCCTAACTGCTCCAGTGCTTTGCTCATCATCAATTCCGCCTGGGCGCCGCTGGGCCTGCCCTTCAGTGGCAGCATCAAGCCCAGGTACAGCAACTTTTCAAATTCAGACTGGAAGCGGTCAATGATCTTCTTGGGCTCGGGTACCAGTCGCCGGTCACTGATCAGGCCGAAAAACACCTTTTCGTTATAACTCAGGATACTGATGCCCAGGCCAATGTTTCCGTTTTGGGGAACCCAGAACATCATCTCGCTCATTTTTGAGCCGGCCAGCCACAGTGGGTGTTGCGGGCCGGGAACATTGGTCAATACGGTGGTGGCTTTGTCACTCAGTGCATCGAGAATCGGCTTCTGGACTGCCGACGGCACCATACCGAGTACTGACAGGAATCCAAAGGTTACCGCTGCCTGTTTGGAAGCTTTCAACTTCTGCATTCGCGCGTTGACCGAATAAAGCCGATCAAGGGGGTTTGCGCAGGTCAAAGGCAATGAAAGAAACACCAGCCCAAAGTGATTGCCCAGGTTATGCGCATGCTCCAGGGGTCGAAGGTTTACGGGCACCGTTGCCCGGATGTCCTGCAAGGATTCCGGTGCGTCACCCTCCTCTACCAGGAAACTGCGCAGCGCTCCGGTCACGGCAGAAATCAGCACATCGTTCACGGTGCAGGCAAAAGCCTTGCTGACTGATTTAACCTCGTTCAGAGACAAAGGATCGGTCCACGCCACCTGCTTACGGACGCCCAGTTTTCCTTTGAATCGTGTCTTGGGGTCGTCATGCAGCATCAGGGAATTACCCAATTCACTGACCAGTTCCCCTGCTTCAAGCGCATACTGTCCGGCCTTCGCGGGATCGCGCAATATTATCTGACCCTCCTGCAATATTTTCTGACCGAGATGAGTGGCAAAACCCAAACCCTCACGCGCCGGTTCCAGCAGGCGTCTGAAGATCGCAGATTCAGAGGCCCGTCGTTGCTTCCAGGTTTCCGGCTTACAGGCGGAGGAACGACCCTGCGGCTTATCGTCTGTCAGGGAAAGAAATACCTGGATCAGGGCTATGCCATCTGCGATGCAGTGGTGTATCCGGGTGATGAGTACCGGACCGGGTTCGTAGTTCTCCACCAGGTGGAACTGCCACAACGGCCGTTCTTTGTCCAACGGGGTGCTGGCCAGCTCTGCAACCAGAATTTCAAGTTCGGCGCGGTCTGCTGCACCGGGTAGCGCAATTCGACGAATGTGCGCATGAATATCGAAGTCTTCATCGATTTCCCAATATGCACCGGTCGTGCCGTCTACTGCCTTTTGCCGGAAGCGGCGAAAAGACAGGAAACGCTGTTCGATGGTCTCCTGCAGGCGCGCGTAGTCCATTGGCTGTTCAAAGACAATGACGCCCGTAATCATCATCAGGTTGGTCGGCTGCTCCATGCGCAACCATGCCGTATCGACCCTCGAAATGGGCTCCCTGAGCGGCTTGTCTGTCAAGGCAGACATCAACTCACCAGGCGCGGCGCACGCTTCAGGCGGCGTTCTGATTTGGCCTGATCCGAGCGCCGGTGCTGAAGCGCTTCGAGGTATGCAGAATCCACGCCGGTCACGTACTCACCGGAAAAACAGGATGTGTCAAATTGATCAATGCGGGTGTTGCCTTCACGACATGCCTCGATCAGGTCATCGAGCTTCTGATAGATCAACCAGTCAGCGCCCAACTCCGCCCGGATCTCGGCCTGATCACGGCCACTGGCAATCAGTTCAGACGGCGCCGGCATGTCGATGCCATAGATGTTCGGGAAACGGACCGGCGGCGCGGCCGATGCAAAGTAGACCTTGCGCGCCCCTGCATCCCTGGCGATCTGAATGATCTGCCGCGACGTTGTCCCGCGCACAATGGAATCATCCACCAGCAATACATTTTTTCCGCGAAATTCAAGTTCAATGGCGTTGAGTTTGTGCCTGACCGATCGCTTGCGCTGTTCCTGGCCCGGCATGATAAAAGTCCGGCCGATGTAACGGTTCTTGATGAATCCCTCCCGGTACTTGACGTTCAGGTCATAGGCCAGTGGCAGCGCCGCGGTACGGCTGGTATCCGGCACCGGGATCACGACGTCGATGTCGTGCTCGGGCCATTCCTTCAGAATTCGCCGGGCTAGCGCCTGGCCCATTCTCAGGCGGGCCTTGTAAACCGAGATATCTTCCAGCATGGAATCGGGCCGCGCAAAATACACAAACTCGAAGATACAGGGGGTGCGCGGCCTGGCCATGGGACTTTCAAAGGTGTGCAGTTTGCCGTCCAGGCTGATGAATACAGATTCGCCAGGACGGACGTCACGCTCAAGTTTGAACCCGATGGCGTCCAGCGCCACGCTTTCGGAGGCGAGCGCGTATTCTGTGCCATGCCCGGTTTCACGACTGCCAAGAACCATGGGACGTATGCCATGCAAGTCCCTGAATCCAAGCAGCCCCTGGTTGACCACGAGTGCAATCACAGCGTAGGCGCCTTTGCACCTGCGGTGAACGCCCTCGACTGCCGCAAATATATCCTGCGCTGCCAGCCGGTTTTCATTCCGGCCCTGCAATTCGTTGGCCAGCACGTTGAGCAATACTTCGGAATCTGACTCGGTATTCAGGTGCCGCCGGTCGCTGTCAAATAGTTGTTTCTTAAGGCTGTCGGTATTGATCAGGTTACCATTATGGGCCAGCGCAATTCCGTGCGGTGAATTCACATAGAACGGTTGAGCTTCCTCCGAATTCTCGCATCCGGCCGTGGGATATCGAACATGCCCGATGCCGATATTCCCACTCAACCGGGAAAAGTCAAGCGATCCAAACACATCGCTGACCAGGCCGTTATTCTTGTGAAGATTGAGGCAACGACCATTGAGGGTGGCGATGCCCGCAGCATCCTGACCCCGGTGTTGCAGCATCGTCAGGGCATCAATAATCGCTGGGGCAACGTCCTTGTTTCCGGAGATGCCAATGATGCCACACATGCTTTCCAGTCCTCTCTAGGTACTCAGTTCTTCAGCCGCAGGTTCTGCGACTGGAAACAGCTCAAAATTTTCGCTGACTGACTCTGGCAGAAACCCGGATGCCCACTCGGCCAATGGCATCAGGGCCTGCAAGCCTTGCGATTCGCTCCACCAGGAGTCTGCGGGAATCGGTGTAAATCCTGCTACCAGGATCAGTATCACAACCATCAGCACTCCCCGGCAGGCTCCGAACAGGCCGCCCATCAACCGGTCTGTGCCACTCAGGCCGGTTTTCTTGACCAATTTCCCAACCAGGTAAGTCAATAAACCACCCACCACCAGCACGCTAAGGAACAGCCCTGCGAATGCCACCGCGATGCGTGCAGAAGGCAAAGTAATCGATCCCGGCAACCAGGCTTCCACGGAGCCTGATAACTGGAACGCAATCAGGAATGCTGCAACCCAAACCGCCAGGGAAAAAGCTTCCTGGACAAAGCCACGCAATACGCCAACCAGCACGGATATCGCAACAATGCCAACAATCAAATAATCAGGCCAATCCAAAGCTAGTACTCCTTCAATGTGCTAACCAGGGGCTTAATCGACACTCATGACGATACCGTCAAGATTAATTTTTTGTCGAATTTCTGCGGCAATTCTGATTGCACTCTGGCGTTCTATCTCGGGGCCTACACGGATGTTGTGGCGGGTCCCCCTGGCATCACTGACCGTCACGCCATACGCACTGAATCCGGCAGAGCGCAGTTTTTCAAGAAGACTTTCGGCATTGTCCGCGTTGGAAAAACTGCCCACCTGCACCACCCATCGAACCAGCGGATCAGACGGCTCGGTCACCGGGGCACTCTCATCAGGACGAAGATCCATAACCCGGGGTTTCACATCGGGTGTCCTGGTGCGTATGAGACGCACCGCGTCATTGGCTTCACTGACCTGGTCGAAGGGTCCGACCCGGACCCGGTGCAGCGTTCCCACCGAGGCTTCTACGGTGTCGGTTAAAACCGGTAATCCGTCTGCCTTCAAACGGGATACCAGGTTGTTTGCACTGGTGGTCGTGCTGAAACTGGCCACCTGGACCAGGTAGCGTCCCGGTGACTGGCTGCCTTCCTCGAACTCCCCGGCCTGGCCATGCTGGTCAGGATTGTCCGGAATTTCTGCGGGGCTGGAAACAGCGGGCGTCTGCGGCGCGGAAGAATCTTCGCTTAGGCGCCTTGCACCGGGTTTTGGCGCCGAAGTGTTCGCAGCGTTGCTTTCCAGCACGGAAGGCTTTGCAGAATCCTGTTGGCCAATTGGAAATCTCCGGGTTTCAAATGACAATTCAGACGGCTTGGCCGGCACTTCTATCCTCCGGGCTTCCTGCTGGTTTTGGGGCTGACCGCTCAGTAACATGGGTAAAACAACGATTACCAGTGCGATCAGCACGCTCGCACCGACCAGTCTTTGTTTCAGGGCTTTATCCATATCAGCTCATCGTATTCCGCAGGTTCCAATTCTATCAGTAAAGCTCAGGCAGGCCGTAGCCATCGCATTGCCAGCGCCACGGTCTGGAACGAACCGAATACAAGTATTAACTCATCTTCTCCCGCTACCCGCCCGGCTTCCGCCAGTGCGTGTGCAACGGAATCAAATTCCCGGATCCCGGATTCCGGTACTGCTTTGGAGATCCTGCACGCAAGATCGCTGCCGCTTTGGCCCCTTTCACCTTCGAGGCCTGCGCAATACCAGTGGTCGACAACCCCGCCAAGGGACCGTGCCACGTTTTCAACATCCTTGTCATTGAGCATGGCGATCACACAGTGGACTGCACCCGATGGCCGGCTTGAAAGCTGCGTGGCCACGGCCTCCGCGGCCATTGGATTGTGGCCGACGTCGAGGATGACCCGCCGATCGAACTGGCTGGGCGACATACGCCCGGGAAGGTGGGTCGCCTGCACTGCCTGACGCCATCGGTGCGAATCTTCAAGTGCGCCGGGCAACAGCGAATGGACCGCGGCCACGGCGGTAGCCAGATTGTCCACCTGGTGTCTGCCGGCCATTGGTGACCCGGGAATCCCGAGGCGCTCTGTACCCAGGTTCAGCACTTGCTTGCCATCTGCCCCAGAAACATCAAAATCACGCCCCAGAACCGCCACGCTGGAATGCAATGTTTCGGCTTTAGCAAAAATGCTGGACGGCGGGTCTCTGTCACCGCAGATCAGCGGGATTCCCGCCCGCATGATGCCTGCCTTTTCAGTGCCTATGGATTCCCGGTCAGTGCCGAGGTATTCCTGGTGATCCATCCCCACCGGCGTAATGACCGCACAGTCCGGGTCCACCAGGTTGACTGTATCCAGTCGTCCTCCCAGGCCAACCTCCAGCACTGCTATATCCAGTTGGGATCGTTGCATCAGGTCAAACGCCGCAAGCGCAGTAAATTCAAAATACGTCAATGAAACCCCGTTCCTGGCCTGTTCCGTACGTTCAAATGCCACGATGATTTTTTCGCTTTCTACCGCTTGACCCATTATTTGCATGCGCTCGTTGAACTCGAACAGATGGGGCGAAGTGAAAGACCCGTGCCGGTATCCAGCCGCGCCCAGGATGGCACAAATATAAGCCACGACAGAGCCCTTGCCGTTGGTGCCGGCAACCGTGAAAACGCGCGGACCCGGTCTCGGCGCACCCATGGATTGGTAAACCCTGGCGCAACGCTCCAGTCCGAGATCAATGCTTTTTGGATGTCCGCTCTCCAGCCTTTTTAACCACTGCGCCAGCGTATCGGTCATGATCGTTGCTCCGCCGGATGAGCGATCAGGACTCAGGATTCAAGCAGTTCGCCGCTGACCGGCTTCGCACGGTGCCCTGCTGTCAGCAGTCCCAACATCGCGGATATTTCATCGCGCAGCTGACGGCGATCGATGATCATGTCGACCCCGCCTTTTTGCAACAGAAATTCACTTCGTTGAAATCCTTCGGGTAATTTCTCTCGCACGGTCTGTTCAATCACACGTGGCCCGGCAAAACCGATCAGCGCACCGGGTTCTGCGATGTTGATATCGCCCAGCATTCCCAGGCTTGCCGAGACTCCGCCGGTGGTGGGGTGGGTCATTACAGAAATGTATGGAACACCCTCTTCCGCAAGACGCGCCAGCATGGCGCTGGTCTTTGCCATTTGCATGAGCGAGAACAGTCCTTCCTGCATTCTCGCTCCGCCGGTGGCTGAGAAACAAATCAACGGTGCGCGGAGCCGCAGGCTTTCCTGTGCCGCGCGTGAGAACCTTTCTCCGACAACGGAACCCATGGATCCGCCCATGAACGCAAACTCGAAAGCACAGGTGACAGCGGTTGCGCCCTTGAGTTTGCCCACCTGGGCCACCAGCGCATCTGTTTCGCCGGTCTTTTTCTGCGCGGCGCTCAGGCGCTCTTTGTAGCGTTTGCTGTCCTTGAATCTGAGCACATCGACCGGCTCAAGTTCTGCGGCAATATCGCGGCGTTTACCGGCATCCAGAAACTGATCCAGGCGCAAACGGGCACCCACCGGCATGTGGTGGCTGCACTTGGGACATACTTGGAGATTTCGCTCTAATTCCGGCCGGTACAGCACCGCAGAACAGGCATTGCATTTGGTCCAGAGTCCTTCCGGAACATTGCGTTTGCTGCCACCCTCCGTCCGGATCCGGGACGGCATCAGTTTTTGAAACCAGCTCATATTTTCAGCGCCTGCTACCGCTTGCCAGCAGATTTGCCGCCATTGTCCAACGACTGTCGTATGGAAGCAATAAAACGCTGTGCACTATCGCAGGCAGCGCCGGGTTCATCGCAAGCCGCCAATCGCTCGACCAGGGCACTTCCTATGACCACTGCGTCCGCATTTTGTGCGACCGCCGCAGCCGATTCTGCGTCCTTGATACCAAAACCGACAGCGACCGGTAAAGTCGTGTTCCTGCGAATCTGTTCAAGCGGCTTTGCCAGCGCGTCAGCGTCCAGGCGGCCCGCACCGGTGATACCTTTGAAGGAAACATAGTAAATAAAACCCTGTGCCGAACCGACGATGCCCTGTAAGCGCTTTTCGGTCGTCGTGGGTGCCACCAGGCGGATGGAGTAAACGCCGAATTCATCCAGCGATGCCTGCAAGGACTGCATTTCCTCCGGCGGACAATCAATCAGCAACAGGCCATCCACACCGGCATTCGAAGTGTCCTTCGCCAGCGAAGCGTAACCGTACCGCTCGAAGGGGTTCATATACCCCATCAGAACAACCGGTGTGCGGGAATCAGTGCGGCGAAAGCTGCGGACCCAGTCGAGAACCTGCTTCAGGTCCACGCCCTTCCCGACTGCCCGCGCACTGGAAGCCTGTATCACCGGACCGTCGGCCATCGGATCTGAAAAAGGAATGCCCAGTTCGATCAGGTCGGCACCACCAGAAACCAGACAGTGCATCAATTGCACGGTCCACGCCGGGTCCGGATCTCCGGCGGTCATGAAGGGAATAAGCACTTTCCGGCCTTGCTCCCGTGCGGCAGAGAAACAACGATCGATTCTTTGCTTCACAACGAAAGCCCGCCCAGCTCGGCGAGCGTTTGCACATCCTTGTCTCCCCGACCGGAAAGGTTGACCAGAACGAACTCATCTGCGCGCATTTCACCGGCGAGCTGCATGCCATAAGCGACTGCATGGCTACTTTCCAGCGCCGGAAGAATACCCTCGAGGCGCGTCAGGGTGTGGCAGGCGTCAATCGCCGTCTTGTCGTCGATACTCACATAGCTTGCGCGGCCCTGTTCCTTCAACCAGGCATGTTCCGGGCCCACCGCGGGATAATCCAGCCCGGCGGAAATGGAATGGGTATGCATGATCTGGCCGGCATCATCGTCGATCAGGTAAGAACGGCTGCCATGCAACACACCGGGACGTCCCGCACACAGGGACGCAGCGTGTTCACCGCTGCGCAGTCCCCTGCCGGCTGCTTCCACACCGAACATCTTCACGGACTGGTCTTCGATGAATGGATAAAACAAGCCCATCGCGTTGGACCCGCCACCCACGCAGGCCACCAGGGCATCGGGCAGGCAGTCCCAGTCGTGCAGCATCTGGCGGCGCGCTTCCCGACCAACCACGGCATTGAAATCACGCACCATCATCGGATACGGGTGTGGCCCGGCAACCGTACCGATGACGTAATAGGTATCGTCGATATTGCTGACCCAATCCCGCATGGCTTCGTTGAGCGCATCCTTCAGTGTGCGGGAGCCCGAAGCAACGGGCCGAACTTCGGCGCCCAGCAACTGCATGCGAAATACATTGATCGCCTGGCGCTGAATATCGGTCTCGCCCATGTATACCACGCATTCCTGGTCAAACCTGGCTGCCACGGTCGCGGTGGCTACCCCGTGCTGCCCGGCACCCGTCTCTGCAATGACCCTTGACTTGCCCATGTGCCGTGCCAGCAAGCCCTGCCCGACAGTATTGTTGATCTTGTGGGCACCGGTATGGTTCAGATCCTCCCGCTTTAACAAAATGCGGGCGCCGCCACACAGATCCGTCAGGCGGCGGGCAAAATAAATCGGCGAAGGACGCCCGACGTAGTGCGCCAGATCCTGGTCGAGTGTTGCAACAAATTCATCATCCTTGCGCCAGCGCTCATAGGCAGTGGTGAGTTCATCCAGGGCGTGCATCAGCGTTTCTGATACAAACCTGCCGCCGAAATCTCCGAAATGACCCAATGAATCAGGTAAACCCGTCATGTCTGGCTAGACCTCCGTGCTTGCGTACATATTAAAATCGCCTCGCAGGAGTACTTACACTCCTGTCGATATCCACCGCCTTGGCGGCACGAATGAAATCCCGCACCATGCCGTGATTCTTGATCCCCGGACTGTCTTCCACGCCACTCGACACATCCACCGCCCATGGGCAAACCAATTTAACTGCCGCGCCCACATTTTCCGGCGTCAGGCCGCCGGCCAGCCAAATGGCATGCGCGCCTTGTTGCAGTAGCGTCCAGTCAAACACCTGACCGCTACCCCCGGGGTCACCCGTTGTATGGCTGTCGTATAACAAGCCCTGTGCATCCGGGTACAGGCGAACCATATCAGCCTGTTCAACCTCGGAACCCATGGCGATGGCCTTGATGAATGGCTGGCCGAAGCGGTGACAGAAACGGTTGTCTTCGCTACCGTGAAACTGTAACAGGTCGAGGGGAACCTCTTTCAGTACCGCCTTGACCTGCGCTTCTTCCGGGTTCATGAACAGGCCAACACGCACGATTCCGGGCGGGACATGTGCGGCCAGTTTTGCTGCCGCCTGCGGAGTCAGTTGACGCGGACTGGGCGCAAACACGAAGCCGAGCATGTCGGCACCGGCAGCGGCAGCATTGCGGACATCCCGGACCCGCGTGATGCCACAAATCTTGACCCTGACACTGCTCATCCATCCTGCCCATGTTGTGGAAATGCGTTTACCTCCCGGGGGAGCGCAAATGAATCCGGGTATCGGACAGCGATGAAACACAGGCCTTCGGGCGGGGCGGTAACACCTGCAAGTCTGCGGTCCCCGGCTTGCAACAACTCCGCCAGCCAGGCCACCGGCTTTTCGCCGGTCCCGATATCCATCAATGATCCGGCAATATTCCGCACCATGTGATACAGGAAACCATTGGCCGCAATATCCAGCACCACGTCATCCTGGATGCGCCTGACGCAGATATTCCTGATTTCCCGAACTGCGTGACGCGCCTTGCAACCGGCCGAGCGAAACGCGCTGAAATCATGTTCTCCAAGGAGCGCGGCGGCGGCCTCGTGCATCCTTTCCGCGTCCAGGGGCTGACGGCACCAGGCCACCTGTCCGGCTCGCAATGCCGGTCGAATCCACCGGTTCAACATGGTATATCGATAGCGCCGTTCGAACGCGCAAAAACGGGCGTGAAATTCCGCATCGACCCGCCGCACCCAAAGTACGCACACCGTCGCGGGCAGGTTGCCGTTCAAGCCAAGGACCCATTGTCGCTCCGTACGGTCCGCTTCGCTGTCAAAATGCACCACCTGGCAGCGTGCATGAACGCCCGCATCCGTTCTGCCGGCGCAAATCACGCGTAGTGGCTGGTCGGCGACCACAGCCAGCGCCTTTTCCAGGCAAAGTTGAACGGATTGACCATCGCGCTGAGCTTGCCAGCCGTGAAAACCACGGCCATCGTATTCAATTCCGAGGGCGTAGCGCATGCAAACAGCCGGAGCTAAAGCTCTCCCATCATCTCTTGGGCTTCCCGGACCTGGGCATCGTTACCAGCCTCAATGACTTCTTTGAGCATTTGCCGTGCCGCATCATGGTCATTCATTGAAATATAGGCCCTGGCCAGGTCCAGCTTGATTTCGTGATCACTGACGTCCGGTTCGATGGCTGCCTCCTCATTGGTGGTCACTGTCCCGGATTTTTGCGCCTGCCCCCATTTCCCGCTTTCCGCTCCCTGCTCTGCAGCACTGGCTTCTCCGCCCGTGTCAGAATCCACGTAGTCTTCGAGATCGATCACGTTATTCTCGCCTGTTGCCCGTTTGCCCGCGGTTTTCAGGGACTGCGAATCATCTTCAGCCGCGCTGTCGATATCCCGGTTTGCCACGGGGTCCGGATCGTGATCATTGCCGCTACTGCGCCGCTTTAACAGCCAGATAACTGCTGCCAATAACAACAATAAGCCCCCGGCAAACCAGCCCGTCATGCCCGCATACCACGGCTTATCTTGCCGCGGCGGAATCACCACGATTGGCTGCTCGGCTTCATCTGCAAGCCGGTTTTCACGCAAATTGGCTTCCATCTGGGCCAGTTCGCGGTCAGCCAGCTTACCGTCGGCCTGGCTTTGTGCGATTTTCTCTTCCAGTTCACGAATGCGTTCGTTCAGATAGCTGTTTTCCTGCTGTGCATTTGCCAACTCCTCTTCGGTCCGGGCCAGCACCTCGCGGACTTCCTGGGTAGACAGGGCGCCCGTGGGCAGTGCTCCGGAGCCTGTTCCGCTGTCTCCAGTCTCTTCGCCTAGTGAGGGAGGCACCAATTCCAGCAATCCCTGGTCCTCCCCGGTATCAACATCCTGCAGAGCCATACGTTCCCCGGCACTGTCTAGCGGTTTTTCAATTCCCGAGTCTGCGATCACCGGCAAGGAGGAATCGAACGGCAGGCCCGCTCTCCTGTCCCGGTGGGCTGTTTCCTGGCGTATGGCCTCGAGCATGGCCTGCCGTCCGCTCAGTCTCCTGACCTCGCTGAGCACAGGCATTCTCAAAATTGCGCCCTGTTTCAGAAAATTGATATTATTGTGGCCAAAGGCGTCCGGATTCAGGCGCTGTATCGCCAGCATGGCCTGGTTAATGGAATAGTTATTCCCTCTGGAGTAGTCAGTCGCGATCCCCCAAAGTGTTTGGCCGCGCTGGACCGGACCGATCGTCGCAGTGATGGAATCCACCGCTACCGCGCGCTCGTCAAAACCTGGCTCCGGCTCAGAGCGCTGCGTCGTTGTGCGCTGATCGGCAACGATCCCGGTCTCAGCTTGCGTCATTGCCTCAGCGGCGGCGGTTGCTGGCGCCACTTCGGTGCTTACCTCTTCGCTATCTTCCGGTTCAGCCAATGAATCCCTGGTGGATGCATCAGCAAGTAATGAATCGCCGGACGCTTCCTCCACCGGCAATACTTCCGCCTGCACTTGTTCCGCCTGCACTTGTTCGACCTGCGAAGGCTCAATCGGCGAATCCGTAGATTCGTGCCGGTCTGTTTGTGTCTCGACGGGTGCCGTGTAGATCGGTTCATCCGGTACCGTGACGGTTTGCCTGGCTGCCCTCTTTAGTGTTTCGGCCTGCTCAAGGACCGGTTGCTCATCGGGTGCCATCGCGGCCTCCGGCATGGCTACCGGTTCGGTCGCGCTGTCCATTGCCGGTTCAGCATCAATAACAGTTGCATTGTCCGGATTTTTATCAACTTCCGGCTGTACGTCTTGTTGCCTGGTTTGCGCCACCCGCGTTTTCCCGGGGGCGGGAGTTGCCGGCTTGGATTGCTCCGCCGGTTCAATGATTGGCGCAGGAGTGGGTCTTGAGATCACCAATGGTCCCGGGGCCCTGGCAGCAAAGGTCGGCGGGTCAAGAAACAAGTTGTACTCGCGCAACATGCGGCCACCGGACCAGGTTACTTTGACAACCAGTTGAACAACGGGGTCGCTGATTGGCAACCGGCTGGTCACCGTGATGAATGCATTTGCCAGATCGGCATTAACCTCAAATCTTAACGGTACCGAAACGGTACGGCTCAGACCGATGATTTCAAAATCGGCTGCGGACGCCAGGCCGGCAATCACCGAATTCAACTCTTCCTGTGACTGGCTGATCAACTCAATTCTGGCATTCAGGGGTTGATTCAAAAAAGAACGGACTTCAGCGCCTCCCAGTCCGAGTGCAAAAAGTGCCGGACTGAATGACAACAGCACGAAGCATAGTGCGAAATGAAATTTAATCTGCATTTCTATAGATCCCTGCCATTCCCGGGCGTTTGAACGCAGGCCAGTCGGCCGTTTTTGTAGTCTACTGTTGCCGGCAGTGTCTTTCCACCGGGTACAGCTTCAATATCACATTGGAAGGGTTCCGGCTATCACGGATTGCGGATGGCTTCCAGAATCTGTATGGCATTCAGGGCTGCGCCTTTGCGAACGTTGTCGCCGACGATCCAGAGATTAACACCCCTGGAATGCGTATGGTCCCGTCGCAGGCGGCTCACGAATACCTCGTCTTTGCCTGCGGCGTGGGTCACTGCCGTTGCAACGCCCGCCCCCGCATCAGCTTGCAGAATCAACCCCGGAGCCGCCTCCAGTAAGCGTGCAATTTCATCGATACTGATCTGTTCGCGGGTCTCGAGGTGAACCGCCTCGGAATGCCCATAGAACACCGGCACACGCACGGCGGTTGCATTGACCAAAACGCGCTCATCGCCGAGGATTTTAGTGGTCTCCCACTGCAGCTTCATTTCTTCCCGCGTATAACCATTGTCCTGTATTTTATCGATTTGCGGAATGACATTGAAGGCAATGGGCTGGGCAAAAGCCACCGTTTGCACATCGTTAAACTGCAGGCGGTCGGCGGTCTGCCTCGCCAGTTCATCGAGCCCTGCCCGACCCGCACCGGAAACCGACTGGTAGGTGGCAATATTGATCCGCGCGATGCCAGCGGCCCGGTGTATCGGCGCTATGGCAATGAGCAACTGAATCGTGGAGCAGTTCGGGTTGGCAATAATTGCACCCGGACCGACTGACTCGATCTCACTGATATTGACCTCCGGCACCACCAGCGGAATATCATCCCGGTAACGAAACTCGGAAGTGTTATCAATCACGATGGCGCCGGCTTCGGCGGCTCTTGGCGCATGTTCCCTGCTCACCGCAGCGCCCGCCGAGAACAGCGCAAAATCCACGCCGCTGAAATCGAAAGTGTCCAGTACTTCCACATCCAGTTGTTGCCGGCCGAAATCGACCTCGCGCCCGAGTGAGCGATCACTGGCCAGTGCATGCACTACACACTCTTTTCCGAGGCGTTCCGACAGGATTGACAGTATGGCCTCACCGACCGCACCGGTGGCGCCGACCACCGCGATGACGGGCTTGTCCGCAGAACTCATGGGCCAATCTGCCCCCTGTGACGCAGCACATGGTCCATCAACACCAGTGCGAGCATGGATTCAACGATGGGTGTTGCGCGTATACCGACGCAGGGATCGTGGCGGCCGGTGGTGATCACTTCCACCTCGTTGCCGTCCTCATCGAGACTCCGGCAGGGAATGCGCAAGCTGGAGGCCGGCTTGAAGGCCACGCTGATGCGGATATCCTGCCCGCTGGAGATACCGCCAAGAATGCCACCCGCGTGATTGGACAAAAAACCGTCGCCCGTCATTTCATCCCGGTGCTCGGTACCCATCTGATCGACACAATCAAAACCGGCGCCGATTTCAACCGCTTTTGCAGCATTGATGCCCATCATTGCGCTGGCCAGCTCTGCATCCAGTTTGCCGTAAACAGGCTCACCCAGTCCGGCCGGAACATGGGTTGCTACGGCGGAGATTCTTGCGCCCGTTGAGTCACCGGACTTTCGCAGAGCGTCCATGTAAGCTTCCAGTTCCGGCACTTTCGAGGCGTCCGGGCAGAAAAACGGGTTCTGGTCGATTTCGGCCGGGTCCATATTTTCATCGGTACGGATTGGCCCCAACTGTGCCAGCCAACCGTAGATATCCACTTCATGCTCCTGTTTCAGGTATTTTCGGGCAATGGCCCCGGCCGCCACGCGCATTGTCGTTTCACGCGCTGATGAACGGCCACCGCCCCGGTAGTCACGGAAGCCGTATTTCTTCCAGTAAGTGTAGTCCGCATGACCGGGGCGGAACTGGCGCGCAATGTTGCTGTAATCCCTGGGCCGGGCATCGGTATTTTCGATCAGCAGGGAAATCGGGGTGCCTGTGGTCCGGCCTTCAAATACACCGGACAGGATCTGAACATCATCCTTTTCCTTGCGTTGTGAAGTATGGCGAGACTTGCCCGTGGCCCGGCGTTCCAATTCCTTGCGAATTTCAGTGGTGTCAATTTCCAGGTCCGGCGGACAGCCGTCAATCACACAACCAATGGCCGGCCCGTGGCTTTCACCGAAGGTCGTCACCCTGAATAATCTGCCGAATGTGTTATACGACATGCATCAATTCTCCATTAACACCCTGGTGTCGCAACGTCATGATCGCCTGTTGATGTTCAAGCAATTCATTCCTGGTTAATGTAAATACACCGCCGCCACCGTGCTCAAAGTCTATCCACGTCAGCGGCAGCCCTGGTAAGCTGGCCTGGAGTAAGGCGGCACTTTCACCCACCTCGCATATCAGCACCCCGTCGCAATCCAGGAATGCCGTTGATTGAATCAGTATCTCCAGGGCTAGCGCCAGGCCTTCCATACCCGAAACAAGCGCTTCCTCCGGCTCTGCATGATACTCCGCCGGAAGCGAATCAAACACCGCTTTTGACACATAAGGCGGGTTGGACACGATTAAGCCGTACTGGCGCCTTTCCAGGTCCGCAAACAGATCAGAAACAATCAATTCCACGCGCTCCCCCAGTCCGTGGAGTTGCCGGTTTTGCGCCGCTACCTGCAACGCGGCAACGCTGACGTCGGCGGCGTCCACCCTGAGCCATGGCATATTCCTGGCAATGGCGATGGCGATACAACCGCTACCTGTGCACAGATCCAGTACCCTGCTAATCCTGTCCATCTGTACCCACGGTGCAAACCGCTGACGGATCAGCTCCGCGATGGGTGAGCGTGGCACAGCAACCTGCTCGCTGACTGTGAACCGTAAGCTGCAGAACCAGGCTTCACCGGTCAAATAGGCCAGCGGTTTCCGGCTGTCGATACGGCGTTTCAGGAGTCCGGCAATCTTTTGATCCTGTTCTTTACCGGCCACATCGTCCCAGCCGGTGAAGCTGCCGTCTGCGGCCGCACCAATGGCTGACAGCACCAGCCATACGGCCTCATCTGCCGCGTTATCAGTTCCGTGACCAAACCATACCTCTGAACGCTCCAGGGCTTTCTGGCTTCGGCACACCCATTCAGCAAAGGTCATTTATTTTTTACCTGGTACTCCTTCAAAGTGATATTAACTCGTTCAGCGAATCGGGAAGCGTTTGGGCGCAAGGCGTCGTCTCGCGGGCAATGGCTGGTCCTTGGCAAGAGGCGCAACACAGCGCACGAGCGCTTCCCGGTTCGCCCGAAGGGAGCAGCCCAGATGACCCAATACGGCGTTGCAGCCCTTGAAAAGGACATGCCATTCTCTGCGGACTGCGTCTTGTCTTGGGTCATCTGGGCTGCTCTGAACGTGTCAA
>SMUY01444504.1_pt1 | contig 15923 bp, 13 predicted proteins | sample 2456441 | NCBI WGS metagenome assembly SMUY01 (sample SAMN11095931, study PRJNA526329) | marine sediment metagenome | biome: Marine sediment; feature: Surficial sediment; material: Deep marine sediment; isolation source: Hadal surficial sediment | place: Pacific Ocean | collected 2014-11 | depth...
CGGCCCCCAAGGTACGCCGGCGGCGCCGGGCACGTACTTGGTTCGGCTCACGGCCGGCGATGCGACCTACACGACGACGCTGAGCATCCGCGCCGATCCGGAGGCATCGGGCATCGGGTGACCGCGGCAGAGCAAAGTGGCGCGCCCGCTCGCTTCGCGACCCGTTGAGATATCCGGGCTAGGGAACCGAGGGTTCCTCCGCCGCGGCTGGCTCATCGCGATCCTGGCGGTTCCCGCTGTCTTCGCGGTTGCGGCCCTTGGCCTCGTACATGGCGGCATCGGCGCGGGCGAGGACTTCCTCGAGCGTTTCGTTCGGCCGACGATAGGCGTGCCCGATGCTGAATGCGATGGGTGCCTGCGTCGGCGCGGCCTCGATGAGACGGCTCGAGATGAGCGCCAGATTGTGGGGATTCACCACCTCGACGAACAGCGCGAATTCGTCACCGCCGATGCGCACCAGGATGTCATCGGCGCGCTTGTTGCGGATGATGAAATGGGCAAAGCGTTGCAGCACGCGGTCGCCCTCTTCGTGTCCGTGGGTGTCATTGATCTCCTTGAATTGGTCGAGATCCAACATCAGGCAGCCGTAGAAGTAGCTCGGTCCTTCGAGAACGGGTTGCTGCGCCTGCAGGTAGCGACGGTTGTAGCAGCCGGTCAGCGAGTCGCGAACGCTGAGTTGCGCGAGCTGCGCCTCCAGTGTCCTGCGTTTGGTGACGTCGAGAAGCACGCCGTACAGCGCCACCACCTCACCGTTCTCTTTTTGTACGTGGCAGGTGTCGAGCACGCTGAACATCTCACCGTCGAGCCGCTTCACATTGAACTCGAACTCGGTCACCGTGCCGCGCGCGATGACCTGGCTGACGAAGTCCGCGCGGCGCTCGGTTTCGGGCCACAGGTCCCCCATCGAATGCTCTTCGAGCTCTCCCATCGTCTGGGCGCCGACCATTTCCATGAACGCCGGATTGGCATCGACGATGCGGCCCTCCGGGGTGGCAACGTAGGTGCCTTCCGCGAGGGTGTCGATGAGGGCACGCAATGTGTCGGGATCCCGCAGCGATACAGGAATCCTGCTGCGCCGGTCGGCGTCCGAGGCGAGGGTCTCTGGTTCGTCTGATGCCATGCGATGGCTCCCGGACGTCGTGCCGCAGACGTCATGCCATTCTCGCGTTCGAAAATAGAAAAGTCGGGGTGAGAGGATTTGAACCTCCGACCCCCTGCTCCCAAAGCAGGTGCGCTGCCGGACTGCGCCACACCCCGATTCTGTCCGAACTTCTCAACGGGTGGCTACTGCGCGAGCGCGCCACTCGTTGAAAAATCCGAACTTGCCACGCCGGCTCTCAGAATACCCATCGGAGAGCTGGGATACAAAACGATTCCGCCGCTTTTTTGCTGACCGAGAGGCTGAGAAGCTTCCGTCAGTGCGGCTTCCAGGTGCGTAGGAAGGCGGCCATCGCCCGGACCGCCTTGCCGCGGTGTGAGACGGTCGATTTCTTCCGGCGTGAAATCTCGGCGAAGCTGGCGCCCAGCTCGGGCGCTACGAAGATCGGATCGTACCCGAAACCGCCGTCGCCGCGCGCCTCGAAACCGATCGTGCCTTCGCACACGCCGGTGGTCTCGTGGATGACATCGCGGCCCAATGCGAGCACGAGGTGGCAAACAAAACGGGCGCTCCGTTGGCTCTCGGGTGTCTGGCGGAGCTTGTCGAGAACAGCAGCGTTGCGCTCCGCCGGGGCCAGACCCGCATCGATGTAGCGGGCCGAGTGCACGCCGGGCTCGCCGCCGAGGGCGTCGATCTGCAGGCCGGAGTCATCGGCGAGTACCGGCGTATCGACGTACGCGGCGGCAAACAGCGCCTTGCCACGGGCGTTGTCGGCAAAGGTGTCTGCGGTTTCCTCGTACTCCGCGATCCCGGGCGGTAGGCGATCGACGCTCCAGGCGGAACCCTGCAGGAGGGCGGTGAGCTCGACGACCTTGCCTTCGTTGCGGGTCGCGAAGATCAGCCGCGGCATGGTGGGATCGTCGCCGGGATCGTCACCCGCCCTCGCTCTCCCCTTCGCGCGCTTCGCGACCCGTTGAGAAGTCCGGGCTAGGCCCATCGGACTGCTGGATCTGTGGATTACCCGGCTCGATGAGCACCCACTCGTCAGAGGGCAGCAGCGGGCGCGACAAGTCTACGTGGCCGGCGAGCGTCTCCATGCGCTGGCCGTCGAGGAGAAACTGCACCGCGACGATCTCCGGAAAGCTCACCGTCAGTGTAGCGATGATGCCGTAGATGGTGTGCAGCTCTCCCAGGGAGCCGCCGCCGGAGAAATCGTAGAAAGAGTTCTCGAAGTCGAGGTAAGCGATGCCGCCCGGCGACACCCAAGTCTCGCGAAGGCGCGACTCGGGCGCTACCGGGGAGATGGTATCGGTACCAACCCAGTTGATGAGCTCCTCGACGGTGCGTTGTATCTGGCCCTCCAGAGTGGGCGGTGCGGCCACCGTGCGGGGCACCGGGATGAGGCGCTCCAGGCCGGGCACAATGACGAAGAGCTGCACGTCCATGGTGCCCGCGTTGGCGCGGCCGGCGGCGAGCGCGGCGCGTCCCTCCGGGCTCGTCGGATCGATGGTCTCGGCGGCAACGGGCGACGGGTTGGGCGGCGGGTCGGCCGAGGGCGCGGTGGTCGGCTCCGCTGCGTTGGCGGCGGTGCCGCCGGCGCTACCCGCGCCCTGCTCTGTGCTGCCGAGATCCTCCCCGGGCGTGGGCGCGAAGACAAACCAGCCGGCGGACGCCAGAATGGCGAAGAGCAGCGCGGCGATGCCCATGACGCGCCACGGGAATTGGGAATCCTTGCGGCTCATGCGGGCTGCGACTCCGGGGACTTCGTTAGCGGGGCGAGCCACCCGACAGCATCACCTGGCGGCGGCGATACTCGGAGAGGCTCCGGAAGAGCATGTCGGCGATGCGCTGACGATGTGCAGGATCGGCGAGCATGCGCTCTTCTTCGGCGTTCGACAGGAAACCGACCTCGACCAGCACCGCCGGCATATTGGCTCCCCGCAACACCCGAAAGGGAGCTTGCTTGATGCCCCGGTCGGTGGTGCCGCCCAGCGAGTTGAGGTTCGCCTGGATCATCTCGGCGAGGACGCCGCTCTCCTGCAGGTGTGCCGTTTGGGCCATGTCCCACAGCAGCATTTGCAGCTCCTCGTCGCCGGCCGCCGGGCCTTGTAGCTCCAGGGCGTCATTCTCGATGAGCGCCACGCGGCGGGCGTCGTCGTCGGTCGCTTGGTCGGAAAGAAAAAAAGTCTCCGCCCCGTGTACGCCGCGGCCGCGATACGAGTTGGCGTGGATAGAGATGAAGACGTTGGCCTTGAGGTTGTTGGCGAAGGCGGTGCGGTCTTCGAGTGTTTTGTCGATGTCGCCGTCGCGCGTAAGACGAACCTCGAGGCCCAGGCGCTGCACGATCAGGTCGCTGAGGCGGTTGGCGATATCGAGAACAAGATCCTTCTCGGTCAGCCCTCCGGGGCCGACGGCGCCGACTTCAGAGCCCCCGTGGCCGGGATCGATAACGATGGTGCGGAAGGTGTCCTGCGGCGGCAGCGGTTGCTCGATGGCAGCGGGATTGGAGCCCAGGGCCGCGTCGGCGTCGGCCGCGGTGGCGGCACCGCCCACCAGGCCAGCGGCCGCCAGTGCCACCGTAGCCAGTGTCACCGCGCATAGCCATCCGAGCGGGGATTGAAATATACCGTCGCTTTTCATGGGTCTATCGTAAGCTGCCGGCAGGTGGTGTTGAAAGTGTGTGGGGGCAACCGAGGTGGCGCGCCGGCTCGCGGCTAACGACCGCCGATCGCCGGGGCGCGCGGCATTCGCTCATCGCGCATCGCGGCGTGGTACAGGAGCGAAGCCATGACCACGGAGGCTTGTTTCAGGTCCTGCTCGCTGATGCGCTCGTACGAGTCCACGTTGGTGTGGTGGGTGCGCACGTCGTAGTCCTCGTACGAGTGAATGGGCTGGAATCCCGGGATGCCCTCCCCGATGAAGCTCAGGTGGTCGGTGCAGCAGATGCCACCCATGTTGAGGATGGTCGAGTCGAGGTCGGCGAAGGGCTCGAGGTTGGCGACGAAGAATGGCCGTGCCGCCTCGTTGCCCTCCAGAAAGAATCCCTTGATGGGACCGGCGCCTGGATCGAGGTTGAAGTACACCGAGAAGTTGTCGCGCGCAGCAACGTTCTGGTCGCCAGACAAATGCCTCTCCACGTAGCGCCGCGAGCCGTGCAGGCCTTGCTCCTCGCCGCCCCATAGCGCCATGCGAATGGTGCGGCGCGGCTGCACGCCGAGCGCCTTGAGGATGCGTATGGCCTCCAGAACGGTGGCGGCCCCGTCGGCGTTGTCGGTGGCGCCTGGTGCCGAGTGCCAGGAGTCGAGATGGGCCCCGATCATGACGACCTGGTCGCCAATCTCCGGGTCGATGCCGGGGATCTCCGCGACGACGTTGTAACCGTTGGTGTCCTCCTCGTGGTACCGACTGTCGATGGCGATACGTAATTGCACGTCGACACCACGCCCGAGCAGCCGCGCGATCATGTTGTAGTGCTCGGGAGCCAGCACCACCGTGGGCACCGCGTCGTCGTCGTCGCGGCTCTGGCCGAGCACGAAGATGGTGCCGTGCTCGCTGCGGCTAGGCTCCAGCGCCACCGCGGCGCCTTCGGCGCGCAGCATCTGCGCCAGCTGTCGTTGCTGCTGGCGAGCCGCCCGTGCGGCCTGTTGTTGCACCTGCTGACGGGCGCGGTCTTCCGCGGACACATTGGTACGACTGTTCGGACTCCAGCGCCCGGCAGGGGCTTCGATGCCGGCGTCACGAAAGTCGGGCGGGTAGTCGCGGTCTTCGGTGATGAACCGGGTTTCCTCCGGTCGCATCATGACGATGGCGCCACCCAGCTTTCCCTCGTAGGCGCTGAGCTCGTCGGTGTCGAGCCCGGCCAGCAACAGCGGTGCGGCGAGGATCTCCCCGTCGGTCGATGGGCTCCATGCCTTGGGGTATCCCATCAGCGGCATGTAGCGGGGCTGCACCATCTCGAGGGTAAACCCTTCGAGTGTCCAGCCGCGTCCGAACTCGAAGCTCTGCAGGTGGGCATCGTCCAGACCCCAGCTCTGCAGTTCGTCGCGCGCCCAGCGCACCGCCGCGTTGTACGCCGGGGAGGCGGTGAGCCGGGGCCCGAAGACGTCGACGAGCTGGCTGAACGTCGCCCACACTTGCGAGCGGTCGAGCCCCTCTTGGCGGATCTTGGCGACCATTTGCAGGTCGACCTGTTCCTGCTGCGGGGCGCTGCCTGCCGTAGCCGCAAGCAGTACGACGAGCAACGGGGCGAGCAGGCCGCGGCCGGCGACCCTGTCTTTCGAAAATCGTCTCGTGATCATGGTTGGCGTCCTTGTCATGGCCGCGCTGCTCGAATGCGCTATCGGCGCGAGGCGGCGTTGCCTTAGCAGGGTGCTGAGAAACTTCCGTGGGTGTCGTTGGCCCGGCATCTTCTTATATCCCCATGGGGGTTATATCCCGATGGGGCCCCTGTGTTCAAAATATTTGGCGAGGCGGCCGAGCCCTTCGGTGATGTCGGCCGTGCTGGCGGCGAACGACAGTCGCAGGAAGCGGGCCGCCTGGTCGCCGAAGGCGACCCCGGGCACGGTGATCACTGCGGCCTCGTCGAGGATGTCGAGTGCTACCTCCAGACTGTTGCCCGCGGGCGCCGCTTCGATGAGCACGAAAAAGGCGCCTTCCGGCGCGATGTGCCGCATGTTCAACTCGCCGTCGATGGTGTCGAGCATGAGCTGCCGGCGGCATCCGAAGTCGGCGCGGGTTCGCGCCGCACGCGCCTTGTTGCCGGCGCCGAGCGCCACTAGGGCGGCGTGCTGCGACAAGGTCGGAGCGCAGGTGACCGAGTGCTGGTTGATTGCTGTGATGGCGGCAATGAACTCGGGCTGCCCCACCACCCATCCGATGCGCCAGCCGGTCATGGCTTCGGTCTTTGACAGGCTGCTGACCACCAGGCCGCGGCTCGAGACGTCGAGGTACGAAGGACTGCATTCGCCGTAGTAGAAGTTCTGGTACACCTCGTCGGAAATCACCATCAGGTCCTCGTCATCGGCGATCTGTGCCAACTGTGCGAGCTCCGTTTCGGCGATCACGTGTCCGGTCGGGTTGGAGGGGCTGTTGATGACGACGGCTCGCGTCGCCGGGGTGATCAACGGTCGTAGAGCTGTAGCCGAGAAGCGGAACCCGCCGGCGGCGTCCATGCCGTAACGCACCGGCCGGGCCCCGGCCAACGTCGCCGCCGCCGCGTAGGTGGGGAAGCCCGGATCCGGCACCAGAACCTCGTCGCCGGCATCAACGGAAGCCAGCATGGAACCGAGCAGGCCGCCGTTGGCCCCCACCGTAATGCAGACCGAATCGGCGCCGCGGTCCCCGGAGCTGTGGGTGGCGACGAGCTCGCGCAGCTCGGCCATGCCGCCGTTGAACGTGTACCCGAGCCGCCCCCCATCGAGCGCCTGGTGGGCGCTGTCGAGGATCTCGGCGGCGGTGGCGAAGGACGGCTCTCCGAGGCCGAGGTTGATGGCGCCGGGAGGCGCCTGCTCGAACACCTGACGGATGAGCGACAGCGAGACTCCATCGAGGCGGCGGGCGACGCCGCGGCGTGGGGTCACGTTCTCAATGCCTCCTCGAGAGCCGACGCCGCGTCGGTGCTCTCGTCGCGATACTTGACGATCAGTGGAGTCGCCACCTGCAGGCCGCGCCGGGCGCCGAAGTCGCCCGTTGCGGGCCGGCTGCCCGGCACCACCACGGCGCGGGCAGGAATGACCAGCGGTTCGTTCTCGGTGGCACGCAGCACCCTCTCGTTGACGAGGTCGAATACCGGCGTCGATCGGGTCAGTACGGTGCCGGCGGCGATGACCGCTTGCTCGCTCACCCGGGTCCCCTCGTAGACGCCGCAGTTGCCGCCGATCAGCACGTCATCCTCGACGATCACCGGCAGCGCGCCGATGGGCTCGAGTACGCCGCCGATCTGCGCCGCTGCCGACACGTGCACGCGCTTGCCGATTTGCGCGCAAGAACCGATGAGCGCATGCGAGTCGATGAGGGTGCCGTCATCCACGTAGGCGCCGATGTTGATGAACATCGGCGGCATGCAGATGACCTCGCGGCCCAGGTATGCTCCCTCCCGAACTGACGAGCCGCCCGGTACGACGCGTACCTCCTCGCTGTCCTCGAAGCGACGCACCGGTAGCGTGTCTTTGTCGACGAAGCCGAGGGGTCCGGCGTCTTCGGTGCGCGCGTTCCGGCCGAGACGAAAACCCACCAGGATGCCCTTCTTGACCCAGTGGTTGGTGTGCCAGCCGCTTGCGTCGGGTGAGGTGTCGGGTGAGGGGTTGGGCGAAGCGGCGCGCACCGCGCCGCTCCCGAGCAGGTCACGAAACCGTGTAAAGGTGTCGTGGGCGTCCTGAGGCAACTCGTCGATGGGGGTCTCGAAGAGAGCTTCGATGGCGGCCTGCAGCTCAGTGTGATCCATCGGCGCTCCCGGTGATCTCGTCGAGCACGGCGCCGAACTCGAAAAAACCGGCCTTGTCGTGGATCCACTCGGCCGCCAGCAACGCGCCTCGAGCGAACCCCTCGCGCCCCCGTGCCGAGTGCACCAACTGCACCGCGTCGGCGCCGCTGTCGAAGCCTACCCGATGCTCGCCGAAGGCGCCGCCGGCGCGTAGGCTGGCGACATGCAGGGCGTCCGGGTCGATGGCGCCGGTGGGGTTGCCGGTCTGCAACCTGCTCTTGCGCCGGCTGGCATTGACGACCAGTTCGGCGACCCGCAAAGCGGTGCCGCTGGGAGTGTCGATCTTGTCACGGTGATGATGCTCGAGAACGTAAGGGTCGTACTCATCGAAGGCATCGAAGAGCCGCGCTGCATGTTCCGCCAGGCGGAAAAACAAGTTGGCGCCGACGGAAAAATTGGCGCCATACACCAGCGCTGCGCCGCGCTGCTCCACTATGCGGCGCACATCGTTGAGGTGCTCGTCCCAGCCGGTGGTGCCGATCACCATGGGAATGCCGATTTGGGTCGCCCGGTCGACATTGTCGAGCACGGCGAGGGGTTGGCTGAAATCAATGGCGGTGTCGACGCCGGCGAAGCGTTCGCGGGTGATGCCGGCGCCGTGTTCGTTGTCGTCGATGTCGAGACGCACGACGATCTGGTGATCTCGAGCCGGCGCAACGCGCTCGACCTCGCGGCCCATGCGGCCGTAGCCCAACAGTGCCAGCTTCACGTATCGTCCTCGCCGTCGGCGATGAGCTCGACCAGGTCGTCTACGTCGAGCTCTAGTCGGTAGCGCGCCAGATCGAGTGTGCCGGCGCGAGAAAACTCCACCCCTTCCGCTTGCAGCAGCGCTCGCTGACGGCCGGGTTCACCGCCGGTTGCCTCGTCCGTCGAGCACAGGCCGACGGCGTTGACTACCCGGTGCCACGGCACGTCGGGGGGGCAGTCGTGCATCGCCCAGCCCACGGCTCTGGCGGTGAGTGGGCGGCTACAGAGTTTGGCGATGTGGCCGTAGCTCATGACGTTGCCGGGAGGTATCAGACGCACGATCTCGTAGACTTCTTCCCAGGCGCTGGATGAGGTCATGGGACTCTCCGATGGTGTGCCGATGCTATCAGAGGGGCGCTCTGCAGCGGTTGCGGCCGGGCGGGTGGCGCGCACTTCGGGCGTGCGGTCGTTATGCTGTTTGTTGATCCGTTTCAATATTGGCCCGTTGCAATCGAGCGCTCCCGACCGACCCTGGTGTTTGGAGGATCAGATGAAAACCCGAGCCCTTTGCCGTCTCGCGGCGGTGTTTCTGTTCGCTGTCGCCCTAGCGGCCAGCCAGACGCCGGCGTCCGGCGCTGTGGCGGCCGTGGTTTCCGCGCCTCAGTCCGATGACGACGCCGGCTGGCCACGGCAAATCGACGACGACCGCGCCACCATCATCATGTATCAACCGGAGATCGAGCAGTTCCAAGGCAACACCTTGAGCGGCCGGGCGGCGGTTTCGGTGACTGTCAACGAAGAGGGCGCCGCTCCGGTGTTCGGCGTCGTGTGGATGGACGCGCGTATCGAGACCGATCGTGAGACGCGCATGGTCGAGATCGTCGACGTCAGCGTAACCAACGTGCGTTTTCCCGACGCGACGCCCGAGGAGGAGCGGGCGTTTATCGAACTTCTCGAAGATGAGATTCCGCAGTGGAACCTGGCCATTTCGATGGACCGGTTGATCGCCGGCCTCGATGTCGCGAACCGGGAGCGCGAATCCGCCAACCTGCGTATGGACCCGCCGACGATCCTGGTGGTCGACTATCCGGCGGTGTTGATCTCCATCGACGGCGAGCCGCTCACCCAGCCGGTCGACAGTGACGGTCGCTATATGCGGGTGGTCAATTCGGCCTTCACCATCATCCAGGACACCGGCACCAATACCTATTACCTGTACGCCGGCGAGGACGCTTGGTACGCGTCGAGCGATGTGGCTTCCGGTTGGCAGATCACCACCAACGTCCCCACCGGCATATCCGCCCTGCAGCCCCCGCCGCCCGAGATCGAGGGTGGCGACGAGGCCGAGGAAGAAGCCGAAGACCCGGCAGCGGTCCCCGCGATCATTATCGCCACCGAGCCCACTGAGCTCATCGTCACGGAAGGCTCTCCGCAGTACGCGCCCATCCTCGGCACCGACCTGCTGTACGTCACCAACAGCGAGTCCGACATCGTCATGGAGGTGTCGACGCAGCGCCATCTCGTCGTCCTGTCGGGACGCTGGTACGCCTCCCCCAGCCTCCAGGGGCCGTGGGAGCATATCCCTCCCGACCAGCTTCCCGACGACTTCGGCAAGATCCCGCCCGAGTCCGAGATGGGGCACCTGCTGGTGAGTGTGCCCGACACGCTGGAGTCCAACGAGGCGGTGCTCGACCAGCAAGTGCCGCAAACCGCGGCGATCGATCGTTCGGCGGCGCTCAACGTCGAGTACGACGGCGATCCGCAGTTTGCCCCGGTCGAGGGAACCAGCATGGAGTACGCGCTCAATACCGGCACCCAGGTGTTGCGCGCCGAGGGCCGCTACTACGCCGTTGACGAGGGCGTATGGTTCGTGTCGGACACGCCCGAGGGCCCCTACGCGGTGGCCACCGTGCGGCCCATCGAGGTCGATTCGATTCCCGCGAGCTGCCCCAACTACAACGTCAAGTACGTCTACATCTACGACGTGCAGCCGGAGGTGGTATATGTCGGCTATACGCCCGGGTACACCTCTAGCTACGTGTATGGCGGCACGGTGATCTACGGCACCGGCTATTACTACGTCCCCTGGTACGCAACCGTGTACTATCCGCGCCCCCCGACCTGGGGATTTCACGTGCGCTACAACCCCTGGTACGGCTGGGGCTTCGGCTTTAGCTACAGCACCGGTCGGTTCACCTTCAGCATCGGCTTCGGCGGCTGGGGGGGGCACGGTGGCGCGTGGGGGCGGCCGTACTACGGCTACCGGGGCGGCTATCACCGTGGTTGGCACAACGGCTACCGGGCCGGCGCCCGCGCCGGCTACCGCGCCGGGCAGCGCACTGCGGTGCGCAACAACATGTACCGCACGCAGAACAACCGTGCCCGCGTCGCCAACCAGCCGGCGCGCGCCAATCGGCCCACGGCGGGGACGGCGCCGAACCGCGCCAACAACGTCTACAGCGACCGTAGCGGTAACGTGTTTCGCGAGAACCAGAGCGGCAACTGGCAGGGGCGCAGCGGTGGGACTTGGGAAAACCGCCAGCCGAGTACGCAAAACCGAGCGCAACTCGATCGCAGCTCCCAGGTGCGCAGCCGCGGCACGGCGCGCACCCAAAGCTCGCGCAGTTCGCGGCCGGCGCGGGGCAGCGGAGGTCGGGGGCGGGGGCGAGGCTAACCCCAACCGAACATCTCTCGACAGGTAGGGCGCGAGCAGTTGCCACCCGCTGTGGAAGTCCGGCTGAGCACCCGGGCCGTGACGCCGTCAGGGGTAGAGCCGTTCGATCGTCCAACTGTCGCCGTCACGGATGTAGGCGACGCGGTCGTGCAGGCGGTGCGCCTTGTTGCTCCAGAACTCCATACGATCGGGCCGGACACGAAAACCGCCCCAGAACTCGGGTCGGGGAATCGGGAGACCGGCGTATTGCGCCCTGAGCTGGAGGTAGCCGGTCACCAGCGAGGTGCGCGACTCCAGCGGTGCGCTTTGCTTCGAGGCCCAGGCGGCGAGTTGGCTGCCGCGCTGGCGGCCGGCGAAGTAGGCATCGGACTCCTCTTCGCTGGTGCGCTCGACGGCGCCCTCGACGCGCACCTGCTCCTTGATGCACTCCCAGTAAAAGCACAGCGCCGCCCGCGGATTGGCGTCGAGCTCGGCGGCCTTGCGGCTGCCGTAGTTGGTGTAGAAGGCGAAGCCGCGCTCGTCGACGCCGCGCAGCAGCACCATGCGCACCGCAGGTCGCCCGTCCTGGTCGGCGGTGGCGAGCGCGACGCGGGTATAGTCGCCGGGGTCCTTTTTCTTGGCGCGCGCGTAGGTCTTCAGAAATCGAGCGATGGGATCGTTCATGGGCTACCGTTGCCGGGGTACGCGATGAGCCCGTAGTGTACCCGAGCAGGTCGTGCCCCACGGCCATCGCAGGTCGTGCCCCACGGCCATTAGCAGGTCGTGCCCCACGGCCATGACAGGTCGTGCCACACAGCCATCGCAGGTCGTGCCACGCGGCCTGCCGGCAGGGAACGCTCCATGCAACATGGCGTGCGCTCCATCTTTGACGAGGCCCAGAGCAACTTCCGGCGCACCTGGCCACAGCTCGCGGTTACCGCGATCCTCTACAAGGTGGTGGCATTCGCCGTGCTGACACCGCTTCTCGGCCTGCTGCTGCGACTGCTGGTATCTACGTCGGGCAGCTCGGTGGTCGCCGACGAGGAAATTCTCTTCTTTCTGCTGCGCCCGCTCGGCCTCGCCGGCCTGGTGGTGTTTGGCGGCGTCAGCCTGGCGATCGTCGCCCTGGAGCAGGCTTGTCTGATGGTAGTCGCTTTCGGTGCCGCGCATGGCCGTCGGGTGCAGCCGCGCGCGGCGCTCTATTACGTCAAGTCGCGGTGGCGATCGGTGCTGTCGCTGGCGGCGCGCATCACCGCCCGGGCGTTGTTGATTTCGGCGCCGTTTCTTGCCGCTGCCGGTGCCGTGTATCTGTGGTTGCTCACCGAGTTCGACATCAACTTCTATCTGTCGCAAAAACCGCGCGAGTGGTGGATCGCGGTGGCGCTCATGGGCTCGATTCTCGCGCTGCTGGTTGCGGTTCTCGTCTATCGCGCACTTGGCTGGTTGATGTCGTTGCCGATGCTGATGTTCGAGCAGGTCTCACCGCGAGAGGCCCTTCGCCGGGCATCCGGGCGGGTGCGTGGGCAGCGACGCGAGGCCGCGGTGGTACTGGTGGGCTGGGGTGCGTCGGCGCTGTTTCTGTCGTGGTCCTCAGCCGCGGCAATCGCCTGGATCGGCCGCACCGCCACCCCCTGGGCGATGGGCTCGATGAGCCTGCTGGTGCCACTGGTGTTCGTCTTGCTGGTGCTCTGGCTGGTCTCCGGCCAGGTGGTGACCTTCGTCAACGGAGCCGGCTTCGCCGTGCTGGTGACCGCCTTCTACCGGCGCGGTGCCCTCGATGCCGAAGGCCCGGGCAGCTGGAGGGGCGAGATCGAGCACCTCGACGAGGCGTCGCCATGGAAGGTCTCGCGCCGCGCCGTGGTCGGCGCGCTGACCTTCGCCCTGGCGGCCGGCGTCGGCTTCGCGGCGTTCGCCGTGCATGGCCTGTCGGGCGATTCCGATGCCCAGATAACGGCGCATCGCGGCGCTTCCATGTGGGCGCCCGAGAACACCCTCGCCGCGGTCCAACGGGCGCTCGACGACGGCGCCGACTGGGTCGAGATCGACGTGCAGGAGAGCGTTGACGGCCGCGTCGTGGTGGTGCACGACAGCGACTTCATGAAGCTCGCCGGGGTGCCTACGAAAGTGTGGGAGGCGACCTATGACGAGCTGCTGCAGATCGACATAGGCAGCTCCTTCGCCCCGGAATTCAGCGATCAGCGCACGCCGACGCTCGATCAGGTGTTGGAGCTGGCGCGTGATCGCGGTGGCGTCAACATCGAGCTGAAATACTACGGGCACGACGAGAGCCTCGAGCAGAGGGTCGTGGACATCGTCGAAGCGATGGGCATGCAGGATCAGGTCGTCGTCATGTCGCTCAAGTACGATGCGGTGCTGAAGGTGCGCGCCATGCGGCCCGACTGGACCCTCGGGTTGCTGACCGCGGTTGCCATCGGCGATCTGACCCGCCTGGACGCCGACTTTCTCGCCGTTAACACGGGGCTGGCGTCGCGCACCTTGCTCAGGAACGCCCACGCGTCGGGCAAGGAGGTACTGGTGTGGACGGTCAACGATCCGCTCACCGCCTACGCCATGATCAGCCGCGGCGTGGACGGCGTCATTACCGACGATCCGGCGATGGTCAGGCGCGTGCTGGCCTTTTATGACGATCTGAACGGTGTCGAGCGCCTGCTGGCCGAGGTGGCGATTCTCATCGGCACCGTCGAGCTCGACGACGAGGAGCCGGAGGAAATCGGTTAGCCGGGATTTCTCAACGCCTCGCAAAACGAGCGCCGGCTATCGTGCCCGTGCAGCTGTGGCCCGTCGAGAAGTCGGGGTTCGCGCGGATTTCGCCTTGTAATTTCCGGCGCCTGCTCGTTGAATAGTCCGCAAGAGGATCCGGCGAGCCCCAATCAGGCGCCGGCGGCGTGTGGGCGCGCTGCATCGACTGGTGCCGACATGTACTTGAAGGGCGAGATCGACGAGGAGACCGAGATGGCCTCGTTGGAGAAGGACAGACGATAAATGGCCGAGTTCACCATCAACGTAAACGGCCGCGACCGCATGGTCGACCTGCCGCCGGAGATGCCTCTGCTGTGGGCGCTGCGCGACACGCTGGGGCTCACCGGCACCAAGTACGGCTGCGGCATGGAGCTGTGTGGTGCCTGCACGGTGCACATCGACGGCAAGGCGGTGCGCTCCTGCCGCAAGGCGATCTCGACGGTGGGGACCGGCCAGGTCACCACCATCGAGGGGCTTTCGACCACGGGCGACCATCGGGTACAGCAAGCCTGGATCGCCGAGGACGTGCCGCAGTGCGGCTATTGCCAGGTGGGACAGGTGATGACCGCGGCGGCACTGCTGGCCGATAATCCCCACCCCAGCGACGAAGACATCGACGTGGCCATGGTCGGGGTGGTGTGTCGCTGCGGTACCTACGACCGCATCCGCAAGGCAATCCACCGGGCCGCCGGGAGCGTCAAGTCATGAGCAAGATCACCAAGCTCGATCGTCGTGACTTCGTCCGTCTCGGCGGGGTCGCCTCCGGCGGTCTCGTCCTCGGCGTGTACGGCGGCTACTCGGGCGCCGAGCAGCTCCTATCTATGGGCGCCGATCCGGACCCGCTCAACGCCTTTGTGCACGTTAGCGCCGACGGCACGGTGTCGATTTGGGTCGCCAAGGTCGATATGGGTCAGGGGGTGCGCACCTCGTTGCCGATGATCATCGCCGAGGAGCTCGACGTCGATTGGGACCGTGTCCGCGTGGTACAGGCGGACGCCCACCCGGACAAGTACGGCCGCATGATGACGGTGGGCAGCTCGAGCGTGCGTCGGGGCGCCTGGATGGGCCTGCGCCGTGCTGGAGCTTCGGCGCGCCACATGCTGGTGGCCGCCGCCGCCGCCCGCTGGAGTGTCGATCACGCCGAGTGCCGCACCGAGATGGGGTCTGTTGTCCATCCCGCCTCGGCGCGCCAGCACAGCTACGGCGATCTCGCAGAGGAAGCGGCGGCGATGCCGGTTCCCGAAGACCCCGCGCTCAAGCATCCGTCGGCGTTCAAGCTCATCGGTAGGCCGATGAAACAGCTCGACACACCGGCGAAGGTGCGCGGCGAGGCGGCCTTCGGCATCGACGCACGGGTGCCGGGGATGTTATTCGGCACGGTCGTGCATAGTCCCGTGTTCGGTGGCAGCGTGGGCAGCGTCGACGCTACCGAGGCGCTGGCGGTGGAGGGCGTGCGCCACGTCGTGGAGATCTCCAGCGGCGTGGCGGTGGTTGCCGACAACACCTGGGCCGCGTTCCAGGGCGCCGACAAGCTCGACATCACCTGGGCCGACCAGGACTTCGACATGAGCAGCGCCGACATCTCGGCGCACTTTGCCGAGGTTGCCGAGGGTCGGGGAGTCGAGGCGGTCGAGGCGCGCCGGGAGGGCGACATCGCCGCCGGCATGGCGGCGGTGGACAAGAAGATCGAAGCGGTCTACGAGACTCCCTACCTGGCGCACGCCACCATGGAGCCGATGAACTGCACCGTGCACGTGCAGGACGACCGCGTCGAGGTGTGGGTGCCGACGCAGAGCCCGCAGGGAGTGCAGAGCACCGCGGCGCGTATCACCGGGGTTCCGGTGGAACGGGTCACGGTGCACCCGATGTTCGTGGGCTGTGGCTTGGGTCGTCGCGGGGCGACGGACTTCGTGCAGGATGCGGTGGAGACCGCGATGAAGGTCGGCGTTCCCGTGCAGGTGCTGTGGTCGCGCACCGAAGACATGCGCCACGATCTCTACCGGCCCGCCTCCTACGCCAAATTCGAGGGTGGCGTCGACGCCGACGGCAACCTGGTGGCCTACCGTCTGCGCGTCGTAGCGCAGCCGCTCAGCGCCACCGGCAGCAGCAACGGCGGCGGCCGGGGCGGCCGAGGTGGTCGCGGTGGCGGTGGCCCCCGTCCCGATCGCAACGCCGTCGACGGCCTGGTGACGATGCCCTACGACGTCCCCAACCTGCTGATCGACTACGGTCGGCCGGACCCC
>SMUY01173297.1_pt1 | contig 15916 bp, 12 predicted proteins | sample 2456441 | NCBI WGS metagenome assembly SMUY01 (sample SAMN11095931, study PRJNA526329) | marine sediment metagenome | biome: Marine sediment; feature: Surficial sediment; material: Deep marine sediment; isolation source: Hadal surficial sediment | place: Pacific Ocean | collected 2014-11 | depth...
AGAGGTGATTGGCCCAAACCTTTCACTATTAGGTTATTATTTCTGGGGTTTTAAAGTTACCTGGTTAGGTGCCTCTCTTGGTTTGGCTGAGGGTGGGATCGGGGGATTTTTGTTAGGGAGCATGATTGCAAGCTTGCGAAATTGGGGGATCCGCGCTTATGCCAAAGTGCTGAAACTACAGGCTCTGGCAAAGGAAGAGCGGAATCTTCTCGACAAAATACGGTAAAACCATGGCAGATGCTTTCAATAATGAAAGATTGGGGCCAATCACCTCTCCCTCTTTCAATAACAAAATAGCGGTCGCCAAAAACAGCCCAAGACCGCTCACAAGTCCCAAAGCTACACCAAGTGCGACACTATCCAATTCAGCAAATGCTTCTTCAACCACTTGTTGAGGTAGAGTCTTGGTCTTGGCCGTGGCAATTGGCTTACTCACTGTGGGAGTCAAACGGTCAATGGGTTTCGTTTGCGGCCCAAGCGATTCCTCGTGATACTCTTTCTCGGTATTTACGGTCCAAACGTCATGCCGTTCACCGACGATGTTGCGAGCAGCATAAACACCCGTTAGCATCGAGTGGTCCTGATTATTATAGCGATGAAGACCGTTTCGTCCAATGGTTTGAAGATTTGAGAAGCGGTTGAGATACGATTTTATCGTCATCAAGCTTTGTTGATAGACTCTGTCATAAATTGGATAAGCCTTTTTTGCGCGAACCACTACACCATCTTGCACCTCTTTAGGGTCAATTAACGATAGCTGAACACACTCTCGTATGCCCAATTCAATCAAGCGCTCATCCGGCCAGCTCCATTCATCATCATGCTCCCACAAAAAGTACTCTAGCCCCAATGAGGTCTGCCTGGGGTTGGGTACCATATCCCTACTCCAGTTCTTATAATTCTGGATTCGACCCATGCGGACCTCAGGAGAATGGATGTAAATCCAATTGTCGCGGAAAACTTCTTGACGATTTAAGATGAGAACCACAGTAAGATAGTCACGGTATCTCAACAGGCTGGCTGCTTTCAGCACATCGTCCGGAGGTGCGGGTTCGAGGGCATGAATTAGATTACGCAGTGGCATTGTTGAAATGAAATGCTCGGCGCTGAATTCGTCCCACGCATCCGATCCACGTTTCACTTTTACGCATTCGACTCGAGCATTGCGGTGGCAAATTTGGTTGACTGGAGCGCACAGCAATGTTTTCTTCCCCTGCTGCGCCAACAACTCTTCACAACGTTCCCACATCATGCCCGGACCCAATCTGGGATATTTAAATTGGTCAATCAAAGTAGTAATTATCTCGCCATTTTTTGTATTTCCATTACCGAATACAGCATTGCGGAGTGCTTCGGCCAGCGAGAGGTTCTTGATTCTTTGCGCAGCCCAGTCAGCGGAAATCTCTGTACATGGCATTCCCCAGACTTTCTCCGTATAGGTCTTAAAGAATATCTCATATAAACGGTATCCGAAGCGGTTAGAAACCCACTGCTCAAAATTGGTCTCATTTGGTTGAGGAAAGATTTTGGCTTTGGCGTAACTCAGGCAGATAAGGAAGGTCTCGACAGGTCCTAAACCAGAGAGAGCATCAAACGCCTTGATTGGATAATCAAAAAAATGTCCCCGGTAGAGAATCCTTGAGAGCCTGGACCGTGAGAGAAAATCCTGACTGAGTATTTCATTCCACAATTCATTAATGTACGCCACTTTGGAGAAAAAACGGTGGCCACCAATGTCGAACCGAAAGCCTTGGTAATTCACCGTACGCGAAAGCCCGCCAACCTGCTCGCCAGCTTCGAGAATCGTAGAATGACAGCCAAGCTTCGAAAGCTCATAAGCAGCTGTTAATCCCGCAGGTCCCGCGCCAATAATCAATGTATCATTCAAGTTGTACGCCCCCTGTTTTTTTGAATCGGAAGACTAAGAATCCAAAATTGTTGCGTTTGCCAATTTATAATACTCTCCCTTTTTTCTCATTAATCCAATTTCCTTTCCCACTTCAGCGACTTTGCCATCTCTTAACACGATAATCTGGTCAGCGCCTCGTATCGTGGAAAGTCTGTGCGCAATAATGATGACAGTCCGGTCCCGGCTTAGATCGGACAAGGCTTTATGAATCAATTCCTCTGTCTCCATATCCAACGAACTGGTCGCTTCATCTAAGATTAGGATTTCGGGATCCCGCAATATGGCTCTGGCGATGGAGATTCTTTGACGCTCACCACCGGACAACCTGACCCCTCTGTCTCCCAAGAAGGTCTCATAACCCTTGGACAAACCCATTATGAAATTGTGTGCACCCGCTTTTTTCGCCGCTTCTGCGATCAGTTCATCCTTCGGCGAATCCAAGGCGCCAAACGCAATATTGTTTTTAGCCGTATCATTAAAGATAAATGTATCCTGGCTGACGACCCCAATTTTGCACCGATATGAGTCCTTCTTAAATTCTTTCAGCGGTTCATTATCGATATAGATGCTCCCTTTCTGTGGATCATAGAATCTCAAGAGCAAGCTGATGATAGTAGATTTTCCAGCCCCCGACTTTCCGACTATGGCTGTCGTTTTTCCTACTGGTATCATGAAACAAAGATTCTCAACAGCAGGTCGGTCTTCATAGGAAAACGTGACAGATTTGAAATAAATGCCTTTTTTCATGCCAGCATAGATTCTATGCCCGTCCTCGACAATAGGTTTGTTGTCAAGCCGTATAAGATCATGGACCAGATTCAAAAACGGCCACCGGCTCATAATATTTCCCCGGGCCTGGTTGAGCGTTTTCATGACAGGCATGAGCCGGGTGAGGATGTAGATAAAGGGTAGAAGTTGGGCTAACAGCAATTTGTTTTCGAAGTCATACCAAGCCATTGCAATCAAAAAGAGAAGTCCTATGGCGATTATGCCAAACCCTTCTGTGATTAGATGGACCATATAATTGCCAAAGTAAGCTCGGTGCAAATCTTTACCAGCGACGGCAATCTTTTCTTTAAGCATGGTAGATTGCACACGTTCTTTCATAAAAGACTTGATTACCTCCATCCCTGAGATAGTTTCTTGAAGTGAACCAGTCAGTTCCCGACTGCTTTTAGCAAATTCACTACCGAATCTGGGTAAACGCTTGAGGTAGAAAGAGACACCAAATCCGATAAAAACTGTGAGTACCAATGTTACTAAAGTCAGCTTCCACGAGAATATTAGTAGTAAAATCATCAGTACACAAACCGCCGCTGAATTGGCAGCAAACTCACAACAGTACCGGATCAAATCATTGATCGTATGTGTATTGTTAACTACTTTTTCTACCAAATGCCCTGCTTTAGTTTTGTTGTAGAAACCAATTCCGACTTTCATGAGCGTGTCCACGGCCTGCGACCTGATATCGACCACCATTTTGCATGACAACCAAAAGCCGATATAACCTGATATGGCCAAGAAAATATTTTTAAGCACCACGGCAAGAACCAGGTAACCCACGGCAAACAATATTTGCTTTTCAATAGGGTGCTCGCTGACCAGCTTGCAAATAACTTGAAAAACACGCGGCAGTTCTTCGTAATTCTGTACCTGCTGCAGGCTGCCTAGAAGAGGCACCAACATACCAATTGAAAAACCATCAAAAACGGAAGCACATAGTGAAATAGTCACAAACAAAAGTATGAATTTCGTGTATGGCTTTAGAATGCCGGTTAAAAATTTTCTTTTTTCTTTAGAAAGCTCTTTCATTGTCCTTCTGGTAAACGTTCATGAGGTATTCGGCTATTGCGTCGTATGCTGATTCACTTTTTATCTTTTTTTATTGCGATTGATGAGCTATACGTGTCTTCTGTAAAGACCGGTCTTTTTTCCTGATGCCTTTAGCGAAGAAGAACCCTGACATATTAGCGACCTGGGAAATGAGCACCAATAGTGCCGAAACCAGGGCTTTCCCCGGCTTTAACTTTAAAAAAGGGTAGCGCAAAAGATTTAGATAGAAAGTCAATGGCTCCGGTTTGATAAGTCTTTGTGTACCACGGGACCGTATTTGATGATAGCGATATGCGCCCTGGCCATAATTAAAATGCTGAAGACAAAACTTACCAAAGGTTAGAGCATGAGAGTGCTGAACTATGGCATCAGGGACATATGTCATCTTAAATCCATGAGAACGCCAGCGGCTGCCCAGCTCTCTATCCTCAGCGGCTGCCATGTGAAAGCCTGTGTCGAAGCCTTTTATGACTCTGAATAACTCGGCTGGCAAGGCCAGGTTGTTTGAGGTAAAAAAGCGATCGCGGCTAGCATCCTTTTGATAGTATTCATAGAGGTACGAGATGAGATATTGGCTTGCTATTGAACATCGATTTTCTTTTAGTGCATTAACAGTCTGACCGCCGAGCATATCGTCAGGTGTTTTTGCAAACTGCTTTGCCAGCACGTTCAGCCAATCTGGAGAGGGAGCACAATCGTCATCAGTAAATGCTAGAAAAGCACCTTTTGACTTAGTGGCGCCGAAATTGCGTGCAGCTGCCGGCCCTGCTTTGGGCTGTCGCAAGAGGGTAATGTTCGATGAAGCACCGAAGGAAGCTACAACAGGCTCTAGAGGTAAAACGCTGTCATCGTCCACCACAATTATCTCGAAACAGTTACTGGGATAGGAAAGCGAGGTGAGGGCGTTTAAGCATTTCGCTAACGTCTCTGGCCGATTATGGGCCGGTACAATTATAGAAAAAGTCGGAAGATCTAATTTCATTATGATTTCAGCAATTTGGACTAACGGCTCTTATATTCTGGTTGCTTCCCAGGATGATATACTGCAAAAAGCAAAGGCGGAAAAGAACTCGCCATTCTCATCGGCAGAGACAAGATTTTTTTTCGTAAGACCCTAATTGCAATATTTAAGATTAGCGAATCAGATGAGATCTGTATCCAGGCCGAACTCATCTAAAATTTTCCGGATTTCAGGTTTGTATATTGGGTTCATCACTAGCACTGAACTAGGCTGGTATTCCAGAAGCATCTCCGGCGTTATTATTTTTTGACCAGTACCCGTAATATACATTCCATGTTTGCGAGGATTTAGATCTACGACGTATTCGATTTCATCTTTAATCTGAAGAGTATTTAGAAATGTGACACCTTTGGACCCTGCACCCCAAACGACAATCCTCCCACCAGCTGCTTGTAATTTAGTGCGACAGTCATCTATCTTACTCTGATACATTTTGGGAAACTTTTCTATGTTCTGACCTATGCCTTGCATCGTCACCACTGCATCCCGCCCTCTCTCATGATCCGCTACATGGTTTGATGTCAAATCATCACCTGGCACCGCTTCGATACCTAAAAACTGGCCTTCAAACTCCTCAGTTATACTCAAAACATTAAATCCGCATTCGCTAAATAGGCGAATGAGAGAGAGCTCGCTGTAATAGGCACAATGTTCATAAATAATATCCCAGATGGAAAGATCCCGGATCATAAAGAGTAGATTCGGTACCTCAAAAAAGACTACAGTCTCGGTTCTATTTCCGATCGTACTGCGGAGCGCTCTCAAAAAATCACGCGGATTGTGAATATGCTCTAAGACATGCCGGCAACAAACAAAGTCAGCCTTGCAATGAGCATATCGTTCCGTATAATAGTCCCGAATGAATGTGACCTGACTTTGTGATTCACCATTCTTTTTGACTGGCGTATAGCTTCGATCAAACCCCAACCCTCGATTATGGCCTGACTTGCAAAGGATTTTCAGGAATTCACCCTGACCACAGCCGATCTCAATGATATCTTTGTCATGCAAACGATACTTCTCAACCAAGCGTTTTACGATGGACTCGGCGTAGGTTTGGAACCGAGGTGAAAAGTGCAGGGAGTTTTCATAGTTCGCATCGTAGGCCATTAGCTCAGGCTTGAAGGCCAGATTAAAGACGTGACTACAGATGGAACAATAGCCTAACTTTACATCTCCAAAAGCAGCATTAAGTGCTTCCATCCGTGTCGAACAGAGCTGGTTACAATGTATTGGCTGCCTGGATAACTCAATAAACATTGTGACGTCGGCCGAATTACAGACCCTACACCTTGCAGTAATCATCTGCCCATTTGAATCCTCTAAAATTGTGCCTGCGTCTTCTACCATTACACTGTCATTATCTTGGGGGCAAGCGACATACGGCTGAGTGTTTGCTTTATCTCATTATAATAAACTGGATTCATAACTATCACCGAATCCGGTTTATACTCCTGCAAGAAGTCAGGAGAGACGATCTCCTGTCCCGTGCCTGCCATAAAGGTTCCCTGGCGGTTCGGATTTATGTCAACGACGTATTGAATTTCCTCTTTAATGTCTAAAGTGGTTAAAAACCCAACGCTTTTTGAAGACGAACCCCAAAGCACTACCTTATGACTCTTAGCAAAGTTTGTCTTGATCCTTCTCTTCCATTCATCGATTTTACTAGCGCAATTAGATGCGAAATACCGCGCCTCACGTGAGAGATGCTCCAGATCATTTGCCTCTGCTGGCAGCCCTTGGTGTTTGGTTTTCGCCGGTTTTGCAACCAGCATCAGATACTGGTCATCATAGTCTTGCCACAGGTCAATTATATTAAAACCACAGTGTAGAAAGAGACGTACTAGAGAACCCTTGCTAAAATAAGAGCAGTGCTCATAATAGATATCCCAGAACGCAAGTTCGCGTAGAATACGCTCTACGCCCGGCACCTGGAAAAAAATCAGGCTGTCCAACTGTTTTCCAACAGACCGTCGCACCATGTTTACAAATTCAGCTGTACTGTCAATGTGTTCGAGCGTCATCTTACAACAAAGAAAGTCGCTTTTCTTATGACTATACTTTTCTGAGTAGAAGTCATTAACAAAAGAAAGCCCATTGGCCAGATCAATCGTTCCATTGCGATAGGTAGGATCAAAACCGAGTCCCCGATTGCCCCCTAAATCACACAATAGAGTCAAAAATTCGCCTTGTCCGCAGCCTATTTCTATAATATCTTTGCCACGCAAGTTGTATTTCTCGATCAAATGTGAAGCAAGACGCTGGTGAAACGAATTGAAAGTAGAGGAACAACTCTGTGTCGCCTCATACCTTTGTGAATACTCATTCAGGCTCTGGTCAAAGACGATATTGGTTATAAACCCGCATGCCGGACAGAAACCCAGTGTTATATCTCCCCTGGGATAGGCCAAAGCATCCTCTCGGTTCGAAAAAAGCAAAACGCTGTGTGCCGGCACCTGCGCGATCTTGTAAAGAACCGACATTGGGGCCCAATCGCAGCTAGGACAGTTGTCATCCACAATCTCGACTAAGGCATCTTTATTCATCAGCGTTTTCATTACGCTCTTTGGTTTGGAATTTTTAATATAATGTTGCTTCCATTTTCAATTGGTAGTCATCCTGATTTGCAAAACAGACGACATTTCGCTGCTTAAGAACCCTGGCGAAGATCGAAACAAACCATCTCATGCTGATTTCGAATGTACAATCTCCCATTGGCAACCGAGGGCGCCGTCCAACATTTCCCATCCACAGCTTGCACACTGCTATTTGGGTCAAAGCCAGACGATCGAGCCGCAGCGGTAACTAATTTTCCATTTTCGCCCAAAATGATCAACTGACTATCCGCTAAAACTAATGAGCCTTTCCCAAGACCTCGATGCTTCCATTTTTCGGCTCCTGTATTTGCGTCAATGCATTTCAGGAAAGCATTATCAAAACCATAAATATAACCCTTGTGATGGATAGAGGTGGAAAAATGATTTTTCATAACGCGATTTTTCCAAACTTTCCGCACGCTTACTTCGTTTTCGGCAACTTGCAGTTGCAGGACGACAGCCCCCTGATTGTACCCAGATGAAATGAAAATTTTGTCCGGTGCGATAAAGATTGGCGTAGCCGCATTGATGCCGTAATCGGTTTTCCACGGATATTCCCAGTAGATGTGCCCATCCTGCGGTGCGATAGAGACGAGCCCCTTTGCAGGGAAAAAAATGACCTGCCGGATGCCATCCACTGTGATAGCAATCGGAGAGGCGTAGCTGGGTGCAGTTGTATAAGAAGTCCAATTTACGTCGCCGTCTGTTTTATTAAATGCGACCAGCGATTTCCCATTTGACACACCTCCTACTTCAACCAAAAGCAAATTACCTTCGACAAGAGGAGAGGTCGCATAACCCCGCCATGGCTCTACCGCCTTCTTGCGGCCACCAAATTCTTTTTTAAGATTGTGCTTCCATATTTTTTTTGCGTGTTTTGTATTTATCGCATGGAGTTTCCCGTTCGCTGAAAGCGCAAATATCAAATCGCCATCAATGGTTGGTGTTGAACGTGGTCCGTCGCCTTTGTTACTGTTAAATTTATCGTCAATCCAAAGACGCCAAATTTCTTTGCCGGATTGTACCGAAAAGCAACCGACATATTCGCCTTTACCTTCGCCGAACATTGTGTAAACGCGTCCATGTGAAATTACAATGCCGGAAAACCCCTCGCCAATTTTCGTCCGCCACAGGATTTTTGGACCTTCCGGTGGCCAATTCTTCAGAAGCCCCGTTTCGGTGGAAATACCATCGCGGTTCGGGCCGCGCCATTGTGGCCAGGCAAGATTTGAACTTTCATAAGGCTCCTGTTTTTGGGAACAATTCACTCCCATAAAAAAAACACCCAGCACAACTAAAAAACGAAATAACATATTCATGGAAGTTATTATCCTATTCGTTCTTCATTAAGTTTTGGTATTGGGACATAAGATTTTCAGCAATCCGTTCCCATGAAAAAAATTTAAGTGCCCGCTCACGTGCGGCCTTCCCCATTGATTCGCTTAGATCGTCATCTGCGAGGATACAAAGTATGGCCGCAGCCAACGCATCAGCATCCCCGGGTTCCACTAGCAGTCCGGTTTTTCCGTTCTCGACACTTTCAAGCAGACCACCAGCTTGAGTGGCAACGACCGGTATCCCCATAGCCATCGCCTCAAGAACAGATAGAGGAAAGGGATCAGCCCAGACTGAGGGATGAATAAATATGTCAACATCACGATAATGGTTAATCAATTGTAGGTGCGGGACTTGGCCGGAAAAAACCACCTGCTCCGCTATTCTTGGCGAAAGCCGTTCTTGTAATTGCTCAAGATAACCCCCGTTTGAGCTTTCATAAAATGACGCCAGTCTAGACACTTTGTCGTCATCAGTTAATGCGACGATGTACTCACGGCGTACTTGCCATGGAGGCCCCACAATTTCAAGACGAGTCTGCGGATACTGCTCAATCACTTTTTCAAATGCGTCCAGTAAAATGTGCAGCCCCTTTTCCGGCGAAACCCGGCCAACAAACAACAATCGTTTAAAACCATTCGCGCGCAGACCCTTGGTTTTACTCTGTACAGTAAAATGCTCAACATCCGCACCATTAAAAACGGTTTGACAACGGTCCGCAAATTGGGGAAAATGTTTTCGAATTCCTGATGTTATATACTCGCTGCAGCCAATAATCATATCAGTTTTCGTTAATCGCTTTTCAATCATGTCCTTATCCAGTTGTATCAACCACTCGCACTGCATATGCAGGATAATTTTAATGCTTGGATTTAAAGCCCTGATGATCGGAACAAACTGAGAAAAATTTACAATATGGACTATATCGCATTGTCGCCTTTTCAAATCTAAAGCTACTTGCAATATATATCCAAAGTAATTCAATTTAGATGAAAAGAAGGGACGTTTGGCATCACATAGTCGCGAAAACAACTTGAAAAGGTTTAACAAGACTCGGTCGGGAAAATCCGTGACAAATCGATAATCCACTTCATCATTGTATTCTACTTTCTTCCGAAGATGACCTTTTGCATAGAGAGTAACCTCACAAGACCGGGATAGACGCTGTGCAACCTCGCAACCCCAAATGGCTATCGAATTGCGAAAACTCGGATTAATATTATCAAGTGGCTGACAAACTAAGGCTACTTTCGTCTTTTCTTCCATAAAACTGCAGTTCGATGTTAGTTTAGTGTGGCAATTACCCAAAAGCCTTCTGGCCTTTTTCTTTACACCAATTAGCTTTGAATGCTCCAAGTTCTTTTGAACTGTAAAAGTGTTGCGCGTATTTGGAGTTATACATCATATCAAAGTACGAATCAGGTATATCGATAGATTTTTTGAGCTCGTTATATATTGAAGCATATTCCTTATTGCTGGAGTCATTTGCATTCGATAAAACAAAATCGTCGATGTTGAGAAATATCTTAAATGCCTCATTCGCACATTGACTAAGGTTTTCCAACCTTAATAACAATACTTCGGCACGCTTTCCCTCATAGATATGATATCCTTTTGATTTTGGAAACTCGGATGCAAAAACATCTATATCGAAAACGCGTTTCAATTCACTATCAAACCATGTTAAAGGCACTTCATGGGGGTATTCTTCAAAAAAACGTTCAATCAATTGTTTAATTTCCATGGAATCAAGTTGGCGCTGTTCCTTTAACTCCGGAAGCCACAAATCAGCATTTTGAAAAAACCCGGAAATATTTGTTGCGATTGGATCCCTTACCAACGTAACAACTTTATATTTCTGAGGTCTCGAAGAGACTTTACCTACTTTCTTACTCAGAAAATAACTTTCTAAGAGATGCTGTCTCAATTCGATTGGACATTCATCAAGACTGTCATAGGTTTTTTCAAAACTATTCGTTAAAAATTGCAACCCCTTTTCAGACAGAAAATGAGTATGACAAATAAAACCGTTAAAAGGGGAAGCCTTCAAAGACGCTACGACCGTACTTGAGCCGACCTTGGCCATCTGATAAACCAATATGGAATCTTTGCGCATCCAAAACAAAACGCGAAGACGGAAGATCAAAAATTTTGGATATAACAGATAATATAATTTTGACAGAAGTAGAGTGGGCATTACTTGTGTTCCGTAGTCTAATTCTTGGAAAACTTTCGCTGAAACAACTTTTTATGAATAATACGAATGACCCGTTCAGCCTTCATATGTTTCTAATTTAAATATTCACTGTTTTCAAAAAACAATTTTACCACCGAAACACACCGAGAATCACTGAGGGTCGCCGAAAAATTCTTAAAACATCGCCTTCTTTTATTATTGAATATGGAATAAACAAGCATCTTAAGCCTATTCTCAAGCCATACAATAAAATTCGGTGAATCTCGGTACCCGTGGCGGCTCTCGGTGGGAGTGCTTTTTTCAACCGGTCATTCATATGAATAATAAAAATGTAGCAGTTTATCTGCGAACTTCTGATGATTGGCAAAATTAGTCTCAATATAGTTACGATATTCAGTTCTCAGTTCTTGGGTGAGTTTATAGCCGGGCTTGATGTCAAAGGCGTCCAGGCAATTTTCCACCCAACTTGCGTAGGGCTTCAACTTTAAGAAGTCTGCAAGTTCGGTTATTATTTCTTTTCCAAACTCATGCTCAAAGAAGATAAAAAAACGCCGAGGATAACGTTTCTTAAGATCTGCGATCCACAAAAATTCATCGAGCACAGCTCCCAATACCCGATCGACTGAGGGATTTTTGCCGACTCCTTTGAAAAGGGTACCATTTTTTCTCTTTTTGCGATCCGGGTCGATATAGGACATCCTATGATTTGAAATGGCACAGTTCATGGGATTCCGCACCGGGATAAGAAAACGGATTCTTTTGTTGGCTGCGAAAAGTTTATCGAGGTCAACAGAATTATCACGGATATGAAACGAGGTCATTAACGATTCTTTCCAGAAGAAACACTCCACGTTTTTTTTTACAGAATCGCCACCCCCCGATTCAAAAATATCGCGAAGTTTGTTGCCGCTTTCAAATGCATGTGAATAAGTGATAGAACCACCATAACCGCCAGGCCCTCCGGTTTGTGAATTATAAATTCCGTATTGCAAGAAAGACTCAAATTTCTCATCACTATAATCGATCAGAAAATCCAACTTGTTATCGCCAAAAATTCGCACCCCGGCGTGGTTCAAGACTTGGCAATTAGGGTGTAAAAAAAGCATCCCTGCTGTTAACGTTGTCAAGTTACGGTAAGGTCCCAAGGCTAAACAAACTGTTTTAATTTCAGCGGTGTTAATCTCTTTGGATGATTCAATATCCATTTCTTTTTGGAGCTGGTTTAATTTCCCACCGCGAGCGAGCAGCCTCGTTTTTACTTTCCTCATAAGACTATACATTAATTCTCACTTTAGCATAGTATCGTCTCAAAAATGTTATACAACCCTCGGCGTTGGAATCGGGATAATGAATTTCCCCCCTCCATCACGGTACTTTTTTTCTTGCCGCATGATTTCGTCAGCAAAATTCCAAGCGAACAATAAAAGGTAGTCCGGCTTGTCTTCTTGAAGTCTTGAGGGCGCAACAATATCCAGATGATTTCCACCCATCAGACGACCCTGTTTGAACGTATTCAGATCGACCACATAATCAATGAATTGTTTGTCGATACCGACATAACTCGTGAGAGTTGTGGCCTTCGCCGCGGCTCCGTATGCAGCAATCTTTTTACCTTGTTTTTTTAGCTGCAAAAGTAAGGTTCTCAGAGCGTCTCTTATTTCTTTGACTCTTGTTGCAAAATTGCGATAAATTTCAACTTCTTTGAAACCTGTCTCTGATTCGTAGCGCAATAATTCATCGACGGAATCGCTTCTGTTTTCATACTTTTCTACAAACAGACGCAAAGAACCACCATGTATGGGTATTCGTTTGATTCGATTCAAGAAAAGCGAGTGTCTGCGAAACAGAGCATCCAGCGCGGTTATCGAGAAATAGCATAAATGCTGATGGTAAATTGTATCAAATTCGCATTTTTCAATTAAATCAATCAAATAAGGAACCTCTATGACAGCAACTCCATCGCTCTTCATAATTATTTTGAGCCCTTCTACAAAGCCGTTCAGATCAGGGACGTGCGCCAACACATTATTTGCGATAACCACGTCAGCGAGCTGACCATCCTGACAGAGTTGTGTAGCAAGAGTATGGTCGAAAAAGGTGCACAGGGTTGGAATCTCTGCTTCCCTTGCGACCTGGACAGGAGCACTTGCCGGATCAATTCCAAGGACCCGAATCTCTTTTTCAACAAAGTTTTTCAGCATATAGCCATCATTGCTGGCGATTTCAACAACAAAAGATTCGGGGCCCAAACCCCCGGACCTGATTAAATCGAGAGCATTTTCCCTTGTGTGCTCAGCTAAAGCCTTCGAAATAGAAGAAAAATAAGGGTAATCTTCACCAAATAGAATATCGGGCGAAACGCTTTCTGTGATCTGCACCAGTGCACATTCCGAGCAAAAAACCAAGTCCAGAGGAGCCGTCAATTCCGGTTCTTTCAACTGCTCCCGGGTAAGTAAACGATCTGCCAGAGGTGTTACACCAAGTGAAAGAACTGGTTTCAGTTCTTTACTTTGACACGAACGGCATGCTATTTTTTTTGCTTCCATATTTGAAATCTTAATAGATGTTATTGCAAGTTACCCAGATTCATTCCAACGCAAAGATGTATCTAACCGACCCTTTTGTAGCAGTTGCTTAATGTGATCAACACGCTTGTAACGCGAGCCTTCGAAATCGTCTAACGCCAACCCATTTGCCTTAAAGGCTGAAAGCAGTTCCATGATCCCATCACGTGCATTCCATTTTGGTTTAAATTCAGGTAGCGTACTCGCAATTTTGCTACAGTCAACCCGGTAGCAACGCTTGTCAGGACCGGCATTGTCGGCAAACTCAATGCGGCAATCCGGCATAACTTCCTTGACAAGCTCCGCAAGCTGGTATACTTGATAGTTTTCCTCCGCACGGCCAACGTTGAAGGCCTGGTTATGCACCAGATCAAGCGGCGCGTTTAACATGGCAATAAAAGCGCACGAAATATCTTCGATATGCACAATAGGGCGCCAGGGCGTACCATCACTCTTAAGAAAAATAGATCCGGTAGTGTAGGCCCATGCAACCAGATTATTCAGTACTAAATCAAATCGTAACTTCGGAGACATACCGTATGCGGTAGCATTCCGCAAAATAATTGGGCTAAATTTCGAGTCGGCCAACTTCGCAAGATCTGCCTCCACCATGACTTTTGATTTAGCATAAGGTGTGACCGGACGAAAAGGAGCACTTTCGTCGATAAAATCTGCGCCGGAAGAACCGTAATTACTGCAGGAGGACGAAAATAGAAATCGTCTGACTCCCATTTTCTTGGCCGCTTTGGCAAGACCAACTGATGCGGCGTGATTGATTTCATAGGTAAGATCAGGATTTAAATCGCCCAGAGGATCATTGGATAAGCCTGCCAAGTGAATAATCGCCTCAAATCCGCTCAAATCAGATGCTTCTACGTCGCGAATATCTTTGGTTAAACAAGGATATTCGATAGGTAAATTACCATATAAACAACTTTTATAAAGGTCAACATCCAGGCCAACTACTTCATGTCCATCATCGACGAGCATGGGTGTTAAAACTGAGCCTATGTAACCCTTGTGGCCTGTAACCAATACGCGCATTATTTATTCCAGATTTTCCATGGTGGGTTACCGCTTTGCCATAAATTTTCAAGGATGTGTTTTTCCCGCAGTGTATCCATGCACTGCCAAAAAGATCTGTGCCTGTGAGCCATCAGTTGACCGTCTTTCGCCAGCCGTTCGAGTGGCTCTTTCTCCCACTGGGTATCATCGCTATCTATATAATCAAATATTCCAGGTTCAAGCACAAAAAACGCCCCGTTAATCCAGCCTTCTCCCAGCTGCGGCTTCTCAGTAAATTTGGTAATACGATCTCCATCAAATTCCATATATCCGTAGCGCGTGGGAGGGCGAACCGTCGTTACCGTAGCTAACTTGCCGTGAGACCGATGGAATTCAAGTAACTCAGAGAGATTCACATTAGACAACCCATCACCCCAAGTCATCATAAAAGTTTTATCACCTAAATATGGTACCAATCGCTTAATACGACCGCCAGTTAGAGTAGCCAAACCGGTATCAACGAGTTCCACGGTCCAGTCAGGCCTACTTCCGCCATTTCTTGCTACTTCGCCAGTTCTCATGTTCACGGTCAGGTCGCTGTTTAATGCGCTGTACTCTAGTATGTATCTTTTGATAGACTCACCTTTGTATCCAAGGGCAATGACGAAATTCTTGAATCCATAATGAGAATAGTGCATCATAATGTGCCAAAGAATGGGACGTCCTCCGATCTCAACCATCGGTTTAGCTTTTATTTCGGTTTCTTCGGCAAGGCGAGAACCTGCTCCCCCGGCTAGAATTACTACTTTCATATGGATGCCCTTCCTGCAATTTGTGTTTTTTTATCATTTCTAGTGAAGCGTCTCCAAATCTGCCTGGCTGCAATGAGTAAGTCAAGTTTTAGAAAACCTCTCATTCTGAAGGCCCATTTACATATAACCCAGCAGCAATTCATTCGCTCATTCCAACTCAGAGAAGTCTGCAAGACGCTTTTGTTATATTCATTAAGAATTGTCCAAAATGGATAAATAATGTGTCCTTCTTTCTCTGCATCAAACCAAACGGTATATGAATGGTAATCGGGAAACACTTGGTTATGCGCCCCAAAAGTGTTCATTGATTGTTCCGGATGTCTGCGCGGGAAAAATAGATATTCGGGGATTTCGTGAAATCGGCCTTGAAGCGCCAGTCTAGCAAGCAATACCCCATCACCATGACCATAATTGCCAATAAGCGGAGTTAATTTAAGCGCAGAAACCGGGATTAGCCCAAAAATCTCAAAACACTGGTGTCCGCGCAGAAGGTCACCAAAGCGCTCTGATGGATTCGGTGAATTAGGATTAAGTTGGAGGTCGTAATTCTGTATGGGCTTCCCATTTTCATCGATGATTCTTGCCTTAGGGTAAGACAGCACCAAAGAAGAATCTTGTTCAAGAACCGCAATACATTTTTCGA
>SMUY01137840.1_pt1 | contig 15908 bp, 16 predicted proteins | sample 2456441 | NCBI WGS metagenome assembly SMUY01 (sample SAMN11095931, study PRJNA526329) | marine sediment metagenome | biome: Marine sediment; feature: Surficial sediment; material: Deep marine sediment; isolation source: Hadal surficial sediment | place: Pacific Ocean | collected 2014-11 | depth...
ACTCGTCTTTGGTGGGGGAGACTTCAGTTGGACGAATTGCAAGTTTGTGGATTGCCAGATTCGCTTCGTGGGTGCAGCAGGAAAAACCATCAATTTTTTGAAGCATTTCGGGATGGTGCCACAAGCCCCCAAGACCGCCGAGGCCGCAGGATCCTCTTCAGTTCACTAAACGGCAATTCACCATTCAAAATTCACAACTCAAGAGGTAGATTCGGGTCAGCTGCCCATTCCCGTAGAGATCCGTCATAGACAGCCACATCTTGATGGCCTGCCAAGCGCAACGCCAGAGCAGTTAACGTAGAGGCAATGCCTCCCCCGCAATAGGTGATGACCCGGTCCTTTTCAAAGACACCGAGGGTGGCAAACCGTTCTCTCAGTTCGGCTGGATCCAGGAAGGTACCTGTATCGGGATCGACCAGATTTCTGTAGTAATCATTGAGACTTCCGGGGATATGTCCGGGCCTTCCGGAATGCCTCTCACTGGTACCGTGGTACACTTCCGGAGAGAGGGTGCACAGGGTGCACACTCCGGATTCATTGATGGCCTTTTCAACCTCCTGCCGGCTGGCAATCAGGTCGGGTCTTGGGGTGGCCGTAAGTGCCCCTGAGTTATAGGCACAGGGCCCGGAGCTGACGGGACGCAACTCCCGGTGCCATTTGTCCCAACCCCCATTGAGTACCGCCACCCGGTCAAAACCGAAGGAGCGAAACATCCACCAGACCCGCGTCGACCACATCATATTACCGCTGCTATAGAGCACGACCCATGAGTCATCAGACACCCCTTTCTCAGAGACCACTGCACCGAATTGCTCGGCACTGGGCATCATGAAGGGAAAAGGGCTCGCTCGGTTTGAGAGTTCTCCATCAAGATCGAGAAAACCGGCACCGGGAATATGCTCTCTCTGGAAGTCTTCGATGCCGCTCTTTATACGATAGGGAGCCCCAGGGACAGGGATCAGAAAAGAGGTGGTATCAAATATTCGTAAGTTCTCCTTCTGAAGGTGCTCCTCAAGCCATGCAGATTCTACGAGGGGACCAAAGTCACGGGGAGCCATCACATTTGTAGATCTCTCCGCGCTTGTGAAGGTTTCCCCTATTGCTGACAACCGTGACCTCAAGACAGCGACCGTCTTCCATTTGAAGGATCAGCTCATCGCCAATCAACATCGCCAACTGGTACTGGTCACCAGGTACAAGAGAACCGGCAAAGTCGGTTAGGCCTGTCATGCGTTCCTCACCTCCCGTGATAATCACTTCCTGGAAAAATTTGAGATCGTATCGGATTTTCAGGAGTTGCTCATCGCCTTTGAATAGAGATCCTTGGCCCGAGAGTTCATAGAGCAATTTACGGACTCTTCTTACCATAAGGGGAAAATTATATTGAGTTTAAACCCAGAAACAAGTCTAGCCCAGATTATGCACAGGTTCTCGTCACGAAGCGAAGCAGGGGCGAGCCGGTGGCTTACCGCAAGTGGCTTGCCAGGACCGCGCCGGGTTTTAAGTCCGGAATGTGGGAGGCACCTCAGGTGCCGAATAACTCAAATCTCTGAAATAACTCCTACCCTGAGGTAAAAGAAGCCCACGGCTCCGACTGCTCTGCTGGAGCCAAGACCGCACGAACGAGGTACATCCAAAGCAGATTCGGCACCTGAGGTGCCTCCCACATTCCGGAGGGTCTCTGCCCTATTCCTGAAGCTCCTCCCAATCGTGGTAAGCCACTGAGTCTGGTCGGTGCTTTCGTTGCTTCGTTACAAAAATTAATGCATAGTCCGAGCTAGCTGGTTCAGTGAACCCCAAAAATGATTCTGTGAGATTTGATGCTTGAAGAACCTCGATGACTGGCAGGACCTATGTATCACTGAAGCAACTGAGCAGAAACAGCAGGAATTGATTCTGTTCTTTCGCTTCCAACTGAAGGAGTTCCATGGCGACTGAATGGAGGGATTTGCCGTCGCGTTCGATCGCCTCAGAGCGAACAACCCACCCGACCGCATTCACGGACTGTGACGGTGTCAGATGCAGGTCCATCTCAAGTCTGTCTCCCAGTGCCAAGGGTAGACTAGTTTCAAATTTCAGACCTCCCAAACTGATATTTTGGGTTTGACAATCTGCCACCGTCTCACCGACAAGTTCGGTCTTGACAGCAGTGATGACGGTAAATGAAAACGGTATCGGCACCCGAACGCGAACAGCCTTTCTCCGCTGCACAGAGATCCCTTCACTGGGTCGCGAAACGGTTACTTGTTCATCCGCAGAGCCGGATACGGTAACAACCTGGGAATCGAAGTAGTAGACCGCGTCTTCCCAGTATTTGACCCGAACCCGATCCCCTTTTCGAAAAGAGCGCTCGGAGGTGGATCTGAGCAACTCAAAGTCGATTTGATCAGGGGAGATTTGAGTGACGGTGGCCGCTAGTTCGGCGCTCGGCTTCAACAGAGGAGCAATGGATAACTTCAAACCAACGCGCCGATAACGGTCCGGGCCTTCAATGGAAATCCTTGCGAAACTCAACTCGCTTTCGCCCTTCCCGCTACGCCGTTTAGCCGTCACCGCCACTATTGTATTCTATGCAGGGGACAAAGAATCCGTAGTGACCCACGTCACAGACACTCGACCCGGTTTGGAGAAGCCTTTTCCTCAGAAACGGTGGGTGAAAACAAACTTGGTGGCTAGACTGCGGTCCAGCCCTTGAAAGCCATCCAGCGAATCCAGCGGATCATCCAGCCAATTGTGCAAGTACACGACGTACAGATCGTTTCCGGGTGTGAGGATCCAGCGAAAGCGGGATTGCCAGCCCAGGACACCGGAGACCGAGTCGTATTGGATGTTGTTGGCCAGCTGAATCCAGGGATTAAATTGGGTTTCTGCTTCCAAGCGATAGAGACGGGTCTGGAAACCTCCCTCGGTAAGGTTCACCCGATTCCAGGTACTCTCCAATCTCACCACGATCCCAGGTCGAGGGCGGACTGAGAGTTGAAGTCCGAGTTCTTGCCGATCTCCTGAGAAAAAACTTCCCAATTCTAGGTGTGATCGGGTGGAAAGAATCCGGTTGGAAGCTGTTCCGAATTGAAATCGGTAGCGATTAAATCGGAACTCTCCTCCCGCCGGCAGAATGATGCCAGGATGAATTTCGAAGTCCTTTTCCAGGCGCTCGTAAGTGGGAACAATCAGTACTTCAAAGTTATCCCGGGAGTGCAGATTCGCCTCAAGCACCGTGAACTCCAGCCGCCGGGTCAGAAAACGGTTGTCCATGTCGGTGCGCAGGTCGAGATCGGCTCCAAAGGTCACTCGGCGGATCCAGCGGTGGTCCCGTGGTCGGGGTGAAAACCGTAGAACCGGATTGTAACTTCGAAAGCCAGACCTTGGGGTAAAGCCAATAGCGGGGTCGTGATTCTCCTGAATCTCGGTGAAGGACATGCGAGTATTCCACAGGTCGTTCGGATAATTCAGGCGCACTCCATAGGCCAGGTTCTCCCCAGTCTCGAGAAGATTCGTGTTCCAGAGAAAAAAGCCGTTCAACTTGAGATTCTGTGAACCCAGAAAGGTGGAGGTGGCCAGTTCAAAATCAACACCTGCCGTGTGCAGATCCGTGGTGGGCTGATCACGCTCTGCTCGCCGAGTATAGATCATCCCCACATAAGACTGGGATAGAAGGCGGCGCCTGACTCGGGCGACGGTAAAATCTTCTCCGATGACAGATCCCTCGGCGGCCGTTCGTACCTGCAGCACTCCAATATCCTGGGCTCCAAGCTGCCCGGTCAACTTCACACCGAAGTCAATTTTTTGAGGTTCTCCATTCTCGTCAAGGCCGATGCGACGGCTGAAAAAGGGCTGAACCGGGGTGATACTATTTCGAAAGGATCGGGCCAGGTAGAAATTTAGAAACGTGGACCCATCTAGAAAAAAGTCTCGTTTCTCCGGAAAAAAGAGTGAAAAGCGCGTCAGGTTGACACGCCGCTGATCCACTTCCGTTTGGGCAAAATCGGTATTGACCGTCAGGTTGGCACGCAATCCCGGCGTGAGGTTATAGAAGAGGTCCACACCGACGTCGGCATCGCCGTGAACCCTTGGATCGCCCCGCCCCGGTGCGGAGTTGAGTGTACCGACAAGATACGGCTTGACGTCCAATCCAAAGCCCTGGCTTATTTCGGTAATACCCGTTACCAGTCCGGCACTGGGCAGGTGTCGCAGGCCCTGGTTGCGAGCGTGACCAGTCCAGAGATTCTCTTCGTTTTTGCGACGAATCGAGCGCTGAAAATTGATACCCCAGGAGGACCCGTTGGGATCAAAGTTCAGGGTGCGAAACGGGATCTCGATCTCGATGGTCCAACCAACCTCACTGCGCAACACGCGGGCATTCCAGATCCCATCCCAGGCTCTTTCATTTGAGCCGCCCGTTCCCATTAAGGAATCTGCCATGAGCCCGGAGGGATTCATCTCGAAGAAATAGCCGGTCCGGGCATCCAGAAAAGTGTCGATCACCCACATGAAGCGATCGTCAGCCATTAGGAACTCATCTCGCTTCATGGTATTGCCCAGCAACTTGTCCGGTTCCGAGTCGAAACAGATCACCCCCATGTAAAAGTGTTCCTCGTCGAATACGATCCTGACTTCGGTCCGTTCCGTCGGGGCTCCGCCGTTTACAGGGTCCTGTTGTACGAAGTCGGTGGCTGGAAGGGAGCGCTGCCAGACCGGCTCCTCCAGGCGTCCATCCAGGTGGATCGACTCGTCTCCGTTCATGCGTACGGCCACCATGGTGCGGCGATCTGTGGGATCAGCCTGCGGCGCCTGGGCGTCGAGGCTACTCGTGGAAAAGGGGAGAGCTATGAAGAGGGGAGCTATGAATAGAAACAGTCGATGCAGAATGTTAAACCTCAAGCCTCAAAGGTCTGGAAAAATTGTTGCGTTCAGATCGGATTATTCATCAGTTCTATTCTCTAACGCCCCGTGAATAATCCGGGCACGAAAACACTGGAGGATCAGAATGTTATCCTGTGGGATGGGCGAGGGTCAAGCGATCGAGGCTTGCCTGTCCCTCCTTGTCGGTGCGTTGTATCGAAGATTTCGTGAGGCTTCCCCAATTGCCTTGCCTTTCAAGCTTCAAAGATTTACCATCGGCTGCACAAGCAGATGATTCCTACACACATCTCAGTGTATTGGCGCCTCCCTGCCATGGTGCTTCTTTTGGTGATGCTTACTCCGGTAGCGGCCAAAGGGCCCAAAATGAAACCGGAGGAGTTGGTGGCTCGTCACCTGGAAGCTCTCGGTTCACCCGAATTTCGCTCCATGGTTCAGAGCCGCGGCGCCCGGGGAACAGCACGTATGGAAGTGCTCCGTGGTGGCTCCGGTTTTCTGGAGGGACCCGTCGTTTTTGCCTCGCAAGGCCGTAAGCTCCTGCTTTCCATGCAATTTAATCATCTCAATTATTCTGCTGAGCAGGTCTCCTTTGATGGGGAAAAGTGCTATGTGGGCAACATTCAACCCGGAGTGCGTTCTCAACTCGGGCAATTCCTCTACCAATACGACGAGATCGTTAGGGAAGGGCTTTTCGGAGGAGTGCTCTCCACCGCCTGGCCGCTGCTGGATCTGGAGGAAAGAAACCCAAAGCTGGACTATCGAGAACTGAAAAAGGTCAGTGGCCAGGAACTTCTGGAACTCCGGTATCGCATCAGGAAAGGGGGAGGAGATGTCAACATCCGCCTTTACTTCGACCCCGAGTCTTTTCGCCACATGGCCACCACCTACAAGCTCACCCTTTCCGCCCCTATGGGCCGTACCTCCGAGGAATCGGCCAGGCAATCGGAGACCCGCTATACGCTTGAGGAGTGGTTCAGTGACTTTCGTCCCCTAGACAACCTGGACCTCCCTACTCACTGGACGATACGGTTGACGGTGGAAACCGGATTTGGAAACTTTATGGGTAAGTGGGATATGACTTTTCCGCAGATTGCTCATAATCCCTCTATTGATCCCCAGATTTTCGTCCTTCACTAAGCCAATCGTTGGCCCCCTTCCGCTTAGGTTCACCCTAATGGAGTATACTTACTTATTATGAGAAGGTTACTTGTTTGTTCGCTATTGATGTTGTTCGGCCTGGGAACGGTTCTCTCGGCTCAGGATGATGACTTCTTATTCTTCTTGACGAGTGAATCGACTTGGACGATCGATCCTGATGAATTCTGGAACCGGGTTCAGGAGCAACGCTACCGCCATGTGGCAACACTGACCTCTGACTCCTCAGGAGGGGAAACTCTCTTGTCGGTTGAGATTGCCTACCCGATAGTGGCGGGTCAACTGCTTCTGGTTGAAAATCGCGATCACCCGTATCGGGAGATCCATGAGGTCCGGCACGTCATAGGTGATAATGTCATTTTGAAGACTCGGTTGAGCTCTGACTATCTGAAGGGCTCAAGGCTCTACCAGCTGGACGGTTCGACCATTCGCTAAGGGCTATCCTTCTTTTCAAGAAGGTGGTCCTCCAGTTCGGTGGCCTCAACCCTTTTTGTGTGGTGTGCATCGTCCTCTGTTTGAGGATTCTCCTTTGAACGCACCCGCTTTCCCTCCCCCCTTGAGAGTACCCTTGTACTTGCCCGCTCCCTCTTCCCCTAATAGAATGCGCCCATACTCTATATCGAGGAGGTATGTCATGAGATGGATTACCGTAGCAACGGTCTTTTTGGGGAGCATGATGGGAGCAGGCATCGTTGTCGCCGACGATGTGGATGATGTTAAGGCGGCATATCTGCAGCATATTGCCAACAGCAACTCCGGAAATGTGGATGGTTTTGTGGGACAGCACCTGGCAGGACACAGTGCTTTTGGCCCCACCGGAGCACTCCTGACCCGATACGATTCCACTGAAGATGAAAAAAAACTGGTGAGAGCGGCTTTGGATGCCGGTCGCGCCGCCAATCCCGGCAGATCCAGCGTGCGAGCTTTCTCCGATGTTCAGGTCCGACACCTGGAGGCAAGAATCTATGGGAGGTTGAGCGCGGTGGTCACCGCCTACCTCACGGGTCGGGAGACGGCATCCGATGGCACCAGCCGCCAAAGAACTCTGAGGGCTTCATCGATGTGGATCAAGCAAGGTGGCCAATGGAAGGAAGTTCATGACCACATGTCCGATTTGCAGGTGGGAAGATAGTTTTAGGATCGTTTACTGCGTCGCTCCAGCCTTTTTCAGTAAATCGGCAATCTCGGTGTGTTCCTGAGCATCGGCCATCATCAAGGCAGTCCGGCTCCTATAATCCTTGGCATTGACATCCGCTCCAGCATCAAGCAGTGCTTTGACGATTTCAGTACGACCCTCCGCTGCCGCAATAATCAGAGGCGTTACCTCTCCCTCACTCCCGGCGTTGACGTTTGCCCCAGCCTCGATTAAGGTCCCAACCACCTCGCTGCTCCGGATCACCGCTTCCAGCAAAGCCGTACGGCTCTCCTCATCTCTTAAATTGACATCCGCACCTGCCGCCAGCAGAACTTCTGCGATTTCCGTGTGACCAAGAGATATCGCATACATCAAGGGGGTCTGGCCCTTCCTGGTTGTGGCGTTCACATCGGCCTCTGCATCAAGCAGGACTTCCACTGTTTTAGCGTGGTTTCCCCCCGCTGCCCAAAACAAGGCACTCCGGCCCAATTTGTCCTTCGTATTGACTTCGGCGCCTGCATCCAACAGGAGTTGGACGGTCCTGGTTTGACCAAACATGGCCATGGCAATAATGGCGGACCAGCCCTCCTCGTTTTGCACATTCACGTCTGCGCCTGCTTTGAGTAAAGCCTGAATCTTCTCCGTCTCACCATTTTCCACCGCCTCCATGAACTCCGAATTCAGATCCGGGGTGCAGGAGGCAAGAGGAAGTAGAAGTGTCCAGGCTAAAGCGACAAGAGTTTTGGTTGGCATTCAGGTCTCCCTTCTGGGAGGAAGGTTGAATCTATCTTACATCAGGCGATCACGAATCATGAACTCAATATACGTTTGACTTGCGATCAACATCCATGCCGATAATACGGTCCAACGGAGGATAACATGACACATACCGTGAGAAGCAAATGGAGGTTCATCTCTGATAGAAGCAGCCAGCGCGGCCTGACTCTGGTAGCCATGGTGGGAACCTTCATACTGGGGCTGAGTGACCTGCCGGTCTCTGGCCAGGGTCAGAAACCTGTGATCCAACTGGTTGCCACCGGAGGCACCATTGCCAATACACGCCACGGTCGGATTCCGATTCAGCAGACGATCGCCGATATTCGAAAGAACTTCCCCGAAACGGTCAAGCTCCTGGACCGCGTGGAATTCGAAGTGACCGATCTTTTGCGTATCGGCAGTCAAGACTTTATGTCTCACGATTTCCTGAACATTGCCCGCACGGTTAACAAGGTCATTGACAAACCAGGCGTCAAGGGTGTCATTGTGACCCAGGGCACATTCACTTCGGAGGATACAGCCTACTTTTTGCACCTGCTGGTCAAGAGCAACAAACCGGTCGTCATCGCCAACTCTCAACGTCGTCATGGCACGGTGGGAAACGATGGAGACAGGAATTTTATCGACGCCGTCTCGGTGGTGCTTTCGCCTGAGGCTGTGGGCAAAGGGGTCATGGTGGTCACCAATCAAACCATCAACTCCGGCCGGGAGGTACTCAAGACCAGCGCGCGTCCTGATGCGTTTGTGTCAGGGATCTATGGCGTTCTGGGAATTATCGAGTCCGACGGCGTGACCTTTTATCGTGCACCTACCCGCCGGCATACCACCAACTCCGAATTTGACATCGACACCCTCACCGTTCTTCCCAAAGTGGAGATCATCTACGCTTACTATGACGCCGACCCGGGAATGATCCAGGCGGCTGTTGACCTCGGGGTTCGAGGGATTGTGATCAATGGACTGACCAACGGCGGCATTCCTCACAAAGTTCAGCAGCCCGCCTTAGAGGCACTGGCAGAGCAAGGGATGCCCATCGTACAAACCGCACGCGGGGGAATCAACAACCGGGTAGCCGTAAATTCCACAAACAGGTTTATCGAGGGTGACAATCTAGTGGCCCATAAGGCAAGAATCTTGTTGCAGTTAGCCTTGACCCGGACTTCGGATTTGAAGGAGATCCAAAGAATCTTTAACGAATACTGAGGTTGGGGCGACGCGGGCGAAGCCCGCATCTTAGATGGCCACCAGCGTGGAAATCAGGTAGCCCCCCTCTTTGTCGGTCGCATCCCGGGTCTGATGATAGACATCGTCCAGGACCTTGGAGCGACAGTAGGTGGATCCGACCACGGTAAAGAGCTGGGTAGCCCTGAATCCGTTGACCGGTTCTGCCAGAGAACCCTCCTGAAAAGCCAACCGCTGCTGCACCAGCTCGGTCAGTTCATTCCTGGGCGCGTTAGCGTAATCCGCACGCACGCACACGCCCCCTTTCTTGAGCAAACCTCGCAGATTGCGGGAGATGACGATATCAGTGAGCAGCGAATCGGAAAGGGTTTCTACATCATCATCAACGGTTTCCTCTTCGGGATCCGGCTCGCGGGCCTGGGCCAGGTATTCGGCCACGGCCAGATCATCCGCATGGTGAAGGTCGTCATCCTCCTCCTCAGGCTCCTCAGGAGGCACGATGTTGGGAAAGACAAACAGCAGTACATCGGCCTTGCCGCCCGGCAAGGAGAAATCGGGCAGCTCCGTCTCGATCAGCTCGACTCTTTGTTTCCACCCTTTTCCCAAATACTGAAGCCGCTTACTGGCCACTTCTAACATCAACGAGGATCCGTCGATACCAGTGAGCCTGGAATTTGGAAAGCGGTGATAGAGCCGAGTGAGCATATGGCCCGCGCCACAGCCGTAATCGATAAGTCTTTTCGGGGGGTGTCCGAAGAACGAGCTCATGTGCTCGGCGATTTTCCGGTAGGCGTAGGCATGGGTCCGGTTTTTACTTTGATTGAGCCACCACTTACCCAGCGTTTTATTGTAGGTTTTAGGACCAGTATCCAGCTCCTGATCAAAGTCGATTTTTCTGTAGTCCATCAACGAGTCGAGACTCCGTGCTTGAGAAATTCTTCGAAGTCGTATTCTGTCACAAGGAGGACTCGTCAAGGGTAGAGGGCGCTCACACTTCTTCTTCGAAAAAGGTCGGGTTAGACTTCTCTATCCCAGTGTCTCGTCCCAGGAATACCATGCCATTTGTGGCGAGCGCGACGGCGTCGAGTTCGCGAAGCGACGACGACGCGATGTCTGTGCATCGTGGAGGAGGAGCGACAAAGAAATCGATGCCGTCCCGCCGCCACCCTTCGGGCTGATGGGGGTTGCGGGCGACCTCTGTGTCGCTCGTCGTCGCCGATGTCCCTGCATCGCCTTCTCCTCGCTCCTTGATCTCACCTCGCAAGACCCATCAGCAAATGTCATGGTATTCCTGGGACGAGACACTAACGTCTGCGTCTGAAGCGTCCGTAAGCCAGTTGCTCCACCGGAAAGGGGACGCTCTTTTTCTCCACAATCTCCCGGGAGTCGAGAACCTCAAAGACGCGTATCCCCTTGGCATAGATGGGGGTTCTTCCTTCTGCACCTCCATAGCGTGGAGGTTTCTCAGCGGGACCTCCCGGCGTCCCCACCACAATTCGACCGATCAGTCCAGCTCCTTCATGATACTTGCTGTAGTAATCGTAGGTCCCTGCTACCTTAAAGGTCCATCGAAAGGTCTGCATGGTGGCTAATATCCCCGAGTCGAAAGGCTCCGCTCCCTCAGGGATGCGCAGTTCATGGTTGTCGTTGTCCGGGTGAAAAGCGGTCACGGTGGGTGTCCAGCGGAGGGCAGTCCACTGCACTGTTTCTCCCGGTTGGATGTAGAGCCCCACCGGATCGTAATACCAAAGTCCTCGATCGTAGCTCAGAACAATTCGAACTTCGGCATCGGGTTTCTGGGCCCAAGCTTGGCTGATGCCTGCCAGGCAGACTCCAGCGGTCGTGCCCAGGAAATTCCTTCGATTGATTTTGTATTGTGCCGTCCTCATCATTTAACGACCCTCGATACTGAATGCGTAGAGTGAATAAGGCGGCGACCTTTGGACGCCGCAGGATGTGTATAGCGTTCCATTGGAGATGGTGATTCCTCCTCTCCGGGCCGCAGGCAGCTGATAGGTCCACAGGGGTTCTCCCGTTTCCACATGAAGTGCCTGCAGAGTACCGTCGTTGAAACCCTGGTAGAAAAGGTTATTGGCCACTGCCGTTGCTCCCTGGATCCTGGACGCATTGGGTGTCCACCACAGGACTTCTCCGGTGTAGGCGTGGAGTGCCACGGTGGCGGTTTCAGCGATGCGACGGTGGTTGGCTGAGGAGGTGGAAACCATATAGATTTTATCGTGGCCATAGGCAGTACTGTTGAGAACCGGGCCCCCGTTGGTTACTCCAGCCGTCCACAGGTGCTCTCCCGTATAGCGGTCAAAGGTGTGAAAGCCGGTCTTGCTGCCAGCACCCACACAGCTGCGGCGGCCTCCACTGCGGGTGGGATGAGTCGCTTCAAATAGCATAGGGTGGCAGCTATAATCCAGATCAAAGGGATCATTGGCCCTGAGCTGGTTGTACCACAATAACTCGCCTGATTCCATGTCGTTGGCGATCATGCTTTCGCTAAAGAGCATCGGCCCCGCTACGTGTCCCTTGAGGCTGCCCGTGGCGTTGTAAACAACACCGTAATCCACATCTATGGCCGCTGCGGACCAAATCGAGCCACCGGCCAGGGCCTTGGGATCGGGAACGGTATCAAAACTCCACCGTATGGCACCTGTTCCGGCATCTAGACAAACGGCCTGGCCATCGCCCGCTGAGGTCGAGAGCCCCACAAAGACCTTTCCGTCATAGTAGATGGGATCTGAGTTCACTCGGGTCCGGGTGGTGCCCGATTGAGGATCGATGAGAGTGTGCCAGATTTCTCTGCCTGTATCGGCATTCAAGCAGTGGACCCGGCCTGTCCCGGCACCGAAAAAGATCCGTCCGTCCCCATAGGCCACTCCGCCCCGCATCTCCCCGAGAGGGTCAATGTTGATATCGGGTCGCGTTTCTCCAGGCGGGTTGGGTTGGATGCCTTCCCAGGCATTGAATTTCCACTTCAAGGCCCCCGAGCCAGCGTTTAGGGCATAGACATAGCCATCCCAAGCGGTAAAGTAGAGGGTGTCGCCCACCACCACAGGGGTGGCCTGGTTGAAGTTTCCAGCCCCCTCAAACGTCCACTTCACCTTCAAGCCTCCCACATTGGAAGGACCAATAATCGTCTCGTGGACATTGGACCGGGTGCCGCGCAGATCACAGCCCGTCAGGGGCCAATCTCCTGGTTTGGCCCCTGTCGGGAGATCCTGACGCTGCAGAGGAGATGCAGCCCGCGCCAAACCTGTACTGGCCAGGATTCCACCTGCTGCGTAAAGAGCTAAGAAAAACTTCCGGCGATCAAGCGTCGGTAACAAACTGTACTTGCGCTCCATATCCACCCCTCCGCGCGACCGATCTTCCTGTCAGGTGGTTCAGACGACCGGTGAGGTGCCCAATCCAGCCTCGTTGAACTCTGCTTAGAATCTAGCCTGGACGATGCATCATCCGGCTATCACTGATCCCTCGCTGGATCAATACACGCCTTCTTAATTTTTGTCAAACCATATACTGACCCGGATGATTCATAATACGGGCTAGAAACAAGGGTGAAACGATTCGGACTATCCATATGAATACTACTTATTAACAATATTTAAAATGATTCATCTTATCAAACAGATTAAGTACTGTGCCTCCTGGCTCAGCGCCTCAGGAGAAGCGGCGAATAGTCTCACGCGCCAGGGATGAAAGCAGATCCCCGATGAGCACCAAAGCCGCTCCCAAGAGCACTAGGAAGAACATTTCATCGTAATGATTACGGGCTCGGGAGTCCTGAATCCAGTAACCGAGAGAGACAATCCCCAGCATTCCCAGGACAGTGGCTTCCCGCACGCAGGTCTCCCAACGGTAAAACAGAAAGAGTAGGAAACGGGAAAAGGTCAATGGGAAAAGCCCTGTGAAAGCGATCTGTAGGTGAGAAGCCCCCAGGCCGCGAAGCGCGGAGAGGGGAGAAGGTTCGGTGTTCTCCACCACCTCCGCCCCCAGTTTCCCCAGGGTTCCTAGATTGTGCAAGGCCAGAGCAAGCACAGCAGGCCATGCAGTGGGACCCAAGACGGCCAGGAGGAGGAAAGCCCACATATATTCGGGTATGGAACGCACGAAGATGAGGAATAAACGCGTCATCCACACCAGTGCCCGCCAGAGAAAGCGCCAGGCCCAATGGGGATTTCGCAGCGAAGGGAGAAAAGGCTCGGGAGAAGTGAAGTTGCGGGCAGCAGGAAGGGAGAAAAAGGCTCCTCCAAACCCGGCCAGGACAATCGCGGCCACAGAGATGGCCAGCGTCACCACCATTGCCGACCAGCCTTTTTCAGCAAGAATCTCCCCTGCCCACTTCAGAGCGATCCCGAGGTTAAAATCTCTTTCTTGAAGGGGATAGGGGATGAGTTCATGGAGGAACCGAGTCAAGTTCTGCAGTCGTCGTTCAGAAAGAAAATCCTCCACTTGAAAATCTCCCACGAACCACGAACCGATCATCACGACCAGCAGTAAAAGAGCACTCCAGTAGGCAAACCGGCTGCGCGGACGTTGGCTGCGCAGGTACCGAAGCTTAAGCTCCCGATCACTCATACCACAAACCTCTTTCGAAGAGCACCGCTCCACCAGTCCACCAGGATCACCAGCACCAACAGTGTATAAAGGTAGGTCCAGACCTCGCCGTAGTGAAGATTCTCGAAGGAGGCAGCGATATAAAAGCCTAGGGTGGGATAGCCGAAGAAGCCCAGGATTGCTGAAGAACGTAAAGCGCACTCGAAGCGGTAGAAGGAATAGGCAGTCATGTCGGGCAGAGCCCGGGGTACCAAGCCAAATAAGTAGACGTGAGTCGCCGAAGCACCGCTGCCACGAAAAGCATGGGCCACATCCCGCGGGGCTTCGTCAATCATCTCGGAGAAGATTTTAGCGAGTGTCCCCCCAAAAGGAATGGCGATAGCAATCACGGCGCTGAGATGGCTGAGGCCAAAGGCGGCCAGGAAGAGCACAGCCCAAATCAGCTCATGAATCGAACGCATGAAGGCGATCAAGACTCGCGTACTTCCATAGACGACAGGCGCGATGCTGCGGCGTACGAATGCTGTCACATTACCTGCTCCACCGGCAGGATCACCGACCCACCAGGAACTCGAAGCCAGGAAACCTAAAAGGAGTCCCCAGATCAGGGCCAGGCTCATGGCCGCTGAGGCGAAGACGACGGTGGTGCCGGCCGCTTGGAGAGCCTTCCACAACAAAGGAGGAGTATCGCTGGGAACGAATTCCGCCTCGTAGACGATTGCCGGACTCAGGGCACGACTGAAAAAGGCCCAGGCCACCTGCACTCCCCCGGAAGTGGGAACCAGATCGGCTGGATTGAGATCGAGCTGAACAAAGGCCCAGATTCCTCCGGACAGGATGGCTAGAATGAGAATTCTGCGCACTCCCAGGCCTTTGTGAAGAAAGGCCCTATCCCAGGATCGGGTCATTTTCATTTTACACGCCGTTTAAGTCGTAAAGAGCCTCAAATTCATCCTCTGTGACCTGTTCAGTGGCCCGATCGAAAACGACGCGCCCAGCTCTCAGGCCCACCAGACGGGGGAAAAACTCTCGTGCCAGGTGCAGATTATGCAAACTTACACAGAGGGTCAGTCCCTTTTCTCGGGAGATCTCGGTGAGAAGGGATACCGCAGATCGAGCACGAGCCGGGTCGACACTGGAAACCGGTTCGTCCGCTAACAGCCCCACAGGTTCTTGGAAAAGGGCCCGCGCAATAGCCACCCTCTGCCGTTGACCGCCCGATAGTCTATCGGTTCGTTCGTAGATCTTCTCCGGTATTCCCACTCGCTCCAGGATCTCGTGGATCTGGTGCACATACCGGCGTTGGGGAAACAGGAAGGCTCGCATTCCACCCCAGAAGGAAAGCTTTCCCAGCCGGCCGGCCAGCACATTGTGAAGAACCCGTAGGTTGGGAATCAGGCTCAGATCCTGGTGGACAAATCCTATGCCGGAGCGAACTTTCCGAAGTTCTTCAAAGGAGAGCGTGGCCAGGTCGCGTCCATCCACCTGGACCGTCCCCCCCGTAGGTCTTACCGTCCCATTGAGAAGGCAAAGCAGGGTGGTCTTCCCCGCTCCGCTGAGCCCGACAAATCCCACCGCTTCACCTGAGCCAATATGCAGATCGACAGAGTCCAGAGCTACTGTCGATCCAAATACAACCGATGACTTCCGAAGCGTAAAGCTCGCGCCTCGGGACGAAGACATCCTTCCCTGACTCTTCCTGTTGCCCTCATTAACAGACCACATCATGCTTTAGCCGGGATCATTAATAATTCCTCTACTGCAGCAGGAGCTTCAGAAATACGGCAGAGACCCTCCGGACTGAGGCACCTCAGGCCGAACAGCTCGAGCCCTAAAATAGCTCCCACCGTGGAACACCAGATAACTCTCGCCTATTCTTTCCCCATTCTTTTCGGATTCGGCACCCTGAGGTGCCTCCCACATACCGGAAGAACCTGCGAATCATCCTGGTTAGAAGCCTACCGGATCGGGGGAAGATTGGGCCAATAGGTAATTCCGATGGTGAGCGCCTCGAGTCATCGGAAAACCTGGGAGCTTAAGGGGCTTAGGCAGTTAAGCCCAGCTCTTCGGCCTGGCTTTCCAAAGCGTCGAGGAAACTTTTTGCAATGGGGGAGAGTGTGAGTCTCTTGTTGAAGACCGCGAAAAAGTCTCGGCGAAGTGTTTCGCAATTTTCGATTCTTACCGTTTTGAGCACCCCATGGGCCAGTTCGGTCTGAACAGCCAGAAGGGAGAG